>Ga0184611_1000001_pt1 | contig 86786 bp, 129 predicted proteins | sample PLM3_5_coex_FD_133162 | JGI IMG/M metagenome (GOLD analysis project Ga0184611, IMG submission 133162) | Groundwater sediment microbial communities from an aquifer in East River, Colorado, USA - PLM3_5_coex | ecosystem: Environmental > Terrestrial > Soil > Riparian zone | place: USA: East River...
CTTCTTGCTGGCATGCTTCAGCGCGAAGTCGATACCAGCCTTCTCGTTGGCGGGATCGCGCGGATCGAGCCCGGTCTCTTTCTGGAATTGGTTGCCGAGCCCGCCGCCCATGTAGAGTTGGAAGGCACCCCAACTGTCCTCGCGTCCCTGATAACTGCCTTTGCCGCCGCGCTTCACCGACGACTGGAATGTCGAGAGGCCTTCCGACTTCGCAACCGCGACGGCGGTGTCGGGGTCAATGCCGTACTTCACGGCGGTCGCGCGGATATGCTCCTCCATACCGCGTGGATCGCCGCCTTTGCCAACCCGGCCACGCGCGGCACCAACGCCCGGTGTGCCGGGCTGGCCGCCGCCGCCACCGCCCGGTGCCGCTGGAAGCATCGCGCCGCCACCGCCGCCGTAACCGGTGCCCGTCATGCCCGGCCCCGCTGGCGAGTACTGGCTGCCGCCACCGCCACTACCACCACCGCCGAGCGATGCGCGATGCAGCAAGCCGCCGCCGGCAGCGTTGCGGAAGTCAGCCGGTATGTAGGCCGAGTCAGCCGCGCCACCGTAGCCACGATAGCCGCCCTGATACGACGATGGCTGATAGCCCGGGGTCCCGGGGGCGGCCCCGAGAGGAGCGCCGGGGCCCGTGCGAGGTGCCGTCGAACCCGGTCCATAGGCAGGTCGTGCAGGTGCAGGTGCCGGCACGTTCTCGTTCTTGAGCGTCTCTTCTAGACGTTTCTTGCCGACTTCGAGTTCGTGCTTCCCCATCATGCCTTCGCCGACCGACTTCGGCGTCGGCATCGTCAGGCCGTGCGGCCCGATGATGTTGATCTCCGGGCGTGGTCCTTCGCCCTTTGCGTAGGCGATCCACTCGGCAACGTATTTGATGGAGTCGCCGAGGGCTCGCAGTTTCTCGGTAAAGATGATGATGACCTGCGGCACGCCGAGTTGCGCCAGCAAGTTGCCGAATTCATCGGCCAGACCTTTAATGGAGACCTTCATCGCATCAACGCCGCTGGACGATCCGGCGAGTACGTTCATGCCATCCTTGATCGCTTGCGTCCCGTTCGCCTGATCCTTCAATAGCTTGATCGTCTGGCCGATCTTGCCGTTGTCGTCCTCGATCAGCTTGTTGATGAACAACCGTTGCTTGACGTCCATCTTGTCGGTGATCGACTTCTGATCGCGCCGGTTCTTCAACAGGCCGACCACGTAGCCGCTGACGTCGCCCTCCTTCGCTTTGACGTCGTCTAGTTCTTTCTTCCAGACACCGGGCGTGCGCCCGAACGCCGCGCCCATGCTTTCGGATTCAAGGCTCTGCAAAGTTTGTTGCACCAGCCGCGCAGCCTTGGAAGTATCATCCGTGATGTTAGTGGCGACACCGATCAGCGTCTGCACGCGCGCGAGACCATTGAGGCCGTGATAACCGATTTGCTTCGCGACCTCGGCAACCTCGGTGCCGTTCTGTACCAAGTCTTTGACATCGACATTGGCATCACGTGCGCTTGCCGAAATAATCTCCAGCGCCTGACCGAACTGGTTGGCTGGAATGTTCAGGTTGCGCATCATGCCGGTCGTGAGTTTGGCCAATTGTTCGACACCGACGCCCATGCCCTGCGCCACGATGTTCAGTCTCGGCAATCTCCTGACCGCTTCCTCCATCGTGATGTTCAAACCGGTCCGCAGCCTGTTGGCGGCGGCAAGACTCTCATCAAAGTCTGTCGCGGTGTCCTGACTGGTTTGCTTGATCTGTACTTCGAACTTCTTGATCTCGGCGCTCGTTGCCTTGGTCTGGTTCTGCAACAACAGCATCTTCTTTTCGGTCTCGGCAAAGCCGAGGAACGAACGTCGCGCCGCTTCGATAGCCCCGGTAACCGTAAGATAACCCTTGGCCATGCTGACCAGTTCGGCTCCTACGCCCTTGATCGCGGTCGCTTGTCTCTGGTTGTCGCTGACGACTTGCTGTGATCCAGCCCTGTGTGTCCTCCAGTAGTCCTCATTCTGTTTCTGCGCAGCTATCGACCACCGCAGCATGTCGTCGTAGGACTTGTTGGTATCCTTGGCGCGCTTCTGCAACGCGCGCGCCATGCTCTCATTGACGCCGGCTTGCTTCTCCAATTCCTTGGTCAAGGCCTGCGCGTTCTTCGTCGCCGACGAGAACGCCGCTGCCGTCTTATCTTCACCAGTTAGCGTTACCTTGACGGGATCAACCATCAGACCCTCACGGTTCTTCGCTCATGTCGAAGCCGGCTTCCGGCAATGGCGCACCCGGTCCCTGCATCATGACCGGATCGATCTCACCGCCACTGCCATTGGTCACGCGTGGCGCTGCCTCGTTGGCGTCATCCACCTTCAGCGGGATTTGACCCTCGATGATGTTGCTGCGTATCTCAGGCGTCATCATCTGCATGAAGTTGTCGAGCACCCGGTCGGCGTCCGGATAGCGGAGCTCGCGGATCACGGCCTCATCGACACCGGCCAACTCAACCAGCAACTCGATCATGGTCTTCCATGCGCCTTCATTCCATCGCAGCACGTGACCGAGCCGCAGCGGTGCAAGCGTGATGCTCTCGATCTTCTTCTTGTTGAACTCGAACGGAATGAAGAGTTGGATGGTCCGTCCGCCGGTCTTATCGAGCGTGATCATTTGTGAATCCAGATGGTGATGACGTTCTCACCCTTATCGACGCGTTGATCGACAAACTCAATGTCCTCGTGGCCGCCGGCACCATCGGTGTCAGCGACCACTACGCGTTTCTTCTGGTCGTGCCTCGTCAGTTCGGCGACCAGTTGCTCGACCGTCATGCGATGTCAATCGGCGAGATCGGCGAGCCGGTGCCGATGTCGACCGCGTTGCCCGGGATGCGCAGAATCCTGATCATGTCCTCGTTCAGGTCCTTGCCGCCGACGCGCCGCACCGAGGTGAAGAAGTCCCAGAAGTAGATTTCAAACGGGCGCTGGCCGTTCGGCGTCAACTGCATCGTGAGTTGGTAATGCACGATGGACTTGATCGAGTACTCATGGGCCATCAGGTTGCCCTTCGAGAACGCGGTCGGGTTGACGCGACCGAGCCGACCCTCGATCACCGCCGTTGCCGAAAGCGCGCGACTGGTCCTGCGATCCCTGATCAGGCCATAGGCCGTGAACCGCTGATAGTACGGATCGTTCTGGCCGATGTAGCTCATCAGCGACGGGTCCCAACCGGCAAGGTTGAACGTCGCCTCAAGCTTGTTCTGATGTGTCGGGATTTCGATTGCAATCGGTGCACCACCGGGCGCGTGGTCGACATAGTTCTCTTCCATCGCCGGCAGTTTCAACTCCTGCAACACCAGATGCGTCGAGATGCCGGGCGCACTCATGCCGCCCGGGACCGTGCTGCGCGTGTCACCGCAAATCAGGTTCGCGCTCTCCATCACGTAGATCGTTGCGTTAGCCATATGGTTGTTCCTTTTTCGAAAAGAGAAATGGTGAGCGGACGCTTGCAGTCGTCCCGACAGTTTGAGGCCCGTCAGTTCGGACCACCCACCAAGCTGGATTACGACGAGAGGTTCAGTTGCGTGGCGAGATCGCCAACCATGGCATCGATGGCCTCACGGTAGCGCGAGGACTCGATGGTGATGTGCTTCAGCACGGGCGGCTCTTCCGCTTGGAAGCCCACCGTCAGATGCCCGAGCCTGATCTGTTCGGGTGAGTTACCCTCGGTCCTGAAGTTGACCTGATAGCCGAGGATGTGCTGATCGGCATGCAGGTCGCGAAGGAAGAACTGCATGGTGTTGAGGATCGCCTGCACCGTGTGGCCGATGATGTTGTAGCGACCGAGGAAGAACCGCAGCGCACGCAGCATGCCGAGGTGGATGAAGTCCCGCCCGCGCATGACATTGTACATTTGCCAGATCGGGTCCTCGCCTGCGTTGTCGGTCGAGATCAGCACGAAGCCGCCCGAGGCAATCGCGAAGTCGTCGCCGACCTCACCACGGATCAGCACGCCGACATTTGCACCGAGCAACTCCTGCGCCTCGTTGGCCGAGTCGGTGAGGTTGAAACCGATCTCGCGGTTTGGCGAGATGATGCCCTGCACCGCTTGGTTCGCCGCGCTGTGGAACGGCGCGCCAGTCTCGTGGTCGCGTCGCACCATGATGCCGGCCATGCGCGGGGCCAAGGGCCGGATCACGATGTAGGACGTCACCGGGTCCATCACGCGGCAGCCGCCGGAGATCGGGATCAATCGATGGCTCTGCATGGTCTCACGCCAGTCGAGATCGTTCTGCATCGAAGAGCCTGCGCTCTCCACGATCATCATGCCAAGCAACTGGTTGCAGATTGATGTGGCTCCAGCGACAACCGGATTGGCTCCAGCGACAATCGTTGCGGTGTAGGTGGCGAGCGTACCGGTCGCGGCCCACGTCAGTTCGAACGTCGCACCCGTGCCCGAGCCCGAGGACGCGGCCACATCCTGCGGCGTATCCGCTGGCTCCTCGGTGCCAACGAGGAAGCCGGCGTTCGAGATCGTCGTCGTCAACACCGCGCCGCCGACATCCACCGTGGCCACCAACAGCACCACCTGATTGGGCAGGATCAGTTGCTCGCCGACGCCGTAACCGATGCCGCCGGTTGCGACAGTGGCAGCCGTCACGTGGAAGCCGGGTGGCGGCACCGCGATGGTCGGAGCCGTGTCGTACCACGCGCCGGGCAGTTCGAGCTCGATGGGACCAAGCTGGCCGTTGGAAAGACCGAACGCGTGGCCAGTCGCCTGCACGGCTTCCGGTCCACCGCCGGAAAATTCCACCGGATACAGATGGTCGGTGACGTAGCCTACGCCGGGCGCGGTGCGTTCAATGGCACCGACACCGTTGGCCATCTGCGAAGTGTAGCCGGGCGCGGTCAGGATGCGTGGCGTGAAGCCGAGTCTCTGCGCCGACTTCAGGAACGCCCACATCCCGGTGCCATTGAGACTGTCGCCAGCGATCTTGGAGATCGTCTGTTGCAACTTGATCGCCGGATCGGGATCGGTGCCTTCCGCCGTTCGCACGATGACGATGCGCGCGGCGAACTGCGTCTCGCCCAACTGATCGTTGATGCCGCGCACGGCGTCGGAGAGATAGCCGAGATCGCCAAGCTTGCGCGTCTTGCTCTGATCGTTCGAGTTGATGAACACCGGAGTGTCGAGCGGGAAGATCGATGCATCGGCGAGCGGCGCAGGTCCGACGATGCCGATGGTAGAAAGATCGGCGGCCAATACCGGACGCGCGCCTTCGTCAACTTTTCGGATGCTAATGCCGAATACTGGGTCAGCCATTCTGGTTTCTCCTGTTGGAAGTTGGTTTGAATCAGACCACGTGTGCAGGCGTTGCGATTTCGAGGGCTTTGATGGTCAGCGCGTGCATCCTCACCATCAGAACCATGGTTGGCTCGGCGCTCGCTGACTGCGCCGAGAAGATGCGGAGCTCGCGAACGTAGTCACCGATCACCTGATCTTGCACGATGGGTGTGATGACCACCGAGCCGACAGGATTGACCTCCATTGCCGTCGTCAGCATCTGCAACGGCGATGGCGGCACCACGGAGTGTGCCGGCGGAACGGGTGTCGTCTGTCGTCCTTCGAAGAATGCAACGTCGGCCATGTTCACTCCTGTTATTGCAATGCCTTGACGACGTAGGTCGAGATGCCCCACAGCCGCCGGATCGAGACGATGAACCAGTGCCCGGCGGTCTGCGTAAACAAGTCGCCAGTGTTGGGACCGACGTTATAGCCAGAGAACGTGATTACGCCCGGGGCTTGGTTGTAGATCATGATGTCGAGCGCACAGTCGGCGGTCGGCGCGGCAACAGTGTGCGCGCCCATGTTGCGATAAAGCTGGTAATTTCCCAAGAAGGCGTTCGGCGTAAAGACCTGTCCCACGCCATACGCGCCCGCGTCATAGGTCGTGAAGCGGTTGCCGCCAGTCATGGTCGCGCCACCGGCTATCGCGACCTTGGTATTGTCGACGTATTGCTTGGTCGCGACGTGAAGCGGGGCTGTCGGATCGGCGCGCACCTGCACCATGCCATTGGATCGGTCGATACGGATTGGATAATCAACCAAGACGCCCGTGTCGGTGTAGCGCGCCAGCATGAAGTTCGCGCCTTGATTGTTGGCACCCAACGGTGACTGATCGGCAAGCGTCAGCATCCATCGCGTGAAGCCATCCGCCGACATCGCCTCGATGCTGCGGTTCTCGTTGCTCCCGATGGATCGCAAGCGAAGGTACGGATTCGACGCGGTGATGGTCACACTGGCGTTCATCTGGCCGCCGGCACCGAGCACGGCGTCGACATAGGCCTTGGTCGTCGCCATCAATGGCTGCGTCGGCGGACCAAACAAATACAGCGGGCCGGTCATCGTCGCACCCGAGGACGACATCGAGCCCATCAGGTATTCGTTCATTCTCGCGCGCGTCCATGATGTGGTCGCAAACGACACGTCGTTCGAACCGACCACCGGATGCACGCCTCTCACCACGCCCGTGAATGGCGTCGAGCCGTCGATGCGAACGTAGTTGTAGAGATCGAGGCCCGCCGAGATCAGATCGTTCGCGGCGTCAACGATCTCCTGATGCTTGATCAGGATGTCTTGGTAGGCAAGCAAGACCTCGTCGCGCCACGGTCCGACCTCGTCGTGGTACAGCTTGGTTGAGTCCGCCATGCCCGGCGTCGATGACACCATCCAGTCGCCCCACGGGCCGGCGCTGCCGTGGATCGCCGTGATCATCACCTCCAGAATGCCCAGTTCCTGATCGTAGGACAGCAAGCGCGCTATTCCGTAATCGTCCGCCGTGTGCTCGATCAACAGATACGGCGATGGCGTGAAGGTGTCTTGCTGCGTGCCTTCCCTGATCTGGAAAGTCATGTAGCCCATCACCAGCGTGTATTGACCGTCGACCGGTGCGAGCAAGAAGCCGAGTTGCGTCACCTCCAGAATGGCCTTGGTCGCCGGCACCAGAATCTCGTTCATGCGCAACAGCGCCGCCGCGCGGATGTCCTCGACCACGCGCAGATAGACCTGTGCCGTATCTTCCAGTTCTTGGAAGCGGCCTTCAAGCGAAGGCAGCAATCGCTTCATGTACGGAAGCAACTGCGTGCCCGGCTTCAGTTCGAACTCTTCATCGAGCCGCTTCAGTGACATGGTGCTATGCCTTCTTCTTTGCCTTCTCGGGCGCGGCAGACGGCGCGATGTCCGGGCTCTGCGGGATGTCGCCGAGCACGACCGCGTCGATGATCGCGCCCGGATGGCTGGCCGTGACATCGGTGCAGGTCTCGCCCGTCATCTGATAGGCCTTGGCCGGCGACAGCACGCGACCGGCGAACACCGCCGGCTTGCCGAGCGTGATGGAATAGACCTTGGTCGGGTCGTAGCTGCCCGGAGGTGCATCGCGCTGCGCCGGCAGTTCGGGCGGCGTGTCGGCTGACGGTGACGACGGACCGCCGATCTCGATCACCCGATCATCGATCCATTCGCCCTTGCGCACCTCGCGCCGCGAGCCCTTGCCGCCGTTGGTCTGCGGCGTAAACGTCTCAGGCAACGCACCGCGCGGTGGTGCCAATAGCCGTTCGCGCGCCGCCTCGACCCGCTTCGGGTCCATCGGCATGTTGACGTTCTGTTGTGGGAATTTATCGGTAGCCATGAAGGGTCCTCCAGTTATGCGATGGCGATGTCGACGCGCTCACCGACAAGGTAAGTCGCGAGCACGTTGTCGGTCGTGCCCTCTGATCTGATCTTGTAGGACGTGATCGCAGCACCACCGAGGGCGGCGAGATTCCACGTGCACGAACGCACCAGCGTGGTCGGATCGTTCGGATCGATCTCGTCCTGTATCAGCGACGGCGTGCGCACGTTGACGTAGCCGGCACCGACCAACAGCCGTGGCGTGAAGGTGTGGTAGGGAGGGCCCCGCCAACTCTCCAGCCTGAAGTCGCAATAGACCGTGGTGACCGGACCGGGCGTCGTTCGCGCCGTCGAGATATGACGGAAGTCGGAGCGTGGTCGCGATGTCAGCATGCGCGAAAGCGCCGCCACACCAAGGCCCGGCATTTCGTCCGTGGTGCCAACCAGCAAGACGCGGAACGGCAACAGCGGCGGCAATGCGATCAGCGGGTTGGATGCGTAGTAGCCGAGCGGCACCCAGTTGCCAGTGATCTGTACCTCGAATGAGATCGTGGTGCCGGGCGGACGCGTACTATCGAAGTTGAGATCGATCGCGGCCATGCCGCCGTTCAATTCGAGCGACAGCAACTGCACTTCGCAGCGGTTGCTCCTGAACTTGGCGAAGTTCAACCGGAACGCCATGTCCTTGGTCAGATCGCCAACCGACCACGCGCCATCGGTCGATGAGAACAGCGAACCCTGCGCGAACTTGTTGTTGTGCACGAGGGAGATGAAGTGGTTGCCCGCCGTCTGCAACACGATGGCGTAGCGAATGCCCTTCGCCAGATAGGTCGGCAGGAAGTCGAACTTGGTGGCGTTCGGATCGATCCGCAGAAGGTCCGCCGGCTTGGTCGAGCGCGCGATGGTCTTTTCAAAGTTCGGCGAGCCGGTGGTGTTGCACTCGCAGATCAGGCAGTGCACGTCGCCAGTTGCCGCGATGCGCGAGAAGAACAGTTCGACCGCGATCAGCCAGCCGCCCTGTGAATTGAGGAAGGTCTGCGAGACCACCGATCCCGACAGGCCTTCAATGGTGACCACCTGCCGCCAGTAATACGAGTCGATGATTTCATCGACCCAGTACTGTGCCAGCCGCAGGATGGTGTGGTTCGGGTTGTCCTGCACGTCGAGAATCATGAAGGTCTCGTTTCCGCGCGTCAGGATGTTCTTGATCGGATCGAAGATCAGGTCGGTGTTCGGCGTCATGCCGCCGGCCTGTGCGCCCTGTGACTCGCCGGAGTTGATCGATGACACCCAGTCACGACCCGATGGTGCGAACCACCAGACGCCGTTGGCACAGACATAGAACGCCGTGCCCCAGCGCACCCGCGTGCGGGTCTTGGCGCACAATTCCCAACTGATGGTTTGATACTGGTACTGCGAGATCGACAGATCACTGTCCTTGCCGAGCACCTCAAGCCGCGTCACCGGGTCGTAGACCGGCAGCACGAAGTTGGCCTGATTGATGACCGCCGGGTCCATCGGATTGAGCAAGCCCATCTGCGCGTCGCGCTGCGCAGCATCGGGGAATCGAATGCCCTCCTCGATCTTGGCAAGATAGTCGACGTGCGTGACGTCGGACTCATCCGTCGTCAGGAAGTGATCAGCGCCCCATGACGAATAGGTGTCGGGCAGGTTCAGGACTTCCTTCACGCGCGCGACGTCAGCGGCGACCTTCATCACGAACCGCATCGAGGCGGTGCCGTTGATGCGCAGCGCCAGCGATGCCATGTCGGTCGCCAGCGTATCGAGCCGTGACGTGGCACCCGCACGCCACGCATCCATCTCGTTCATTCGGTCATCGAGATTGGTGAGGTTCGGCGCGCGGTTCTCGTCCACCATCTGGATCGAGACGATGCCGGTCGAGTCGAGCAATATCCACGCAACGGCCAGCGTGTTCGATGCCACCGATGGATGTTGCGGATCAGGTCCTTCGGCACCGACCACGGTGGAGACGTTGGCCCAGCGGCGGTTCTCGGTCGACACCACGCGCGCGACCGTGGCACGTGTTACCGGATCGGTAAGGAAGGTTCTCGGTTCGGTGTCGGTCTCGACTTCCTGTCCCCACACCACGACGCCGACATATCGCCGCGTCACCACCGGCAGTACGCCCAACAGATCGAGCGACGAGCCACCCTCGCTGTCGTTGTAGAACACAAGGCCGGCGTGATAGAGGCGACCATTGCCAACGGTAACAACCGCTGGCGCAGTCTGCACCGCAGTGAAACCTGTGTAGGCCATCGTCGGGATCAAGGTATCGCCAACGATGTGATCGAATGAAGATCGCGGGAATAGACCGAAGTTGTTGAAGTCCTCGACCGTGACCTTCTGCCAGTCTTGAATGTTAACCTTGCGTTCCATGCTGCCTCTCCTAGAGCAAGTTCACGACTTGCTGGTCAATAGTGGTTTCGTTGTAAGCGCGTTCACGTAGTTCGATCAGGCGCGTTGGATCATATGCAACGCGCACCCGATCTCTCAGCGCTTGTGATGTAACGACCGCCCGGTTGCTGCGGTCGAAGTCCCGTAGGTCAGGCTCGCTCGCAAAGTAGTTGTCGTCAGTGACGAAGCCTTCATCGCCGAACCAACTCCACACGTCGTCGTCGGTGTTCATGTCGATCATCAGGTCGGCGGTGTAGGCCGGCCACGAGACGTAATCGACGCCGACGTAGGAGATGCCGCCTGTGATGGTGCCGACGATGTCGGGGTCGTACAGGAAGATGCGATCCGCCAGCATGCGCGCCGCGTCGTAGCCGGCGTCGGCGTAGTAGACGATGGGCACGGGCGGCACCGGATAAGGAATCGTGTTCGGTGGCGTCGGCGGAAGAATGATCGGATGCGTCGGGCGCGGGATGGTGTCGGGTAGTTCGTGGTCCGGATGGAATTCATCGCCCGGCAACAGGCTGCGTGAGTCGCTCCAGTCGCCGACGAAGAAGAACGAATTGCCCCAGCCGATGTCGCTCTCCCTTTCATAGCGAACGTCAATCGGCTCAAGCCCCGGCAGCACCGTGTCGAGATGCAGTTGGCTTTGCTCGTGGTTGTATGAGCCGTCGACGCGGATCGTCACCAGTTGCGGCTTGATGGTTTCGGCGCAGACGAACTGTTCGTCGTTGACGAAGTCCTCGGTCATGTAGGCCGGGCCGGCAAGTCCCGGGATCGCCACCTGTTCGAAGTCGACCGAGGCCACGCCGTTGATGGTCTTGGTGAACGAATAAATCTGGATCGGTTTGTCGACGCCGCGAATGCGCAGGTAGGCCTTGCGACCGTACAGCGCCTCACCGTCATCGAGCCCGACGAAGTCATTGACGCCGCCGTCGCGCACATACATCACGTCGACGCCGTCCCAGCCGACGCCCTCCTCGAACGTGATCCGCACCTCCGGCAGCAAGTGAATCCAGAAGTCGTAGGCCTCCTTCGACATCGACGGCGAAGCGAAGAAACACTGCGGCGGTCGCATCGCCTGCACGATGTAGTAGCCGCCCGTGAAATCGCGCCCGGTGTAATTGAGCGCCATCTCGATGCCGGCCTGCGTGCCGCGCAGCGACTTGTACTCGAACTGATGCGCGACCCACTCACGCTGCGTCGACTCGCTCCAGCCATCCTCCCACAGCATCACGCCCATCGCGTAGCCGAGATAGGGCAGGTTGTTGACGCTGATCTTGTACGGGTCCCACTGGTCGATGATGATCTCGGCGTAGGTGCCGATCAGCCGCTCGCCATCGACGTCGGCCATCGACTTTTCGAGGCCTGACGCCGAGCGATAGAGAAGCTTCGCACCGGGGTATGGAATGATCCCTTCGGTGACGATGTCGCTCATAGGGCACGCCCGGCGTTTCGAACGGTGACGTTGGTGACCTTGATCAGCCAGTCGAGCGGCACCATCACGTCATCCTCCGGGGCTTCGATGTCGACGTGGTGCACGCCGGTCATCCGGCACGCGGCATGAATCGCGGTGTGGCTGTGATCGTGGCCGAGCCAGTATTGGTCATTCACCAGCGTCGCGATGTTGCCGACGATCTGGCTCATGGTGGTGTCGGCATTGGTGCCGGGATAGAACCAGACGGCGATCTTGTATTCGATCTCCCTGATCTTCGGCGGGTTGACCGAGATGACGTCGGTCAGTCCCTGCCGCGACAGCGACTGGATGTAGGCGCGGACGCGCACCAGTTCTTCGTCGGTCGGCTTCGGGTCTGCCGGCGGTTCTTTCAGGCAGGTGATCAGGATCGTCGGATAGTAATCGAACTGCACAGAGCGGATCGCGGTGACGTCACGCAGCGAAGGCAGCGCGGTCAGCGCCCAGAATTCGTAGGCCTCGGCGGTGCCGTGCGGCGACAGCACGTTCGGCGAAAGCCAGATGCGCCGACGATAGCGGTCGTCGCTTTCGTTCGGCAGCCGTGGCACGCCGCCGGGATAGCGTGACGCGATGGCATCGAGGTCGGTGCCAATCGCATAGGCCAGCGTGACCGAGCGCGCCGCCTGATTGACGCGGTCGCGCAACAGCAATTCGAAATACGCGCAGACCTCTTGGTTGATCTTGATCGGATCGAACTCAAGGTTCTCGACATCGTACTGCGCCGCAGCCGGCGGGTCGTAGTGCGCCCACAGTTGCTTGAGCCGCGCCATCCTCTGCGCAAGGATGGTCTCGACGTCCAGCTTCTCCAGCACGATCATCGGCTGGAGGTTCGCCGGCAGGATGACCGAGATGCGGTCGGTCAACCTGTCAGCCAGAGCCTGCCCGCCGGCCTGAATGTAGACGTCGCTCATAGCTTGCTCCCCGGCGGAATGTTCGGCGTGGTGCCGAGGCCGTATTCAGGCGCGCCGGAGACGTAGCCGGCCTGTCGTTCCCACAGATTGTAGCCGCGCGACACCAGACCGACCGCGCGCCTGATCTGCGGATCGCTGTTGCCGAGATGACCACGTGGCCGATAGACGCCCTCCATCGACGTGGTCAGCTTGCCGGTGCGCAATTCCTCCGGCGATGTCAGGCTTGTTCCGTCAGCACGCGTGCTGGTGCGTACACGCTGGACGCGGTAGTTCGGTTCGTGCAGATCGAGCCCGGTGCCGATGGCCCAGTAGAACCGGCAGATCGTTGTCTCGGTGGCGTTCTCGCCGATCAGGTGCGGCACGTAGCATCCGACCCATCGGCGTAGAACGCGCTCGTGATACTTGGTCGCGAAGATTAACAGCATCGACTGGATCACGTGATCCCAACCCGTGAGCATCTTGCCCGTGTATCGGTCCATGCCGATGCGCACAGGGTTGAGGACGATGCGGCCATACTTGAGGTCTGGCCACATCTCCAGATTTGGATCGTAGACGTAATCCGCCATCGATCAGGCCTGCGCCGCTTTGGGCTCGGGCTTCTTCGGCGGCTTGCCTTCCTTCTTGCGGTCTTGCTGCCGCTGTTTGCGGCGGTTCTTGCGCTGCACGTAGCCGGGCTGGCCGGCGAGCGCCGGATGACCGGACTGCACCTTGCGGTCATAGCGCGGGATGCGCGGGAGCGGGGCGTCGTTGTCCTCGCTGCGCCCGCGCGTCAGTTGCGCCAGCAACTTCTTGTGCGCGGCGCTGATCTCGCCAACCGGCTTCTCGCCGATCAAGCCCTGATCAATCCAGTACTGCACTTGCTGCACCACCGCGAGCACGTGGTTGCTGTCGTCCTTGACGTTGCCCTTGTCGTCCTTGTCCTGCAACACGCGCAGGCCACCGAACGTGTCGGAGATGTTGGGATCGTAGACGTAGAACTTCTGTAGGATTCGCGGCGTCCGTACCATGCTTGCCATCTGGCTTCTCCTGTTGAGTTACTTGTCGTCGTTCTTGATCGGGTCCTTGCCGAGGATCGGTGGCTGCGAGAAGATGATCTTGCCTTTGGTCACCACCACCCAGTCAGAGCCCATCCTGATCTTCGCGCCGTCCTTGTGCGCGGCGAGGCGCGAGTCCTTGCCGACGCGGTAGGTGTGACCGCCGTCCTTGTTCATCCGGGCTTTCATGATCGCCTTGTCGCCGCCCGTGTGGCCCTTCTTCTGTTGCTTGCCGCCACCGCCTTGCTGACCACCTTGCCCTTGCTGTTCTTTCTCCTCCTCTTGCAGCCAGTGATCGTGGCCTTCCTTGGTGGTCTTGCCGCGATAGTCGTCCTGTTGATAGCTCTCCTCGTCCTGCCCCGATCCGTCAGCGTGTTCGGGCGTCTTGAAATCCTTGTTCGGCGCGAACGGTGCCAGCATGCCCTGCGCGAGATCGCCGCCGGGCGCGATGATCGAAAGGTTCTGGCCCTTCTTGTAGAAGCGCTGTTCGCGTGCGCCGCCGCGCATGTTGGTGGTGTTGAGCCACGGCGACAGGATGTCCTTGCCGTCCTTGGTCTTGCCGAGCGACATCCGCAGTTTGGTGCCCTTCACCTCGTGCACGGTGCCGTGCTGGAATTGATCGGCCATCTGCCGGCGCAAGTCCGCGACCTGTGCGAGCAAGCGTTGAGTGTCGTCCGCCATCGCTGCCTCACTTCAACTGGATGCGAATTGTCGTTGCCATCTTGTCGAGAATTTCCTGCGCCATCTGCCGCAGCGTCATCTCGCGGTTAGCCTTGCCACCGGATCGCCGCGACTCTCGCGTGCCGGTCAGTGACGTCATCTGCACCGGCATGCGCCTTCCCTTCGGCACGTAAGGCATGATGGTGCAGCGACAGTGCGGATGCTTCGGGATGTGCTCGCGCGCGATCTCAATGGGCATCGGGCCAGCGGCGGCGAGCTCTTCACAGTCCATGCAAACCAGATCGTCCTTGACGTTGACGATGATGACTAGCGTCTCGGGACGTTGCTTGCCGAAGTCGCGCGACTCGCGCTTGCCCTCCAGCGTTCTCGGATCATCTTCGAGAAGCCGACCGTCGACGGTGATGTCGTAATTGAGATCGTTCTTGGTCGCGCGCTTCACCTGCATCAGGCCGCGCACCTCTTCGACGCCAAGTCCGGTTTCTCTCGCAATGTTGCTGGCCAGCACCGTGATCAGGCCGTCACCGACTTCGTTGAGCCCGACCGATATGGCCGGCGTCGTGATCTCTTCAGCCTTCGACAGCTTCGCGATGTAGTTCATCACCGCGCTGTAGTCGACCTTGATCCTCATTCCACCTCACCGTCAGCTTCGATCTTGTCCGGTGTTTCCTTCGCCTTGACGCTGGCGACGTTGGTCTGGATCGAGAACTGATCGATCAGGCCGACATCCTCGTCCTTCTCCATGTCGATGTCGTCGTGGCTGATCTTGCGAAGAATTGGCGCCTCTCCCTTTTTGTCAGTCAGGTCGTCGCCTTCTGCGGTCAGGTGGTGCGCAATGCCGGAGGCAAGCGGAGCAAGACCGATAGCGCGCAAGCCACGTCTCCGCACGCCAAGTGCGGCTTGCATCCGCTCCCATTCCGGCGCGGCCTCGCGCGAGACCAACGCTTTGCAAATTTCTGCGGCGTGCTCCATGTTCGCCTCGGGATGTTTCTCCGATGTCACGATGAACTGCCTGACCGGATGATCGTCCGGGAATTCTTCTCCCGGCGGAAGATCAGAGACCACGTCGCAGATGATGCCGACCTGTCGCGCCGCCCATCGATGATCGCGGTCCGACGATGCACCGCGCTGCCCGGTCAGTCGCTCGACGCGCATGATGAACAGCTTCAACAGTTCAGCCCAGTCGTTCTGTGGATCGCCGAACAGCGCTGCCAGCGCTTGCTCCTCGACCATGTCAATCGCGAGCTCCATGCCCTCGTCGGTCAGCGGAATCTTGATCTCGGCAGCGCCGGTCTTGCCTTCGACCTTGGATGCGACGCCGATCTCCAGCATCAGGTTCATCTCGCGACGCATGCCGTAGATGTCGGTGCCGTTCTGTTCGGAGCGGTTGTCGGCGTCGGTGTAAACCACGATGTACGGCTTCGCCTCGGCGTTCAGCGTCAGGACTTGGCTCAGCGGCGTGTTGTCGGAATCGTAGACGCGCTTGTCGGCCCACGTCTGACCGCGCAACGCCGCCACTGCGGAAAGCCGTGTCAGCATCCGGATCACACTCATTCGAGAATCTTCACCATGTGCACGTCCCACCTGCCGCTGTAATCGGGATGGATGAAGGTGACCTCGTGCGTCTCATCCCGGTCGGGAAAGAACACGCGGTCGCCTTTCTTCAGGTCGCATTGCAGGATCGGCTCGAACCTGATCGACAGCGAGGTGTCGACCGTGGCCAGCCGGTGGGTCAGGCCGCCAGAGCCCTCGGTGGTGCCGCGCGTGGTGTCGTAGATGCCGGTCGCGATCACCTCGACCCGTGATGGGTCGGGCACGCTGGAGCGGTAGCCGGTCTGTTGAATCATCATCGGTTTCAACACGACAGGTTCGCCGAACACGCTGTCGACGCGAACGTCAACCGGCTTGGTGTCGTCAACGGTGCCCATCAGCCGTGCTCAAGTGTTGCCGTGACAATCGTGACCTGTTTGCCGATCCGCAGCATCGCGTCATCGAGCACGATCTCATAGTCGTGGACTTCGTCTGGCGTGACGTCGACGCCGATGCTCATGTTGTCAATGACGATGTTGCCGGCACCGTCAGAGATGGTGCCGATGGTGGCCATGCCCTCGATGGCGACGAAGCCGGATGTCGGTGCCGTCAGCACCAGATCGTCGCCGACCAGATAGAACGACGGGATCACCATCAACAGCGTGGCCAGCACCACGCGTTCGGCATTGCGAAGCTCGATCACGCCGGGCGAGCCGCCGCCGTCGATGGATTGCAGCACCGACGTCATTCGCAGACGTCTAACGGGGAGGGAATATTCCATCAGATCACCGCTACATGAGGGACGTTGCGCCGTCGAAACGAGAGATAGAGTTGGCCGTAGGGCGAGGAATTCCAGAAGTCCTCGGACGACGACGTCACTTTTTCGCTGGATGATTCAGAGCCGCCGGCAGAACCGGAGACGCGGTCATAGGTGACTTGCCGGTCGCGGAAGCGAACGCTCTTGACCCAGATCAAACCAGCCTCGGAGTCGATGACGGGAGGCGTGCCGCCACCGGTCCCGCCACCGCCCGAGATCAGGCCGCCGCTTGCCTTGTCGTGCAGCCAGAGATAATGCGCGGCGGCATACATCACGGCTAGTTTGGCATCTGGCCAGAACCAGAACGTATCAACCCACGTCATCGCGGTGTCGATGGCCATCTGGATTTGGTCATCGGTCACCGACGCGAACTCCGGAAACGCGCTCCGGAATTCGGCGATGGTGGGAGGCATCGTTGTGGTGATCGCCATGACGGTTACTTCTCTTTTTTGGCAGCCTCGGCAGCCTTCTTCTCGTCGGCTTCCCTTTGCTCTTTCGCGTTGAGTTTCTTGACGCCGCCCGGACTGCCGCTGATTTCATACGGCGCGGGTTCTTCACTGGCGGCAACCTCCTTGCACTTGTTGAAGTCGGCCTCCGTCATGTTGAACTCTTTCTCTTCGCCGACAGCGACGACGACCTGTCCACCTTCCTCGGTGAAAAAGCCGCGCGGCTGATTGCCTGTATTCTTTACCTTGGCCATAACGCAAATCTCCTGTCGATGATGTGAGGTGGAGCAATATGCAGGCACGAGCCTGCACCTTTGCTTAGATGCCGTCGAGGTAGCGCATCGCCGCCGGCATCCTGATCTCGATGCCGCCGAGCCGGAAGATGCCCGGGACGTCGAACACCAGCGGACCACGCTGCCAGACCGGCAGGAAGCGGTGCGTCATGGGAATCCACATCTTCAGCACGGATGGATCGCGGCGATAGGCCACCATGCGGGAGATTTGCCCGACGCCTGCGGTCTCAAGGCCGCGCACGCCAGCAATGGTGATCGGCCTGCCGGTCTGCACCGTCAGGACGTTGTAGGTCTTGATCCACTCCAGCAACGTGATGTTGGTGTACTGGATGATGCGACCGGCGAGACCAACCAGCACGGCGGGAGGCAACAGGACCGTGTCGGCGTAGTAGAGCCAGTTCGTACCCGTCGCGATGCCGGTCAGCGTCACGTTGATGTCACGGATGATCTGGTCGTTGGTCTTAGAGGCGAACGTGGTTGCGCCTGCCGCACCATCGGCAGGTGCCGTCGTTGCGGTGACGATGCTTGAGTTCATCAGTCCCTGCATGTTCTTCGCGACAGAACCGCGCAGCGCGATGTTGTCCACGAACTCTTCGTAGGCGCGCCGGCAAGCAACCGCCTTGTCTGCGGTGAGGTTGAGGCCGGGCGTGTTCATTGCCTGCGCCACTTCCTCAAGCGTGTAGCGATAACCAATCGCGGCCATCTCCATCCCGCGCTCGAACTTCTCGCGGGTCAGTTCGGCCAGCGGGACATCGAGGGCGGTGTGGTGGAAGAATTCCGCCCGACCGACCATGTCTTGGCTGTAGTAGGTGATCGACTTCACCCACTCGTTGCCTGTCGCAGCATCGACCGGCACCAAGTCCGGATACTGCACATCCGGGTACTGGATTTTGACGATCTGTTGCTCGATTGCCGTCTGTTGATTGACGACAAAGTTGTACGCGCTTTGCTGCGCGTCACGTCCAAAATAATGCTGAAGATTCATCTCCGCCTCCTGACGGGGTTGATAACGATGACTTAAGGGAAAGAACGTCGGGATGACGTCGATTAGCGCTGGATGCCCAACTGCACGACGTTGAGATCGCCGGGCGTAGCGCGGGTGAACTTCCAGCGACCACCGGGCACGACGACCGCGCCGGTATTGGTCAGCGTGCCGTCAGCGGCAACGAAGGAAAGCGGATCGCCGGCTGCGCAAGCGACCACGCAGCATGCGAACATCTCACCCTTGGTGAGGATGCCGATCTCGTTGTATTGCATGTAGGTTTCCGCCGCGACGGTGACCGGATTGATCAGCGTCGGATCGAGGATCGCCAACCCGAGGAAGCCGTTCGCCGTGCCACCGAGCACGCAGTCGGTGTCGGCGGTGCCCTGCGATACCGCGCGCGCGGCGGGGATGCCGGCAGCGGTGGCGCAGTTGCGGGAGATGGCGTTGTAATCCACCATCGAATTGATCATCCCCGGCAGACCTTGCTTCATCGTGTTGGGGAAGGTTGCCTGCGGCACCGACTGCGGGTTGACGACGACATCCTTGGTCTCGCGCTGCGCCGGCACGCCGCCCCGGGTCCGCTCCTCGGTCTTGGTCTCTTCTTCGCGCTTGGTATCAACTGCCATTGTCGTATCTCCTTAAAGATTTGAAGTTCGGATTGCGTTGACCTGATCGGATGATCAGGCCTTGTTGCGCACGCCCGCCGTCTTCCAGCGGTTCTGGATGTCCTCGTTGTACGTGGCGTAGGACTTGGCGACCGGGTCACCGCCGAATTCGTTGGAGGCGACGACCTGCACCACGTGTTGCAGTCCGTTGCCGCTGCCGAATCCGTTGCTGTCGGAAACCGCGAGCGTGTTGAACGACGCGTTGATCATGTCGTCATTCCAGTCCTTGGCGGTCTCACCCAGCTTGGCGAGCACGACCTGTTTGCGCATCTCGGCATCGGTCTTGCCTTCGCTCACCAGTGCATCGCCGATGATCTTCTGCGCGCGCTGCACGGTGGCGACACGGGCCGCAACCATCTGGTCGAGTTTCTGCGGTGTCATCTTCGCGGCGTCGAGGTTCGCCTTCAGCGTGGTGAGCTCGGCATCCTTGGTCGCAACCACAGCCGTGATGTTGGCGAGCTCGGTCGCTAACTTCGCCGCGTCGGTCTGCGCGGTGGTCTGCGCGATGCCGAGCGCTGACTGTGCCGTGCTCACTTCCTTTTCGAGCGAAGCAATCCGCCGCTCGATGATCGAGATATCCTTCTCGTCGGCTTCAACCTGAATGCCGTCGACCATGATCTTTCTGGTAGCCATTTGATTTCTCCTGTTGTCACCCATACGCAATAGAGGTCCACCACGAGCCGTATGGGTGATCGCAACGTGGTTGGCGCGAATAGCTGTTTGCGTGGCGTCGTACTTCTCCCCCGCAGGCGTGACGCCGTCCGCCCACTGGATCACTGCGCTATAGCCGACCGACAATTGCGACCGACCGCCCTTCACTTCGTTGATGGCTGCGGCATCCATCAGATGCAACGGCACACGGATGAATTCGCCGTCGCGCAGGATGTCCCTGCCGACGTGTCCCACGGCGACGTCGCGCCAGTTCTCCGCAGTGACAGGCTCATTGGGATGCTCGATGGTGATCGGCTTGCCGGCCAGCGACATCACGGAATCATGGGCCATCACCTCGCTCTCGGGGCGATAAACCCGGACCACCTTCATGTCAGGCCGGCCCATCTCCGCGCCGAGATATTCCTGAATGCCAGTGCGCGCGATGCGCGGCTGACAGATCATGTAGCCGTCCTTGGTCTGATGCAGCGCGAACTTGTTGGTAAACATCGCGGCGTCAAGCGCAAACGTCTCTTCGAATTCCATGATGATCACCTTGGGGTTTGGATCGCTCGATCCTTGAGGTACTGATCGACCAGACGCTTGATCGAATCTTCGTTGTGCTCGATCTTCTGTTGAAGCACAGCGATCTGGTTCGCCATGTCGTCCATCCGCTTGACACTGTAGGCAGCGCCGCGCGTCTCAAGAATGTGGACTCGCGTCTCAAGCTTGACGGAGTACGAAAGGATGCTGGCAGCGCCTGCGGCCAGCGCTACCAGTTGCGCTAGTAAGAAGTAGACCAGCGTGCTGTTCTGTTTGAGCCAGCCCTTCGCGCTCTCCACCATGGCCTAGCTCGGCGGAAGCGGTATCGAGCCCGAGTCCCCCGGCATCGGCGCGGTTATCGCGGGTGCCGGAGGCGGTTTGTTCTCGTCCTCCACCCGCCACTTCTCGAAGAACGCCACGCTAGCCGCCACCACGTCCTTGAACGCAACGGTCTTGCCGTCGACGGTGACGGTCTCGTCCATCACGCTGGTCATGGCGCGGCTGATCATCGAGCCGGGCATCACGCCATAGGTGACCTTGTCGTCACCTTCCTGCGGTGCCGGTGCCGGCATCCGCGAACGCATGAACTCCGCGCCCTTGGTTGGCTTGGCAGGTGCCTGCAACAGCACCTCGCTATAGCCAGACACCATGCCGCTCGGCGTGTGCGGCGCATTAAACTCGAAGCGCGTCATGCGCCACGTGGCATCGACACTGACATTCACGGCCATGGTCAACCTCTGATCTGCGTTGCGCCGTTGGTCTTTGCAGACTTCGGCGGTGGTTCATCGTGCTCGGGCTGCGGCGGAATCGGCTGCGGCTGCGGCGGTGGTGGTGGTGCCGGCTTCGGTTGCTCGGGCTGCGGCTGCGTCGTGTCGAGCGCGGCGCGCAACACGATGACCTGCATGTGCAGATCGCCGATCAGGTAGCGGACCTCGCGTTCGATCTTCTGGCTTATGACTTCGCTCATCTGTTTCTCCCTTCAGATTCCCATCATCGGCATGTTGAAGCCAGCCGCTGGAAGCAAGTAAGTAAATCCATTCGCCAGCACGCCCGAACCGTAGGTGTTGGTTGCGACGATATCCACGAGGCCTCTGGCGTGAGCCGGCGTGATGCAGGTGATGGTGTTGGCGTTGACCACGACCACGCTGGTTGCCGCTGTGCCGCCGAAAGTAACGCTGGTGACGCCTGACAGGTTGGCTCCGGTCAATGTCACCGCCATGCCACCATGCGTGAGACCAAGGACCGGATTGCAGGCGCTCAGCGACGGCGGCACGACGTAGGTGTAGGCGTTGGCGTTGCCAGAGCCGTAGCCGTTGGTGACCACGACATTGACCAAGCCAGCGGCATGCGCCGGCACCCAAGCGTGAACCGTAGTCGAATTGATAACCGCAATGGGCGACGCGGCCACACCGCCAAACGTCACCGAGTTAACACCATCCATGTTCGCGCCGGTGATGACAGCCAAGACGGCGTTGTTTGGCGTGGTTGGTCCCGAGGCCGGCGTGACATAACTCACCGATGGCGGCGTGACAAAGGTGTAGACCGTCGCCGCGCCACTGCCGTAACCGTTGTAGACGGCGATGCTGCAAGCACCAGCCGCACCCGCAGGCGCGTAACACTGCACAGAATTCGCATCGACATTTGAGAGACTCGTACCCGGAACGCCGTTGAAGTAGATCGCTGTCGCGCCGCTCATGTTAGCGCCGTAGACGCGAACGTAGTTGCCGCCGCCTGTCGGGCCTGAAGCTGGCACGGCAGAACTGACCGATGGCGGCGTGACGTAGGTGTAGCTGCCGCCAACGCCGGTCGAGTAAGGACCATAGACGTAGGCGTTATAGGTGCCCGCACCGCCCGGAGACGTGGTGCCGTAAAGAGTGTTGGCGTTGTACGAAATCCCCGTGATCGGAGCGCCGCCGATGTTGGCTGAACTGATGTTGGCAAATCCGCTACCGGAAACCGCGACAGCCTGACCGCCGCCGGTTGGTCCGCTGGCAGGACTTATGCTTGAGACTACGACGGTTGGTGTAGATTCGTACTGAATGACGAGAATGCCCGAGCCGCCACTGCCGCCATATCCGCGTGAGCCCGGCTGACCGGCAGGCATGGCCTGCCCAGCGCCGCCGCCGCCGTAGTGCCCACCACTGCCAGCGTAGTATTGACCATTCGGCGCAGAGGATATGATGCGCTGGCCACCACCGCCGCCGCCCGGTCCCCAAGGGCCGTACCAATTTCCTGCCGCGCCATCCGCAGACGGGCCGCCGCCGCCGATCTGGTTGCCATTGCCGCTGCCGCCATTCGTTTGAGCGTAGTTTGCAGCGCTGTCACCACCATTCCAACCGTCGCCGTTCGGACCAGAAGCGCCACCGCCGCCGCCGCCACCGCTGTAGGGATAGGCTGTCGTATATCCGCCGCGTCCTCCGGTCTTGCCCCATGCTCCAGCGTAGCCGGCACCGCCTCCGCCACCGGTTGTCGTTTGTGTTGTTGCGTTGCCCGCGCCGCCGCCGTTAGCGGCAAGCACACCTCCACTGATGAACCAACTTGCGCCCGCACTGGCACCGTTCGCAGCATAGGCGCTATAGCCATCGCCAGTGCCGCCAGCGGCACCACCGGCTATGCCGTAGCTGAACTGTTGGCCGGGAGACATTCCGTAGCTGGTGATGCGGGCAAACCCGCCGCCACCACCGCCCGCCGCGCTGTAGCCACCACTGCCTGATCCGCCGCCGCCGCCGCCGCTAATCACGTCGGCAATCTCACCAGCCCGGTCTCGCAGACCGTAGCAATCGCCCGGTGCCGTCCACACGCCAGAGCTCGCACCGATGCCGATTTGCGTGACCATGTTGTAGTGGATGGTCTCGTCGTAGAGCATCGCTGGGTCGAAATCCGATTCACGATAACCGGACCACGGCATCGGCTGCACGAGCCGCTGGATATACTTGTCCTTCAGGAGCGACCCTGTCGCTATAGCGTAGAGAAACTCATCGGCATCTTCGCGGTCCTCGAAGCGCCCCGTCCAGACCACGCGCTTGTCCGCACGCCACGCCTGCACGAGAAAGTAGATGCCGAGGACGTTGGAGGTGTCCTTACCTTCCCACGAGAGAGGCTTGCGCCAATCTCGATAGAGCATCGGCATTAGATACTTCGCGCGCGCGATGTTTCTGTCGGGGAGAATGATCACTTCAATCTCTCCTCCAGTTTCTTGACGCGCTCGATCAGGTCGAGAATCGTGTTCGGGTGCGTCGCCATCAGTTGTTCTGGCGTCAGTTGCGGTGCTATCGGTCGGTCGCGCATCGCATTGGTCGCAACGTCGATCACCTTGTTGCGGAACGCGGCGATGATCTCGTCCTCATCGACCGAACCGAAGCCATCGATCTCGCGCACGTACATATTGGCCGGAAAGATCAGCGTCGGATCGGTCGAGGCCGGCCCGATGATCCATTCCTGTTCGAAGTCGTGAAACATGAAGCCGACCTTGACGGTGTCGGGCTGGAAGCTTTCCGGGTTGTTGACGTGCTCGTACCAGTCCTTGCCGTCGCTCTCGCGCTTGGCGAACAGCGCATTGAGCGGCGCGTTCTCCGGCCAGTTGTCTTTCGGCGGCTTGTACGGAAGCCACTTGCCGTGATCGATGATCTTCATGCGTAACCTATCGCGAACCAACTGGTGGTGTAGTACTGAACCTGCCGGAAGCGCAGCGTCCACGAATTGCCACCACCGCCGCCTGTTGGACCCGTGCCTCCGGTGCGCACCGAACCGCCATAGGGTTCGTTTAATCCAGCTTGATAATTGATGTTGACGTCGCCGATGTAGGCGAGCCGCGCGTTGTTATACGGTGCCGAGCCCCAGTCGCCTGTGCCGTAGAGCCGGCCATTGCTGGCATAGACGTGCGCGCCAGAGAAACTGTAGTTCGCGGTGTCATAGATCAGGTAGCGCGAGCCGGTGTTGCCGAGATAGAGCACGCCGTAAGTGTCGTTGCGATGTATCCACAGATCACCGCCCGCGAGCGTGACGTTGCCGGTAACGGTGGCGCTCGAATCCAGCGGGTACATATTGACGGGCTTGCGCGCCACCACGAAGGCGGTGGTCGCGACCTTGGTTGAATTGTCTCCGGCCCCCGGCGTCAGGAGAACCGGCGACTCGCGAAACACCACGGTCTGTTCGTTCTGCACGTAGAACACTGGCACCGGGTTGCCGCTGTAGCCGGTGCGGACCCAGACTTGACCCGCACCATCCGAACCGATGCCTGACCAACTGCCGTTGGCACCAGAATGATCGTAGAACTTGATATTGGCATCGCTCGGCAGCACGCCGCCACTTGCCGCTGTGCCGCGCGCGTAGCCGAATTGATGACCCTTGGCGGTCGAGATCAACCTGCCGACAATCGAGACGTTGCCGGCCACGGTGAGAAACGCCGCCGTCAGCGTTCCGGTGAATGCTGCATTGTTGATCGGTGCCCGTACCGTGTCGGTCGGATGGACGTGATCGCCGCGCGCGTAGGATGTCGAGCTCCCGGCGCTGGCGGTGCCATCGATTACCGGGTTGGCGTTCGATGGTGGCACCTTGCTGGCGAGCTCCGGCGTGAACGTGATCCACTTGACCCCATCCCAGCCATAGATCGGCAGCCCCGCGCCCGGCGAGAACTTCTGACCAACACTCGGTGCATCGGGAAAATTAAGCATAGCCCACCGCGTACCAGCCAGCGCCGAGTTGAATCTGGAATTGCCGATAGCGCGACGTGTCGCCATAACCGCTTCTGCCGGTGATGATGCCGCCACCGTAGGATTCGGTCAGCCCCGCGCCATACGCCAGCGTCTGATCGGCAAGGTAGGCTAACCGGATGTTGACGATGGGTGTCGGGAAGTCTGCCGCGCCCCACAGCCTTCCTGCCGCCGAGTAGCAATGCGCGCCGTTCATGTGGAAGCCAGCGCCGTTGTAGTAGAGATAGCGGTCGCCAGTATTGGCGAGATAGATCACGCCCGTGCCGTCGCTGCGATAGGTGCGCAGATCGCCGTTGACGTAGAAAATTCCGCCCGTGGTGGTGCCGCCAGTCAGCGGCAAATAAGGTCCAGTCGCAGGATTGGACAGCACGAAGTTCGTGGTCGCGGCCTGCGTGTTGTTGGTGCCAGCGGCAGGCGTCGGCGCGACCGGTGACTTCGAAAGCGTGACGTTGCGCGCCTGATCGATGTAAATCGCTGGAGCCGGCGTGCCTGACAGGCCTGTGCGAAGCCACCAGTTGCCGCCACTGTCCGTACCCATGCCGGCCCAGTTGTCACCGCCGGCATCGTACAGAATGATATTGGCTTCGGCTTTCGACGCCGTATAGCCGGGGCCGGATGGCGCGCCGAGATAGTGCTGTTTGGCCGACGAGAAGAACACCCCGTTGACCGTGATGTTGCCAGTGATGCCCGCCGATCCTCCGGTAGGCGCACCGGTCAGCGTCTCGTTGTTCGGCTTCGCGCGCGTGGTGTCGGTCGGATGGACATGGTCACCGCGCGAATATTTGGTGACGATGCCCGGAATGTTGACGCCGTTCACCAGCGGGTTGGTGTCTGATGGCGAATCTCCCATCGGCAGCGGCGCGGTTGAGCACGTCCACTTCGCGCCGTCCCATTTGTAGCCGGCGTAAATCTGCCCTGACGTTGGCGCACTCGGAAAGTCCATCATCACACATAGCCCGCCGTGTACCACGTGCCTTCGACATAGATTTGATTGTAGCGAAAGCGGAAGTAATTGCCGAACGTGATGCCGTCGAGATTCATGGTGGCCCCAGAACAACCGGTCACCACCGCGCCACCGTAGGATTCAGTCAGCCCTTCTGGCGGGTTGGAGTAAGCATCTCCGGCCCTGAGCCACTGGTCGGCGACATGCGGCCCGATCCGCGCGTTGCTGACCGGCCTCGACCAGTCGCTCGATCCCCAGATGCGCCCGGCCAGCGTGTGAAGCGCGCCGCCATTGCCGAGGCTGTAATTGGTGCCGTCGTAGTAGACGTAGACGTCGCCGTTGCTCACGTAGCAAACGCCGGTCGCGCCGTTGCGATACGGCATGACGTGACCGTAGCTCACCGTGAGCGTGCCGGTCAGGGTGCCACCACTCAAAGGCAGATACGGACCTCCGACCGGCTGGTTGGCGGTCACGTAGGCTGTCGTCGCCACTATGTTCGAGTTGGTGCCGTTCGGTGGCGTCGGCGCATAGAGCACGCCCGTGAATTCGACGTTCGACAGGTTGGCAACCATGCCCGAGACGTTGTTGCTGCCGCCGCCGCCCGTGCGCACGAAGAAGAAGCCCGACCGATCCGTACCGATGCCGGCCCAGTTGTTGCTGCCGTAGTCATAGAAGATGATATTGGTCTCAGCCGGCGTGATGTTATTCCAGTCGAGTGACGTGACGCCGATGTGGTTGCCAAGCTGATGACCATCCGCCGTGCCGATGAACTTGCCACTGACCGTCATGTCGCCGGCAAACGTGAACGACGGCGCGGTCAGCGTGCCCGTGAACGTCGGACTATTCACCGGAACATAACGCGTGTCGTAAGCGTGCTTGTGATCGCCGCGCGACCACTGGTTCGCGGTGCCCGGCGCTGCGATGCCATCCATCGCCGGCAGCACTGCGGAAGCGCCTGCACCAAACGGCGGCGCGCTCAGCTTCCACTTCACGCCATCCCAGCGATAGGTCGGCGTTGAGGCCGACGCCTGATAGGTCTGTCCAACGCTTGGCGAGGATGGAAAGTCGAGCATCACACGGTCCCGGGTGGTATCACCATCGCCTTCAACATCGCCTCGTTCCGGGCCACCGCGTTCGGCAGGTCGGTTGCCATGGCGATCTCTTCCCGCGTACCCGAGATCGACTCGCCCTTCGCCAGCTTCTCCTTGATGTGGTCTTGCACCATCTCCTCGATGGCGATCCGCGCGCGCTCGTGCACCGCGTTCTGAATCCAGAATTCGACGTCGGTCGCGACGTACTCAAACGCCTTCTGTTCGACGTCGCTCAGTTCGATTGTGTAAGTCGGCATGTGTCTATCCTACGAGCCAGATGGTGCAGGTGTTGTGGTTGGCTTGGTACGCGCCGCCCGGCGTGCCCGAGTCAGGACTGGGCGCGATGTTCATCGCCCACTGGACGTAATCGCCGGCAGCCAGATTGAGCACCATCTCCATGCGGTACAATTCCCACAGCGCGCCACTGTCACGATAGCCGAAATACCACAGCCCGCCGTTGACGATGATGCTGAAGTAGCCGCCCTTGCCCGAGCCCTCGCCCGTGCCACAGATGCCGGCAAACGACGTGTAGTAGCGACCGGTCATCGGACAAGTGAACTTGTAGCCAGTGTTCGACCACGGCGATCCGACGTTGAGGTTCACATCGTTGCATGGGAACGGATATATTTTATAGGTGCTGCCGCCGAGCGTCGCCGACCCCATCATTGCCGGCAGCATCGGATCGTTGATCCCGTAGTTCGCCGCGACGATCTTGGTGTTGGACGCGCCGAACTTGAGACCCGATGCGTTCGAGAGTGCGTATCCGTTGATGTCGACTGGCATGGTCAGGCCATCAGCGCGAAAGAGTACATATTGTGCCCGCTCTCACCATAGAAACATCCACCGGCAGGGTTCATGCCGGTGGTGTGCCACGACAGATAATCATTGGCGGCGCAGGAGATGATCGCCGACAGCGTGATGAATTGCCACGACGACGAATGATTCCAGTGCGTGAAGTGCTGATCGACGCCGTTCTTGCGAATATAGATGTAGCCTGACGTCGCGGCGCACAGGTTGCCCGCCGTTGCGATGTAGTAGCCGGCCACGGGTGCGGTGTAGAGCCCGGTCGTGTTATTCCAGCACGATCCGGTATTTGCATCGGCGGTGATCTTGAGCGGCGATCCGTCGCCGCCGGTTGGATTGCCCTTGCCGCTCAGTTGTCCGCGCATGTGCGGCATCTGCGGTCGCGTGAGGATGCCGCTGGCGTTCACCCTCATCCACGGCGCAGAACCTGTCATGAGCAAGGTGCCGTCACCCGCTGATGTCAACGTGACGCCGCCTACATCGAACCCCATCGATCAACCTATCAACTTGCACCACACGCAGTGGTGTGAAGCCGGATACAGCCCGTAGTTCTGCGACTGTGAGTCAGGCGATGTCGGCGATGGCGAGCGGTTGACGAACAGCGCCAGCGTGTCACCCGCCGCGCACGAGAACACCGCGCAGGTGCCGCTTGTATTCCAGATGGTGAAGGGCGTGCCGCCCTGATTCCAATGCACGTGGTACGACATCACGCCGTTCTTGGCGAAGCACGAATAGCCGTAGGTGTTCTTGCCAGCCGGCATGCCGCTGCCGCCGTTGTGGATGCCGTTGTAGCCCATCGCATATAGCCCAGCGACCGGGCAGGTAAAGACGCCGTTCGAGGTGTTGAGACTCGACTGCCATGACGGGCTGTCGAGCTCCCAGCCAGTCGGTGCCGAGTAGAAATTACCACCGGCACCCTTCGCGGCGGAGTAACCGGGAATCGCGTTGGCCGAACCTTGACCGGCGGAGTTGAACGCCAGCGTGTTGAGCGAAATACCGCCCGCGCTCTGGATGATGGTGTTGCCGCCGATGTCGATGCCCATGTCAGCCCTTCTTCGGTGGCATGATTGTCGGATCAACTTCGGTCAGCGCGAACTTGTAGGTCTTACCGCGCTTGTTGTTGTAGAGGAACAGATCGTCCTCGCCTTCGACAATCGTCCAGTCGCCGAGATCGTTCTTCAGTGACAAGTCGGCGGTGTAGACCGTGCTCCAGCGGTTCGATGCCGAACCCAGCGTGTAAGCGTTGTTGGCGTTGGGCAACAGGCCAGCGCTGGTGATCTTGAGTTGAACAGCCATGCCGGTCGAAGTGCCGCCTGCACCGATGTATAGCTCGGCACCGAACGCGGAAGTGTAGAGCCCGGCGTATCCTGCGCCGTCTTTAATGACGATGCCGCCGCCGAATGATCCCGTCGAGAGTAGCGCTGCGTTGTCTGGCGCGGTCGGCGTGAACCCACCCGTGCTGCCGTTATTCACCGTGAGTCGACCGGACATCACGTCGCCGGTCTTGAGCACAAAGTCGGCGGTCCCACCCATCGGACCTATCGGACCTTGAACACCTTGCGCGCCCTGCGGTCCCTGCGGTCCAGTGATCGAGACACCCGCCGGCCACACACCACCTGCCTTCGGGCCGTAGATAAAGTTGGTCGCCGTGTTGATGTAGGTGTCGCCGTTAGCGCCGACCAAACTTGTCGGAGCCGAGGTGCCATACAGCACCATGTTGCCGGGAATACCTTGGACGCCCTGTTCACCTTGCCACGGCTGCGAGATCACCCACTGCGAGCTCGAACCGTCGTTGAAGTAGATGTAGGTGACGCCTTCCGCTGAATTCCACCACAGGTCACCATGCTTCGGTGCCGGCGGCGGGGTGTCACTGATCTTGACGTTCGCGCCGGCTTCGAACTCCGCCCAGTTCGCGTTCTTTCGCGCGTAGAATTTATTGTCGACCGGCGCTTCACCAACCGGATTGGGCGGAATGACAACCTGCGACCACGTCGCATCCTTGCGCGCGTATTGATTGCCGTCGACCGGTGCTTCAGCGACCGGGTTGGGTGGAATGATGACCTCAGTCCACGCTGTGTTCTTGCGCGCGTACTGCTTGTTGTCTGCCGGCGCTTCCTCGATCACGCCGACGCCGACTGGACCTATCGGGCCTTGGATACCCTGATCGCCCTTGTCTCCCTTGTCGCCTTTGTCGCCCTTGTCGCCTTTCGCACCGACGACACCTTGCGGACCAATGGGACCTTGCGGACCGATGCCGCCCTGCGGTCCGAGCGGCCCGGGATCGCCGCGATCACCCTTGTCACCCTTGACGCCCTGCGGTCCCACCGGGCCAACCGGTCCCGGCTGCCCGCGCGTGCGCAACAGCACGGTGATTTCCATGTTGTTGTTGAAGCTTGAGCCTTGCTGGTTGACGAACGTGACCGGCAGTTCGAACCAGTCGGTGCGGTCGATGGCCGGCGACGTGATCCGAAACGTCATGAAGTTGACGGCGAGCCCGCGCCTTTGAATGACGAACTCGTCATCGAACTGCGCCATCGCAAACACAGCGGACGGATCGAGCCCGTCTTGCGTCAGCCGGTCGAAATAGATTCGTGTGATCGCTGTGTTGGTCACGTTGTTGAAGCGAAGCCGTCCAGCACCCGGGTCCATCGCTGTCGTGTTACTGTCAAAGCGATAGAGCCACATCGAGGACGATGCGCCGGCAGGTCCTTCCTCGCCCTGCGGGCCCGGTGGCCCGACCGGTCCCGGGTCACCCTTCTCGCCGCCGCCCTCACCGATCAGCACGCCACCTTCGACGCGCAGTCCCGGTCCGATCTCCAGACGTTGCGCCGGCCCGCGCGCGGGATCGTAGCGCCCGACAATCGTCATCTCGTCGGCTTCGAGGATGATGTCGTCGTTGTAGTTGGCGAAGATGCCTTCCATCAACGGCGCGCCGTCCTCGTCAGTCTGCAACCGGTTGACCAGCCACACCGCTGGCGGCGTCGGTTCATTGAACGCGACGCTGCCTTCCTTGAGACTGATCTTTGATCCGTAGTTACCGCCGAGACTGGCACAGAACCGGAAGCCGACGCCCTCACCGATCAACAACAGCGAGACCGAGAACCAGTTGCTGTCCGTGGTGACGTTGCGGAAGCTGATCGATTGCTCGGATGCATCAACCGAGATGCCGATGACGTCACCGGGACCGATGCGAATCTCCGGCCACGTCTCCATCAGCACGCCGTTGTACCAAAGCTGATCGCCGTACAGGCCGACCGAGTTGGTATCCCCGCCGGGCCAGTCCGCGATGCCGCCATCGCCGAGCGCCGCTGACGGGTTGGCGACACCGACGCCGTTCACGCCGAAGCCGGTCTCCGTCACGTTGGTGGCTTCGCAATAGAACGAGGTGCGCGCGTCGGTCAGTGCCGAGCCGTATTCGTCTGCGCCTCCCGTCGTCTTGGTCGCCGTCAAGTTATAGTTCGACAGCGTGATGATCGGCGACGTCATGTCGGGGATGAACGCCATCTTTGTCGAGAACGGATCGCGCACGTAGCCGTGCATCCGCGCCTTGCCCTGACCTCCGTTCCGCATCAAGCCACCCTGCGCCACGGTCTGGTGCCGGGATTAGTCCACGTCCGTGTCACGCCGCTGAACGTCGAGGTGTAGCCGACACCGCCCCACGGCCTCGTGCCCGGGTACGATGGCGGCAGCGGTGTGCTCGGTCTCTCCGGCACGCCGACATAACCCTGACCGACGATCACGCCGGCACCGGAGACGATGACACCGATGCCCGTGACAACACCGACTTGGAAGCCCGCGACCTTTGCGTCCCTTGCCTGCAACGATCCGGTTGCAACCGCTTCAACCTTGCCGAACGCCAGCATCAGCGCGCGGCGCGAGACCATCACACCTGTGCCGAGCGACTGCCCGAGACCCTCGGCCTCGATCACGGCGCGGACCGGACGCGGCACGCCCCAGCCGGTCGACCGTGACAAACCAGAGCCGTGAACGACGCTCGTTTGTACCGATAGCGCGCCAGCGCCTGCGGTCGTCAGGTTGGCAAAGCCAGCCAGCGTGGCCGGCAACGATGTCAGTGTGCCTGACCCTTCGACCTTGGCCAGTATTACACCAGCACCCGTAAGGTCAGATGCCGTCGACACCAGTGCGGCAGAACCGTCAACAATCGAAACGCCAGAACCACTTAGCGAGCCGTTCTGGTCCGCGAGAACACCCTGACCGCGAGATTGCGAGGTGCCTTCGCCATCCAAGAAATGTGCAGACTCGGTCAGCGCTGCCGCACCGACCGAGCCCCCGATGACAACGCCTGCGGCCTTGGCCGACTGCGCCGGCACCGAGCCGGTGCCCGAGATGATGGCAATGCCCTCGGAGCCGAGCACGGTCGAGCGCGCTGCCTGCAATGCAGCGGCGGTGACGATGGAGAGGGATGACCCTGCACCGGTCGCCGTTGAAGGGCTCGCAGACAGCGCGCCTGTCGCGATCCAGCGAGATAGACCGCTGGCCGCAACCACCGAGGCCTGAGCGGAGATCGCGCCCGTAGCAACCCAGAGGCTGCCGCCGAGCCCGTCAATATCTCCCACCGTGGCCGATAGAATACCCGTGCCAGTGACGCCAGCCACCGCCGCGCCCGACCCGGCGAGGCTTGAGATACCAGAGACAAGCGCGCCCGAGCCGGAGCTCGATGACTTGCCCGGGGCGGTGACGACACCGACCTGCGACACCAGAGTGCCGGTGACGACTGATCCCGACAGGCCGGTGCCGGCCAAGGCGGCTGTGGGACCTATCAGCGCGCCCGTGCCCAGTGATCTTGCGATGGCGACGCCAGACAGGCCCGAGGATTGCGCCGGGACGCTGCCTGTGCCGCTGATGACGACGGTGCCCTCGAAGCCCGAGATCGAGGCCACGGTCGCCTGTAGCGCCACGGCTGCCGCGCCAGAGGCGGATTTACCGGAACCTGTCGCCGTGGCCGGGTACGAATTGAGCGCGCCCGTGGCCTCAAATCGTACCTGCCCCGAGCCCGAAACGACAACGGACGCAGAACCAAGCGTGCCGGTCGCCACATGCCGGGCGATGCCAGCGCCCACCGTGGCCGATGATTGGCTCGCCAGCGTAGCGATGCCGAGGGAGGACACTGCACCGACGCTGGCGAGCGCCGACGCCGCAGCGGACAGCGTCGCCACACCAGCGGACTGACCTACGGCCACCGCCGTGACGGTCACCGGGGGACTGGTCAGGACCGCTGACGTAGAAATGGAGCGCGAGACGCCCGCGCCCGAGAGAACCGAGAACGATGTCAGCGCGCCCGTGCCCGAGATGCCCGAGACTACCGAGCCCGAGGCCGCGAGGATCGAGACCGTGCCCGGGAGCGCGCCCGTGCCTGACGATGCCGAGACGCCCGCCGCAACCGTGGTCGAGACCTGCGCCGCGAGCGCTGCGGTGCCCGATGACGCCGATGCGCCTGCGCCGCGTTGTCCGGTCGAGCTAACCGCCGCCAGTGCGGCAACAGTGTTGACCGATTGCGAGATGCCAGCGCCGGCCAGTGTCGGGACGGTGCCGATCAGCGCCGCTGATGTACTGACCGAGCTCGATACGCCAGCGCCACGTTGTCCGGTGACGGCAACCGCCACCACCGCGCCCGTGCCGGCGGACGATGCCACACCAGCGCCGGCAAGCGTCGAAACCGAGACAAGCGCGCCCGTGCCGGTGACCGGCGGTGACTGTACGAGACCAACCGCGTCGAGATCGGCGACGTCTGCCGCAAGTGCGCCTGTGCCGAACGTGACCGTAACGACGGTGCCGAAACCGACCAGCGTTTCGGATGAGCTCGCCGCCGCTCCCGCCGTAGGGATGTAGGCGGTGGCGACCGAACCTACTTCGACTTGACCGCCCCACAGATAGACCGAGTCGGTGGTGTCAATCGGCAGGTAGGCAGGCAGCGCCGTCGCGTTATCGGTGCGCATGAGGCACACCGCAAACTGCGTGGTCCCTCCAGCGCCTGCCATGGTGAGCGAACAGCGATAGAAGCCGTAGGCGTCAGGCCCTGTGATCGACGATACCGCGCCCGCGAACTTGTTTCCCGTCGCACCTGCACCGGTCAGGTTGAAGTTCGCCCACCCGCTCAGTCCGTATAGCTGGACCCAAGTATAGTTGCCTGATGGCTTGGCGTAGAACGAATAGGTGCAGGTGGCGACGCCAGTCCCCGGCGTTGCCCATACGAAGCTGTAGTGAGAGGCGTTGGTTGAATTGTTAGACACCGCAATCTTGTCGGCGGTGTTCGAACCATCAGGTGCCGTGGTCGCATTGGCTGTTGCCGTTACAAAGTTTGCCGACCATTGCTCCTGTCGGTCGGACCACGGCAGATAGTTGGTGCGCCCGGACGCGACCGCCGTCAGCGCGCCAGTGCCAGTCGATGACGAAACACCTGCGCCGCGTTGTCCGGTCTGGCTTTGCGCCGATAGCGCGCCCGTGCCGTCGACACCACTGACGCCGGCACCTGCAACGGTCGATGATCCCGCGACCAGCGTGCCTAAGTCGGGCACCACCAGCGTCTCGCCCATCCACGACAGGAAGCCTACCGGCTTGGTCTGGGTGAACTCCGCAGCTTCAGTGCGGATCGTGCTGCCACTGTTGAGGGCGCTACTGTTGAAGAAGAGACCGTAGGCAACATTCGGCATCGAGGAGATGCTGACGCCACCGACACCGGTCGCCGGGTCAGCGGATGACGAGCCGTTATACAGCCCTTCGTTTCTTCTGAACCAGATCAGTTCGGCCCCGGTGTCCCAATCGAGAGACACAACGTCACCGACGTTGATCACACCGAGACTGCCGAACGGCCCGCCGCCAGCGATGTAGATTTGCCCGTCTTGCCCGAGACCAAAGATCGTTGCGCTATCGGTGATGCTCGCAGCCGTCGCGCTCTGACCGCCAGCGCCCCAACCCGTGATCGTCCCGTTGACGGTGAATTCAGCGCTGAATTTCCCAGCCGCGCCGTTGACACGCTTCTGTGTCGTGAGCACGCCGCCCAGAACCGCTGATGTTAATGTCGCGGTCTTGTCGGAATTGCTGAGCGAAACATTCGCGCTCTTCTCGGCGTTACTCCACGCATCATCAACCGGAGGAACGATGGTGCGAACAAGGTACTCGTTGTATTTCAGGACCGAGTTGTCGTTGACCACGTATGGAATAAGGACGGACGCGCCGCGCTGGTAGATTCTGCCATCCATCGAAAGGACGGTCTGCCCTGCCGCAACAGTGCCGACAAAGGCGGATGTCTTGCCGCTCCATGTCGCGCCGTGGTCCGTTGATTTCTCGACGTAGAGATCGCTGTCGGCGCTGGCGCGATACAGTGCATAGACATCAGTGCCATCAACAAAGAGCCGCACCGCGCCCGCCGTTAGCTCAATGACCGCGTTAGTCATCGTCGGCGTGTTGGCGCTGTCAAACCGGACGGCGTTGCAGTTGGTGCCGTCGTTGAGGGCGGTGACGACCTTGGTGGTGGCCCCGCTCAAATACGAAACCGCTTGACTCCACGCCGAGTTGCCGTTCACCGAGATGGTGGCGCTTGCGGTCTGCAAGGCGTTGAGGGCGGTGAGCGTTCGCTGGCTGTTGTTGTTGCCTGCCCCCCATATGAAGTGCACGACGTCAGCGGGACCGAGAACGGCGGTTGGTTTGACGTTGTCGATGGCCGTATTGGCGTCGACCTGAATCGCCGCCGACCACGCAGCGACGCCCGTGCGCCGCGAATAGTAGACGCGGTTGTAGAACGTGCCCGATGTCTTGACGTGCGCGCCGTTGAAGAAGGCGACGACATCACCGCCTGAACGGACGACAAGTGAAACGGTGTTGTTGATGCCGCCAGCGCCGGTCTGGCTGGTGTTGGCGACCACCGTCTCGTTGATGACGCCCCACGCATCGGTCGCCGTGTTGAAAGTGTAGTAGCGAACATCGTTTGCGGCGTTGCTGCCGGAGATGCCGGCGAGAAGATGGATGACGGTGCCAACCTGAAATCCCGCCAGAGCCGTACATGGAAGGTTGCCGGTGATCGCCGGATTACTTCCGATGGCTGCCCAAGACGTCGTCGGGTCAGTTGCCTTCAACGCCTGTAGCTGCCGCGTCGCGTTGGTCGAGAAGCCGAAGATGTAGTGGGTGTCGGTGGCGCTGGCGGTCCGTCTATAGACGTTCATCGCAAAATCGAATGGAGCACTTGATCGCGCTGTTAGAACTGACGGGTCAGTCCCTTGTATCCCGCCGCCGTAAGCCGCCCCGCCGGCATAGGTGTTGGTAGCGTTGCCGTGAACAGTACCTGCGGGAGCGCAATTCCCCATATAGAACACGGCGCAATAGACGCTCGAAGATGTGACTGCGACCGGCGTATTGAATCGAAATAAGAGTTCTGCCGCCGTCGATGTAGAAGAGCCGCTAGCGACCGCACTGGTGCCCAACAGCGTACCAGTTGGCGTGCCACTTCGAAGTTCGACGTAGCCACTGGGAGAACCTCCAATGGAACTGGCAAGAAAAATTCCAATGTCCGTGACGCTGTAATTGGACGTCGCAGTAAACGTCTGTGCAAACAGACCGTTCGCGGTATTGCCAGAAAGACAACAGAGCGCGGTGTTGGTGGTCGTTGCCGTTGTGATGTCGGCTGATACCGGAGACCCTAACGTCCCCGCCGCCACCTTGAACGGCCCGACCGGCGGGACCGTCGTCGCCAGTCCCGTGATGGTGACGGGCAGCGCCATCAGTCGCGATCAGGATCGAGCGGCGCGACCACGCAGCGTTGCAACAGCGCGACGCGTGCCGGATCGTTGGTGATCTTGATCTCTTCAGCGATCCAGTTCACCGCGTCGATGGAATCAGGAAAGCGCGCTATCGCCTTGTCGGGCTCGGGGTCGAGGACGATCCACATTTGAGGAGCTCCCTTCCACGGTCGAAGATTTCCTTCGACATATCGCCGTGCTTGACCGCCAGCTTGCGGCCCGCCCGGTCACTGTTCTTGAACACCTCGCGACAGTCGAACCGCCGGCAGGTGAACGGCGCGCGCTCCCAGATGATGCAGCCGTGCGGACCGAGATAGACACAGTCGCCGTTGTCGTGGCGATTGAGGATCAGGTAAGGCTCTTTGCCCGGCGTGAAGCACACCGCCGTCGAATAGCTCGACGGATCGTCACCCATGGCAGGGAGGATCGGCGTCATCATCTTGCAGCACAAATTGCACGCGCCGCACGGGACGACGTGACGATCAGGCTGGAGCGGCATAGGTCAGCGACGTCAGCGAGACTTGCTGGCCGGCGGAGATAACCACGCTGTTGAGTTGGATATCTCCGCCACCTCCAGTCGCAGTGACCGAGCACAGCACGATAGGCGTGGCGTTGCCCTGTCTGAGCTCGGCTTTCGCGATGGTGCCGCCGATGGCATTGGTGTCGGCAACGATGGCGTTGGCGGTTGCAACACCAGCCGCCGCTGCACCGAACGCCGGGTTGGCGAACGTCAGCGTGGCCACCGCCGCACCTGCGCCGGTCTGCAACACCAATTTCCCGGGCGGCGTGTTGAGGTCGAGTTGATCGACCACGTAATCGCACAAGCCATTGCGTGTGGCGGTCGGATGCGTGACGGCCATCGGCGTTACTCCTTCTCATCTTCAGGTGGGGCATCGCTGCCGGTGATGGTGGCCTCCGGACCACCTTCGCGAACCTTGCCCTGTTCGATCCACTCATCGACCAGTTCGGACAAGCCCGAGCCGTCTGCGGCCTCGTAGCTCATGCCGGCGACATATTCGCTCTTCATTTCGTCGGAGAAGAAACCGTCGATGACGGTGAAACGACGTGCCATTGTGATTGCTCCAGTTCGATGACGTCACCCCATGTCAGTCCATCGCTGACGGGTATCGACGCCGAGTAAGTGTGCGGCGAAGGGTCCACGACAGGCCGTTGCCTGCCGGGACCTTCGTTCAGTTCACCTCTATGCAGGTTCATCCTCGTCGTCCTTGTCGTCGTCGTCCTCATCCTCTTCCGGCCCGTCGTCGTCATCCTTGGCGGCGGCCTCGTCGTATTCGGCCTCCTCTTTCGCGTCCGGATCGCGGACCTTGCCATCGGCCTTCCACTTGTCGAGATACGGCGAGTTGCTCGGGTCGACGTCGTAGATCGCTCCTTGCGCGTACTCCAGACCATTCTCTTCTGACGTGAACGTCTCGTTTGCGATAAATCGTGTCATCACTCCCACTCCTCCAATTGCTCCTCGATTGGAGCAAAGCGTTTATCGCCGAACGGGATGAAACTGCAACGGCAATTCGGGTGCGCCGGGATCAGGTCGCGGGCCTCTTCGAGCTCATAGGGTCCGTCTGACGCGATGTCCTCGCATTCTTGGCAGACCTTGTCGTCGCCTGCGGTGAGCACGTTGACCATCGTGACCGGGTCCTCGGCCTCCTCGATCACCTCCAGCACGCGCTCGGCAAAGCCCGTGGCCTGTTGCCCGAACGCGTTGGCGGCAATCTCCTTCAGCAATTCCTCGGCGACACCGCGCTTGCGGCGAACCCGCTTGGCCTTGTTCTTGGCGACACGCTCGCGGCGCTTCGCCTTCTTCGAGCGCGCATCGAGAATAAGTGGGACAAGATCAGCGCGAGGATGACCAGCCGCACTGTCACGTTGATGAGTGTGCGGTAGCCACTCGGGGTCGATGCCAACCTGATCAATGCCCTCACTCGCGTATGCGAACAACTTGCCGGCGTTGACCGCGCGGACCACGCCCGTGTTGATCATCAAATGCAGCCGCAGCCGCGTGATCTTCTCCAGCGTGGCGCGCACCTCGCGCATCAGCGCTTCCGGGCTTTGCTTGGTCTCAATCGCACGAACCACGTGCCGCAACAGCCGGCGCTCCGTCTCCCCAGCAATTCCCCGAACCTCAGATGTGGCCGCATGCGAATGCAGTCGTGACACCTCTCCAGCGTCGAGACGTCCAAGCGACGTGGATAACTCCGCTTCCACAAGTTCGATGCCATGCTCGACCGCCCGCTCGATCAGTTCACGTGGCCAGCCCATCGGCGTCGTCAGTGTCTGGTCGATCAGCAACCCTATCATACTCTCGGCGCGCGCCATCTTGTGCGAGACGCTCTCGATCCAGTTGATGAACGCCAGCGGCGGCGATGCTGTCGCCTGCGCGCGCAAGCCCACCACGTCCTGTTCGGATAATCCCTGCCGCAGCCGCAGGTGCAGCGCATGCACCCTGCGGTTGACCAGTACGCGACCGTGTCGGCGCAGGCCTGCACTGCGGGTCGGGTCGCGCCGGTTGATCATTTGCCCTTCTTTGCGTGCTTCCGCCGATAGCGTTCGCGGATCGGTGCCATGATGGTCTCATCGACCACGCAGTGCTCGGCCACGAACATGATCCGGTTGTGCAGGTCAGCATCGGCCATCTTGCCGGCACCTTCCTCATAGAAGAATTCCTGCGCCACTTCACCCTCGGCGGCCCCGTGTATCTTCGGCATCAGCTTTTCCTCTTGCCCACATAGGCCTTGAACCGCGCGTAGCTCTCCGGGTCTTTCAGGTTCAGCACGCCCGACCAGCCCGAGCCCAGCAACAGCTTCTTGCCCATCGAGGAATCGGCGATCTTCCAGATCGACTTCGGATCGCCACTGCGCACCAGATCGTAAAGCTCACTGACTTCCGGCGATTGCTTCTCCTCCTCGGTCAGGTCCATCTCTTCCTGATCGTCGCCGTCATCCTCGCTCTCGACCTCGATGTCGGCTTGGCCATAGTCGATGGCCAGCGACAGCTTCTCGGCGTTGTCTTTCTGGTCCCAGTACTCTTCCTGATATTCCTCGACCTGTTCGCTCAAGTAATCAGGCGGGTCGATGTCGCTCTCATCCTCCTCCGCCTTGGCATTGAAAGCGTCGGTCAGCTTGCTGATGATCTCGTCGCGCTCCGCATCGCTCAGCAACTTGCCGTAGCTCGGCGGCTCGATCCCGGGCAACTCCATCTGGCCTTTCGACTTCAGCTTGCCGGCCTCATCGAGCGTGGCCTCATCCCACGTAAATTCCGGATCGTCGCCGCCGTCCTCGTAACGCGACTCGTAATCATCGATGGTCAGCGCGGCCAGTATCTGTTCGTCGTTGAACGCGAAGTCCTTCCAGTCTTTTCCTTCACCACCCTGTGCGCGGTCCTTGCGCAATTCCTTCAGCGCATCCAGCGCCCAGTCATTGTCGCCGCTACTCCAGTCCGAGACGATATCCTTCTTCGCCTCTTCCTTCGGTCGGCCACTGTCGCGCCAACTCTCGATCTCGCTCTGCACGAACTCGTCGCGGCTATCGCGCATCCAGCGCCGTTGCGTCTCTTCCTGTTGATCGGATGACAGCATGTCCCAGTCGTCGGCCTCGTAGGTGTCACCGCTACTGCGCCGATGTCGCGATCCGCTCGGGCCCTCCTCGGTCTCACGGTCAAGCTTGCGCTCCAGATCACCTGACAGTGTCGACCACGCGGCAGCGGTCGGCACGTAGCCGTACTTGGCCCACGCGTAGCCGCCGACGTCGATGTTGGCGGTCACCTTGACGGTGTCGATGCCCATCGCCTCATAGGTCTCGATGTTGCCGCCGAGGATGCGCTTGCCGGTGTCGTCGCCGGTCGCAGCCTTCTCCAGCTTGAAGTAGGCGCTGTAAGCCTCGTTCTTATCCGGCTTGATGTCGCGGTCGAAATTGCCGATGCTGTTGCCGCGCTCATCCTTGATGGTGCCACTGACCTGAATCTCCGACCCGCTCATGCCGACCGACAGATCGACCCGGTCCTGCAAGCCTCCGGTAAACATCTTCTCGAATTCCTCGGGGTCGATTCCGATCTTGTCATTCCACCTCGCGATGAACGCCTCGTGCTCTGATGTCACGCCACGGATGCGAACGCCGGCCTTGTCGAAGTCCTCCTTGCGCGAAACCTTCTTGCCCTTCTTGGCGGCGGTCTGATCCTCTTTCGCTTTCACCTCTTGCGCTTGCGCGGCAGCCTCCGCCTGCATCGATTGTTGCTGGGCCTCCTGCGCCTTGGCGCGCTCGCCCTGCACGTGCTCCTTGTGCCGGCCTGCAATTGCTGCGGTCGCGCGTCCGCTCTTCTCTTTGCGTGCCGTCATCGGTCCGGTGCCGGTGCCGAACTGGCCGCCGGTCGCACCACCCTGCACGCGTGAATGCTTCTCCTCGTTCCACTCGCGGATCGCGTCGTGGCTCATGGTCTTGATCTTGAACGGCACGCGCAAGCGATACGACCGCGTCGCCTTCTGGTATTTGCCCGTGCTCTTGATCAGCCGCTGCGCGTTCTCGATGAAGATGCCGGTCTCGCCCTGCGTGGTGTAGGCCTTGATGCGCGTGCCGCGATATTGCTCACCCGTGGCGCTGAGCGCCTCCAAATTTTTCACCGCGATGCGTCCCAGCTTGCCAACCGCCTCCGGCGTTTCCTCCTCCACCGTGATCACGCTGGCGAACTCGCCTTCCTCGTTACGCGGATGCCTGCCCGGGTCCCATGTGTCATCGAGCGGTGTGCCGCCCCAGTACGCGCGCAGCCGAACGCGCATCGCCTCATAGTCGTCGTCGTCCCAGTAATCCGGCGGATCGGGGTCGTCCTGCCACGGTGCAAAGCTTGGCTTGCCCTTGATCATGCGTCTTGCCTCTTCTTCGACAGCGTCGACAGTGACTTGGCATAATCGGTGTCACGCTCCTTGCCGCGAACCCCCATCTCCTCCCAGAGAATCTTCTCCGGCCACCACCATGTCGCCTGCGCACCTGCCGGCGTCAGCGTGATGCCGCGCTCGCTCTTCAGCTTCGCAATCGCCTTGTTGAACACCGACGTGATCCATTTGCGCTGCGAGCCGTTCTTCGGTTGCTCGACCATCATGCCGTTGGCCATCAGCGTCAGCCGCTCGGATGCGAGGATCAGTTCGGTCTTTTCGTACTCCTCCTTGGCCTTGGCGGCGGCGGCGAACGCGCGCTCGTGCTCCTTGTAAATCTTGGCGGCGAGCTCGATGCGGTCCGCTTCACTGCGCGGCACCGGATGGCCGGCGTCCTTCAGCGCGCCGACGAAGCGCTCCATCTGTTTCTCGTGGCCACCGCCGGCAACGCCCGTGTTGGTAATGCGTCCCCATGCGCGCATGAACCACAAATCCATCGTGATCGGCGTGAAGTTGCCGTTGAGGTTCTGATAGAAGCCCTGCCCGATCTTCGGCCCAAGCATTGCCGAGCCATACAGCAAGTCATCCTTCAGTGTAGCACCGGGCTCGACCCCGGTTGCCTTGCTTAGATCGCGCGCGGTCATCGGCTTGTCGAAGAATTCGCGGACCTTGTCGATAGAACCGGCCTCCTCGATCATCTCGTTCATCTTCTTGAGGTTGCCGGCAATACTTGCCTTCTTCGCCTTGATGTCGGTCGGATACCTGCCGTGCTCAAGGAAATACGTGTAGGCCTGATCTGCCAGCGCCACGTTGCGGTCGACGGTCTCGCCTTGGCTCGTGATCGCGAGCGCGGCGGTGTAGATGAATTTCTGGTTCTTGTCCTTGGCGATGCCCGGGTAGATTTCCTCGGCAATGCGCATCGCCTTCTTCATCGTCTCGTCGTACCAGTCCGCCCCCGACACGCCACCGATCAGGCCCTCGCGCAATTCCATCGCGATCACGCCGGCCAGATAGTCGTCGGTCTCCTCGGTGTGGTTGTCCTCGTCCACGTGGTCGAGCCCGAGATCGCGTTGCAGTATCTCGCCGGCCCGGTCGTTGATCATCTTCGCTGCGTCCGTCACCACCACCGAATTCGGTTTGATGTCGGGATGCTCGGCAACCAGCGCACTGGGTGTCAGTGCGTACCCTTTTTGGTCGGTGGGGGGCTGCCAATGATCGCGTATGTCTTGCCAGATGGCTTGAGCATTTTGAACCGGGGATTGGTCAATGACATCTTGGTATATTTCTCGCGCGCGGTCTCGTTGCTCGCGGTCCGATCCTTTGCCGTCGTAGCCGATGAACTCGGCTTTTCCGAACTGGTAGTAGACTGGGTTGTCTTTGCCATGACGCGCTGCCGCCTTGTCCAGTGCTTCGAGCGAATTGCCATCGGTGTCGACCACGAACACCGTCGCACCATCCTTGGTCGGCACGATGGTATGGTTCTCGATGCCGTCCTTCAACAGCCCTTTGTGAATTTTATCTAAGCTGCCCTTGGCCTCGAACTGCGCCAGCGTTGCCGGCCCGTCGCCCTGTTGAAACACCAACACCGCCTTCTGGTCGGCGAGGTGGCCCTTCATCACCGATGCAAGCTTGATGTGCTCCCAGTCGGCGTCACTGCGCGACATGATGGAATTCTCAGCGCCATCCGACCACGCGCCGATGATGTTGACCTCTTGCGCGCCTTGAATGCCGACCTTGCTGTTGATGTCGGCTGATGCTGCACGCAGTCGCGCTTGCTGGCGCGAATTCAATTCCTTCACCGCGCCCTTGAAGTCGAGACCCGACTTGACGCTCGGCGAGACAAACGCCGCCGTCTTGGTCATGCCCTTCGAGGTGAACTGTCCCGGGTTCTCTAGTCCGCCGCGCGGATGCTCCAGTTCATTCCACGGGATCAACAGATCATGCAACGTCCTCGCCAAACGGTCCAATGCCTCCTGACGCGCGAAAGGGACAGCGCTGTCTTTCGCTACCTCCTTGCCGGTCTGGCCTTCCATGCCGCGCTTCGACTCCGGCCCGGTCAGTTGCTTTGGTGCTTGGGCGGCGAGCTCACCTGCGAGCTCCTCCTCATCGAGCGACTCTTGGTTGGCAATCGCCTCCTCGATGCCGGCCTCCATGCCGGGATAGGTGCCGTCCTCGATCAACTGGTTGACGCGGCCCTTGACCAGCGCCTCGAACGGCACCAGCCCGCTAGTGACATCCACGGCGGCGGTGTCGGCCTTGGTCTTGGCAATGGTCGCCTTCTCGGTGTCGCTCATCTGCCAGAGCGGATTCCATTCGTAGAAAATATCCTTGTCGAACTTGCCGAGCGATGAGCGCTGGATCGCGATGTCCAGTTTCTCAAGTTGCGGCGTCATCCGTAACACCTGATCGCTGTGAATGCGGTCGTAGTAGTTGCGCATGTCGCTGTCGCCGGTCGCGTTCAACCCTGCCGGCGACTGGCCAACGAAGCGCGTCACCGGGATATCGCAGGCACCTGCGGCAACTTGCAGATACATCTGCATCACCTCGGGCATGCCGGAGAAGTCGATGCCGATGCGCTGCCACTCCTCCTCACCATCGAGCACCACCGCATTGATGATGCTCTTGGCGATGTTGGCCTCGGTGAAGCGCTTGACCAGTCGCGTGGTGCCCTCGCTGGTCGAGAAGATTTCGGTCAGCCCGGGTATCTTGACGACGTCGAACTTGGCTTCCTGAATCATCGCGGCGATGGATTGCAGCACGGTGCCGGTCGCACTCACGGCGTCGTTGATCATCATCAACAGCGGATCGCCCCAGCCATAGTTGACCATCGGGTCCGGGGTCTCCAGCCCACAGAACCGAATCATGCGCGACGGGTGGATGTCAACACTGCCAACCTTTCCGGTGTCATCGTGCAGCGTGTAGAATTCGGGCTGCCCGTAGTACGGCGACGAGATGTCCTTGATCAGGTCCTTGAGCACCAACTGATGCGGCGCGAACACGTGCAGGAATTTCAAACCGTCCTTGCCGATAGTCTCGGGATCGAGCTCGCTTGCCATGTTGCCTTCGACGCCGAGCAACAGGCACGAACCGCCATAGAGCCGCGACTTGATCAGCGCCTCCTGCAATTTCAATTGCACGCGTAAGCGGTCCTCGGTCTCCTCCAGTGACTCGATCTGGTCTTGCTCGGCCTGCCACGCGCGCCACTCGCGCACGCTGTCCTGCGCCGGGATCGTGATCGCCTTGCGCGTGATCCAGTCGGAGGTGAACGCGGCTTCAAGTTGCTCACGCGTCCACAGTTGCTTGGTGTACTGATGGCCGGTCGACTTGTCGCGCCCCATGACGCCAAGGCCCGACAGGAAATTGGTGAAGGTGTCGAACAGGTACATCACTTCACCTCTTGGCCGTGTATCGCCTCAAGCAACGCTTGCTCCGGCGTGAGACCGCGCACGTTCTCACAATCCTCATGCACCGCCGACATCTTCAGCCCGCGGATGCCGCACAGGCGACAGGTGCCGATGAAGTCTTGACCCTTTGGCGATGTCCGCTCGATGACGTGATGCGTCATGACAACCTCGTCAGCGCGTAGAACAGCGACGTCAGCACGAACATGGTCGCGAGATAGTACGAATGGTCGATCAGGGCAGCGACGGCGAACACCGCCAGCAACAGCCACATGCTAGCGCTTTTTCTTCGCGGCCTTCTTCTTGGCCGGCGGCTTCTTTGCACGCCGCTCCTCCATCATCGTTTCCATCTCGGATGGAAGCCGCTTCTTCGATGCCGAGCGCGCGGGTGCTGGTGCTGCGCCCTCGCTGTAGACCGCAACGGCGAAATTGCGATCCGCCTCCTGCGGCACCGGGTTGCCCTCGTGCCCCGACCTGAACTTGATGAACTTGATGGCGCGCCCGATCTCCTCGGGAATGATCACGCCACTTCCGGGCACCACGGTCTTGATGGTGACGGCGAAACCGTCGAGCCCGTACATCTCATTGAAGAACGTGCCATCGGTGGAGAATTGAAACGTCAGCGCAGCGAACGTCCAGTCCGCTGGCATGGTGATGCGCACCATCTGTCCGTCGCCGCAGTCGATGGGCTCTGACAGTGACTCACCTGCACGAATGATCGGTCCATTGACGACGGTCAGCATGGTGTCCCTCACTTGCTGGTTAGTGCGAAGCTGTCTTTCATATTTTCCCAGTGCGTCTTGCGCATGTAGCAACGCCGGCTGTCGTTGCTCATCAGCGTGGTGTTGGGTCCGAGCATCTTGAGGATGCCGGGCGGCACGTTGACCGCGTCAGCATCGTTGTCGGGCACCACGATCACCTGCATGCCATTGATCGGCGTCACGGTCGCAACCATCTCACACTCCGAAGAACCACGCGGTCCAATATCCCGCAGCGTAGGCGAGGAGCGCAATCAAATAGTGATACCAGCGAACCTTGGTGTACTTCCAATCCCCGAGCCGGTCGATCCAGTCCTCGGGCCGCTCGCGAAGTGGTGGTAAGGATTCCTGCTTGTCGCGAAGCATCTTCTCTAGGTCGGCCATCACTTCACCTGTAGCTCGCGCTCGATGTCGGCGACGATCTCTTTACGTGGCCTGCTGCCTCCCACCGTCAACATCATCTCGGCATCGATGATCAGGTTGAACATTCGTATGCTGCGGTCCTCACTCATCCGCAACAGGCCTTTGCCCATGACACGTTGCTTCATGATCTTGATCGCGTCACGGATTTCGTCGTTGGTCATCACCCCACCCACGAAAGCGTTCGATCATACGATCCGATGCTCTCGGCCAGCTTGTTGAACGCGCCGGCTGCACTGTCGACCTGATCGAGGTACTTGCCGTAAGGATACTCCTCGTGCTCTTGCAGGAAAGGCCTATTCCACTCTCCAGCCACCAGCGAGACGTTGCCGGCCTGCACCTGTGCGGCGTAGGGCTCGGCTCGAACCTCTTTCGCTCCAGTCACCTTGTCGGCGTGCGCATCGAAACCTTTGAGTCTGCGGATGGTGCCCTCGGCGGATTCCTTGCCACCTGATCCCGGCTCTTGCTCCACCCATACCGAGTAGCGCTTGCAGATCACCTTGTCGGTTTGCGCCGCTTGCAGGATGCGTTGCTCGCGCTCGATGGCCGACCACTGGCCACGGATCACGTCCTCGATCACGGTGGTGCCGTCGCGCATGTCGTGCACCAGCGTCGCTGCGGTGTACGCGCCGCCGTCCTTGGTGCCGGCCTTGTCGATGTAGCGAATGCTCTTCCTGATTTGCGAACGATCGACACCTGAGATGATGTTGAAGCGCTCGGTCGGAAACATATCGCCGCCGGCAGCGACGGGTGTTTGCTGATAGATCGATTGCCAGCCGGCGTTGGTCAGCACCTTGCGGCGCTGTTGCAGAAACTCCAGCGGCTTCATCTCGGGAAAGAGCGCCTCGCCCTTGTTGCGGAATTTCTCGTTGCGTTCGGCCACTGCGGTGTAGCGCAGCACGCGTGTCTGCGGGAAGTGCTCGATCCACCTGCCGAGCGGATCATCGAGGTGCCAGCGTGTCATGATCATCAACAGGCCGGCCTGATCACTGAAGCGCCCGAAGAAGTCGTCGGTCATCCAACTCCACGTCTTGTCGCGTATCGTCTTTGACTGCGCTTCGGCGCGGCCCTTCATCGGATCATCGATCACGCCGAGATCGAGACCCATGCCGTTGATCTGGCCCATCACGGTGGTGTTGCGGAACGATCCCTCATAGCCGACGTATTCGAGGATGGTTGAATTGCGCAGCCACCGTGCGGCGGTAGACGATGCGGCGGTGTCATTGATGCGGGTGAGATCGAACACCAACTTGTAGCGCTCGCTGTCGTAGATGCGTTGCAGCGCGAGGTTCACTTTCACCCCGAGCTCGTCGCTGTACGATCCGAAGATGGTGCGCAGGTTCGGGTCTCTGCCGGCCACCCACGAGATGAAGTCCGTCACCTGTTCGGTCTTGCCGTGCTGCGGTGGTGCCATGATCACCATCGCCGGGCGCTTGCCCTTGACCATCTGCCCGTAGAACCATTGCAGGTTCTCGGCGAGGTGCTTCTGCCACCACGTCTTGACCATGTTGGGCCGGATGATGTTGCGGAAGGCGTAGAAGTCATCGCGGGCCACCGCGTAGCCGAGCTCGTTCAGCTTAGCCTGATCAGCCTCGGTTAGCTCCTCTTTCTCCGGCGGGAATTGCACCATGTTGTTCGAGCACCTTCATCACCTCGTCGGCCATCGCGACCACAAGGTCAGCATCCATTTCCTTCTCGGCATTTCTATCATGGCAATAGCCGCGCGCCAGTGCCTGCATGATCTCCTCACGGTTCAACGACATTGATGTCCTCCGGCGGCGTGTCGTTGTCGATGGTGGTCTCCTTGGTGGCCATCGGATCAGGCTCGGCCTGCATGATCTTGAACATCACCTCCATCGAGATGCCACGGGATGCCAGTTCGCGCTTCACCTCGTCCACTGATTTGTAGGTGGTGCGCTTTGGCGTGTCATCGATGGTCTTGCTCTCCACCTGCAACGGGATCACGCGTGCGAGCAACATGCAGAACGCGCGGAGGTCCTCTTGTGCCACCCTGCGGCAGAAGCCGACCAGCTTGCCCTTGCCCTGACCATCCTGTCCCTCGATCTCGGCAGCGAGCATGATCGCTTCCCTTAACAGGCGGGTGTTCTTGTTGACGGTGCCGCGCAGCCGGCCCGGGTTGGGCACACCCTCTTTGCCGAAGCGACCGCGTTTGTCCTTCTTCATCGGCACGACGTTGGAGCCCATGTCCGTTGTATCGGTCATGTGATGATGCCTGTTGTTTACAGATGAGGTTCAGTTGGTCACTACCGTCCGCGCCGAGAAATGATCTTTTTTCTCAGCATGGCCACGACCTGCACATCAGCACGTTCGTCCCGCTTGGCCGTAGCCTTTGGGCGCATGATGTCAGACGCTCACCGTGATAAGCCCCGGTGCAAGTTCAACTGTGCCCAGCGTTTCCAATAGAATGATCTCGCGCTGTCGAGATGTCTGGTGCTGGTAGATGCCGCGCTGACCGACGAACAATCCGCCGGTTACTTGTACCTGTTGTCCTTTGTTGAACCGAGAGCGCTTGAGCTCGATCAGTCCGTGGTGTTCGCGCGACTTCATGTCGGGAACGAATTCATCTGGCAGCTTGGCCGGCTTGTCGCCGTTCATGAGGACGGTGGTGACACCGATGGTCGAGAACAGGCGCTGCCATTGGTCCTCGATCCACACAAACAGGTATCGCGGGAATAACCAGCGCCATGTGTGCACCTTGCGCCCTCGGACGATGCGTATGATCTTCTCGCGTGGCGCGTACAACGTGAAGCCCTGCCGCTCGATGTGGGTGATGGCGCGGCGCTCGCATGCTGGCTGTGACTGAACGACGGACCAGAACACTTGCGCTTCCTTCCGTCTCGAATCGCTTTTGAGGGCTGCACCCTGCCGGCGGTGATCGGGCCCGTCAAGCTTGGCCCAAGGGACAATGGTCGCTCCCGGTGGCCGATCCAGCCCTCCCCGGGAGCGATAATTCACCACCCAGAGCGCTGGTTTGGCCTAAGTGGCTGATTTCCCACGGGTTCCCTGATGAAATTATTTGTTGTACGGCCTCAACAGGCACTTGTATTCGCCACGGTGGTCGCTAGATTGAGGCCTCGTTGTTCGGTCCGGTTGATCGGGCGGCGAGATCGACCCCCCGGGTGCGGCCTCATACAGGCTCACTTCACGACCCGGGGCCGGAACGACCGGATCGACGGATGCAGGCAAGCCTCTCCTCGATCTTTCCACTGGGGGGAAGCCCAATGGTTCAGGTCTCTGGGGAGCAATCAAATGCCCGCGTCGTCCTCTGCCACTGAGACCCTGACGCACGCCATCACGACGTCAGGAAGAACGGCAGCCACCCACACTAGATGCGCAGCACGCCATAACGACTGCGCGGTGACCACGGGGCCAACGAGTTCATCTACACCGCAGCACGACGACGATCAGGACAACGCAGTTTGCAATTCTAGCCTGACGACGAACCGGCTGCGGCAAGATGCACTTCATCATCACCACCAACCAACGGAGCAACATCATGGCACGCAAATATTACACGTTGATCGAACGCGACCCCGAGACCAAGAACTGGTCGATCCAGTTCGGTGACTACGACCGCACGACCGTGGTCGAAGAAGGCCAGAGCATGGCCGACCGCGTCGGCTTCACCATCGCGAAGGGCACCAAGTTCAAGATCATCTGCACCGGCCCGAAGATGGCCGACATCGAATTCGCCGTCGCGAAACTGAACGGCTACTGGGACCACCGCAACAAGGAGCAAGCATAATGCAATTCTCTCAACAGACCCACCGCTGCAACCGCTGCCCGCGCGTCACCGATCTCTACTGGTGCCGCTCGGTCGATGAGTATCTCTGCGAAGAGTGCATCGACCAACTCGCCGACGAAGCCGTCGAAGAGATCGAAGCCGGCGACCGGACCGAGGGCCCGGCGCTTCTCACCTCACTGTTCAACCGCTGATCATTCAGCACAAGGAGCAACACCATGACTACCGAAACCAAGACGCGCGGCCAAATCGTCGCCGCTGACGTGTCCGCTCTACTGCGTGCACGTAACCCACTGATCTGGATCGTCACCCGCGAAGAGGCGCGGGTCGAGGCGCTTCTGATTGAAGCCGCTGCCGCTGCCGGCTACATCCCGCGCACGTGGGACGTCGCCCAAGGCGTCGCCGATCTTTCCGGCAAACCTGTCACCGAGATGCGTGGCAGTGAGGACCCGGCTGCCGTGCTCTCCCTGATCGGTGGGCGCGCTGCCGGTCGTGAGCGCGGCGTCTGGATCATGCGCGATCTGGCACCGTGGCTCGAAGGTGCCGTGGGCTTCACCACGGTGCGCATGCTGCGCAACCTCGCGCGGTCATTGCCGGGCGCACCGCGCGACTCGGCGCAGGCGCTGATCGTGATCTCGCCCAAGGCGGACATGCCGGCGGAGCTCGCCGGCCATGCCACGGTCATCGATTGGCCGATGCCGGATCGGGCGGAGATCGCCGCGATCCTCGATGCGGCCATCGAAGGCCTGCCCGATGACCTGCGTGAAAGCGCAGCGCCCAACGGTCAGCGCGACGCCGCCATCGATGCGGCGGTCGGCCTCTCCGGCGAAGAGGCTCAGGCGTGCTACGCCCGGTCACTGGTGCAGTTGCGCAAGATCGACCCGGTGCTGGTCGCCAACGAGAAGAAGCGCGTCGTAAGCCGCGAGCGCGTCGTGGAATGGATCGAGCCGATGAAAGGCGGCCTCGATGCGGTCGGCGGCCTTGATAACCTCAAGGGCTGGCTCGGCGTCCGCAAGTCGGCCTACTCGCCGGCTGCGCGGGCTTACGGCCTGCCGGCACCGAAGGGCATCTTGCTCGTCGGCATCCCGGGCACCGGCAAGTCGCTCACGGCCAAGGCGGTCTCGACCGCGTGGCAGTGTCCGCTGTTGAAGGTCGACCTTGGCGCGCTCAAGTCCAAGTTCGTCGGCGACAGTGAAGCCAACCTGCGCCGGCTGTTCAAGCTGATCGAAGCCATCGGTCGCTGCGTTGTCTGGTTCGATGAGATCGAAAAAGCGCTGCAAGGTGCTACCTCGGGATCGTCTGACGGCGGCGTGTCGAGCGATGCGCTTGGTGCGGTGTTGAACTGGATGCAGGAGCGACAGGGCGAAGCGTTCGTCATTGCGACGGCGAACGATGCATCCTCGCTGCCGCCGGAGTTGCTGCGCAAGGGTCGGTTCGATGAACTGTGGTTCGTTGACCTGCCGACCACGGTCGAGCGCCACGCGGTGCTCGCTGCCGCGCTGCGTCAGTATGATCGCGGCGACGTCAAGGTCGATGCGGCCAAGGTTGCGAAAGCGACCGATGGCTTCACCGGCTCGGAGATCGCAGCCATCGTGCCTGACGCGCTGTTCGCAGCGTTCAACGATGGTGCTCGCGAGATCACCACGGTCGATCTGATCGACGCCGCCAAGACGGTGGTGCCGCTCAGCGTCACGGCGTCCGAGAAGATCACGGCGCTGCGTGACTGGGCTGCCGGTCGGGCGCGTCCCGCCTCGGCACCCGAAGCCATCGATCAGGCGCGCAAGGTTCGCGCGCTCGATCTGTAAGACCCACGGCGGCGGCGCATCCTGCGTCGTCGCCTTTTTCATTCAACGCTTCACAGGAGCAACCATCATGTCACCGAAATTATCCAACGTCGAAACCCTCCGCCCCGGCTTCCTCATCTCGCTCAAGACGTCGGTCAAGGGCAACGTCAAGTATGACAAGCGCGACCTCGGCAGCGCCACCACCGAGGACGGCAAGGCGATTGCCGAGTGGGAGACCAAGCGAGTGATCGCTGACCCGGTCGAATTCAAGGCTGCCGGCGAGGCGCGCGGCAAGGCACGCTCGGTCATCAACAGCGTGTGCGTCAACTCAGCGTTCGGCTTGCTCTGCCCCGAGGCCGCGCAGCAAGAGCTCGACAAGGCGATCAAGGATGCGCACCAGATCGTTGACAGCTTCAACTCCACGGCGACCCTGACCCGCGTGTCGGTCTACGTCATGGTCGGTAAGATCGCCGCCGACGATGTCGAGGCGGTCCGCGCCATCAACTCGGAAGTCTCTGATCTTCTGGGCCAGATGGAGCAAGGTCTGAAGAACCTCGACGTCAAGTCGATCCGCGACGCCGCCAACAAAGCCAAGGGCATCGGCCAGATGCTCAGCCCTGACGCGGCGGTGCGCATCCAGTTGGCCATCGATGCGGCGCGCTCTTCCGCGCGCAAGATCGTACAGGCCGGCGAGACCGCTGCCGCCGAGATCGACCTGCGGGCGATCCGCAAGGTGACCGAGGCGCGCACCGCGTTCCTCGATCTCGATGAGGCCCGCGAGGTGGCGACGCCGCGTCAGGAAGGCCGGGCGCTCGATCTGGCACCCGAGGCCAAGGTCAAGGCGGCGAAGCCCAAGGCCCTCGCCATCGACCTGTAAGCGATACCCGGGCGGCACCACCGCCGCCCGGTTCACTCTCACGAGGAGCAACCATCATGGCATGCGATACTCGACTCCAGAACAAGAACCAGACTCTCTCCGAACGTAAGACCCAAGTGAAGGAGATCATCGCGTTCACCGATGAGCTCATCCGCAAGGGCAAGATCAGGATCGCCGTCGACAAGCGGACCGGTGCCATCGCCTTCACGGGCATGACCGATGCCGAGCGCGGCGGTGTCAGCGACGCCTGCACCTACCGCGTCATCATGGCGACCGGCTCGGCGCTAGCCAAGCAAGCGATTGCTCGTGCCGAGCAACTGGCCGGGCGCGGCGTCAGTCGACAGGCGCTGGCGCAAGGCCATCACAGCCACGATGGCGGTGCCACGTGGTCGAGCCACAAGCACTGATGCGCAAGATCGTGCGCGAGCTCCGCCGGGAATTTCCCGGCGCTGATCTCGAACCAACCGGCGGCGGGCACTACCGTCTACGGTTGCCGAATGGCCGCTTCGTCATCGTCGCGGCTTCCCCGTCCTCTCGAAGCTTCATGAAGTACGTCAGAGCCACCGTCAAACGAGTCTCAAAGGAGCAACCATGAAAATCCTGTTCGTCGTTCTCGCGCTGTTGTCATCGCTCACGGTGAGCAACGCGCATCCCAACCACACCTGCCACAACCACGGCACGGCTCAGCACTGCAAATGATCATCGAGCACAAGGGTAATTCCTACCGCGTGACTGACAACCACGTCGAGGTGTTCATCCCTGCCGGTCCGCCGCGCGTCATGCAACTGGTGCAGCGCGCGGCGTACTGGCGCAAACTGAAACCCAACAGCCGGCTTGCGCTGCGCGTTCGCATCAAGTCCGACAACATCAAACGTAAGGAGCAACACCATGACGACCATCGTTGACCGCGCCCTCGCCATCGAGCTCAGCGCGCTGATCACCCACCGCTCGGTCGCGGCGACCAACGTCGACGCCGCCCTGCACGCCCGACCCTACAAGCGCGAGAACTTCGCCTACTGGGTCAACGTCCACCGCGAGGCCAGCGCCAAGCTGATCGCGATGGGCATCGACGTCGTCACCTACGATGAGGTGAAACCATGACCAACCACTGTGGCACGTGCACCGCGTGCTGTCGCGTGTTCGAGGTGCCCGAGGTGCAGAGCAAGGCCGGCGACTGGTGCAAGCACTGCGCCGTTGGCGAGGGCTGCACCATCTACGACGCCCGGCCCGCGACCTGTCGCGAATTCGAGTGCCTATGGCTGATGAGCCAGTCACGCGAGGACCCGCACGAGAGACTGCCGCCCGCGCTCAGGCCTGACCGCTGCAAGGTGGTGTTCTCGCCATCGACCAACGAGAACATCATGGCCGCGACCATCCTGCCCAACGCAGCCGGCGCGATTGACAACAAGTCGGTGCTCAGTCTCATCCACTCGCTGGTCAACAACGGCGGCAACGTCGTCGTCGGCTACCCGCGATCAACCGAGCGCACGATGTTCACGCCGCAAGGCGCGCACAAAGTCTACATGACCGAGCCCGACGCGAACGGCATGCAATGGAATATTCCACAGAAGGAGCAACCACGATGAGTGAGGCACATTACGAACGGCCAGAGCCGTTCCTGTTTCTGAACGACGCGCGCGGCGTTTACATCCCGCGCGACTTCGCTCAGTCATGGACGAAGGAAGAGCGCGCCAAGCGCGTCAGCGGCGTTGACGACGATGACTGGGACATACTTGAGATCGGCCCCGAGCATCGCGAGTACTGGGACGCATGGGAGACCGTGTGCGATAGTGCCGTCGTCACCGACGATGCCGGCGTCAAGTACACGCTCAGCCAAGACGGCGACCTATGGCTGGTCCCGGTCGGCATGACATGGGACGAAGAGGCGGACGGATGGAGGTGGCCATGAAGCCTGAAGTCGAGCGCATCATCGCAACAGGTGACCGCGCAGACCTGAAGCATTGGCTCGCCACATGCTCCGACACGGAGTTGCTCGCGAACTGGGTCAAGTTGTCATGCTGTCGCGTGCAGGACTTCCAGTCACTGACAACCGACGCAATGCGTCAACGCGGGATAGTCCGCAGATAAGGAGCAACCACCATGACCGAAACATTGAACCGACCGCGCGTCACCGACAATGATCGCGGCGCGGTCGTCGTCACGTGGCAAGGCCGGCAGATACGTGCATGGTCCTACCAGAACGATGATCAACGCCGGCTCAAGATGATGTACGCGCGCGAGTACATCGAGGGTTGGTGCGACGGCAAAGACTGGGGCATGCGAAAAATATTTTTGCCGAGCTAGCCGCTACACTGTCGGCGTTTACAACATCGCGCGGCGCATCTCGCATGCGTCGCGTCCTACAATTCCCGATGTCAAGTTTCCCAAATCCGAAGGCTTGATCCTTGCCGGCTAGCGTTTGCTGGCTGGAGTCGTTTCGACTCCACGATTTGGCGAGACCCCGTTTGCTACACTGCACGCGTTGTCAACCAAAGGAGTAACCATGACACGCAAGACTGAGACCATCGCGCATCTCGATGCAAGCATCGCCCGGTGGAAGACAAGGCTAAAGCGGTCGGTCACCATGATCGACAAGCTGGAGAAGAAGCGGAAGCGGATGCTCAAGGTCCATCAGCCCAGCGTGGCTGATCGGCTGGTCGAGGAGATCGCCGCCCCGGTGGCCGTCAAGGTCACGTCTCACCCGGTCGCCAACCCGAACAACGTCAAGCTGACGTTCGAGCCGCTCGGTCCTACTGGTCTCTCCGGGCCGCAGTGCCACGGTGCGGTCGGCGTGCCCGACCCCGACGCCAACCTCGACATCCCCGAATTCCTCCGGCGTGGCCAAGCCGCGCAGAAGGCGGTGGATGCCGTGATCGCCGATCAGATCAGGAAGGAGCAAGCCACGACCAAAGTCGCAAAGGCGCGTGGCCGGATCGCCACGATGAAAGCGAAGAAGGCCGGCGAGACCCGTAAGATGCCGGTGAGTGGCAAGGCAGCCCTAGACCTGATTCGAAACGGCTGACATTGATCTAACCCCGGCAGCGAATCCCCGCTGCCGGGATTTCTATAAGGAGCAACCCAGATGACACCGACAGAGATGGCGCGCGTGATCCTCCTCAACATCGAGGCCACCCGCGCACTGATGGAGGACGGCCACGCCGGCTACGTCCTCAAGACCGCCGACGACATGAACCTGATCTGCCAGAAGGGCGACGGCAACCAGCGGCTTGGTCCGCTTCGCCTTGACCATCCGCAGAGCGACGACGTCGCCGTCTACACCAGCCACGCCCGCGCGGTCACCGCGCAGCGCTGGTGGAATTCCAACCACCCCGACCGACGCGTGCTTGTCACGCTGCGACGCGAGGCACTCACCGCCTACATCGAGCGCCAGCAAGAGGCGCACAACACCCTACTGACCCTGATCGCAATGGAGCAAGAACGATGAGACAGTCCCGCGTCAACATGGCCATGCTCGACGGCGTACCCGCGCTGATCGAGCAAGGCCTGACCAAGTACGAGATCGCCGAACAGTTCGGCATCACGCCGGGCTCGCTCACCGTGATGTGCAGCAAGCGCGGCATCTCGCTGCGCAAGGGCGGCAGACACAAGCCATCCGGCACCATCACGTTGCCGCTGCCGATCAGTCTCGCTGCCATGATGTCACTGCGGTCCGCCGCCGTGTCGCGCGGTGGCGATACCAAGCGGCTCGCCATCGATCTACTCGAACGCATCGCAAGCGATGATCTTTACAACGCAGTCCTAGATGAGGAGGCCGCATAATGTCCGACCCGACCGAAGCACTCCGCCGCGAGATGCTGGAGACCAACCAGCCATACGCCGATCTGGCACGCGCCGATCAGCGCTGGAATACCGAGGAGCTACAGCGTGACTTCACGGTGCAGTCGTTCCTCGCGCCGTTCGTGTTCGTCACCCGCAAGAGCGACGGCGCAAAGGGCTCGATGGAATTCACCCATAGCCCGCGCTTCTACTTCAACTTTACGGAGGATAAGCCGTGACCACTATGCTCGTCACCTTTGGTGGCAAGACCTACGAGGTGACCCTGTTCGCCGACACCACGATGACCAAGGTCAAGGTCGTCGGCGGGCAGACCCTGAAGTCGGGGACCAACAACTGGATACGCGCACTTCGCATGGCCCTCAGAATGAGGAGCAAGCGATGAGCATCGTCGCCGTCGTACCCCGCGCCATGCTGGAGAAGAAGCCCCGGCATGGCGATCCCTGTAACCGCTGTGGGTTGTGCTGCACCTCGTCGCTCTGCGATCTGGCGGCGGCGATCCACGGCAAGCGTCAAGGCCCGTGTCCCGAACTGCAATGGGACACGGACGGCTCGCGCTGCGGTCTGGTCGACCGCACCACGGGTCTCGTGCAGGAGGATGTCAGGTTGCTGATCAACTCCGGTGCCGGCTGCGACATGAAGCTGCGCGATGAACAACGCAACCATCGCTACACCGCGCAGCGCGACACGTTCGACCGCAAGAACCGCGAGCGGCTCGATGCCGCCCGCTTCCGCTTTGGCCTGATCTGAAAAGGAGCAAACACCATGACACGTTTCATTATCGTCAACCCGCACAAGCGGACCATCGAAGCTGTACCATTCGACTCGCTGATCGAGGCGCAGGCCTCGGTCGGTCTCGACAACGTCGACCACGGCGCGCTCTGGCGCGGGCTCGGCTACGTCGTGCACCAGCACAGCCTGTTCTTCCCGCCGTCGAAGCAAGCCTACTGCGGCATCGCCCACAAGCTGATCGCAGGCCCGGCGGTGTTCTACGGCTACGACCAAGCCGGCGAGACCGTCGACCTGCGGCGTTCGGAACTACCGGACATGCGCTGGTATCTCGGCGTCAATGACGTCGAGGCGGCGATTGAACGCGAGGAGATCGTGCGTCCGATCATCGCCATGAACCACGCCGTAATGTGGGAGTGGCCGCAACCGGCACCGAAAGGATTCGGCTATGGCGACTGAGGACCTGATCGCGATGGCCGGCGTCGCCGCGTTCTCCGCGATCATCATCATCTGCGCCCTGTTGTTGATGGGGCCAACCGGTTTCTAACTCTCAAAGGAGCAACACGTGCACTACCTGTTCGATCTGAAATGTCCGCGCTGCGGTAAGGCCAGCATGATGACCTTGCCACGCAAGGATATCCCGATAATTCAACTCCACTGCGGCCACTGCCTGATGGAAACGGCGGAGATCGTCCCGTTGAACATCGCCAGCGTCACCATCGTTGACGGTGATGAAGGCGTTGACCTCTTCCACGAACTACAATCGCTAAAAGGAGCAACAATGCAATGATTGACGAGAACGATGACCCGATCCTCGGGATGCGCACGCACTTCCAGAACGTGCGCGATTTCTTCGGCAAGAATCTCTACTACGACTTCTTGCTTGCACACGGTGTCGGCTATCTGCCGGGACCGAACACGTTCGTCGGGCCACGGCTTGAACAGCACAACTGTTTCGGCAACGCGCTGCACGTGGCCATCGACGGCGACTTCACCTACGTCGAAGGCAAGGTGTTCGTGCACGGTTGCCCGCTCGATCACGCGTGGTGCATCGACGGTGACGGCAACGTCATCGACCCGACCACCGAAGGCAAGGGCATCAACGGCTACTTCGGCGTCCCGCTCAAGACCGACTACGTCAAGAAGGCGGTGCTGAAGAACGGCGTCTATGGCGTGCTTGACTGGTACTACGCCGGCAAGACCGCACCGATGCTGTTCGAGCTCGGGCTGGAGGCTGGTCAGCAATGGTTGCTCGACTATCCCGAGCGCATCCAACAGCGCCGCCGCCACAGAAAGGCAGGTGCGTGATGTGGTGGGCTCTTGGATGGCTCTTCCTCAATGACGCTCAGGACAGGTTGACCCGCACGCCAGCGCAACGGCGTGCGGCCAACGCCGGCTTCCTGAAATTCCTCGGCTGGTTCATGCTGCCGTTCGTCATCCTGTTGCTGATCGGACAGGTGGTGCACGGTCAGACGATCCAGCGCACCTATCAGGATTCGATGGGGCGCAACGTCGGTCGGTCGTCAACCGACACGCGCGGCAACACCACGTTCTATAACTCACTCGGCCAGAACACTGGCCGGGCGAGCACGCAGAACGGCACGACCACCGTCTACGACAACATGGGCCGGCAGACCGGCACGATAAGGAGCAACAGATGAAACAGACTCAATTCAACGATCTCGCCCGGCTGGCGGTTGAGCGGTGTCGCGAGAGCGCGATGTCGGTCGGCCAACTGATGGATGACGACAGGGAGCGCGCCGCGTTGCTGATGTCGGTCGCCACCGACTTCATCGAAGGTGCCGTTCACCTCGTTGAGGGCTTGGACGAGGAGCACGAGATCACCGCCGACGAAGCGCTCGGTGCCGTGCTCGCCATGATCTTCAGGTCGATTGGCATCAAGAAGGTGATGGCCGCCCTCACCAACGCCAAGCTGATCAAGGAGATGCCCAAATGATATGGCGTCTCCTCGCATCAGTGCTGGCGATCTCGGACACTGGCGGCCTTGCCGTCACGTCCGAGTCCAGCAACTGGCCAACCGAAGTGCAATGCAATGAGATATTGCAGAAGTTCTACGTCGCGCCGGCACCGCAGGACATCAACGGCCATCGCGTCGTGATGAAGGTCTCCGGTGTCTGCGTCCCGGTCATCGACCCCCAGACCGCCACCAACTACACCGCCGCCGAACCTTGGGACGGTCCCTACTACGGGTCTCCGCTGTACAGGCGCGGCTCTTTGCCACCGTCGCAGCGGCTGGCACCGTATTGATCGGCCACGTGGAGAGATATTTCGCGGGGTTGCCCTGACCGAGATCGGTTGGTAGGGTCCGCGAAGTCTTTCCGGCGGCTGGGTTTGGGTTGCTCCTTTACCAGCCCGCTGGCTAAGCCGATGGGGCGGCAGCGATGCCGCCCCGTTGTGTTTCCGGCCCAGTCCCAAGCGTGGAGACCTTCGGGTCTGGCGCGGCGTGTGCGCCCTCGCTGTCAACAGTTGGGTGGGCGGGAACGGAGACCCGCCCCGGAAAGTCTCGTAGAAATTCCAGCGTCTGCAACACCGCACACATCGCCAGCATCTGCCGCTCAGCCTGAGCCTTCGTCATCTTCTCGTTGTCGACCATGCGCACATAGACGCGCTTGCGCTGTTCGAGCTCGCGCTTCACTTCCGCGATCTGATCCGCCAGCGACACGTTGTCGATCACGCTCATGGCTTCCTCATCAACAGTTGGAATGCATCCTGACCGTCCGGTGACTCCGCCCAGTCGTCGCTCTCTTCCTTAGTGGCATCGAAGTCGCCGTTGAGGTGACGCTGGCGCAGCGCGATGATGTCGATGGCGCTGAAGCCGCCGTCCTGTGCCCTCCTTGCCGCCACCGCGAGATCGTTGGCCAGTGTGATGCAAGGAGCATCAAGCGGCGACAAGAAGTCGTGATACCAGCCGGTCGCGGCGCGATCCGCCATGTCGTTGAGGCCGACCTTGCGCAGTTCATCGGCGAGCATGTCTTTGGTGTGCATTGAACCTCTCCCTGAATTCGTGCAGCACGCGCACGTGCATTGAATCGCCGTGCTGGATGACCAGCGTCCGCAGCACCTCGAACAATTCCTGATCGGTCATCGTTTCAACCGGCATGTCTGGCGTGAACTCGAACGACTGATCTCTCATAAGAACCTCCACGCGACGTCCGAAGAATACCACGGTGCCGGCTCGTCCTGCCGCTTCAGGATGATCATGCCATGACCGCGCCAAACCTCATGCCACGGGTAGTCCTCCAGCGCAGGGTTGGTGCTGATGTCGTCCTCGCTGATCATTAGGTAATTCCGCCACACCCGACCGATGCCCTTTGGCGGCGGGTCCCCCACCCGCATGTTGCGCAGCATCTCCTCGTGCTTGTTCTCTGGCGGCGGCTTCCAAGCCGCAGGCCTATGGCTCACCTCGCGACGATATCTCTCCCGCAGCATTTCCTCTCTGGCATGATCACGCCGCCACTTCTCCTCCCGCTCTCTCTGTACGCGATACCACGCATCCGTTTCCTCGGCGTGTTCGCGCTCCCATTGCTCCGCCTCTTCCTTCACCTTTTGCTTCCACCTTGCACGCTCACGCACCTGCGCCTTGCTCAGGAATTCTCCGCCGTCAGGTATGTGGCTGTGCAACGGCACCGGGTCATAGACCCCGTCGCGACGGTCACCATCGGGATGCAGCGTAACCGCGCCGTGCATCACGATCTGGTGCCGCATCAGCGCAAGGTCCAAGTCTACGTCATCGAAATCCCGATCAATGACGTTTGAATCAAAGCCAACCTCACTCTCGTGACGATGATGATTATGGCGTCTCACATCTCCTTCTCCTCACGCCTGCGATACTCGATCTCGCCGTCACGCTTGCAGTGCAGCCACGTGCCGCACACCGGGCAGAACGCCATCGGCGTGTCGTACTGGCAGAGATCGCGCGGATCGACCCGCCGCTCGGTGATCTCGATCATCTCAGGCTCACGCATCAACAACCTTCCATTCGATACGGGTACACTGGGCACCGGAGCGCGAGACGATCTCGCGCGTATGGACCGCCAGCTTCTTGCGATACTTCGCTTCCATCTGTTGACGCTCGTGCTCGATATCGTCCGCATGAACATTTGGTGTGATCCACATCGACGCGTAGTCAAGAAGTTCTATCGTCTTGCTGTCCATAGTTTCTCGCCTTTGACTTTGCCCACGCGATGGCGCGGCTCTTGATCCAAGATGCGGTGCTCGGCTTCGGTGCCAGCATCTGGATGTACTTCATGTCGTTCGCCGGCCACGTGCCGATTCTCTCACGATACTTGTTCGCCGCCCAGCCCTCTTTGTAATTATGCTGGTACGCGTAGCCCTTGAGCTCGGCATAGAACATCGCCTTCTCGTTGTGCGTCAGGTACGCGCCGTCACTCATCGGCCTCTTCGGTTTCGGCTTGAGCTCGCGGAGCTCGCCGGCCTCGGGCTCGATCTTGCTCACCCGCTGCGCGACGAACTTGCACGCCGGGCACTGCGCCATCTTCGGTGCCTTCAGGTAACCGCAGCCCGGGCACTCCTTCGGCAGCCGGATCGCACTGGTTCGGTTCTCGTGCGTCGGCGACTTGCCGTCGTGCAACCCGGTGTAGCTCGCATCGACGTCGGTGACGAAGCCAAGCCGCAGGTGGTTGTCACTGTGGTCGAGGATCAGGCAGTCGTCCTTGTTGGGCGCAATGCGCAGGCCACGCCCGACGATCTGGCAGAACAGCATATCGCTCTTGGTCGGTCGGCACATCGAGATGCAGCGCACATCCCAGTCGACGCCCGTCGTCAACGTCTCGACGTTGCACACCACCTCGTATTCCCCATTGTGAAATTTCCGCTTGACGCTCTCGCGGCCCTCGATCCATTGCCCGGTCTTTTTGCTGCGCTTGCTCTGGTCGCCGGTCAGGTGGTCCTGATAGCCGCAGCGCACGCCGGCTGCGATGAACTGTGCCTGCACCTTCTTGGCGTGCGCGCGGTCGACGCAGTAGCACAGCGTCGGTCGGCCACGTCCCAGCTTCAGCCACGTCTCGACAATGTCGGCGACCAGTCGCTTCTCCGACATCAGGTCGGACAGTTCGCCCTCGTGGTAGTCACCGCCGACCGTGCGCACGTTCGACAGGTCGGGATGCGACGGCGCATAGACCTTGAACGGCGACAGGTTGCCGGCGTCGATCATGTCTTGGATCGTCGCCGCACGATGGAAGTGATCGAACCAAGCGCCGAGACCTTTCGTCCACGGCGTCGCCGACAGACCAATGAACGGCACGTTGGCCCAGTCTGGCATGATCGACGGTGCCAGCCAGCGCTCATAGAACCTGAACCAGCGATGCGCCTCATCGAGGAGCACAACATCGGCCTTCGGGATCGTTCGCTTCATCAACGACTGGATCGAGCAAATCTGGATCGGTTGATTCCAGTCCGTCATGTTGTGCGTCGCCTGTATGACACCAACATCCCAGATGCCTTGCTTGGCGAACATCTCGATGGTCTGGTCGATCAAGCTGATCGCCGGCACCGTGAACAGGATGCGCTTGTCCTTGGCGCGCGCGTTGTTGACTACAGCACTGGCCAGCATCGTCTTGCCGTAACCTGTCGGCGCTTGCATCATGATCCGCCGCTTACCCTGTGCTACCGCGTCACGCAGCGCCTGAAGCGCCACCTCTTGGTCATCACGCAGCGTCATGGCACTTCCTCATCCGCGTGAGAGTCAGCCCAGAACTTGTACGTCGAGAGGCTTAGACCATGAGCCGCCAGCACACCCTTGATCCGGTCCACCGACAGGCGACCGATGTTGTAGCAACGCAGCAAGTCCTTCTCGCTGAGCCCAACCAGATCGCGCACCGTCTCGATCTTGCTGGTGAAGTACTGGCCGTTATGGGTGACGTTGTAGCCCGCAGCCATTGTGCGCTTCGACTCGACGTCGACGTTGTGATTGTGAAACATATTGCGGATGCGTGTTGTGCTGCCGCCGAAGTCAACGTCCTCGATCCTGCGATCCAGAAAGTCGACGTTCTCCACGCTCTCGTGCTCACGCACAATGCCGGCAAGCAACCTCACGACCTCTTCGAGCCGGTCTATCGCGACCAACAGCGTGTCCGTGTGGCGGCGATCATCCCGCAGCATCGGACATCTCCACCCTGATCCGCGTCTCTGCGCGCCCCACCTGTTCGGGAATCGCCCCGACCATGCCCAACAGCCCAGAGTCCCTGATCCACGCCACAGCGGTCTCGCAGCCAATCAGGTCGCCCTTCAAAGCGATGCCGATGGTGGTGATGTCCGCGTCCATCAGCTTGGCCCGCGCCGATGCCGCCCGGAGGGCTGCGAGGAGGAAAGTCTTGTGCTGATCTTCTTCGTCGTCTGGTTGGGGACCGTTCATTGTTGCTCCTTCTTCATGTCCTTCAGCACCGCAAGTGCTATGTCAGCCTCACGCGCCGCTCTACTGTTCTCCGCATTCCATCTCGCCCAGTTGAATCCCTTCACCTTCGCTTTCTTCTTCACCGCTAAGCTTGGGTCTCTCTGTAAGTCGTATGCTGTTGGTTGATACGCTCTCCACTTCTTCACCTCATTGCTCTCCCTCTCTTGCTCGTCCTGTCATCGTGGTGAGCGAGGGCTCAAGAGGCCACACCCCCCAACCCCCCACGAATTCGGAATCCCGAATCCACGGACAGGGTTGGTGGACGGGCCTGACCTGTCATCGCGGAGCCGCGAAGGGACGGTCGGCCTGTCTGGCAAGAGTTTAACGACCTCCAGACGGGGCAAGCCCTACACTGGTCGCCGGAACGCTTGATGCTGGGGAGGGTTGATGATATGCGGGAACTTGTAGTAGTGTTCGCGCAGACATCCACGCCTTGCAGCAACAAGGTCGTCGGGTTTAGAGAGGCGTCGCCGGTTGGGACCAGCGACGCCTTTCGCTTGAGTCGCACCCTGCGACTCCATGTGAACTGTCGTCAAGTGGACTCTTTCACCGGAGCGTCACGAAGAAATACTGGGCACGTCGTGACAGAACCGGTTGACCATCATCCATGGTGACTCGTTGATGACACCACGAGATATTGTGGTGCCGGCAAATATCTCTCCACGTGGGCGATGGAATAGGTCAGTAGGTCTGAGGCTTCAGCTTCTCGAAGCAACTATCGAGCGCAAGCGTCACGTGCTTCTTCAGCTTCTCGTACAGGACGCGCTCGCGCATTTCCTCGCCGACCTCCCGCAGATGCTTCCAAAGTTCATGGTCCTCGGTCACCGTGGCGTGGCGACCGACGCGGATGTTCTGGCTGTTCGCAGGGTTATCTTCCCAATAGCCCCACGTCCCGTAGATGATCATCCGGCTATGCTTGCCCTGTCTCACCTTGAACTTGACGTCGAAGGAGTAGGGCGCGCCGCTGGAATCATCCCAGCCCGACCAACCTTCGGCGATGATCGGCCATTCCGATTCCTTGATCTGGATCGGCGCACGTCCGGTCAGCGTGATGGTGCGGAGTTTCTCGACAGGTGCCGCTGCGGGAGGAGTCGGCATAGGTGTGACGTTGTCTAGCATGATGGTTCTCCTGTGGTGCCACCTTGGCCCGGTGGCGGGGTTCATCATCGTAAACCTATTTCAATTTCCGAAACAAGGGCGTCGTCTTGAACGCCATCTGCGGATTGAGCCAGCACTGGGTGTAGTCCCAGAGCGCGGCGGCGTCGGCCTCGTCCTCGGTCTCGACCTGCCAGCCAAAGTCGCGGCACCGCTCCAGCGTCAGCGGCTTCGCGATCTTCGCCTTGAGGTTCTGGCCGAGGAAATGGCAACGCACTTGGCTCGTCGTCGCCTCGCGTAATTCGGTCTTGCCGTAGCACCACGCCTCCAGATTCTCGGCGAGACCGAACAATAAGCGCGTGGTCTCGATGTTCGTCCGCCCACCCATGAACGACGGGATGGCCGGCGACTCGTAGACGATCAGATCGGGGATCGCGCTCGGCTCTCCATCGCGCCCGCCGAACGTCTTGTCGAGCCAGTGAATGAACGCGTGATAGGTCGCCGCGCGCGTCGAGCCCGGCTTGCTGAAGCGGATGTGGCCGCAGGTCGGCGCTGACCCCGGCACGCCAACGGCGTAACCCGTCGTCGTGGCGAGATCGAGCGCGAGGATGCGGCCCGTGAAGGTCATTTGATCACCTTTGCCAACGCGAGATCGCGCAACTCGAACGGCGATTTCATGATCGGGTCATCCTCCGCCACCCAGAACGCCGGCCTGTTCTTGCGGTAAGCATCATAGAATCTCTCCCGCGCACCAACCTCGTGTCCCCAGCACCAGCCGATGATACGATAACGCGGATGCTGCGCGCCGCAGATGTACAGGTAGGCGTAGTGTGGCGCGAACGATTGCCAGTTGACGCCCATCATCATGATCGAATTCGTCCGACCTTTGACGTCGATGAAGTCAGAGAAGTCGGGCCGATGCACGCCATCAACCGGTATGGTGATCGACCACGACACATCGAGCCCGAAGAACCGCCGGCCCGCCATCTCTGCACGATAACCATCCCGCTTATCGATCCATACCCTTTCGGGATCGCGGCCCTCGTTATTGGCACCAACGGCTTGGGCGATCCGCCATCGCTCCCTCGCGATTCCATCGACCCATGTGATCATCTGCGGCGTCAGCGTGATCCATATCTCGCCGTCGATTATCTCCCAGTTCTGCCGCGCTTCGCCTTGACCTTGGTCACCACCTTCGTCGCGCGTCCCTTGACGCCGGCCTTGACCTTGGTCCGCAACGTCGCCGCGATCTCCTTGGCGTTCTTGTCGATCAGTTGCTTGTTCTTCGCGATCCGGGCCTCGCGCATATCGCGGAGTTGCTGTTCGCGCGGTCCGATCTTCGGCTTCTTTTCTGCGTCTCTCATCGTTCACTTCCTCCCGTTGGTAGTACTCGGCGCACCATGCGTCGATGTCGTCGTTGGTGTAGCCTCTTCCGTTCATCGCTGCCCAGAATTGTTGCTCGTTCATCTGGTTGGTCCCGTAGGCACCGAGAAGATAGCTCAGCGTGTCGTACTTCGACATCTCCTTCGCGCGCTTCACGGCCTGTGCTCCCGGCAGAACCACCGGCCAGCCTCGCCCTTCTTCGGGAAATAGCCGAACCCGTAGGGCGCGAACTTGCCGCAGTGACAGTGATGGATGAAGTGACCGTCGTGGCTGTAGCCGACGAAGCCCGGCGGTGGCGTCTCACCCTTCTCCAAGGTCGGCAGGTAGTCGTCAGTCATCGTTTCGGTTTCCACTTCTTTGCCGCGCGCTTCACGATCCGGTAGCCACCGTGCTCGCGCTTGCCGTTGATGATATCGCCCTTGATCATAACCTCGGTGCCGGCCAGTAGATCGTTGATCTGGCAGATGTGCACGCGGATCGTCTTGAGCGTCGTATTGTCATTGAAGCACTGCGCCCGGATGCCCTCCGCCGTGACGGTCGGATGATCGCGCACGAAGTCGAAGATCGCCGCCTTCTTCGGCGGCATGTAGACACCCAAGCGCTTCTGCGGTGGCAGTGGCTGGCCGCAGCGCGGACAGGTCTCGCTCATCCGTGCGCCTTCTTCGGCATCGGCAGCGGGTTGGTGAACATCCGGAAATGCGTCGGGCAGTACGACGAGCGGTTGCCGTTGTAGTCCGGACCGCGTGGCTTGCCGCAGACACGCTGCAACTCCCATGTGCCACCACGCGACGGCATGATGGCCTTGCAGCCGAACGACGTCTGTTCGAGATACTCGACGCCGATGTGCTTCGACAGTGCATCGACCTCGGCGATGCTGACCGGTTTCCTCGCAGCTACTTTCACGACTTCGTTGCTCCTTGGTGGTGGTGGTTTCGGTTTCGTCTCCCTGACAGGCTTGATCGCGGTCGTGGTCTCTCTCCTGAAGGCCTCTGGTGGCAAGCGATGCCGGCGTCCGCTGACCGCGTTACGGCTCACGACGTAGCCTGCCTGTTTCATTCCGTTCGCCACATAGCCCAACGATCCGCCTTCGTCCCAGAGACGGATGAGGAGATCGTCGGCCTCATCCGTCCAGATCATGTTCGCCTCTTACGCCGGCCTCCGAAGATGTCTGGTCGGATTTGCTCCGGCGTCATTTCGATCAGCGACGCCACCGCCATTACGTGATGCGGCGGCACCTTGTTCCAAGCGGCGACGTTCTGGTGCGTGACCTTGAGGTGCCGGGCGATCACGCTGGCGAACCCCGGCTTGGAGAAAATAAACTTCATGACGTGATCGCGCTCGGCGTCCCGCCGTGGGCTAGACTTTCTCATAATTTCGCCCCGCATGAATCGTCTGGCTTCGACAAGTGAGTCCATCACTGGTTACTCCCGCAGTTAAACAATAACCCTTTGATCGGCTAACATAGCCTCTTGTAAGTATTTTTCAACCGGCTATGTTGTACGGACTACAGTGCGACTTGGATTGATCGGTCGCTCACGGTGGGCGATGGCCCGCAGAAAGGCAGCAACAATGGCAGTAGCCAAGAAGAAGAAGTCTAAGGTTGCGATGGTCCGTCATCCGTTTCTCTATCGTCTGGAGAACGGCGACGGGACGTCGAAGGTCCGCAAAGCGTGGGCCACGGTGGAATATGCCACCAAGGAGGTTCAGATCACGTTGACGGCGGCGCACGTGCGCAAGTCGATCAACGCCAAAGGTGCCGGCTCGACGTCAGCCTGCGCGATGGCGATCTGCACCTATAACCACTCGGACGCGTTTCCACACGCGGTCGAGGGTCACGTCGACTGGCAGTACTCACGCGCCTTCGTCGTCACCAAGGTCGACAAGCACGGCCTGCCGTCGAAGTGCAAGGTCTACGAGCACAACGACCGCTGGGTCGCCAAGCTGAACGACACGCAAGGTGGCCAACAGAAGTTGCTGGAGCGCATCGAGCGCGATGGCCCGGTCACCGTGACGCTGAAGCCGCACCGCGTGCGCTCGGCGATTGGCCGCTCTGGCAAGGATCGCCCGGTAACAGGTGCACGTGACGCAGCCAAGGGCGCAAAGGGTGCCAAGCTGCGCTACGCGGTCTACAAGCTTGGATCGATGCCGGCCTAGTTCGGTGTAACGGCATCGCCAGTTGACGTTCGGGTGGGCCCCCGCCCGGACGTTGAGAACCCCGCGTCGCTCCACCCTCATCCGGTGAACGGCGCGGGGGACATCTTTCAAACGGAGCAAACAGAAATGCAAGTCAGGAAATGGGATGGGCTCCCGATCAGCAAGCCCGGATGGGTCTCCGGAATCCCCATCGAGAAATATCACTCCGCCGGCATCTGCAACGGCCCAGCGGTGTCATCATCAAACCTGCGTCGGTGCTGGACGCACTCGCCCGCGCATATGAACGCGCAGTGGTGCGAGAACCCGAAGGCCGAAGCGAAGGCGTCGACGCGCGCGATGATCCTCGGACAGGCGGCGCATCACCTCTTCCTCGGCGAGGATGGCTTCTCCACGAAGTTCATCGCACAACCGCCGGAATATCCGGACAAAAAGACCGGCCTGAAAAAGCCGTGGCACAACGGCGCTGATTTCTGCAAGGACTGGAATGCGCGGCAGGGCGACAAGATCATCGTCACGCTGGACGAGTTGCAGTCGATCATCGCGATGTCGCAATCGCTCGCAAGCGTACCACTGGTGCAGCGTGGCCTGTTGAGCGGGTACGTGGAGACGTCTGGCTTCTTCAAGGATGGCGAGACAGGTCTCTGGATCAAGGTCCGACCCGATGTGATTCCGACTGACAGCGGCGACTTCGCCGATCTCAAGACGGCGAGCGAGGTGATCACGCCGGCACTGATGAGCTCGATCAGAACCTACGCCTACCACATGCAAGGCGCGTTGATCTGGGAAGTCTGTGAGATGCTCGGTCAGCCGTTCGAATCGTTCACACTGATGTTCATCGAGACGGCGAACCCGTACTGTGCGCGCACGGTGCCGATGACGGACAAGGCGCTTTCGTTCGGTCGTCAACAGAACCGGCTGATGCTGCGGCAGATCAAGGGCTGCATGGACATCAACCGCTTCCCGGGACCGGGAGAGGATGACCTGCAATCGCTATCGTTGTCGAACGACGAGTTCGCGCGGATCGAGGAACGGTTGAAACGGGAGGGACTCGCATGATCAAACCCGGCAAAGGCGACGTCGTATACGATGCGCCACCTGACTTCGACGTCAACGGCACCATAGAGCAAGCCCTTCGCGACGGCATGAGTGTCAAGCGAGAGGGCAACCAACTCATCATCGAGAAGGGTGACCGCCCGTTCAGTGCGGCCAACAACGACATCCGCACGCAGCGCGCCACCCGCTCCGATCACAGCGTCGCCAAGATGTTGCTGCGTGTGGCGAACGAACCCAGACGGCCTGACCTAAGCCCGGATGGATTCAAGTCGCACGCAGGCCCGCTGCGCAACCCGGCATCGGAGGTCGATGACCGCGCTCTGATCGACCACGTGCATGAAGCAACCTTCACCGATCCGGTTGGCTTGCAGTGGATCAAGGACAAGTACGATCTGCGCATGATGCTGCGGAGGGCTCATTGTTTCACGCTCGACCGCGACACCTCGCGGATGGTGGCCGACTTATCGGTTGCGATTGCCGCCGACTTGGAAGCGGCTCGTCCGCTGGCAATCCCGCCATTTCCGGTGACGTGGATTGAAATCGACAACACCGCGCGGCTGGAGCGGGTCAAGGAGCTCGGCATCAAGCTGACCAAGACCGCTGCCGGCGAAACCGAAGCCGGGCCAGCGGTCGAGCGTACCGGCTGGCTGATCTGTCCGGACCCGAGAGTCAATGGAGCCCACTTCGCTCGATACTTCACGCGCATCGATAGTGGCGTCTGTACCGGACCGATGGCGTTCTGGTGGAACGTGATAAGCCCGAGCCCGAACGATGAGGTGAATCTCGATCAGGCCCACCACTGGATGCGCGCGCTAACCTTCGGCGTGCGCCATGCGAACGTCCATCCCTACGATGCCTGCCTGTCTGCCCATGACGACAAGATACGCGAGAGCGATCTTGTCTTGATGCAGGAATTGGCCGGCGAGCTCCGGCATATTTGGGGATTTCTCATCGCGCTCGGTGCCGGCCAACTCGGTATGGAGTCGAAGTTCACGCCGCAGACCAAACCAAAGATGACGCCGCCGACGATGAAGAACGGCAAGCCGCTGTTGCCGCTCGAACACAAGGTCCTGCATCTGCATCTCGCGAAGCGGTCGACGGTGGAGAAGGTGATCGCGCGTGCTATCACCCACCACAAGAATCGCGAGCACGAAGTCAGGGCGCACTTCCGCGCCTTGAAGAACGAGGATGGCACCGTGCGCAAGCGCGTCCCGGTGAAGTCGCACAAGCGCGGCGATGACCGGATCGGTGTGATCGAAAAGACCTACGTGGTGGAGCGATGACCACCAAATGAAACAGTGCATCGTCTGTAGCAAGAAGTTCAGCGTTCGCGGTCCACGCGGCCCGAAGGAGGGTCGTGGGCCAAGGGCCAAGACCTGCTCATCACGATGCACAAGACAGGTCTATCTCCGACATCTCGCAGAACAACGAGTCGAACGTCAGAAGCGCATCAAAGTCTCTTGTGAAGGTTGTGGCCGGCCCTTTGAAAAAAGCGCATCCGACAACAAGAAAAAATTCTGCTCCCCGTCATGCAGAACAGTTGCCCGCAAAAAGCGGGATCGGAAAATTGAGCCGCGCGATAATTGCGCGCAGTGCGGAGGGCGGATACCTCGCAAAGCGAAACGCTTGGTCACCGGGCGCAGCTACGCAGGCGGGCGCAAACGCTGGATACTGGCAAGCGCACCGAGAACGAAGTTCTGCTCGAACCAGTGCGCGTGGGATTACGGAAATCCGAGAAGGAAGCGGCATCAAAGGACGTGCATAATCTGTGGGGAAGAGTTCATCGGGACCAAGCACCAACGGTGCTGCTCGATCAAATGCGTCGGTCACATACCGCATCCATCAAAGCGCAAGGACATCACGGGGCAGAGGTTCGGTCGTCTTGTCGCGATCAGAAGCGAGGTGCGAAAGCGGAGCGGGCGACCGGCCACATGGTGGCTCTGCCAATGTGATTGCGGAACGCGGAAGTGGGTTGTCATCACAGCGTTGGGTAGCAAGCGACCACAGAAGTCATGTGGCTGTTTGGTCCGAGAGAAGGGCCACAAGCGAGGCGGTCGAGCACGTGACGTTCGTCACGCCTGCATAATCTGCGACGAAATTTTCATGGGTCACCCTGACCGTAACACTTGCTCTGATGGGTGTCGCAGGGAGGAGAAAGCCAATGTCAAAAAAGCATGGAGTATAGCCAACCGAGAGTACATCAAGGAATACAAGAAGCGACACGAGATGGAAATTCTTTCAAACCCCAAAGGAGAAAAGCAATGGCTGTTAAAAGGTCGAGCGGAGTTAAATCGGGTAAAGCGTCTGCTAAGCAAGGGCAACAGCGAAGCCTCCCCAAGAGTCTCGCCTTCGCCGAAGCCGGCATTCACACCGCGCAGCAATTCGCTGGGCTGATGTCGGCATTGATGACCGACCTTCTCAACGGATCGGTGACACCCGGAATCGGCAACGCCACTTGCAATGCAGGCGGCAAGTTGCTGAAGATGGTCGAACTGAATCAGAAGTACGGACAGGCGCAGGTCGAGAACGGGCTGAAGAACATGCAGCTTGTAACGCCCGATCCGGTGACGACGATCAAGTGAACAGGCAAGTCAGAAAGGAGCAAGTGAATGGTTGATGTTGCAGAAATCGAACGGCGCGTTGATCGCACCATCGCTGGTGCCGTCGTCGTCAGCCACGACATCGGTGGCGTGAAGTTCACCTCGATGATCGAAGTGATGGAGTTCGCCAAGTTGATGGCGGTCTCTGGCGCAGCGGTGCCGGCACATCTCCGGGGCAACCCGGGGGCGTGTCTCGGCATCGTGGTGCAGGCACTGGAGTGGCGCATGTCGCCGTTCGCCGTAGCCAACAAGAGCTACATCGCGAACGACCGCACCGCCTACGAAAGCCAGTTGATCCACGCCATCGTTGAAGCGCGGGCCCCGCTCAAGGGACGGCTGCGGTTCGAAATACTCGGCGAGGGCGATGAGCGGCGCTGCAAGGTGTCGGGCACGTTCGTGCGCGAGGACAAGCCGCATACCTACACCAGCGAGACGCTGGCCAAGCTGCGTGACGCGCGCGGGCGCAATGATCGCGGACAGGTCAAGGGCTCGCCGCTGTGGGACACCCAGCCCGAGGTGCAGTTGTTCTATTCGGCATCTCGCACGTGGGCGCGGCTGTACTGTCCAGACGTCATCCTCGGCATCTACGCCGTCGATGAACTGCCGGCTGAGCCGATTGACGTAACACCGAGCAAGACGGAGGCGCTGGCGAAGCGGCTGGAAGAGATGAAGGCGCAGCACGCCGAGCGCCGAGGGTTTGATGCCGAGCACGTCTCGCGTGAGGCGACCAAGAGCTCGGTCATAGAGGGCGAAGCCAATCCCGGCAACGCCGAGAAGGGAGAGAAGGATGAGCGCGGAAATGAGTCTGACGTTGAAGGACGGCAAGACCGTTCTGATGATCGAGGCGATGGAGATCGAGACCAAGGCGGAAGCCAAGCTGATGGCAGCGATGGTGGAGAAGTGGTCGGAGAGCCTGCCGGATTCGAAACCGAGAGTCAGGAAGGCCAAGGCGAAAGCACGTCAGGCGGCGCGACAGGGCCGAAAGGAAAAGCCAAACGGTGACACTGAGGCAGCGCAAGCCGCGCTTGTCTGATCCGGGTTACCTCGCGTGGCTCCGCCGGCAACGATGCGCCTGCGGATGCCTACAGCCACCACCATGTGACGCCGCGCATCTTCGTGCGTCGTCTTTCGTCTACGGCAAGTCTAACGCCATGGGACAACGTCCCGATGATCGTTGGGCGTTGCCGTTGAAACACCTGCACCATATGGCGCAACACTACTCAGGCAACGAACTTGCGTGGTGGGAGTCGCACGGCGTCGCCGATCCGTTCGCGCTCGCTCAGGATTACTATCGGCGATATCAAAGGAGCAAGCATGACGACAAAGACCGAGACGTTTGACGGCGAGTATGCCAACGCCAACGACGATGAACTGCATCAGATAGAAGAACAGGTGAACGCGGCCAAAGACCTGCCGATGCCCGAGCGTGGCAACAACATGGTCCGGATACTGGCGCGCTTCCTGCACAAGCGCGGCAAGCTGCCGACCGATCTCAAGAAACACCTCGACAACTGAAAGGAGCAACCGATGCTACAGGACTTCGAACGTGGCGGCATTACCGTGACCGCCAACTTTTACAACGCTGACTATCAGGCCAAGCTTCAGCAACTGACGCCGCAGGAACTGACAGACCTGTTCGACCACACCGACACGCAGATCGACAAGGCCGCCAATGCCAAGAGGAAGATTTGCTGTTCGTCTTTCATGTGCGAGAAGGATTGGTGGGGCACGCCGCTGTGGCCGATCTTCATGAAGATCGCAAACCAGAGTCCGTATCAGGCAGGGTTGTTCTGGGGACTTGTGGTAAAAGATCGCGTGATCCATCGCGCGATGTCGACTGGCGAGCAATGGGGCTGCATTCACACCGAACTGCCGAACGCCCGTGGCCTCACCTACTGGATGATGATCAACGCACAAGGAATCCAACAATGATCGAACCAACACCGATGATGCCGCGCACTGGCAGCGGCGTTCGCCCCAATGAGATCGAGCGCGACATCAGGCAGGTGCTCTCGCGCCACACGCCACCGCCCGCGCGCGAGGACAACGTCAGGATCGATGACCTTGGCCGCATGTCCGCCGAGGCTGTGCTGACCCAGTACGAGGCCGCAGCCAAGGCGGTCGAGGAGATGGGCAACGACGTCAAGACGATGGTGAAGCGGCTCGGTGAGGCGCTGATCGAATGCAGCACCGACATGAAGCACGTCGCGGAAACGGCGGCGGCGATCCGCGAGAAGGGCAAGCACTCGCAAGCCCTGATCGAACAGGTGAGCGCGTTGTCGTCGGAGATCAGAAAGACCTGCGACGAGTTCAAGATCAAGGTTGGTCTGTGAGCCTGACCTTTAAGCGCAACAAGACGACGGGGACGCTGCAAGCCGCATACGCCGGCAGCGTCCGCGTCGGATACGTGGAGAGCTCAGCGACCGACCGGTGGCTCTGGTCGCTCAATACGATCCAGCCACAGGGCGGTCGGGCCAGCGGAATCGCTGAATCTGAGGAAACTGCAAAGGCTGTATTGACTAAAGCGTGGCTTGTGTGGGTTAGTGCTGCCGGCCTGAAGGAGCAACCATGACACCGCAGGAAGCAATCGATAAGCTGGCCGCCCTGCGCGGCAAGCACGATCAGACCGCGCGCTGCGAGGCAATCAAAATCGTGGTCGCCGTCCACTACGGCGACAATCGCGACAAGGAAACGTCCGACACCGAGCGGTTCATCGAACTGATGATCGAACAGATGGGGGCCGGCACATGACGCGTGACGACTTCGAGAAGATCACCGCCATCGATGACGTGAAGAACGGCAGGGTGCGCATCGAATTACGCTACCTTGGCTTCACTGTAGTCTCGATGCTGACCGGACCGCGTGTCAAGCAAGTCATCAGTTATCTGGAGGCCGATCAGGCCATCGATCCAGTTGCGCTGTTCGAAGTAGCCATCATGCGAGCGCATGAGATGGTGAAGTCATGACCGGCGCGCTCCTGACGATATCACCTGACAGCTTGTGGATACGACATGATCACCATGCGCGACGTGCTGACCAATTCGAAGATGACGCTGAGACTGGCGCTGGACCTCGCCAATGGCGGCTACCAGAACACGTATCAGAGCGAAACCTATCCGCGTTTGTCCGTCCTGAAAAGCGGAAGGCGCGGCGAACATGCAACGGAATATTTCGTGGATGGCGAGCCATGCGCGGATTTGGAAGCGGTGGTGATGCGGCTGAACGTCGAGCCGGATGGAAGCTGACGTCGCTCAAGGTACTGTTCGGCGGCGCTGCCATCCTCTCGCTGATGATGGTGTTCGCGATCCAGCGGTTACCGGGAGAGACAGTCGAGCCGGCGGCGATCCCATCGGAGCGCTTCGACGCGGCATGGGCCGATGCTTTCCAAACCGCTGTTGTCGCCAAGAAACAGGACAAGGTCCGACAGATCGAGATGGTTGCCACCACCGATCCGAAGCCTGTCCTGACGGAGCGCGTCATGCCCGACGTGCCCGCAGCGGTGCCGCCGGTTGTTGTTCAGGAGGACGAAGAGCAACCGGCGGTCAAGCGCCGCCATCACCGTATTCGTACTGCCAGCGCCGACACTGGCTCTAACGTCTGCACCCGGCATAACATGCGCAAGGTCGTCACGCGCGGCGGCAAGTCGTGGAGGTGCAAGCGATGATCATCAACCATAACCAAGCCATCTTCGACGCCATCGTGGCGGCGACAGGAATGGACCCGCAACTAGGTACGATACTCATCAGCACCAAGAAGTTCATCGACACCTTCAACGGCCACCGCGACCGCAAGCTGTGTACGTCGCTCGATGTTGCCCAACAGCCGAAAGAGCCCCCGGCCTATGACGCAATGGAAGCCGCTTTGCGGGCGATCATCATCCGATGCGATGAAGGCGACAAGAAATCTGACTGGCTTCCGATCATATCCGACATTGCCAAGCGTGCCCTGCAAGGTGCTGCCCAAACACCAGACACGTCTGGTGCAGACGGCGTTGCCGTCTATGAGCGCGGGTTCACGGATGGTGTCTTTGTTGGGCGAGAAATGCCGCAGAGAATACCCTGCGACAAATGCGGGAAGCCGCTCCACGACGCTGACCAAAATCTTCGCGGCCATAAAATTCTATGTGACCGATGCGTTGAGGAGCCGTCCCCGGCAGCCACTCGCGACGATGATGCCCGCGCCCGCTTTCTTGCAGACCGCGCAGACACGGAACGCAAACAGGCTAGCAATCCCAGTTCACAGGCGAGCACCAGTGAGTAAGCGCAAGTTCGACTTTACCGGACATCCATGCGAATCGCACGATGTCACTAAAGACCTTTGGTATTACGTCCAGAGGGATGGACTGACACTGTGTTACCGCATTGGCAATCAGACGGGAGATATCGTCACCATTCCTTGGCGACGGGTCAAACGCGCCTTAGACGATCACGCGAAGGCTAAGGACCGCCGCCATACCTGAAGTTTGGGACGCGGGGCATCACCCCCGCTCGCGTCTCTGTACTGGGGGGATTAAAGCGACCAAGGATTAGATCAACATGGCTACAATCAATATTAACGGGCAGTTGATTCTCGACCAGACCGCCGGAGTACAGGCGGGTGACATTGACGTCTCCGCCACGCTTGGCGGTCTCGATTCCGACTTCGCGACTTTCCTTAACAGTCTTGGGCTAACGGCCTTTCAGAAGAACTTCGCGGCATTGGTTGATGGCGCGAGCGATCCTGATCTGGTCACGGTGACGCCCGGTCTCAACGAGACCGTCAAGTCGCTGTTCTTCTCCGACGCCGCCGGCAACGATCTCGACGGTGACCTTGTTGTAGGCGTGACGCTTCTCGATGGCTCGCCGCTCTATATGTGGTCGGCTGACGGTGGCAAGGTGGTGCTGATCTCGACCAGTGCCGTGGCAGGCTTCAGTGCCGACACCATCGCGGCGGCGTTCTACATCGAGAGCACGGATGCGACCAACACGGTGGCCGGCGTGCAGAGCATCACGTTCCAGCCGCTGCACCACACCGACCCGAACGACCCGAACGACGCGGTGGACTTCTCCGACATCTTGAACATCTCGGCGTCTGTCGTGGTGTCCAAACCCATTGGGGACGACATCATCGTCTTGGACGATGGTCCGGACGTGACCATTACTGGCACCGCACCTACGCTCACGGTTGACGACTCGTCTTTAGACACCAACGCGCACGACGACTTCTCGCAAATCTTCACCGTTGATTCCGGCACCGATGGTGCAGGTGCCAGCGGCACGGAATACACGCTCGACACTGCCGGCGGCGGTTCTGGCATCTTCGACGTGGCGACCAACCTCGAAGCGATCCTGTCCGAGACGGGGGCTGGCGTCATCGAAGGCCGCACCTCTGGCGGCGATCTGGTGTTCACGGTATCGGTCGACGGCACCGGTCAGGTGACGCTCGATCAGTTGCGCGCGGTCAGGCACACGCCAGACAGCGGACCGGATCAGTCGACCGGCCTGACAGCCAACGACCTGATCACCTTGACGGCGACCGCTACCGACGCGGATGGCGACAAGGACCACGAGACGGTTGGGATCGCGTCCTCCTTGATCTTCAAGGACGACTTCCCGACCATCACACCGAACGGCACGCCGCCGATTGCTGCGGTGGACGAAACCACGCTGGGCAATGCCGGTGCGGCGCACGCTGACTACGGTCCGTTGTTCACCAAGAACTACGGCGCGGATGGCGGCACGGCCATCAGCTTCGATCTCAACTTCGGCCTTGGCGCGACCGGCCTTGCCGATGAAGAGACCGGCCAGTTGGTCGTACTGTCCAAGGCGGGCGGCGTGATCTCCGGCAAGAACACTGACGGCGACACCGTGTTCACCATCAGCGTCAGCGCCGCTGGCGACGTGGTGTTCACGCAATTCCGTTCGGTGACCCACGATCCCGACACCGGCCCGGACCAGACGCTGTTCTTTGCATCGGCTGGTCTGATCACGCTGACGGCGGAGATCACCGACAGGGACGGCGACAAGGCGTCGACCACGCTGGAGATCGGCAAGAACTTCTCCATCGATGACGACACCATCACGCTCACGGTGCCATCGTCCAACTCGACCACGGCAACCGCGATCCATCTCGGCAACCAAGCCGGTCAGCATGCGACCGGCGCGTTCGGCTACGACATCGGCCACGACGATCACACGGCGGCGTTCTATCTGGCCGGCGGATCGGACTTCGTTGACGTCAATCCGAACCTCGCAGGCACGCAGATCACGCTCACCGGCACCGTCAATGGACCGCCGGTCAGCAACATCACGCAGACACTGGTGACGCTGAGCCATGAGGATGCTGCATCAGCGGACTTCAACTGGTCCTTCCACTACGACAAAGACCCGATCACGGCTGGTGTCCAAGACGGCACCGCGACCGGTACGCTGCACTTCGACAAGGCGGCAGACACCTTCACCATCACCGACCTTACTCCGGTGCAGGGTTTCTCGTTCGACGTGCTCCACACTGCGGAGCTCACGGCGAAGGAGCCGACCGGCAATACCGGCCATCCGAATATCGTGGTCGAGCAATTGTCGGGTGACGTCCCGGGGACTCCGGTTGTTGAACAGGGCGATCCCTTCTTCGTCCAGTTCACGGCGAACAGCACCACCAACAGCGTTGGCTTCATCACCAATAGCACTGGTGCCGACAATCAGACCGGCAACACTGCATGGGTGGCGGGCGAGTTCGTCGCCAACAGCAACGCGGACTGGGTATCGGCGACGCAGACCACCAACGGCGTGGCCGGCGATACGATCCAGAAGGGCGAGTTGCTCACCTTGCGCTTCTTCCAAGATAACCCGCACATCGTCAACGAACCCATCACGCCGACCGAAGTGGTCAGCGCAGTGGCGCTCAAGTTTGACGGCATCGGCAACTCCGAGGACCTTCTGATCAATCTCGATCTGATCGACTACGGAGCCAACGGTGTGTTGGGCGGCGGTGATGATACCCACATCACGCGCATGATCAGCATCGAGAATCAGGATATCTACAAAGCGTCGACTCCCGGTGGCGTGCCTGCACCATGGACAACGGAGTTTCCGCTCGACAACAACGATGGCCTCGTCATCATCGAGTCCAACGACTACAACCTCGCAGGCGAGCACTACCAGATACAGGGCATGCAGATCATGCAATCCGCCAACGGCCTGACCGGCGATGCCTTCGACTTCAACAAGGCGTTGGGTGCAGCCGGTGGCGCGACGGGTGTCAAGCACGCCTTCGATCCGACCGACAACGACGTGCTGAAGATCGTGGACATCGGCTTCGTCCAGACCACCTCTGGAACGCAGACGGCGAACCTCGACTTCGCATTCAACATCGCTGACGGCGATCTCGATCTGTTGGGTGTGCAGCACATCACTGCGCAGCTTTCGACCGGCTTCATCGTCTGAGGCTGAAGTAAGAGGCCGCAGGGAGCGTGATCTCCCTGCGGCTTTTTTACAGGAGTAACTGAAATGAAACGAGACAGAATGAGAGACCGAGACAGCATCGCGTGGAACGTCACGCAGATCAGGACGATGATGAACGAGTTCGAGGGCAAGTACCTGCCGACCTACATGGTCGGTGCCATCGAAGGATACTGCAACAACATCGAGCGCATCGCGAAGCCCAAGCCGCCGGCAGACATCCACCTGATACGCGCGGACGGCAAGAAGTGAGACTCAGCGAGGAGATGGACAAGCACTGGTTCAAGCTGCCGCTGGCGTTGCGCAAGCGATGGTGGGAAGAGACCGACTACGGCAAGAAAGAACCGAGCGAGGAATTGAAGCGGGTTATAGACGAGGCCATCAAGGAGCGCGGCGGCAATGGATGAGCATCTCGACGGACTGTCGGACCTTGTGCACAACATCCTTAAGCGCCTGAAGATGGGCGAGACCGGCGCGATCACCTGCACTAAGGACTACCCGCCGGAAGAAGTGCAGTTGTACGTCACGGCCTACGCGTTTCACAAGAACAAGTGGTTCGAGGTGCGCTACGACAAGGCGAGCAATGTCGTCTATGCCAAGCGCGCCGAGATACCCGACTGGGTAGTCCCAGACGAAGTCGACCACGAAGAGGAATTGTGATGCTGGACTCATCGAAGATGACCCACGAGGAATATCAGGAATACATGGATCAGCTTTCGCTGCGCGTCAGCAAGGCGATGGAGGGCGCGCGGCTCGAAGATGCGATCAGCGCCTGCGCGGCGTGCGCCGGCTTCGGGCTGGTGCAGCTTCCGGCGGATCAGCGCGACAAGATGCGCGAGCACATGGCACGGATCATCGACAAGATCATCGAGAAGGCACCGCCGAGGAAACAATGACCGATCTGGAGAAACTACTGCGCGACAAACAAGACGAACTGCGTGGCCGGCCACTGGACTGGATCGACGTCGCGAATGAGCGACTGGACCGCATCGAATGGACGGACATGATGGTCGTGCTGGCGTCGGCTGCGATGCTGATCTGGCTGTGGATGATCTGGATGGGTGTCGAATGAGCGTGCTGCGGATGTGGACGGTCTACAAGCACCCGAGCGATTATCCGAACGACTATGTGGCGCGGCTGTTCGAGGTTGACGCCAGCGGACCGCGCGCCACCGCCAGCGTTGTCATCGCGCCGTCGCTGGAATTCTTGCGCGAGCAAATGATGGACATGAGGCTGGTCTGCCTGCCGCGCGACGAGAACGACGACCCGGTGATCGTGGAGACGTGGCTATGAAAAAGTTCACGCCGCTGACGCTGCAAGCGAACAGGATCAGGACGGGTCAATACGGCAGCGATGAGTCGTTTGGTTTGGCTGGAGCGTTCCGACTACTCGCACCGGGCGGTGCGCTGATGCTCGCCCTGTCAAGCGGACCGGGCGGCCTCGGGAACGATACGGGATGGGAGCATGTGTCCGCATCCTGCGAGCAACGATGCCCGACTTGGGAGGAGATGTGTTTCGTCAAGGACCTTTTCTGGAATGAGGAAGAGCTCGTCGTGCAGTACCATCCGCCGAAGAGCGAGTACGTCAATTTCCATCCGTATGTGCTTCATCTTTGGCGACCGATCACGATGGTGATCCCGTTGCCGCCGATGCTGTTGGTTGGACCGAAGGAAGGCAGCAAATGATGACCGCCAAGCAACGCTACTGGCACGCCGTGCGCGAGGCTCGGCTGATGGCCGAAGCCAACCTCGTGCTGTTCATGGCCGGCAAGATCGACATCCTGCCGTGCTCGGGCGACATCGAGCGCGAACTGATCATCGCCGAGATCGAGAAGGCGATGCAGGGCAAATGACCGATCTATCGATCCACCTGCGCACCACCTGTCCGTTCTGTGGCGAGCACCACGACCGGATCACGCACGCTACCAAGGATGACGCCGCCCCGAAGAATGGCGATGCCTCGATGTGCTTCGCCTGCGGCGCGTTCAATATCGTGGACAGCACCACCGACGAAGGGATGCGCAAGCCAACCCGTAGAGAACAGCGAGAGCTAGACGCCGACCGGCGAATCAGGGATGTGCGCCGGGCGTGGCAACAGGTAAAAGCCAAGCAACCGCATTAACTTGGGTGACCGTTGTGCGCCTGATCTGCGAGACCTGCCGGCGACACTGGACCCTGCCCCCGGGCGGCAAGCGGCGGTCGTCCTGCCCGCGATGCCGGCGCGAGCACTTCTCCACCGCCGCCCGGCACCGGGAGCGCCTGCACCAGATCGCCAGAGAAGCCCAGAGAGAGGCCATCCACCCGCCCCGCCCATTCTCAGCGGCGGAGCTCGAAAGGCTTACCAGTGAGGCGGATTCCAAGGCGGCGCGGGTTCTTGAACTAGCCCTGACCATCGCCGCCGGGTTCAAGCCCGGTGGAACCTGATATCTCTCCACGTGGCCGATCAATTGCCCCGGGCGGCAGACATGAAGGCCACGGCGAGGCCGCCCATGGCGGTGCCGATAAAGAACGCGATGAGCACGGGCAGCCAGCATTCCAGCATGGTTATCCCCAGAGCGCCTGCGCCAACACGGCGATCAGCACGACCACCACCACGGCGATCACGACCAACACCATGTCCTCCGTGGTCACTTGTGCAGCGGCGCGCCGAACACCTGCCAACCCAGCAAGACGAACAGCACGAACAGCAACACGATGTTGCCGCCGGCCCACAGCCCACCGACGACACCGAAGTGCAACAGCGCGCCGAACACGAACCAGATCAACATCAGAATCCAATAACAGAGACCGAGCGTCATGACATTGCTCCTTCCATTTCAGCGGAGTCCTCGCTGAGCAAGTGTTGAACTTCCAACAGCATCTTGTTGGCGTCGGGACGTATCTCGACCTCCTGCCGGTTGATCGGTCCCCAGTGCTGGCGCAGGTAGCGCAAGCCGACGCCGGTCACGAAGCAATGGAAGGCCGGCGCATACTTCGACAGGAATTGAAACTTGGCACCGTCGCCCGATCCGAAGTTGCCGAGATCGTCCTTGTCCAGCTTCACGCCGTTCTGAAACGTCGGCAGGAAGCCGTTCGGGTTGGCCCAGTATTCCTGCAACAGCGGCGGGATCGATGACGAGCATGAGCGGATATTCCACGACGTCTGGTACATCGAGGCCTCCGCCGTGTCAGCGGATACGTTGTCCGCTGACATATCGCGGCCCTCGCAGTAGCGCCCGCTCGACTCGCGCGCACCGAGCCCGAGCAACAGCACGAACAGGTGCCGCAGCGTGTCGATGCCGTCGACCGAGTTGTCCATGCCGTGCGCCGCGAACTCGTCACGATACCACGTCAGCGCGTCCTTCTCGGCAAGGTTACGGTCCGCCTGCGCGGCGGTCACCGCAATCGGATGGCCCTGCATCAGCCGCGTCGCGGCGAGGCCGAAGCACTGCGCGATGCCGCAGGTGTAGCCGACCGGCAGCTTGCCGCGATCCTTCCACGAATACTTGGCGATGGCCGACTTCTCGGCGATGTCGGCGATCCGCCGCGCCTGATCCGCCGGCATGCGGTCGTTGCCCGAGGCCTTGGCGTCCGCGAGGTAGTCGAGCGCCTTCCACGTCTTTGGCCCGACGATGCCGTCAGCGGTGACGCCTTCACCGTAGGCTGCCTGATAGCCGCGCACCGCACCGTCAGTGATCGGCCCGAAGTCACCATCGGCAGGGAATACGCCGAGCAAGGTCTGCACCTCCACGACATAGTCGCCATTGTCGCCGAGCCCGATGGTCGGACGTCCCGGCTCTTCCTCCGGAATCTCTGGAGGTGTCGTCGGCGGCGCTTCCACATCCGGCGGCTCGGTCTCGATACTCTTGCCGGCCAACGCGGAAGCGAGCTCGCTGCACACGTCGGCGAACTGGTCCTCGTAGACCTCCGAGTCGCGCGAGCTATCCACGAACACCACCTCGACCAGCACGGCCTTCTCATCCGTCGAGTTGAGGAAGAACAGGTTGTCGCGATACTTCGGTCCGCGATTCGGCAAGCCAGTGGCCCGCGCGACGCCGTCCGCAACCTTCTTCGCCAAGTCCTTCTGCGTCAGGTACAGGCACTCGGTGCCCATCGCAGCGCTGGTGGTTTGGTACGCGTTGAAGTGGATCGAGACGTCGAGCGTCCGCGAACGACCGTTGTGCCAGTTGACGATGCGGTTGAGATTCTCATCCTGTGAATGCGAGAGATCGTCGTGATAGGTCGCCACGTCGACGCCGGCCCCGCGCATCAGCCGCGCCACCTCCTCGACCACGCGCCGCGCTTCGTTCACTTCGTCCAGATAACCGGACGCGCCACGGATGTATTTGCCGTGGCCTGAGCTCATGCAGATCGAAACCATGATGTTCTCCCTTAGAACGAGATCGGCGGCGAGACCGGTTGCGCCCGCCTGATCGCTTCCAACTCTTCGGCAGTGTACGACTGCGGTCCGGAGATCGGCGGCGTCACTGGCGTCGGGTCGATATAGTTCGGCGCGTTTGGATCGGTGGTCTGGAAGTTGTCGCCCGAGATCGGCGGCGATGGCGCACCCGGTTCACCGGCTGCCGGCGGTGGTGCCGGCGGCGCTGGCGTATCGCCCGGCCCCGGGTCTTGCTCCCAAGCGAAACCGCCGGCCTTTGGTGACGGGTCGGTCACCTTGGCGCGCGTGGTGAAGCCGACGCCGCGCGTGTAGTTGTGCTCGACCTCGCTCATCACATACTGGCCATCGATGCCGGGACGTGCGCCGTCGATGTAGACGAAGCCGCCGGCCTGCGCGCGCGGTTCGCCATTGAGCAACACCCATCCGATGCCACGCTTGGACGAGGTGTCATCGCCCGTGCCCTTGTTGGTTTGCTCAGCTTGGCCTTTGTCGACAACCGAGTTGACCGCGTGCGCGATGGCGTTGGTGCCGCCGTGCGGCGTACCGCCTTTGATCCCGCCCTTGATGGTCTCCCATGCACCCTTGTTGATGTTGAAGAACCGCGACGCTGCCTCGCCATACTGCGGACGTCCGACGTAGGGCTTGATGCGCCAGCCGATCAGGTTGATGCCCCAGATCGCTTCGATCACCGGCATCGGCGTGCCATCGGCAGCGACACCCTCGCGCCTGCCAACCATCACCGCCTTGTTCTTCATGATCTTGAAGATGCCGCCGTTCTCCGCCGCCATGCGCCTGCCGAAGTTCTGCGCGCTGTCGTTGATGCTCCAGTAGTCGCGCGAAATCTTCTCCATCGATGGCGACATCACGACCTGCATCCCGGCCATGCCGAACACCTTGGTCATCATGTCCTTGAGCGGAATCTGTCCGCTGCCGGGAGCGCCGCCGCCACCGACACCACTGGCACCCTCGCCGCCACCAACACCGCTTTCCTCGTCACTCTCCTTGCCGGCCCCGAGATAATCCTTCTGCGTCTCTTTCGCGTTGCCCTTGTCGTTGTGGCCCTTGGCCTCGATCCACATCCGCCGACCGCCACCGCGCCGGCCAAAGCCCGACTCGACGTTGGTCACGTAGCCGTCAAACACCAGACGCAAACCCGGTCCGCCGAACTTCGCCTCTTGTTCGATCTGTTGCGGTGTCATTTCGAGCACGTTGCCAGCCGGCGTTGTGAAACCCATCTGACCGCGACCGGAATCGAACAGGCGCGGACCTTCGCCGGCCCATCCCATCGCCACCTGCAACTCGGCATCGTCGGGCGGAATCTGGAGCTCGCCATAGCGGTCATCGAGCTCGATGTGACATTCGTCCATCGCATTCTCGATGGTGTTCACCACCTGCACCGAGATCAGATACGGGAATAGCTTGGTCGAAATGTCCTGACCGTGCACCAGTATCTGCACCCATGCGTGCCGGCGCGGTCCCTGATGCTCAACCATTCTCAGCCGCTCCTTGCGTCATGTTGCCCTCCGGCGTCTTGCCCCATAGCACGACGGTGTTCTTGCGTTGCGGCGATCCGCTCAGGACGTCGTAATCAATCGGGATGCGTAGCTGCGTGCCTACGGGGAGAAACGGCGAGTAGCGGTGACACTTCGCGAGGTGTGGATTGTCATCCAGCAAGCGCTCGATCATCAGCGGCGCGCGGTTGCGATACCTGCGCCACAGGATGATGTCGGCGGTGATGTAGTCCGAGCCGACCGTCACGAGATCATAGGAGACAACGGTCATGCGGTGATCGCTCCCGAATTGTACATCTGCACGGTGTTGGATGCCGCATCATTGGGGATCGGCACGCGCTGAAATGCGGCCTCGAACTCGATCTGTTGGCCGATGCCATCCTGCGCCAGAAACGTGTGACCGCGATGCAGCGTCTCGATGATGTACCAGCCATAATGCCAGCCGTCGCCACGCATCAGAATGTGCGCCTGACCGAGCCGGCGCATGTTGTCGAGCACGTCGAGATGATAGAGCCCGCCGGCAGATTGCTCCTTGCCAACGTGCTCCTGCACCAACTGGGTTTCGGGATCGCGCGTCGCCTTCGGCCCATCCGTCTGTTGCCCGAGGCCTCGTGCTCGCGACTTGCGGGCGAAGAAGTGCGGAAAGACTTTGCCCTTCAGCGTGATCGACTCGTCGGCCTCACCGACCCATTCCCGGTACATCGCGGCACCCGCGATCTCCTTCTTGGCCCAGTCCGCGCCCGTGTGGTGCGCGTAATTGTCGACGTTCATCGGAAAGACCTGAAACTGTATAGGTCCCCATTGAAACATCACCCAGTTGGCCATCGATCAACTCCTCAAGAAATCATCCCACTCGTGCGCCGGTCCGATGATCGGCTTCCACGGTCGCTTGGTCACCTGCATGTCGTGTTCGCCGCCGCCGCTCTGCGCGCGGATGCGCAGGCACTCAGCATGGCAACCACGAAAGAATTCGGTGACCATGATGTCGCTGTTGGCGAACTCTATCGTGTAGGTGACGACCCAGTCAGGCTGCGCCGATGTCACTATATGAATTCCAACGCGCCTCGCGCACCTCGCGGTCAGCCTGCGTGCGCATCGATGAGCGGGCGAATTGCATGTCGTTGTCGTTCACCCTCATCTTGACGTTGATCTGTTCCTCGCGCGATCCCTCGCGCTCACGCTGTTGTATCGCGCCCTCGCCCTTCGGTTCGTCGGCTGCAACGGCGGATGGCGGTGCGTCCGCTGGCGGCGGCAATGCCGAGCCGATGGCCTCGCGCGAGTAGCGACCGATGCGGCCACGACGTCCGCCGAAGTCGAAGTGCATCAGGTCGGGCTCGTCAGGATTCCGCGCCGAGGTGCCGAACTGTCCGCCCCACTGGAATTTCCCGGTCATCTGCGGATGGTACTTTTCCTGATAGCCATACGCGTTGCGCGCCAGCGTGGTGTACAGCCCGCTCTTGTCGTCACCACGGTTGGGCACCGGCTTGCCGCTGGGATCGATGATCTGCCAGTCCTGCGCGAGGCCGTGCGTGTGCTGTCCCTGTCCTGCCGTGCGCCGGCCCGATGTCGGTGCCACCGTGTAGCCGGGCGGCAGACCGCGCGCCGCCGCACCGACGATCTCGGTGAGGCGCGGATCGGTGCCACGAAGATCACGACCAGCCTGCACGCGGTCGCCACCGCCTTCGCCGGGACGGGCCACGCGCTCGCCGCGCGCGACGGTGTCCACTGACGTCTCCGCTGGTGCGCGCGCCACCCTGCCGCGCTCCGAACCGACGCCGGCATTGCCGCCGATGCCGGCGAAGTTGCCGATGCCGGTGTTGCGCGCGCCGTACCACGAGCCCCAGCCCTTCTTGCTGGCATGCTTCAGCGCGAAGTCGATACCAGCCTTCTCGTTGGCGGGATCGCGCGGATCGAGCCCGGTCTCTTTCTGGAATTGGTTGCCGAGCCCGCCGCCCATGTAGAGTTGGAA
>Ga0184611_1000002_pt1 | contig 81472 bp, 82 predicted proteins | sample PLM3_5_coex_FD_133162 | JGI IMG/M metagenome (GOLD analysis project Ga0184611, IMG submission 133162) | Groundwater sediment microbial communities from an aquifer in East River, Colorado, USA - PLM3_5_coex | ecosystem: Environmental > Terrestrial > Soil > Riparian zone | place: USA: East River...
CTATTCTGCGACACGTAGGCGGCGATGACCAGCGCCTGCGCCTCTTTGCCCACGTCCAGAATCCGCATCCGGTATTTCTGGGCGGTGATATCACGGATCGCCCCCCGGAGGAACCCTACCGCCGCTTCGTGGTCCTCATGATCGTCCTTCAAGGCCATCTGTGAGGCCAGATTGGCCTGATTGATCCGGTCGTAGTAGAACTGCTGCTCTAGTTGCAGGACGTAGTAGCTGGACGGCTCTGGGACGTCCAACTGGGCCACATCCGGAAACTGCGCCTGCAACGTCTCGACGTGCGGCAACACGTGGTGGGTGGTGACGTGCTGGTCCACCCACGCATAGAGATCCTGCTCATAGGGCTTGAACAGGACCGGGGAGAGTTTGGCTTTCAGCCATGTGAGGGAATTCTGCTCGTGACACAACCGCTTGATGACTTTCGAGCCGAGCGCGTAGGCCATGCTACTCCGTCACGGGGACAAATCGAGTCAGAAAATCCTGAAAGGGATCGCCGTACACCGACTTCAACGTGGTGAGGTTCTCCACGTACACGACAGTCGGTTTGCTCCGGGTGGACCGCTCCAACAGGAGGTCGTACATCGCCTGCACCCGCCACGCGGGGAGGTGCTTCCCCATCGCCATCATGAACAGGTTGGGGATCAACAACACCGTGGGGCTGGGCGCAGATCCACCGTTCATCATGCTGTCGATCAGCGTGTTGATGGGGATCACCCGCGCATCGACGTAGTTCCGCACCAACGCTGCCGCAATGGCTTGGCAACGCGTATCGGGGCGCGACACACCGACGAGGGCGAGTCCGGGCACGCCTGCGGCCTTGTGCTTCCAGAACCGCTTCACCCAATCCACTTCCACGGGTCCGCACGTAAGGGTCATGGACTCGTAGAGAAAGTGCCCCTGAATCCCCGCCATGGTGCAGACGTGTTCGAAGTTGGCGATGATGCGCGAATGCTCCTTGGCGTCCAGCACAGACGACACTCCTGAAGCGATGAGAGAGGTCACGAGTCGGCTCCTTTACGGAGATTTGAAGAAGGTCAGCATCTCCGCCAACTCCTGAGGCGAAGGCACGTAGGCTTCTTCCACCGGCACCGGAAGCGGTTGCACTTGAGTGCAACTCACCACCGGGGATGCCGCCACACTGGGCGGAGTCTGCGGGGGGTACAGCAAGTTGACGGCCACCGCATGGTATTTCAGCAGAAACCCGATATGGGGTTCTGCGGGCGGGGACACACCGGCTATCGCCCCTGCGACACTGGAGAACTTGCACCAGTGCTCGATAGTATACGTGATCACGGGCTTGGTGCGCTCACCCAAATAATTGGAGAGCAACTTCAATTGCCCGCGTTCCTTCACCGTCAGCGCCTTCTGATACGACTGGGTAATGAGGGCCATCCGAGACTTCCACCAGCCCTCCAGACTCCCGTTGGTCGAGCCGTGCTTCGCCGCGATGATATCCGTGGCCTTCACGAGCCAGCCGCCTTTCTGTCGCCAGTGAATCGGAATGTCAACACGAAAACTATATTGATCTTGTTCCGGATCTACTGCTGTTACTTCCTTTTCGATCTTTACTTCTTTTCTGATCTTTACTTCTTCTCTGTCCCTACTCCCGTTACCCCCGTGTACTGTAAGAGATCTCCCCTTCGCGAATCTTGATTCGCCAATACGTAGATTTCTTTTTTTCTTGTACTCTCTACTTGTATTCTCTATAGATAGATTAGGTTGGTCCCTTTCGGCCCAACCGGTTGGTCCCTTTCCCACTTCTTCGATAGGCGTGAGCAGCCGGAGGTGGCTAAACGCCATGTTTTTCCGGCGCATCACGCGCACTTCCACCAACCCCTTACGCTTCAACACCCCGATGGCCCGCTTGTATCGCTTCAGGGTCAGACCGGTTTCGGCCATCCACTCCTCGCGGGTTTTGGCGATCCACAGGTGCCCATAGCGCGGCTTGTTGGTGAGTTTAGTGGTTCCAGCCTTGCTGGGCAGATACCAGTAGACGATCTGCGACAGCAACAGGCCGACGACCAGATCACCGTCCACCGCTGCCACACACTCCGGACGGAGGAGCACAGGATGCGTCATGCCTGCTGCTCCACGTAGGCTCCGATGCCATACTGGACACCAACGTAACGGAACGTGGTGGTGTAGTAGGTGACGTCCACCGGCTCGTTCAGCCGTGTCGGATTACCAAATGCCGTGTCGGACGACGCCGTACAGTGCTTGTAGGTAATCGTCTCCGGCCACGTGTCACCGTCCACAGGCACCATGACGATCTGCCCATCCGTGAAGACAAGGTTCGCTTTCATGCTGCCTCACCTCAAAGGTTGCGGGGGTGGGATTCGAACCCACACGAGAGTTGCTCCTATGCCGCCTTCTCTTGGGATTCGAACCCTGAGAGCCACTCAGCACTGGGGACGGTGGCCACCGCCCACTCTCTACCGGGATGGTCTATAGCCCGTCCCGGCTTTGTCTACCATTCCATCACCCCGCCATTTTGCAATCAAGTGCCGGTCAAAGGCATCCCGGCTGGGAGACTTATGCCACCATGGATGGGCGTAGTTGCCGCCACGGCCCAACTCGGCTCTCCTTGTTTCCGGCAGGGGAGGCGGAAACCCCCATGCCGGAACTACGGGGGTGGGCGTGGCGTCAGAATCCTCAGCAACGAGGACGAGTCACTGACGCCACGGTTGCTCCCACCCTTTCTCTAGGCGGCGGCATTCACCCGCTTGTGCAGGTAGTCGAACGCCTTGATCAACGGACCTGCCGTCACCGCCTTGAACCGGTTCACCAGCGCGGTGATCCGCGACTTCGGAGCCGCTTCCGCGTGAATGCGTCCCAACACCTGATCGAGGACGGCGCGGTCCATGTGCATCCGCTCGTACCACTGCCGTTGCAGATGGCTCTCCGCCCCCAGCGCCCGCAAATCCGCTTCGGTGCGATCCCACGCCGCCATGGTGGGGTAGAACTTGACGTTATAGTGGTCCGGGCTGAACTGCCGGATGGCCACCATCAACTCCTCACCCTTCACCGCCGCCACGAGATACGTGCCCTCCGTGCTCAAGCCATCGATCACCCGCAAGATCTCGATACCCTTCACCGGCTTGGACATCCACGTGCTCCGACGCACGATGGGCAGATCCAGCCGCACCCGGTGCCCGTTCACACGGGGAGCCACCTTGTCCAGTTCCGGATCCTCCGAGAGATCCACCCCCTCGTTGACGATCTCCTCCACGAAGGCGTCGTCCACCTCACTGAGCTTGACGGCTTTGGCCTTCGCCTTAGCCTTGATGTTCGCCCGCACGGTGGGAGCCAGCGCCTTGGCCAGTTCCGCCGCCTTCCCTGATCGGAGTCCCAGCTTCAACAGCTTGGCCTCCAGCTTCCCCGTCACCGTCCCTGACACGGCCTGTCGAGTCGCGACGGGAGCCAACCCCTTCGCCAACTCCTTGGCCTTCCGATCCGACAGGCCCAGCTTCCGGAGTCTCGCCAATAAGCGATCTGCCATCGGCAGCTTCTGCTTCATACCCTCTCCCTTCCATCACCATCGAGTCGAATTCGCAGGGAGCGCGTGACGGGATCGAACCGACACACCCGCCCCTGTTGAGCGTTATCGGACGTGCGCTGGCCTTGTCAGCTATTCCGGCCTCCGCCCCTTGCGGTCGAAAGCTGCTCTAGTGGCTCCCTGCGAAAATTGGTCACCCCTCCTGCTCGTCCTCAGCCGCCTCAGCGTGCTCTTCAAGGATCGTCTTGGCCGTTTCCTCTCGCACGGCCTTGTTGACCACCGACCGGATCAACGGGGTGAGGCTCTTGGCCATCGCCATGGCCTTCTTCTCACTCACGCCGAGCTTGCGGAGCTTGGCGACGAGCCGGTCGGCCAGTGTGGCCTTACCCGGTTTCTTCTGCGTTCTCTTCATGTGCGTCTGCACTGAAATGGCCAGCCGGTCTACCGCCCGTGTGATTGGCCAGCCGTTAGACGAGAGCGACTCGCTTGGCGGCTGGCGTTTTCCACTTTCCCAAAGCCTAATGGGCAAGGGACCGATGCAAATAGACCAGCAAGACCGTTACTGCAACCATTCCTCCGCGTCGTTGTCCTCGTCGTCTTCGTCCTCGACCGGCTCCGGGGCGGGCTTCTCAACCTGACCCTTCGCCGCCACTTGATACTCCGGACTCTGGAAGTCAGGGAACTGGAGGATGACCTTCACCTCGACTTCGGGTGTCTCTTCCGGCACGACCAGCCCGCGCAGGATGACCGGCAGATCCACCGTCACCGTGAAGCCTTCGGCCTTGGCCTGTGCGTCCACCCAGTTGGACAGGGCGTCCCATACGTCGAACTGGTCAGCGTACTTCCCAAGCTCGTGCTTCTGGACGGCGGGCTGGAACACCGGGATGGCGAACTTGTTCAGCCGGATGCCCCGGAACACCTGTGCGTGCTGGAAGCTCCCATCCGGACCCGGTGCGGCGAAGTTCGCCTTGTCCTCACGGAAGGTGAAGTGCGTATAGCTGGTCGGCGTGGCTTCCTTGCCATGCGTCACGAACCGGATGATGAAGCAGCCGATGCCAGAGGAGGGGTGCTTCTCGTACTGGAGCGCGATGCCCAGATGCTCGTCCGCACCTCGGAGCGCGATATCGACGTAAGAACTGGCTGAACCGCGATAGCGGAACGGGGTTTCGATTGCTGCTGCCATTGAGTCACTCCATTGAGTAAAAGGGGTTCTGCTTAACCCACCTTCACTCTACCAAGTAAAAAGGGGTTTGTCAACTCCCTTATTTTGCTGGGTCCATCCAGCCGTGTTCCTTGATGAGGGAGTAGACCAGCACCCGGACTTCGGCATGAGAATACATCCCTTTGTCCGACCGTTCCAGCGTTTCCCGTATCACCTTGGCCCGTTTATGGGAGGGCACCGTCTGGAGCACGCTCTCATAGACTTTGAGCGCGAACGCCTTGGCGGCACTCAAGAGCATTTTCTCCAGCCGAATCACCTTGTCCAACCGCTCCGCCCGATACAATTCCTTCGGGATGGTGCTCAAGTCGTTGGTGGTCATCACCGTCATCACCCGCGCCCGGTGCTCCTGCAACCACCACAACATCTGCCCAAGGATCCGTTGGGTGGTCCCCTCGTCGCCATTGGAGACGAACAGCTTCTCCACTTCATCGAGCAGCCAGACACAGGGCGCGTTCTGCTCGATGACATGCAGGTTCCGGGCGATCCGGCTCTCCGACTCTCCGAGATACCGGTTGAGACTCGATCCCACGTCCAGCCGGAACAGCGGCACGTCCCAGTGCTTGGCAAGAACACGAGCGGCCATGGACTTCCCGGTGCCCGGTTCCCCGGCGAGGAGCAGGCCACGCGGCACGAGTGCCAGAGGCGTGTTCGGGTCAAGGAAGTACGTATCGTTCAGCGACAGCCATGCCCGCAATTCTTCCGGCCACTCGTAGAAGTCGTAGTCCGTCTCCAGCGCCGACAGACCGGGGGTGTTGCCCCCCATCATCTGCCGCGTCTTACGGATCTCGTGCGGCACGATGGACCCACTGCGGGCCATGGTCAACTGCGTCACTTCCTGTGCGGACTTCAGCGACAGTCCCCGGAGTTGCTGCACCAGTGGTTCGATGGCCTCTGCGGTCACGAACTCCTTCAGGTAGTCCCGATAGAACTGGGGCGGCGTTTGAAGGATGCCGGTGTCGTAAATGAGCGGCGAGGGCTTGTCCGGATTGATCACCACACAGCTTGCCGTCGTCGCACAGAGCTTGCGATACGTGTCCACCGTCACCTGTGCCAGATCCTCGGTCCACCAGAGGTAGCTGTCCCCAATGGTCGGTCCCTTGGTCGTAGGCAGAGGTTGTACATGCTTCCCGGCAATTGATTGCAGCACCGTCCGGATATTGACCGGATCATCGCTATGCACGCCGATGAACGGCAGATGGGCCTTATAGGCCACGTCGAAGTCAAGCACAGTTTAACCACTCCATTGGGAGCAAAATGAACGTGGACCCACGATACCACAACTGTCGCCTGTGTCCAACCTTTTTTTATTCGAACAGCAACCGGCCTCGACTGAACAAAAAAGCCTCGGCTCGTCGCTTCTCCCACGCCCGTGAGTCCACCTTCCCCTCGACGTAGCAAAACGAGTGAAATTCCGCCGCCGCGATCTGAAACAGCCCCTTGTTCAGGGCGGTGAGGAAGAAGCTCCTGTCGAGGGGCACCGGACCCGCCGCTAGACCGGCCACAAGGTCCGACACCAGACACAGCACTGCGGCCTCCTGCGGCCCCGCCAGCGCACGAACGAGGAGGGGGGTAGCCTTACCCCTTGCCGCCTCCAGTTGTGCCCTCAGGAGGGCGTCAGGGCGCTCCTGAGGGGTATAGAAGTAACGGGTCAAGGTGAGGCAGGCAGGGGGTGGTTCCCATGGCTCCACGACCGTCTGTGTACTCCGCATGCGATCCCTCCGTGGCGAGTGCAGTTGATTGCACTATTCAACCCAGACCTTGCCGCCCCCGTCACCCATCCACACCGTGGACCCCACACGAGGAGCCAGCGGACCCATATAGACGATCTCCACCCCCGCCTGCGTGACCCAGACGGTGCCACGTGGCCCTGCATAGACCAGTTCCACACCCGCCTGCGTCACCCACACGGGTCCAACTGGACCCACGTACGCCAACTCCACCCCGGCCTGTGTCACCCACGTAGGTGATAGGGGAGGGGCTCCCGCTTCATAGTAGGCAGCGGTGGCTGCGAACGCCGTCCCAGCCGTCACCCACGACCACGCGGGATTCCGCGATGCCGCTGTCGTCTGGATCTCATCCGCTGAATGCAGACCAAACGTCACGCTGCTGACGTGGTTGATCCCTGCGAAGATGGCCAGACTCCCGCCCGCAATAGACACCGTGCCAAAATTTGGTGAGGCACTGGATCCCAGACTGGCCGTAATCAGCGCCTGCGCTCCCGGTGCCAACACGGCTCCACCATTGATAGACGTGAGGCTCGTGCCCGTTGCACCGTTCTCCGATCCCGCATACGTCAGATTCTTCCCCGCGTAGGCTCGTACCGTCACCGCTCCAACGAGCGTGGCCCCAGACGACACGGTAAACGTATGGCCAGTTCCGGCTTTCCCCGGCCTAAACGTATAGGCGTACCACTTACGAATACGACCTCCGTTCACATACTCCGTCAGCCCAATCCACTCATTCCCATAGGTGTCCGTCACCGTAGGACTAGCAGGACTGTAGGCGGCGGTCACCTCAATCAACGTGGCCGCATATCCGATAGTGCTAACCACACCGACTCCGGGTGGGCCTGCCACGGCTCCACCGGGGTGGAACGGATTGCGGGTCAAGCTATTCGTCGCGTAGTTATAGGTCCATGTCGCAGGATCGGTGTCTCCTGTGAGGTTCAGCGTCTCACTGACCCCATTACAGGTGACGTAACCAAGAGACACATTGGGCGTGTGAACAAGCACGAACGTCGAAGTTACGCCATCCCCAACCGGCAGCGTCTCCACTCCCACCGTATCAATGGGCGTGGTGGTCGTGCTGGTGGAGAACGTCCCGGCCTTCGACGTGGTGGCGACGAGGGTAATCATTTACAGCAACTCAACGACAACTTCAGAGGCGTTGAAATTCGCTTCCGACTGCGGTGGCAGATTCGCCCGCACTTCCCCATAGGTCGTCAGGATCCCTACAGACGTGCCCATCGTATTCACGCCTGACGTTCGCATCCCCACCCGCAAGTTGGACACACCCGTCGTGGTCTTCCGGGCCACGGCGATGGCCGTGCGGCCAAGGATCGTCGCTCCGGTGACGGGATGATCCTGAATGGCATAAGCATCAATGGCCGCTGCCGTGGACTGCACCCAATCCGTGTCACTCGTCGCCACATTGGTGTCTGGAGCGGAATTGTCATCCACGTAGAGGTAGTTGTTCACGCTATCGCCATCAAACCCCACGAACTGCGACGAATATCCAGATGCAGTCGGCTTTCGGTAGTCGATACACACATCCGGCACGAGATCATGCACATCACTGCCACTCGGATTGGTGCTATCCGCCACCATCAGATCGCACCACGTCGAGTTGCCGCCCCCTGCGGACTGCCCGACATGAAAGCTGTCCCATGTAGGACTGGGCGTTCCACTGATACTCTGGCCTATCGTGTTTCCCGTAAAGTCCAGAGCCGTGAGCCGCACCCCGTCCATCCAGACTTCCACCGTCCCTGCACTGGAGTGCAACTTCACCTTGATGGCATAGCCATGAAGGATGGTGCCCTCGACCAGCGCACCACCCGTCTGCGCCATCAAGGTGCCGTTTCGCACAACAGACAAGCCGCCATTGCTGAGGGTACACAACGCGACTTGCTGTGCGCCTCCCAACAGACAGGAGAAGAATGGGCCATCGGCTCCAGTATTCCGGAGGTGCCGCACGAACCCGATGAACGTATCCCCAGACGGGGGCGGCACACGCGGGTAGCCCACCACGTTGGCGTAGTTCATGTTCCCGTTGTTCCGACCACCAGTGGCCCGCCATCCCGCGCCAAAGGCCCAACTCCAATACGCCCGCTGCACCGTGCTATCCGACTGGTTACGCTGACAGCTATCCGTCCAGACAATCATGGTCTGCTCCTACGGCGAGGTGATTTCGTCAATCAGCAGGTACAGGGTGGCCTTGGTGAGAGTGCCCAGTACCGTGCAATTGAATTGCAATACGTCCCACTGATTCACCGACACATTCCACCCGGAGATGGTAGCGCGGGACGCCGACTGGGCCGACGCCAAGGTGATGGGCGTGCTCCCTGAAATCTTGTCGGTGGTGGTGTTCGGAATGCCCGGAGCCGCAGGCGGGGCAGAGGAGGCTTTACGATCCACCTCCACCGTCAGCGTGCCTACGGCATCCGCGATCACACTCCACCCGGTGATGGTGCCGTAAAAGTCCAACTGGATGGCCCCGACCACGCCTGTGGCGGTGACCGTGCAGCCGACCTTCCGCGTGCGCGTGATTCCCGCCGATTCCAGCGCGGCATCCGCCGTGTCCTGTGCGGTCAGGATGCGTTCTTCCGCCGCCTCCAACCGCTCATCGAGCGTGTTGAATTCGATAGCCGGGAGCGGCGGAGAGGCTGGACCAGCCAATGCTTGACTGATCCGCGAAGCCGTTGCCTCATTGGTGTCGAAGAACGTAGGTGCAACACGCTTCGGTTGACCGATAAACGCCGAGCCCGTCCATTGCACCGACCATGCGGCTCCAGCCTCAGCGGTGTCCATCTTCGTAGGGAGGCCACTTGCGTCGATCACCACATAGTAGGTGCGGGCGGTGGACCCTCCGAAGTTGATCATCGTCCCAGCGAACCACTGCACCACCGTCTGGGTGTCTGCGAGGTACATCGCCCCCGGATTCACAAACAGGGATCCACCACTGTAGGTGGGCAGGTAGGAGTTGGTCCCAATCAGGGCATCGGCATGGTTGAACAGCGCGTCCATCATGTAGCCCGCCGACGCGGAACTTCCAGCGCCTGCGGCCCCAGACAAGACTTGCAACTGGTCGATGGCGGCTTTGATGGTGGCGTAGTTCTCGTTCAGCTTGGCGATGTAGTCGGTGTCGCCGCTGGCAAACGTGCGAAGGTCAATCGCCATGTGTCTCCTACGTCAGTCGCAGTAACTCGCCGCCCTGATAAATCGCGGCTGCACCAAAGGCCAGTTGCCCGAAGGGCCGTAGCTCTCCGATCTCCGCCAGCGTCAACAGCCGTGATTCGATGGACAGATCAATCACGCTGCCGAGCACCATGTTGCCTAAATCTACCTCATACATGAAGTGCGTGCCGGGACGCTCTTGGGAGAAACCACCAACTTGCCACTGCCCGCTCTCCGTACGCTCGACATAGACCGCTGCCCCGATGTCGGCATAGATCAGGTCATGGTTGGCACGTGACAGGGGCACGTTGTGCATCGTCGTGTCCACGTGCCCCGGTAGGGAGTCATCGAGATTCCAATCCTCCGGGCGTTGCATCGGTAAACCCGAGAGTAGGTTTGCAGTGGTCTGCCCTTTGCGATCAGTCTTTTCCTTCCCGTGTCGATCCTGTTTGTTGTACTGGTTGATGGTACCTGAGACATCAACCGGCCCGATGTTCACGTCACAAGAATAGATTTGGTGCAGCCCGTCTGACACAAGGAGGGCGGGACGCGTGAGCACTTCGCCGTAGAGCTTCTTGGCTCTCCGGCTGATTTCTGCCGAGGCGGCATCAGTAATTACGCCCATGATTTTTTTAAGGGAACACGTGCCAGTCCGCAGACGCGGCCCGCACAAGGGCTACAGACTCCGTGATCTTTGGCCACATCGTGACGCCATCGACCAATTCTTCGAAATAGAACCGACCATGATGAAAAATCCACCATGCCCCGGCCTGATAGCGTTCGGAGAGCACCCACACCCGTTCCATCGTCTGGAGCACTTGCGCTTCCGTCAGCGAGTACACCCCGACGCTCTTGAACTGCCGGTACCCAGCCACCACCAAATCAAAGGGCATCCCGGCGGTTTGCATCGCCAGCATATCCTGTTCTAGCAGAGCTACGGTATCCGCCACCGGCACGCCACTGCGAGGATAGCAGTAGAGCGCCGGTCGGAACCCGGCTGGCACAGCACTGGGCCTCAGCCCGTAGTCGTCAATGTAATACAGCGCCGGGACACTCAGGGACGATGCCAGCGCCAGCGTCCCCGGCAGATTGCCGGTAGAACCCGTGAACACCGCCTCCGTCTTCGGCGTCACCGGATACTTGGGATCGACAGACCCGTCCCCCAAGACGATGGCCAGCCCCGGCGCATCCGGTTCCCCAAACACCCCAATGCCAGTGGCTCGTGTCGAGGCGGGGAACGCGGGAAGCGGTGTCTCTCCCCCTCCCCCTCCACTTCCTCCGCCGGGAGGCGTAATGCCTCCACCACCGGGAGAGGTAGAAGGAACAATCGCCCCGCTGTCCGTGATTTTATCGACAATGCTGCTCAATGCAGCAGGGCCGACAAGAAACCCCGACACATCGAGAGTGGCTTCGCTGCCTCGCTCGATGTTGCGATTAAAATCAAGCACATAGAACTGACTCCCGTCGTGGAACTGGAGAATGTCACCATACTCGATGCGCGGATCATCCACCAGCGTAACGGTCCACTTATTCGCTTCACGGGCTTGGTAGATCAACTCCCTGACCACGATCATCTTGGCATGCGCTTCGTTGGTCACGAAGTCACATTCGATCTCTGCGACGTTATCCACCCACAGCGGCACAGAACTGTCGAAGGCTTCAGACGTGTTCCGAGCATGGATCCATTCGAAGGGGATGCCCCAAATCTCGTAGTTACCCGTGCCAATGGCCAACATCAACGTCATAAAAGCCGCAGACGCGATAGCGTCTGCCCTACGACCAGTAGGAACGACTGTTGACGGCAATATGTCAATTGTCATGCCTGCTGCCACGTGATGAATGTGGGGCATCGTGTCAGGCACGTTCGACGTTAAAAGCCGAGCCGCAATTAACCCGAGAGCAGCATAGCTCTGGAAATTGATAAACGACATTTGACCCTTGTTTTCAGTTTGTTGGTGATAATTCTCCTTTACAAACTTGAACGGTATCCATGGGGCGTTACAACTGGGGTTCGCCACCATCTTGGTGTCTTCAGCCCGCTGCGTGCGATCATCAGAAAACCACACCGTGTGGTGATAATACGGCATGAACCAACCCAAAGTAACAGTCACAGACGTGAGCACTTTCCGCTGCCGCCGGTCCTTCTTGAGGGTGGGATTCAACCACTGGAGACGGATACGGGACTTTGGTGGACGGGTCCGCTGACCGCCGACCTTCACCAACCGTGAATCATCGAGGATGATGTCAGCGGTGCGGCCCTGAAGCGTACGATCCGCCGCCCGGAGCCGCTGCATGCTATCCATGAAGGGCGTCAGGCCCATCGGCAGAAACAACTGCGTCAGCATGTCCCACGCGTTCATGTCCCCCATCTGGGTGTTACTGTGGACGGTGTGCCACGCACTGACCGGGATCAGGATCTCATCCCCCACCAGCCCCACCGACCGCGCAATTCTCTCAGCAATATAGGTGAAATTGGTCAACTGCGGATAAAGGGGTGTGACCCGTTTGACGTTTTTCCAGATGTCCTGCTGCTCCCGGCTCTTTGCAGTCAATTGCATGGACCGGGTGCCGCGCTGAAGAGTGAATGAATTGATGGCGTCGATGATGCCGATCCAGATGGGCTTCCACTCGCCATCCATGTTGGCTTGGCGGCTCTCCCACAACTGGATCTCCAGCACCTGATTGGGGGCAGGCTGCGCGGTGCCAAACAACTCCCGGTTGAAACTCAAGGAGATATTGGCATCGAACGCCGTATGTGTGCCCTGCGTCACAAAATCCGACACGTCCACAGAATCATCAGAGCCAGAGTCCAGCCCTCGACGCACATCCGTCAACGACGCCGTAGGGTGGATGATCACCCGCGTCTTCCGCTGACTGTCCCGGCTGACGGGCTTCCAGCGAAAATCCATTTACAGCCTCTCCACCAGCTTCATCTGGAAGGTGACTGGAGATGTCACCCACCCGATGGGTTCGCCGTCCTCATCGAGGTAGTTGATCACGTCGTCCACGGCTATGCCCTGCCCTCCGGCAGAGAGATTGATGGGCAGCACTTTGAACCCCGCCGTGGTGATGTAGCTGGGATACCAGTGAACGTAGCCCACATCTGGATCCACGGGCTGCGTCCAAATGGCGATCAGCATCCGGAGTTGGGTAGCAGGCATGGCCAAACCACCCAGCGACTTCCAGCGTTCCTCGACCACCACGTCTCGGAGGTACCCCTGCCACAGCACATTGGCGGCACTGGTGATGGTCCGCGTGGACGCCCACATCGGAGCGATGATGGCTTCGGCGTCGATATTCACCCACTCATCCGGCTTCACCTCGTAGTCAAACGGCCCGAGAATCGGATGAATGATGCGTCCCCGTCCGTATGGAACTGGAAACGATGGAAACACCTCCAGCGGCAACGTGACCATGCGCTCCGCTGCCCCGACGACACCGAAGGTGCCCGTCACCGTCAGGACGCGCAGTCCCGGTTCCGGCGTCTGGCCGGGAATGGTGCCCCCACCATCTCCGCCTGCCCCTCCGGGTGGCGTGCCATCGCCCGGTATGGTGGTGTCACTGGTCCCCAGATCCACCCGAGGTTCCGTCGCGGTGTCGATGTCAATGTGGCTGATAGAGCCAGCGCCTTCACCCTCCACCGGTGACCACGCGAACCGAATGACGGTCGGCTGTCCTGCCAACACCGTGATATCGAAGAACGCCTCCCCACCGCCCACCGGGCGGTAGCCCTGTGTCGCCTCAATCGGATGAAGCACGGCTCCCATGGACGTGGAGTAATAGGCGATCCAGTACTTTCCATTCACCAAGACGGCCTTGGGCTTGAACAGCCCACCCGCCACCACGGTGATATTCGGCATCCCATGGGACTTCAGGACGTTATCTTCCTGCCAGATGGCCTGCCCCGTGTCCACGATGGCCACGTCCCGTGCAGGACCGCTGGTCAACAGCGTTTCATTGCCTTGCGAATCACGAAGGGTGGCCCCGCCTGCGGACTGATAATCAGCCTTGTAGGCAATCGATCCATCTTTGCCTACGGCAAGGAGGCCCGCCGTGGGGGAGCCAAACCCCAGTGACGAGAACAGACCGAAACCATCCAACCACGCCGCCCAGTGTCCGTTCTGACTGCCATAGAGGGTGTTAGCCCCGTTGGAATGCGCCCGCGAAATGACATGTGTGTTGATGTCGTAGTAGGCGAGGTACGCCCCATCATCCCCTTGGTGCTGATAGATGATGGTGTTCGCGTTGTACCAACACGCCCCACCTCCGGTGTCGAACTGGACATTGTCCAGACAGGCTCCTGCGCCTGCGACACCATGGGCGATCCGTCCTGCCGAATTGAGAAATGGCATGGTGTCTCTCTACGCCGGATACTTCCACTTGGTCAGTTCATCGGTACCACGGCTGGAGAAACCCCATCCGTAGTCACCCGTCGCACCAGACACGATGTCGTAAATCTCGGCGGTAATGCCGTCATCATTCTTGAAGTTGATGGCGTCTACGGCATGGCCGTTATACCGATTAGGCGACGGGCCGGTGCCATCAGCCTTGTCCACATGCCCCCAGCGGGCATCCACATCGTGCAGGGCGGTAACCACCGCTTCGGTAAACGCGCCTCGACCATCGGGAGCGTACTGATTGGCTTCAAGCAAGTTCCAATGCTGACGGGCGAAGACCTGATCCAAGATGTACTTCATGTTCGGAGCTTCTGCCGTCGTTCCCGGCTCCGTGTCGTCAACCTTGATGACCCAGACTTCGTGCATGTACTTGTTACTACTATCGGGCGTAGCAGTCGGCAACTGAATCTTCCCGGTGGGCACATCAGGAGCCAGCACGAGATTGATGCCGTAGAAGGGCCACGTCGTCTGCGGCACTTCATTGGCCTTCACGTTGATCCGCATGCCCTGATCCTTCAGGCCATTCAGCACGTCTTCCCAGTCATTGGCGGGGGTGTCCTTCACCCGGTGAATGAGCCCGAAGAAGTACGCTTCCCACTCCGCCATGGTCGTGGGTGCCCCATCCTGCGTGCCGGGGGCATCTGGATCCGGACCTCCCAACGGATTCCAATCCCACCGATGGCGCACATCTTCCCCCGGTGCGCCGGGTGCGCCGGGATCACGCGGACGCGGCGTGCTCGTACCGGTCACCGGCAGATCCTTGGCGTCGATATCCGGCCACTCCACCCATGCGTTGATCGTCACCAGCCCCGCATGGGGCGGTGTGGCCTCTGGTGATCCCGTCGTGGCCCAGTCACTCCGCCCGGTGAACGTGACGTGGCCTTCCGTCGCCACCGGTAGCTTGCACTCCCCCCAGTGATTGGTGATGGGAATCCCAGCCAATGACCCGGAGCCCGTCACCGTGGCGTTCACCAGATACCCACCTACGCCCTCATTCGCATCCCCCACAACCTGCACCAACACGGGCACAATGCGCCGTTGACGCGGCACCTTTAGAGGGATGGGTTTGGTAATCCGCACCGGCTCCGGCACTAGCCGAAATCCACGAATACGGGACGTGGACTTTCCCGGTGGGACATCGGGCACATGATCCGCCACCAGCAACCGGCGATAGACGGGATCCCACGTAATCACCGTGTTCAGAGACTGGTAGTTGGTGGAGCCATCCGGACGGGGCGGCATGTTGGCCACGCCCAGCACCTCGCCTCGGGCGTAGTCGTAGAGAATCACCCGCCCACTGACGCCCAGCAGATAGATATGGTCGAGATCCTCCAAGCAGACGGCGGCGAGATCCTCCCATCCAAAGGCATTCAGACGGTAGATCAACTTACCGGTGCTGAACTGGTAGACTTTGAACCCACCCCACCCGATGTCAATGAACCGATCCGCGACATCATCAATGGCGACGAGCCCAAACGCAGGCATTCGATTGCCATGCGAATCATAGGGTGCAAAGTGCGAGGGGTATATTTCCTGCCCCGGATAGATGAACCACCCTTGCTCTTTCGGTGGGGGCTCTTGATAGGGCACCGCCTCCGCTGTCGCGCCCAGCCCAATCTTGTAGAGGGTATCCCCGTAAAATCCCTTTGACCAGATCACGCCTTTACGAGAGCCAATGATCTGGCCGCTAATCACAAACGCGTTCCCAACGCCACCACCAGATTGCCCCTGTTTATCCGTCAACTTACCAGTGGTGCCGTCGAAACGATACTGACCAAAATCCCCGTAGGGCGGATAGGAGGCTCCGAAAATCACCCACAGGTACAGACTGGACGGACTCGTAGGGGTGGCATACTTCGACTGATCAATGTCCACCGTCATCGTGATAAGGCCAGTGATCCGGAGGATCCCCGTGATCCCCTGACGATAGGGGACGACCTCCGACATATAGACCTGTTTCAGCATGTGCAACTCGCCGTCAACGCCGTCGAACCCGTCTCACCCACACGATACTGCACTCGCGTGTAGGCCCACCCGTCAATGTCCGTCTCAGTCTGAGGATCGAGCAGAATGCCTGCACCTTCCAGCGTCCAGTCGATCAATTCCCCTTCGGCCCCGTCACGCGGAGAGGATCCGCCACCACCCACGCCGATGGCATCGCCCGTCAACTGTACTTTGTAGGTCACGATCTGGCCCGACTTCACCGTACCCTTATGCACCATGACGGCACTGAATTGCGTAGGATACGTCTCCATGCTCCAGACGTAGTAGGAGCCGCCCGGATCCCCGCTATATTCGTACGCGCCGATGAACACCTCGTGCTCAGGCGAATAGCAAATGCCAAAGCGAAACGGCACGATGTAGGTCTTCTTGTCAAAGACCTTGTTCACGGTGTCGTAGAAACAGGTAACACCGCTGCTCCCAAACACCGGGGTGATACAAATCTCTGTGGGGGACCGGCCCACCCCTAAGTGGCCTGACCACCCCGTAGGACAGGGTGGTCCTTCGATCTCTGGGGGACGCCCCGGATAATAGGCAATCAGCCGTCCACTCGCGTAGGCCAGTCGCCGGTCGGCCAATTTGACATAGCTGCCCCAGATGCCTTCAGTCGGTTGATCATTCGGACCACACCACTGGATCCACCCCGTCTTCGGCTCAACCACAAACTCCCCACGGGTGCCTTCGTCCGTTCCCGGCTCCCCATGGACACCGTAGAGGCCGACCATACGATTCCTCGCAGGCCACCAGTTCAAACCACTAAGAAAGAACCCAGCCGCGAACGGTCTAGCTTCACCATCCAACGTGGCCCGGAGTACCGAGAAGGGGGCATAGACCATCAGGCCGACGTGCGGCCACCACGTGGGGATGGCAATGCTCCCTGCCTGCATCGGAATCGGACCCGCTAAGGCTCGTACCGCCATTACGGCACCCACGCTGCGCCGATCACCACCTTGCCGGTGATGCCCGCCGCGTCAAACCGACAGGAGCAACGTCCTTGCTCATCCGTGAACGTCGTAAACGGCGTCAAGGTGCCGTGCCCTTGGAGGATCCGCCAGTCGATACTCTTGTTGGGCGGGCCGATGAAGCACAGGATGGTGCCTCCGGTGGCCCTGACCGGCCCGGTGACATTATAAATCCGTGGTCCCTGTCTCGGAGCGAGAAGAGGAACTTCGCCCCCGTGGAGATGAGCCGTCAGCGTAGCATTGTTGGTGCCCAGATTCATCCGGGCCGAGGTGGTCTGGAAGATACGAGCAAACAGCGTGGCGTCGTCCAGCACCACGTCCACGATGGCCCCGTACTCGGTGCCCCATGCAATTGAGTGCAACGTCGCCGGGTCCAGCGTCAAACTCACCGATGCCGTATGCGTGTAGCCCCATGCGAAGCACTCCAGCCGCACATCCTCCAAGTACCCCGGAAACGTGATGGCAGGCGTGAACAGATGCGCGGTGGATGCGCGGAAGGGTGGCCTCACGACATCCAGCGTCACCAGTGGAACGTTCAACACAGCAGTAGACACCCGGAAGGGCATCACCACACTGCCGGTGTTCGCTATCACAGGCACGTTTACCACGGCGGTGGACGCCACCGTGACTCCACCCACCACCGGGGGTGGGAGAAAACTCGCAATAGCGACAACTGAACTTTGATTGCCTCCGGAGAACCCCCATGAGGGATTGATGGCAGCGGCTGGGGACTGCACAAAATACGAGGCGGCTCCTGTTTCCATCTTCACGAGATTGGCTGACAATCCCGTCGTGACTGTCGCAGACGAGGGCGTGCCATTGCCGTGTTGCAACCCGGAGATCACCACAGACCCACTACGAGTGGGAGTGATCGATCCCGTGGAGAGGGGTCCACTATTGCCGCCTGACGCCCCATTCTGAGCGTCAAAGGGGTTGATGGTATCAGCCCCGGCGAAGGCATACACCATGAATCCCGGCCACGCATTGGCCGACATAGACACCGTGAACGTGTGTCCCGTGCCAACTGTCGCTGCCTTCACGTAATAGAACCGGTGCGACGACACGCCCCCGTCTCGGCGGGTCAGCGGCACCCACGTATTCCCCTTACTATCGGTGAGGGTAACCACCCCGCCTGCGGGATTGTTCCACCCAATGCACGCCACGAGGAGGTTGGCACCCGTCGTATTGACGGCAGGCGTCGTCCCGCCTAATGCCGTGCCACCCGTAACCAAATCCAAAAAAGCAGACCCCACCAATGAAATGCCCAAAGGCAGGCTGACGGCGGGGACTACGCCAAGCGCAATATTCCCCAGCGTCGAATTGGCTGTGCCGAGTTGGCCGGTGAGCGCCATTTTCAGCCGATAACCGTGGCCATTAACGTCCGGTCACTGCCTGCGTTCGATCTAGCCGTGTTGACCTCCACCCGTTCCAGCATCGTCACGTAATGGTAGCCCGCCGCTGGCCTCTTGACCGCTGCCAAAGTTGCACCCAGATACATGAAATCCGTCAACCGTGCTTGTGCAATCGCAGTTTCCGTGTCATACACCGTCGTGGAATCAAACCCAAATCCAACAGAGATGGAAGCTATTCCAGCGTTGGGATTTTCCAACCGGGTGGCCAAGCTCAACAAGACCCCATCTTCGTTAAGCCCTCGCACAAACTCCAAGCGTTCCGTCGTGACGCCATTCTGCTCACGAATGGTGTTCGTCGCGTAGGTATAGTTGGTTGTATACGTGCGCCGGAGCGTGCGGCTCACACGGTTGTAGCAGTTCCAGACGAATAGCTGATTGGCGGCATCAGCCGTCGTAGTCGTGCCAGTCGTGCGAATCGTACCGACATACCGCCGAGTGGTAGCTCCGCTCTTGACCCACACCGCATCTTGCAGGGTCAGCGCATCCGTCCGAGCGGAATCGCTCGACCATGCGGCGGATAGTTCCAGCGTCAGCGTCCCCGCGTTGTCGTAGAGGAACACGTCATAGTTCTTCCCGCTGGTCAGGCCGGTCAGCGCGAGGCTGCGTTCGGTAAGTGCATACTCACCCCACGCCGAGCCGCTATACAGCGCCACGCGATTACCCTGATACGGGGTGAAGTAGATCGTGCTCTGGGCCGTGCGATCACTGGGGCTGACGGGGACGCCGCTCTCGGTCGTCAACCGCCCTTGGCACAGCCCGGTATTTGCGGCGGTTACCGCCAGCAGACTGCCCGCCGTCAGCACACAGGTGACCGGATCGCCATTGGCATGAGCCGCTGCCGTCGTACCCTCGGCTCCGCGAGTCAGACTCGAAAACGTCGTGCCGGATACCGCCCCGGCAATGATGATCTCGGTGCCGATGACGAGACGAAAGTTCCCACTCGTGGGGAAGCCCGTCGCACTCGCCACAGTAAGCGACGTGGCGCTATTGGTCAGACTCCCACTGAGCGTCGTCGCTGCGCCGTTGACGAATTGCTCGATGGCCATTACGCGTTTCCGTCAGTAAGTTGGAACACCGTGACGGTCACCGGCTGGCCGGAGGCGATACTGATGTCATCCAACTCCATGTTGCCACCGCCGCCCACGGCGGAGCAATTCCCTTGGGCATGACAGACGGAGCCCGCGCCGTTCTTCATACGGAAGTGCCCCGCATTGGTGCCGCTCCCGGCATCGGAGGTGCCGGTGCCCTGCCACGTGCCAATCTTCGTCTTCTGCCCGCCAGAGGCATTGGACAGGTAGTCAGAGGGCAGGGACATCTCACACAGGAGCAGAGAGGCGGGATTGTCTGCCGCCGCGCAGTTGGCGGGTTGAGAGCCAGAGAAAATCTGAATCTTCGGTCCCGTGCCGAGGACGACTTCGAATTGGGTGATACGAGCGTTCCGCATCGCCTCACTGAATTGCAGCGCCATCTACCGCCTCCCTTGCTGCCGCACGACCTCGTGCTCCAGCCAATCCCGCATAGTCATGTTGAGGGTATCCGGGTGCATCGTGACGATCATCTGGCCCGGTCCACCACCAGTCTGCACGGCTGACGCTCCGCCGTCTGCGACGACCACTCCACCCGCCGCATAGCGCCGGGGAATGATCGGAGACATGGCAATTGATTGCACCACCCCGCCCTGTGCAAAGGGGAGAATCCTGCCGGTGCGGATGCCTTCCAGCACGGGGAGCCACTGCGCCGTCTTGGCAGCAGGCATAATATGCTCACCGGTCGATACCCACGCCGGAATGGAGTCACTGGTGCCCGTACCGGGGCCACTGATCAGCCCCCCTTCCGCCTTCATAGATCCAATGATCGGGAACGGATTGATCTGTTGTGGACCACCTCCGCCGCCACCACCGAAGATACGGTTCATCACCGAGTCCACAAAATTGAACAGCCCCAGCTTCTTGAACAGTCGCTGTGTAAAGGCCGTAACAAAAATGTTGACGATATCCGTCGTAATACTCGTCATCGCAGATTTCCATGCTTCACCGGCTTTGTGGAAATCCATGATGGTCTGCGTCAGCGCACTCGCGAACCCCTCTTCGAACTGCTTCTTCAGTTCAACGCTATGGAGTTGGACGGATCCAGCCATAGTCTGGTAGGCTTCATCCAATTGCACGATTTTACCAATGGCTTCAGCATAAAGGGCATTCTGCTTCTCTTGCTCAGTGGCCTGTGCTTTCGTCGCCTGAGCCACGCTATCCATTTGGCCCGCTGTATTAGTGAGCGTCTCGTTATACGCCCGCTGAACCTCATCCCTCCCTCTATTCTGGATGCGCTGTAGTTCGTTGACGGCAATCTGCCGTCGCGTACGATTGTCCTCTTGATCAGCCCGGATACGGGCATTCTCACGCACACGTTGCTCATAAGGAGACATCTCTCCCTGTGCAACTTGCGCCTGATCTCGCGCACGGTCTACACCCCGTAGCTGGCCAACCAAATCGAGCCTTCGGGTCTGAAGATTGAGTTCCGTCAGCGATAACTGGTAGTCACGCTCTCGATTCTTCCGGTTGATGTCGTAAATGCCAGCCTGTTGCTTCTTCAGGATGTAGTCTTCGTACCCAACGATGTTTGCCTTTCGATAGGCTTCGGCCTCCTGATTGATCGAGTACGTCAGTGCATCGAGAGCGGCTTGTTCACCACCCACTTGCGCGGCAAAATCAACACTGCTCTTGGCGAGTTGCTCCTTCAACTTGATGCGAGTGGTATCTTCCTGATTCTGATCCTTGAAAATGTCGGAGTTCATCTGCCGGAGTCGCGCAGTGTACTGACCCTCCAACTCCAGTCCGCGCAAGCGTGCTGCGGCCTTCGCTGCTGGGTCTTGCTCTGCCGCTGTCAGCAAATCCTGTTGGGCCATCTGCTTCGTCAGCAGATCCAACTCCGCCGTACCTTCTTCGATGATGACCTTTTGACGAGACTCGTGGTATTCCCGAAGATTGATCAACTCCAAGTCGAAACGTTTTTCTTGAAGAAGACTATACCGTTGCCCTTCATCCTTGAGACTCGCCAGCCGCTGTTTCGCTTCCTCAATGGCCGGATCAGTCTCACGGTGAATCTGTTCCTTGCGCTCTGCAACCAACGGAGCCCGGAACTGAAGGGCTTCCTGACGGACTTGAATCTGTGCCCGTCCAATAGCTGCGCTCAACGTCTTACTAAGAGGCTCAACACCCGGACCCAAAGCCTTCTGGGCGGCTTTCTGAATCTCCTGCACTTGCGGAACAATGTCTCGCAGATTCTTCAAATCAAGCGGCTGGCTTGCCGCCTTACCCAACTCCTCCAACCCTTCAGAGAGGGATTCCGCCATCTTTTTCGGGATATTCCCACTGGAATCAAGAGTCTTTTTTGCTTGTTCCAACAGGATGCTATAGGCGCTAAACACCTTTCCGAAACCACCAGAGCCCACACCTTCTTCACTGAAAGTCTTTGCGGCCCCAAACAGTTGTTTGGTAGCTTCACTCACCGCTTCGGCATCATCTGAAATTCCGACGTAATACGCCTTCAGCCGTGTGGCGGCAAGTTCATCAGCCTTCTGCTCGGAATTCATCGTCTTATCGGCCTTGAGCTTTTCCTCCTGCTGCGCCATCGCGGCCTTCAGACTCTCTTTTTCAACCTCTAATCTCGCTTTAGCGTCTGCCAACGCCTTCCGCCCTGTCGCCGGATCATCCTTGAGTTTAGGCAACTTACGTTGCAACTCATCAATCCGATCAATCTGAGCGAAAATGTCCTGCGTCGTCTGAGCTTGCGGCTCGTATTTGAACAGGTTACGAATGGCCTCTCGGAGCTTGGACACTTTCTCCGACTGATCTGCCAGTGCCTTCCTCGCCACCTCTAATTCGCCCATCTCTGCTGGACGAGGTTCTCGGTGCTGCAACTGCTCAAAGGATGTTCGTAACGCCGTCTCCTGTGCGACAGCTTCCCCCAAATCCTTCGCCAACGCGGCAACAGGTGACCCGGACGCGCCTCTATTCCATGCGGCCCACGCCGCTTCTGACTGCTGTCGAAATACATTCAGCGCCTCGCCGTCATCCTTCAGCCCCTTCAAAACATCAGGGTGATCGCGCTTCCACTGCTCAAAATACTTCATCCACGCTGGGCCTTCGCCCGGACCCCCACTCACCTGACTGTTGAAGGCTTCCTGAGCACGCACCAGAAAAGGCTTGGCTTCTTCCTTATCCCAGACGGTCTTGATTTTGTAGAAAATGAAACCAACGGCTGGAATGGCCAACGTAGCAAGAACCGTCCCCCACGCCAATGCCACTCCGGAGAGTTCAGCCTTCGCCAGAGCCGCTGACGTAGCGACGGCATCAATGCCAGCCGCCGCAGGAATCGCTGTTGTTGCCACGGCTCCTTGTGCCGCTGCCAACTGCAACAGTGCCTCGGCCTCGGCTACCGACGCCGCACTCGCCGCTGCCATCGCTACTTTGATGGAGACAAGACCAGCCTCCCACGCAAGGAACGCCAACCGGATCTTCTGAACCCAATCAATGACCTTAACGAGCCAAAGGAAATAAATCTCGGCTCCACGAAAGATGAGCAACACCGCCTTGAGTTCCAAGTACCACTTGACGAGCAGAATGATCGTCTCAAGGTGCTCCATCACAAAAACGGCAAGATTGGTAAACACCGCCGCCAAAGAATCTGCCGCCTCGGCTAATGCCTGCGCCCGCTCTGTGTTGCTGGAAAAAATCTGCGCCAGCAGAATGAGCTTTTCAAACATTACCCCCACTCGGTTCACGATAGCGGAGTATGCTGGGAGCAACGAATTGCCAAGATTTTCCTTGTATGTGGTGGTCAACCGATCCAACGAAGCAATCTGCTTCTGCACGTCACCCATCGCACTGGCATACGCGCCTTCCAATTCGGCGGCTTTTCGCAGTACCTCTTCTGCCAACGCCGCTTGCTGTTCACGCTTGTTCAGAGCACGTGTGGTGGCATCGATCTTCTGTTTGTATCGCTCCTCAGCTAACTCACGGTCTACGATGATGCCCATAAACCGCAGGCCCATCGTATCCAACTGCTGAATCTGTACAATGAGACGGGAGAAGGTGTCGGATGAATTCTTTCCAGAAATAACCGCAAGATCCTGAGCCGCACGGGCCAGTTTAGGGGCAAACGACAGATCAAGGCGGGCCTGCAAAAGCTGCGTCAGCGATTGACGGCTTGAGGCAGACGTGATGCCGAGTCGCTGAACTTGCTTATCAACCGCATCAATCGCTTCTGCGGTAATACCAGCATTCTGGGCCACCACGTGCAACACGGTCTGAAGAACTTGGGCTTGAGCAGCGGTGTCGGCCAGATCCTTCAGGAACCGTACGCTCTGGAGGGCAAGAAACCCACCGGCCAGAAATCTCGCCGCACTAACCACCCTGTTAATGCCATCCTCTAACCCCTTCAGGGATTTGGTGGCTTCATCTGCGTGCTTGGGGACTTCTTTGAGCGCCGGAGAGATAGAAGGGGACGCACCAACACCTTGATTGGCTTTCGCTTGAAGTGCTGAGAGAGACTGCGACAGTTGATTAACCTGACTCACCATGTTCTGCAAGACATTGCCTTGCTGCAACACGCTAATCAGGACTTTGAGTTCCATCGCGGAGGAAGTCGGCGGCATCCTACTCGTCTCCCTGCAAACTGGTCAGAAACTCTTTGAACACCTTGTTGTCAGCACCTTGGGTGTGCCTGACGGCTACTGTCAACGCGTGTAGCTCACTCCGCTGGCGACTATTGATCAAGTCGATGAATACTTGCACCGCCCGTAAGGTGTAATCCCACACCTCTGACAGACGATGGCCCGCCGATATGAGGATCTCTATTGAGGTTGCAAGCTCATCGGAGAAGGCAACGGCTGGACTGGTGATCCGCTTTTTTCGGAGAGCTTTTGCAACAGAGTGGTCACCTCGGATAACAGGAGGGCCGCTTTTTTTTGATCTGGTACCGACGCCCGCCAGATCTCCGATAGTGCAATCAGTTGCACCGTGGCAGGCATGCGCTGTTCGACCACCGGGGCTGAGTCCGGATCATCCGACGCCATGGCAATGATCCGGGCCACCACATCCGGCGCACTCAACAGAAACGGTCCCAATTCTTCCGCTGACACCTTGCCGTCGATCCCTGCGGCGTACAACGGCAAGAACACCTCCTGTGAGTCGATGAACAGTTTCACCATCTCACGGAGGTTCAACGCACGGACTTCGATGGATTGTGTCTCGGAAATATCGACCGTGCGCCCTAGTTGGGCGAGATCTGCGATTTTGATCACTTGCTTGGCCATCAACACTCCTTGCGTGGCCTGACGAATTGGAAAACACGCGGGGGTGGCTGTCCCCCCGCAAGGTGCATCTACGTCCTAGAGCGCGGCGTCTGCTGCCGTTCGCAGCTTCTTGATGGAGAAGTAGTTGCTGCCGTAGAGACGCGTGTCGTCCTTGAGCACCGAACCCTCGATCACGAACTGCCCGAAGGTGTCGGACAGGAGCGCCAGTTCCTTCAGCGGATCGTTGCTGAAGCGGAACACGTCCACGATCACCGGGCTGTTCTCTTCGACGGTGTTCAGACCTTCGAAGCGCAGCCAATTGTCCGTAATGGGCCGGGTCAGGGCGTCCACGATGTAGTGCTCGGCGTAGTGGTACGTCGCCTTCAACAGCACACCATCCGACGCCGGGGAGGCAGGAGCGAACGACGCGAAGTCCCGCAGGACACCGTCGTTCATCTGGATGGAACCCGCAGCGGGATTCAGCTTGTAATCCCAGTCCACGGTGCCATCCGTGTACATCACCAGCGGCGTGGCACCCTGTCGAAGCACGACGGTGGACACGTCGAGATACCGCAACGACGACACCAGACCGGGGAACCCCATCACGTCTTCCGGCGTGGTGGACACGATACCCGCAGGAATCAGGGTGTCGGAACCGCGAGTGGCCTCTGCGAGGTTCTTCGCGTTCCAGTTCTCCACGGTGATGGAGCACGTCACATTGATCTCAGTCTGGAGGCGGGCATCCGTCGCCCGCTGGCCGTCCTGCGATCCTTTGTGGTTGACCACCGTGGTAGCGGTGCCGATCCGCATCTCGGGGCAGTTGCCCACGGGGCGGAGGCCAATCGGGTTTCCCGTGATGGGGTCACGCCGACCGACCATGATCACGCCTTGGCCACTGAAATACCAGTTGGCCGCATCAAAAGTGCTCATGCTGCTATTCCTCTCGTCCTTTTGAAGTTAGCGGCGAACTAGCTCCGGCCCTTGGGCTTGCCTCGGTCGTCGTCCCGGTTCTTGAAGGTCAGGTTTCCACCGGGCTTGCGCCGTCCTCGGCCCTTCCCGGCTTCCTCCTTGCGGTCGGCGGGCGTCTCGCCAGCCGCGAAGAACTGGAATTGCTCTTCGTTGCTCTCGTCCCCGACGCTGGTGCGGACCTTCACCGGCAGGGGCTCCGATGCACCCTTCCAGACGTCCATGTTGACGCCGGTCGTCAACTCGGTGGGGGAGACGAACGTGGTGGGTTCCTCGTGGCCGTTGAAGATGATCTTCGCCTCCGGCCCGAAGCCGGTGCCATGGACGTGCAGCGTGAAGCTCTCGTCCCCGATCTCCGCTGAGGATGGCTCCAACTCGGACACCGTCAGTTCGTAGTCCTCGTCCTTGTCGGAGGCTTCCAGCGCCTGAAAGAGCAGCGGATTCGTGGCCATGCCCGGTGCCTTGTCGTACCAGCACACCAGCAGCTTCTTACCCGCCAAGCTGGTGGAACTGCTGAAGCCCCCACCACCCACGGCGGAGCCGCCTGCGAAGGTGGCACCGGACACGGTGAACCCGTTACCCGTCTCGGTCAGGGTGTAGGCGTTGCCTGCCGTTCCGGGCTGGCGGACCTTGACCGTGATCACCACCATGGCGGGCGGTGAGGCGGCGTTCAGGCCCACGGAGGCGGTCAGCGTAGCATCACCGGACATGATGGCCTGCGCCGTGCGCTTCGCCAGCACTTCGGCATCCGTGCCGCTGGGGGTGATGTCCACGGGAATGACGCCGGGAGGGGTGTTGTAGCTGGTGCTGACGATCACATCCTTGACCGTGTACACCCGGCCATTGACCGTCACCTTGTCGCCGTCCACAGCAGTCGTCAGGGCCGTAATGGTGGCCTTGGCGTTCCGCTCTGCAATGCTGATCGTGCTCAGGGCCACATCGGCCAAGTCGGTCAGATTGACGACAGACCCGATGTGATCCTCGGGATCCATGCCCGACACCGGCACCACGGTGTTGGCAGCGGCTCCCGTGACAACCTGCATTTTCATGCCTTGAAGCTCGGCAACCGCCTTGGGCAAGGCGTCCGGTATCCCGGTGCCACCAAACCCAAGGTTCTTGACATTTACCATGCTCATCTCAGCGTTCTCCTTTGAGCGGAACAACCTGCGGGGCTGTGGGAGTTACTGTGGCACGGGCTGCACTCAATTGCAAGCCTTAGATTGTCTGAATATCCCCGAAGTCCCGCATCACACTTTGCAAAATCCCGTTGTTGGATAAGGCGGTTTTGACCTGTTCATACCGCTCGATAAGCGTCCCTTCCGGACGGATGGACCGTGGGCGATGATAGCCGTACCACCCCACATGCTGGGCCACCGGATCATCCGCCCACTGCACTTGATGCCCTCGGAGCACCCGTGCGATGAGGCCGTCCTGTTCACAGTCGAAGGGAGAAGGAGGAAACACCGACCGGCAATAGAGGCGCACGTTCTGGAAGTAGCCCGCTCGGCAATGCGGCATGAGGAGCTTCAGCACCGTGCGACGAAAGCACACGCCCAACGATGCATACGCACCGTGACCGGGATTCTGCACACCGATGCTACACGACAACGCCTGAATCGCGTGTTGCGTCCAGTGCCAGACGAAGAACGTGGGACTGATCAACACGTCGTCTTCGATGAGGAACACAAACTCCGCCTCGGACTCGTAGGCATCCTTGTAGGCCATCAGGAGGTTGTAGCTGTTCCCCGGAAACTGGTGCGCCACTCGATAGCCGACTTGAAGGGACAACTGGGGGAACTTCCCCAACACCGTCTCGATCTCGTCTTTGTTCGGGCGGCTGTGGCCGATGTGCGCGTCCACGTACACCCGGATCTGCACTTCGCTGCTCTGGGGACTCTTGGCCAGATATTCAAGGCACAACCAGAGAAGCTCGGGCCGATCATACGTGGGGATGATAACTACATCCTGCATAAGACGAACCGCAGATCGTTGCACTCACGTGCCACGGATCGCTGGATCCACCACTTGGTGTAGTCTGGGCCGAAGTAGTAACGTCCGAAGTCCCGCCACACCGTGCCCTTGGCACCGGGGCACCAGTAAAGGAAGGACTCCGGGTGGAACACCCGCTGGTGTGTCGGATCGCGCCAGCTATAAGGATTATCATAAGCCGGAAGTCGAAAACTCAACTCCCCGCCCGGTCGAAGCACCCGGTGGCACTCGTCCAGCCAGACTTGGACGTCGAGCTTCAGATGTTCAAAGACGTCCGTGGCAAGAAGCGCATCAACGGAGCTATCACCCAGTGGCCACGGCATCACCTCCAGTTCGAAGGCGAGATCGACGTGGGGCGAGTGCTTCCACCGATCATGATGAACGTACCCCTGCACAGGATGGTTGCCACACCCCAACTCGATGCGAGTCATACCTTCCGCACCAGTGCCGCGTTGCACTCCCCGTGTAGTTCATCGACCATCCGGGCATCCGACCACCGGGCGACTTCGGCTTCAAATACACCAGTCATCCACGGGTAATTGGGATGGTTCAAGTCATCCATGACCAGCACTCCACCCCGCTCCACCAACGGCCACGCGGCTCGGAGATCCGCCCGTGCTCCCCCGGCACTGTGGTCCCCATCGACCAGCACGAGATCAAACTTCTCGGTGAGGGTAGGGATCCACACTTTCGAGTCCCCGTCAAGGAAGATGGCCTTGGCTCCGAAGTGCGTCAGGATCTCCATCACGTGCGGCTTGGGTTCCCCATGATCACAGTAGTTGGGGTTCCAGATATCGCAGAGCACAATCCGCTCGGGCTTCACCTCGTTCAGCACCGTGTTGAGGGAGCCTCCGCAGTCCACGCCAATCTCCAAGTAGCTCTCCACGTCAAAGCGGAGGAGACGGCATGCCGCTCGGAGAGCTTCATGGAGATCCATCCCCGGCTCACCTGACCACTTCCAGTTCATCGCATATACCCCACTAGTGAATCCAGCGCGGTGTGAAATGCCCGTCGATCACGAGCGAACTGTGCTCGATGCGCGTGACCCATCAACTCAACTGCGGTAGGCGGCAACTCTAGCACCTTCCGCACCGCCTTTCCCACATCGGTGGCCGTCACCCGATGCAGGATGCCTGCATGATGTACCGCATAGGACACAGGGGGCACCAGCACGGTCCCCGGCATCTCATTCATGGGAGGCGCATCCGTGGTGATAATCACCTGACCGCACCCTTGTGCCTCGTGCAGTACCTGTCCGTAGCCCTCATACGCCGAAGGCATGACGTGACAGAAATGCGAATTCATCAGTTGCACCAACTCCTCGTGGTCCACCCGTCGCGGAGACGACGTATGCTCTCCGACCACCGTGAGGGGCACTCCGACGAGATCACACCCGTTGATCACAGCATGCGTGTTCTTGAACCGAGACTTCCCTGCCACATGGAGAAACTTCCGCTCCCGTGGAATAGCAGACTGATACAAATCACGCGCCATCCACCCGAGATAGGAACACTTCATGCCCATCTTCGCTCGGAAGATCCGTTCACAGTCACGCGTCTTGGCGAGGACACGATCCCACGGATATGCGGCCCACCCCGCAAACCACCACTCCGGATTCGGAACCACCCACTGCACGGGAGCGGTCTTGAACACCTCCGGTGCGACGACCTCCAAGAAGATGTTCACGTCTGCCGGGTTGGCCACCAGCGGCTTGGCGTTGAACTGCACCCCACGCACGGTGTGTCCACGCTGCTCTAATTCATGACGCAGTAGCTCATAATCGGCCTGAAGTCCTACACCATTCCGAAGGTTTGTGCAGATGTTAAATCGCACGGGAATCCCTTGGGCAACACCGTTATGGGCACAGGGCGATAGCTCGTAGGGTTGAGCGTCTTCCGGCTCGTTTGATCATCGTGAACACGGGCCACCATCATCTGCTCTGCTGCCACCGTGGGAACCAGACGGCGGGCCTCCCGCATGGCTTGGTTGAAGAACCTTACGTCTTCCCCCACTTGCAGGCTCGGAAACGGATGGTGCTGCCACCACTCCCGACGATAGCACAAACTCGTACCGAGGACGTACAGGACCGGAGAGTGTGGGAGGCTCCACAGATAACACCGTTGATCCCGCACATCATAGAACAGCATGGCGTGGTAACCGGTGACGACGCCGAAAGTGCCCAGCCGTGTCACCTGATCGGTGATGCGCTCAGGCGCACTCCAGTCATCCGAATCAAAATGGCAGATGAACTCCCCCTTGGCGTGCTTCGCACAGAGATTCCGCATCTCCCCCACAGGAAGATCCGCGCCCGCCGAGATATAGCGAATCGACGGATCCGAAGGGAGCCGTGCATGGGTGTCGTCGTGCCCACTATCCACAATGACCAGTTCCTTGTGGGGATAGATCTGGGACTGGTAGCAGGCAATCGCGTAGGGGATGAACGCTGCACGATTCTTGGTCGGCAGCACGCACGAGACGAGCGGGGTCACGGACGGGGCTGGTGCGGTAATTGTACTGGTAAGCTCCAACGCTGTATCCAGCAAACTGCCCCCGTGCGAAGCGCGGCAGGAGCCTCAACGCTGAAGTGCCAGAAGTGGTTGGTCACGCGACTCCGCTTGCCCATGAACTGCAAGCGCATGGCGTCGAGGTACTCAATGGCCCGGACCTTCTTCTCCTGCGTGCGGTGGATCTCATCGGCGCGTTCCACGAGCACGAAGCCCAACACGACCTCACAGGACAGGCCCACACGAGCCGTAGGACCGTCCTCGGACATGGACCGCATCCCCTCGTAGACGATGCCCACGGCTGGAAACGAACGCACACCCTTCAACACATCGAGCAGATCGTTCTCGTCATAGGCGACGACGACCTTGCCCGTCAGCGTGACTGGCGGTGCATTCAATTGCAGGAGCTTCTCCTGCGCCTCGTCCAGAATCTCCGTGAGCTTGGACATCTACGGCGTCTTCCCTGCTTGAATACCCTTGGCCACACGCCGGAGGATGACCTTCCGCATCACGTCCAAATCATCAAACCCGAAGCCTAAGAACTGCCGCTGTGGGAACCCAATCCCAAACTGGTGCTTCTCCGCGTAGGGAAACCCTGAGGGAGATGTCACGTTCGTGCCGATGGCGCGTGTATTGGGGCCGTCCGCGTACAACTGGATGCTCCGGAACAGGCGTCCCGTGTCGAACAGCGTGCCCCCGCCCCGGCCCGACCGTGCCCGCCGGAGGGCGGCTTGGCTCGGGGGCCACTTCACGCCTTGGGGATCCGTCTCTGCGAGAAACCGGGACCGCATCCGATTGTAGATGACCGCCGCCCCCTCGTCCAGAATCTTCACTGGATCCAAGGCATCCGTCAGTCCTGCAATGGACTTGACCAGCCCCGGCTGACCTTGGACCGTGACGGAGAGAAGATTCATATCGACCGGAACGTGAAGCCTTGAGTCCGCGTAAACGGCTGGAGCAACAGATTGGCGTGGTCGGTCAGCGTCTGGTACTGACTCTTAGCCTGCTCACTGTTGTTGGTCGTCTGCTGGGCGTTGAAGACCATCGGGACCAGCGACACGATGGCCTCGTAGATCGCGTCAGGAATGGGCTCCTGAGGCAGGTAGGCCCACTTCCAGTAGGCCGCATCCGTGGGCAGCGTGTCGAGTGGTGGCTCAATGATACAGGTGTAGGCCCGCTCGTTGTAAGCCACCGTGTCACCCACAACATACTGCCGGGTCATCGACCAAAGCGGAAGACCTTCGACAGGCAGGGGCCGGGAACCGTCTTCATACCCGGTGTCACAAGCTACCTTGACGTAGTGGTTGCCGTATGTCGCCGCATCCACATAGAGGTAGCCTCGTGGGTAATCAAACTGCATGAGTGTGGAATCAATTGCCTCGTAGCTCCCGAAGGGGCCACCTACAGCGGCTCCTGCAACAGTTACCACCTGAGGCACATCCTGTCGCACCAATCCACTGGGGACTTCCAGCCGGTAGAGTCCACCGGGGGCGATACCAGAGAAGGCTTCAGCGTCTACGAAGTACCCGGCTCTCTGGGACTGCCGTGCCAGCTTGCCGTCAATCACCCGTTCCACGTGCAGTTGAGCGGCGATGATACCCGACGTGATCACCTCCTCGATACCGGTCAGATCGGCACTCAACTGCATCCGCAGAATCACATCCTGCGGATCGACAAACAACGGCATGACCGGACGTGGCATGGGGCTAGACCGTGACGTTCTCGTTGTCGTCTGGTGGATTCAGAATGTCTGCGATCTCGCTGTCGTCTCCGACCTCGATGCGCTTCGGCGGCAGGCGCGGGCCGACGCTCTGCCCAAATTCATCAACCGGCACAGGAGCCGAGATCATGGTGGCGTCCACCACCTCGTTGCGCGGAGCCTGCCGCTGCACCGGAGGCTGGTACACCCGCCAGATGGGACGCCCGTGATCCAACTCCCCCATCAGGATCATCGCATCGCTGTTCTTGAAACGATACGGCTTGCCCTTCTCGTACGTGACATTGCCCCATGTGTACTTGGCGTACAAGGACAATTCCAGCACCGTCGTGTTCGCGAGTGGGTTCGCTACCACGGAGGCTTCTGCCTTCTTCTCAATCGTACCCTTCAACGCCATACGCACTCCTATGCCCTACCGTGCAACTGATTGCAAAATGCGAAGGGGGCCATCTCGGCCCCCCTCAGGTGTCCCCTACGACTTGAGCGGGGCCGGTTCGTCCGGGCTGTCCTTGCCCCAATCGACGTTGGGCGGGATGTCCTCGTTGCCGCCGTTGTCGCCCTGCGCGAACTCGGGCGTGGTCCACCCGGCTGCACGGAGCTTCTGGCCGTACTTCGCCCACTGCTTGACCGTCACGAGCAGCTTCTCGCCGTCCACGTTGGTCATGGCATAGACGGTGGGCTTCTTGCCCCAGCCTGCCGGTGCCTTCTCCCCTTCGGGATCGACATCAGCGGTGTCCACGCGCTTCGCCTTGGACTGGCCGCTCTCCTTTTCCGTCGAACGGGCAGAGCGGATCGTCTCGGGATTGGACCCCTCGACGTGCTTGTTCATCTCCGAGTCCGGGGCCACATTGCGTTCACCCGGTTCGGTGAGCGCCTTCTGCTCCTCTTCGACCTGCTTCTGATTGGCCTGAGCTTCCTCGGGCGTCATGGGGGTGCCGGGGACGCCGACGATCTCGGTCTTTCCCTCCAGCTTCGACTCCAACGGTGTCTTTTTTTCGCTCACGGGACTACCTCCGGTTCAACGTGTGCAAGCTCAACGCCAACCCAACGACGGCTGTGCTTACCGGCTCCCGGTGATCCCCGTGTACTTGACCACGGCGTTCGTCTCTTCGACGGCGAAGTCCACGCGGCATGTCAACACGATGATGAACACCCGCGCCCGGATGTCCTTGTCGTACTCGATCATGATGTTGCGCTGGATGCCGAAGATGAGGTTCATCGGATCGGTGAACAGCCCGCTGGTCCCCAGCATCAGGGCGACCGGCGTCACCTTGGAGCCGTAGACGTAGACCGGCAGCAACCCCTGCACTTGTGCATCACCGAGTGCGGTCTGCCGTGCGCCGTACTGATCACGAATCTCCGTCTCGTTGTCCACGGAGACGAAGTGCGACATGGCGCTCCGGTTCCGCAGGTAGCGGGTGGGCATGGTCTTGAGTGCCTGCTTCACCGCCGCCTTGTCGAAGGCTCCGCCGACGTTCACCACGTTCGCGGTGGACATCTTCAGGTAGCCGTCCTGCAACGCGAGATAGGGGTCACCGATGTTCGTGGTGTCGCCCTGAATCGCCAGTTCCTCCAAGTCGAGCGCGGCTCGTTCCGCGATCAGGTCCACGATGGTCTGGTGCAGACCACCCGCGCCGGTCTGGAGCGGCACGTTCGGATTCCCCTTCTCGATGTTGTCTTCCAGCACGTCGTAGGGGATGTTGACTTCCGCGATGACTTCCTTCGTCTCCAACTGCACCTGACCGAGATCAGGCTTGGCACGCAGTTCCGGCGGCAGGGCGATGGCGCTGACGGCGGGATGGAGGATGCGCGATCCGAAGCCGATCTTGTTGATCTTCATCTGCGGTGCGCCCATCGCCACAGTACGCACCGACGCCAAGAGCGTGGGCTGGTCGATGAGGGTCCGGATGAACCGGTCGGTCTGCTCGGGATTCAGCTTGCCTGCGATCTCCAGATCACTCAGCGCCAGATCCGCTTTCTGGATGATGGCCTCGTTCGTCATTGGATGTCTCCTGCCTTGAATTCAAAAACAACGGTTCAGAGCGATCTGGGTATTACCGATTGCGCCGACGCAAATACGCCGTGTCGAACGTGCCCGTGCGGGGATCGTCGTCCTTCTGGACCCGCATCCGCGTGCTGCCCGCCGGTCGATCTTCGGCCAGTGGCGGAGCCGTCACGGTGGCGTTCAGCTTCTGGGCCACAGTGTCAGCCTTCTGGACCACGTCGTCAAGGACTTTCTTCTGCATAACTTGTTCAGCAGCAACGGTTTCGAGCTTGGTGCTCAACCCCGTCAACTGCGTCGTGACGCCCTTGAGTGCGTCGAGGATCTCCGACTTGTACGCCTCATCCGGCGGCGGCTTCTGGTCGTCTTCCTCGTCCACGGGAGCCATCTCGGCGGGCGGATGGTTCTTGAGCCGCTTCGTCTTCTCGGCCTCCGTCTCGCCACTCTTGGTGGCACCGTTCTTCACCTTGTCGGAGTGGAGCTTCGTCTCCTTGTACGGGCTGTCGGCCTTCGCCACCGGCTCCTCGTCATCCTCGTCGTCCTTCTTCTCGTCGTCGCAGTCGCACTTCGCCACGATCTCCTTGATCGCCTCGTCCAGCTTGAAGCAATTGGTCGGCAGCACCGCCAACTGGTTCAGGTACTCGGCGTAGCTGACCAACGCGGCCTCGGCTTCGGCCTGCGGCGTCTCAGACTTGGTGACCGTGTGCTGCAACCGGTTGTGAAGAAGGGTGGTGGCCGTCTGAAGATCAGGCAGGAACCCATGCTCCTCGACCATTTCCCCGATCCACCCGGAGGGAATCTGGAGCCCACCCACGGTGACCAGCATCTGATCGCTCAGACGGACCACGTGCGTGTCACCCTTCGCCGGGTTCTGGACGAACACCAGCGTCTCGTCGTCCGACTTCTGCACCGTATTGGTGATGAAGCCGTGGTCGGTGATCGCCTGCTGCACTTGAGTGCCAGCCGCCTCGTTCTTCTGGGCAAAGACCACGAGTGCCGACACGTAGGGCTTCGCTGAGGCGTCCGACTTGAACACCGTGGTCAAATCAATGCCCATCATGCTCTCCTTATCACGTTTCAAGACCCGAAAAGGAATACGAGTCGCTGCGCGGTCCACCAGCGAGATGAAGCGGACATCCGCATCCCGCAACTGCTTCAAGTTGGTTCGGATCGTTGCCATGAACGTTACCCCAAAATACGGACAGTATCAACCGAAGAAAAGCGGTGCCGGTGGCCTGCTGCATCTTGGGTGTGGGTGCCCGCAACAATCGAATGAGAATGACCGTTCACAACATCCGTCATGCCGCCTTTGAACTGGCCTCGCTCGTCATACGACACAAAGAACGTGTGCCAATGACCATCGTCCGACTTGCTGGTCAAGCCGGTGACCACCGGAGGGATCTCGACTTCGACCTCCATGTCGTGCCGCGTGACCAACGCCTCCATACTGAAGCCGTTGATCTCGCCCTTTTTGATCGCGCCCCACAGCACGGGATCAGGCACATGGACTCCAACCACCCATGAACCGGGAAGAAAACGGGTGTCAACAGCATCAGCAACGAAGGACTCCACGACGCTGGCTCCGGTAATCAGCTTGTTCCCGTGCATCACATCGATCTGGCCCATCTTCCCAGAGCGAAGAAAGGCATGAGCCATTTTCTGAATTTCGACGGCGGTCATGTACTCGCCCTGCGCGTCAGGACGGTTGGGGGCGTAGACCTCCCCCAGAATCACCTGAAGCTCCTCGCTTTTGACGACCAGTGATTTTGTCATGCCTGCACCATCTCACGCTTCTTCACCCCGGCAGCGGGGAGGCCAAAGGCTTGCGTCCACTTCTTGGCGACGTGGTACACCTCGGACATCGTCAAATCCACCGTGACGACGTCCATCTCCAGATCGTTGTCGAGATCGCCGTCCTCGGCATCCCGGCCCACCGCTGCGGCCCACGTGTGGTGACCGTCAATCACGTAGCCATCACTCGACACGGTGATTCGGGCCTTCTTGGGATCACGTCCGGGGTGAATCATCATCCCGGCGACTTTAGCCCCTTCCATCTCCGCCTGACTGGCCTTGAGCTTCCGGGCAAGGATCTTGTCGTAAGAGTTGGTCTTGACGCCTGCCTGATCGAGATGCTTCAGGAATGCATCCGTCGCGTCCACTTCCCCATCGACCACCGGGAGCTTGGAGGCTTCACTTCCCGGCACGGGGTTCTTGGACTTGAACTGCGGCATCTCGATGCGGGGAATGCCGTGTGGGAACTCCGCCGTCCGAATCTTCTCGGTGCAAAACAGACTGACGCCCTTGACCGTCATGTTGCATACGTCAAAATTCGGGGCGTCCTTCCCTTGCTTCTTAGCCGCCAACGCAAACTCACCCAATAACTTCAACACCGTATGCACGTCTTTGGTGTCTTGAATCTCGACGTTCTGCCCTCGGAGCAACCGGACAGCAGCTTCTTCCGCCGTCTTACAGGAATGCACGGGCTGGCTGTTCCGCTTCTTCAACTCCTTCTGCATTTCCTGTTGGGCAGGCGTTCCCGTTCCATGCGGCGTTCCCGTCGTCGCGGCGTCCGTGAACTGCCCGCCCTTCGGGCCGTCCTTCACCCGTGGGTGCTGACTTTCGTCCCACTTCAGCACCGACAGGTAGTCCGGACCCTCAGGCTCGTCCGATTCCGGTTCCACGGTCTGGCCGTACCACGGATTGTCGAGATCCAACTGCAAGAGCCCGTCGTATAGCTGGAAAACCTCGGCCTGCATCTCAGCCTTCCGCTGACGAGCGTCCTCCCAGTGGGGATCATCGGCCTTGGTAGCCGCCGTCATCTCCTGCTCCAACTCCGCCAGATGTTCGAAGTAGGCGTAGGTGTTTCGCACCGCAATGGCAGCGTCTCCTACCGCTGCGGTGATACGTCCGTTACTCCCTGACTGGGTTTTCTTTCGCTTACTGGCTCCGGGTTGCTTCTTCTCCGATTCCCCTGAGGATCGAATATCCCCGACCGCAAACACCCCCGGCATCGACGTTTCCAAGTCACGATCTACCTCAAGAAACCCACCCTTTGGGCCAGTCTCGGATTTACCGGTGCGTGTGATGCTACCGGGGAGCCATTCCGTGTTGGGGAGCCCGCCCAGAAACAGTCCGACCTCATCAGCGGGAATGGTGTCACCACCTTTGAGCGTGATAGACGTGGCTTCGCCCTTATCATTCGTCTCAAGGGCACCAATTTCATCGTGAATGACACGAATCTTGGGGTTACTCCGAATCTGATCCCGTTGGTAGGAACTCATCCCCTTTTCCAACGGAGAACGAGACAACACCGTCACCCGCTTGGCACCGGCATCAGCAGCGGCGAGTGCGGCCTGCGCGGCCCCGTTCGAACCGCCAACGACCACCACTTCCCCATCGACGCCTTCCGCCGCCAAGGTCTTCCCGTTGAGCACGTGAACGTCTTGAGAGTCCTCACCGGGGAACCCTGCCCGACGTGGCCGGAGCCCTCCCGCCAAGATGACCGTTCTCGACTGGATCACCTGTCCGTTGGACAGCGTCAGCGTTTTGATTTCCGTCTCGGGATCGTAGGTGATATCGGACACGCGCACGCCCAACAACGTGTCGGCACGGCTCCGTTTCACCCCCGCGAACATCCCGTTGGCCATCTGTTCGCCGGAAACGCCTGCGGGGTACCCGGCTTGGGGATCGTTCTCAATCCGGGCGGAGAACTTGGCCTGTCCCCCCACCTCCGTACTGGCATCGATCAACAGGGTGTCATACCCCTCCACGCCCCCGTGGATGGCCGCATTCATACCCCCCGGCCCTGCCCCGATCACTACAATATCTCGGAGCCCACCGGGCTTGCCAATCCCCTCCAAGGCCACGTTGCCGGGATCAACATCCATCGAGTAAATCTCTTTGGTGATGGCGATCTGCTCGGTGATTAGTTCCTTCGCTCGTGGGTGTTCCGGCCTGTCCTTATAGGACAGTAGCTCGTTGTTGAGGGTGGCCCAGCGTTCTTTGATCTGCTCAAATCGCTTGGTCTGGGTGGCCTCGACGTCTTGGCTTCCGCCGACACCCACCAGTTTCGGCTGCACAGGGGTGTCGCCACCCGCACCGCTAGCCTTCGCGAACTCCCCGCCATGCCCACCGGGGGAGCCGGTAGGCTGGCGCACGTAATCCCGCTTCAGGATATGGGTTAGGAGAGGCGGAACTCGACGCTCGGTAGGAAGCGGACGCTCCCGCTTCACCGCTGTGCGACTGGTGAAACCACTCGTGAAGGGCATCTACGTGGATTTGGCCCGCTGCTTCGCAAATGCTTCTTTGCTGATCCCGAAGGCACCCGTCGCCAGAAGATCATCCATAGACCCACGATCCAGCATGTCACTCAGCAGACTGCGCCCCCCGCCTTTGGACTCTGTGGGCTTCGCCTCTGCGGCCTTGCGCTTCTGGTACTCCTCGCCTGCCTGTCGGCTTTCTTCACGCTGCTTCCGATACATCTCTTCATATGCCTGTTGGAGAGCCGCTTCCTTTTGCTTCTTCACGTCCGCTGGGGATTTCGGCGTATCAACGCCCGCCACGAACAATCCAGCGGGAGTCGCCACCGATTGCAGACTCTCCACCCACTTCCCGAATTTATCGCGCAGTTGCTTCGGATCGAACTTCAGCACCTCAGCGTACGACCGCTTTTCCGCCTGCTGCCGTTCCTTCCGTCGCTTGAAGCGACGGGTATCACGGGAGGAGTGTGGTCCCGGTGTCTGGTGCTCGGGATTGACGGACTCGTTGTAACCGATGCTGAAGGTGCAAACCGCATGGGGCTCGTAGCCGCCACCCTTGGCCTTCACCTTCTCGACGCATCTGTGCCATTTATCACTATGAATGCGGCCCTCACCCTTGAGGGCGGCACGCGTCGTGAATCCCGTAGACAGGGGCATCGGTCAGCCCCTAACTGAAGGACGACCGGCGTGTAGGATCCTTCGGACCCAGCATCTCACGGGCATGCCGACGCCGCTGCTCATTGCTTACGGCGTAGCTGTCCACCGTTCGTGCCTTGGCCTTGGCTTCCAAATCCAACAGAGTGGGATTCGTTTCCACTTCCTTCGTGCGGAGCTTGGCCTTGGCTTCCAAATCCAACAGAGTGGGATTCGTTTCCACTTCCTTCGTGCGGAGCTTGGCTTTGCGTTCCAATTCGATGAGCGTGGGATTCGTCTCCGGCACCCCGTAGTCGAACCGGCTCAGAAACCCCTTGACCATGCCTTTGAGCTTCTGGCCAAACGCGCCCGTCGTGGGGGCTCCCATGGTTCCACCCGGACGGCCTCCACCACTCGGAGCAAACCGGCCATCGGACCCGTGGTTGGGGTTGTACTTCAGCACCCGTTCATAAGGAAGGGGGGCAACAGGCTTCTCGTCCGGGTGTTCCAGCGCGTGGCGTGACATCACGGCCGAGGTATGAATGGGCATTGAAGCTCCTGCACTTGATTGCAACCGGTGTGCGTAGTGTACAGGAGGGCGTGGGATGCAACAACTATTTTCTGGGCACCCACAGGGTAGGGACCAGTAGCTCCTTGACCCGCTCCGGATGGACGTTCATCGTGGTCACCAGATGCCGGTAGGCTCGTGGTTTCGCCACGGGTTTCGCCATCAACGGTGCAAGGGACCGAGTGATCGGCTTGGTCGTAATCGTCATGCCAGATACCCCTTGGCCTGTGCCACCAACAGGTCATCCGTCAGGTCCAGCCCCCACGTGCCCACCGCATCACCGAAGAGCCACTCCCCGATGGTCACCCCTTCGTAGGTGAAGGGAAGCTCCACAAGGGCCGACAGCGCGTTCACAGACCGGTCTTGGAGCAGATGCTCCACGAGCAGGCGGTCCTGCGGCTGGAGGGACGCCAGCATCGGCTCGGCAATGGTCAGCGCATGAGTGCGGAGGCTGTCCCACTCCAATTCATCGGGGAGGAACCCCAGACGAGCGTAGTAAGCAGCGTTGCCTGCCACTCCGACTGCGACTTCCGTCGCGGTGGACTTGAGGCCCATGTCAATCAGGGCGCTGAACATCTGCTTCATGAACGCCAGTTCCCCCTTCGGGTTACCGGCTTCTAGATCCGCACGGGTCAGGTAGTAGGTGCCGGTGAAGGGGTCCAACAGGGCTCCCAGTTTGAACTCGATGCCCTGCGGGCTGGACCCTCGGACGTTGAACCCGATGTTGCCCGACTCTTCGAATCGGATCGGGTTGGCTCCGACGCCTTGCCCCTTGGTCATAACCTCCTGTGGGGGGAGCCCCGAGAACTTCGACAGCAGTTCCACGGGCGTCATGCCGACGTGCTCGTTCCACTGGTCCACCTGTTCCGGGGTGGCCTCAATCCCCAGTTCCTTCAAGTCGTCAGCGGTCACGGCATGGAACGCCTCGGCCTCAGCGGGGACCGTGGGCGTGATCTCCGTGCTCTCCCCGGTGGAGGATTGAATCGCTCGGAGGATGGTGCGGCAGTGCGGATGGTATGGAGGGATGTGCAGCCCTCGGGCCGTCAACTCCTCGGCACTCATCTGGGCAAACTCCGCCAGCGCGGCCTTCGTCTGCTTGGGCCACGGCTGCACCACCCGTAGGTCGTTCGGATCCTGTACTTCCAAGACCTCTATGACCTTCCGGCGGGCATCAGGGACGTTGAACACCTTGCCATTGATCAGGCGACAGAACTTGCTCGTGCGCCCGTCGAGGATGGCCGTGAGCCGGTACCGGGCCATGCCCAAGACCTCGGCCTCGGCGGTGAATCCCCACGTCGCCAGTCGGCTGCTGTTCAGGCTGGCGATCATCCGGAGGGACTCATCCCCTTGCTTGTCGAAGGACACAAACGGAGTCACATACCGCCCGGATACCGGGTCTTTCTTCTGGACCAACCCGTGCTGACGGATGGCGCGATTAGCCTCGCCCAAATTGTCAAAGAACTTCCCAACGGTCGTGTCGCCGTGCTCCACATCCAGATAAATGCGGTCCCCATGCTGGTAGTTGTCATGGAGGAACTTGAGAGCATGGGTAATCGTCTTGGTATTCCCGGCCTTGAAATTGAGGGCCACCTCTCCTCGACGCACCCAGTACCGGATAGCCCCCTGCTCCAACATCGTACGGATAGCGTTGAGCGCCTGATCATCGTTCAACAGACGACGAGCCGTATTGGTATGATCCTCCGCGTAGTTGCCCAGCCCACCCGTCTTTCGCCCAACATGCTCCTTGCCATCTCCCGCAACAAACCCAATTCGTGGGCCTACGGCTGGCGGATCTTCCCCCTCATCCACCCACCGACCTTTGGCATTTCGCCGCTGGGCGGGATCAAACTTCTGCGTGCCGAAGTGAACAATCTCCTGTCGGTGATCCGCATGACTGATCGTGATGGCCGACACCACGAAAGAGCCGTCCACATACAGGTCGGCATACGGCTCGGCCTTCTCCGGTTTACAGTACGCCAGTGTGCAGTGGGGTTTGTAAACCGGGAACGACTTCTCCTTGAAGTCCGCGTGCTTGCCGATCTCTTGCTCGATCTGCCGTAGCTCAGGGCTGGCAATCAGGGCTACCACCGGCATGGCTCCGTCACTGTGCTCACTGGCCGGGAATAGCTCCACCCGGAGCACGCGGGCTTCGAACGGCGCGAGGGTGGAGAGGTAGGCCCGCAGGCCATCGAGATCCTCGTTCTCTAGCCCATAGCGGACGGTGACGTGGTTCGGGTCCACATCCTTGCCATCGGCCATGCAGTCCGCATCGGCTATGGTAGCTCTGGCGGCATTCAGGGAAGCGGCAGCGGAACTGGCCGGATCGATATGGATCTGGGTATTGCCGTACGAGTGCTCGGACTTCTGCGCCTTCTGGAAAGCGTGCTTACTGAATTCATATAGCAGGCTTGCACTCGGCTCGTGAAACTCCTTAGAGATAAACAGTTCCCGGCCCTCAGACAGCGGATCTACTCCCTCCACGACTACCGAAGTCTCGTACTCGATCCAATCATCGGCAATCATCTGGGCTTGAACACGAGTAAGTGGCTGTCCGATCTCCACCCCCACGTAGGGCACGTATCGCGCCACTCCAATATTTTGTAGCCCAGCTAGGGTAAACCCGTATCGACCAATAGCCGTTTCATGGTTGGCGTGCTGGCCCGCTTGATCCACCGCCCGCAGGCGCGTGCCATCGGGCAGGAGAAACGACGTTTGCCGTGGTGTCTCTGCGAGAGGGAGAATCTTCTTCAGACGTTCCAGCCGTTGCTGCTGAAAAGAAGTCCCGCCATCCTTAGTCCACTTGCCTTTTTCATCACGTGGTTCGTTCGGGTCAAACTTCTGAGTGTGCGTCTCTTTGAACTTCCGGATCGCGGGTCCGTGGTCCGGATCGTCCAACAGGTCATCGAACTCACCCGCCAATACAGCTTTCGCCGTCTCCGGGTTCTCCTCAAAATACCGATAGTGATCGTGCCACGGTCGATGCGTGCTCACAAAGCGATCTGGTGGAATCCCCTTGCTGTAGACCATGAAATCATGGTCCCCTTTGTTGTAGTCCTCGATCTTGGCTAACGCCTCCGGACTCGTTGGATCTTCTCGGGCGCGAAGTGGCCCTGCGCCCATCGCAATGTCACTGGAATCAAGGAACACTTCGACGTATTCCTTGTGATTGCTGGGCTTGGCGGTGGAGAACCAGATGGCGTTCGGCTCCCCATACCCCTCGCCCTGCGCCTTGCTGACGTTCAGCCCTTCCTGCTCGACGGCATCCATGTCCCCCGTGTAGTGATAGCCTCGGATCTTGCCCGGTGGAATAGGGGTGGTGCCGGGTTCAGCAGGTACATCAGAAAACCGACCGTGCGTATCACGGGGGTGTTCGCTCTCATCCCACGCCCGCTTCACCGCCGCCAGCATCCCGTGCCGCTTGGCATTGCGAACGGACTCCGGGGACATCGACAAGGGGATCTCGGTCAGCCCTTGGTCACGGAGCCACGCATAGCGGTGGCGTCCATTGGTAAAGCCTACCCGTCCAGCTTCATTCACGGACACTTCTGGGGCTTCGATGGAGTCATGGGACGCGATGAAGTCCCCGAAGCGGTCATAGCGATTACCAATGCCGCCTTCACCACCCACACCCAGATAGAACCCTTCCTCTCGCTGGAACTCGGTGTCGAAGGCGATGACGTTGATGGGCACGAGCTTATCGCCTGCGGCGACGGCTCTGGCGGGCTTGACCACGGTGATCGGGCGGTCCCCCACCGTCACGGTGGCTTGTTCCGTCCACCGCCCGTGGCTGTCCCGCCGCTGGGTGGGATCGAACTTCCGAGTCCGGGTGACCCGCTTGATCCAATCCGAATTCTCGGGGCGCTCGTCAAGATTGATCACGCCAGTAGCTCCCGAATCTTCCGCTTCGCGGTATGCTCACGGCTGGCGTCAAACACCCACGCCTGCCGGGGCTTCCCCAGCATGATTAGTTCCCGCTCGTGCAGCGCCCCTCGCCCGGTCAGTGCCGTACTCAGGATCTCCGACACCGGCACACGGGTAGTAATCACAGACGGCTCGGGGGTGTCATATGTATCTTCGCCGGGGATCTGGTCAAACGACTGATTGGACGTGAATTGAAACGCCACGTCCTCATCCGATGTCCACGACGACGCAGGCTGCATCGTCACCGTGCCCACCCCTAACCCTAGCTCCCCACGGCCCTGTAGCCCGCCGTGCCCACGCAACACAGACACGTGCGTGATCCCTTGCTTCGCGAACCACGCTTGCGTATTTTCATACTCGGCTCGGACAAACGCCATTGCTCGTGATCGCTCGGGCTCTTTAAGCGTGGGATGGAATCTCAGGTGATCCGTAGCGGCATCCAACCCAAATTCCAATCGAACCGCCTCCTGCATCTTGACGGCATCCACACTGTTCGCCGCCGTATCCGCCCACAGATCAATCTTCTCTTGAATCCACCCGGCTATCTTCGGCCCCGTCATACCAGCAAAGGCCGGGTGTTTCAACAGGCGCTCCGTCAACTCCATTTGAACCCGACGTTTCACGACGCCCCGTACGTCAGACGCCCGCAATGGATCGAACCCCGGAAAGCTGTCTCGTATGGCTCCCTCCACCTGTTTAGGAGCCACCAGCCGCGTGTGATCCTGAAACGCCCGCTGCATTTGATCGACTTCAGCCTGCCGGGGATGGTAGGACGACACCCAGCGCCCCCCACCAGAAGTGCCCTCAGGATTCCGTGGCTGATTGGGATCAAACTTCTGGACCGGCCCGTAAATGGGGACCAGAAATTCCCGGTCATCAATGAGCAGTTCAGGAGTCATGGGGTTCAAAGGTGTAGGTGAAGCTGCCCACGCGTCGTTGAAGCCGCGTGTACATCAATTTGTGGTGCAGGAAATTGGCCTCGTCTATCGTGATGTCTCCGGCGTGCAACTTCGCCCCGATGTCCCGCATCAGTTCTTGGTGCATGTCCGCAACTGCTTGATCGAAGTGTGGGGGCCACTCCGTTCCGGTGCGTCGAATAAGGTGGGTGCCTGTAGCCGTCACCGCCCGCATCTCCAGCACGTTGCGCTTGGCCGCAGACACCGCATCCTGATTGCTCAGGCCAAACCCAGAGGGGTGGTTGTGGGTCAGCACCACATCCTTCAGGTCCGCATCGGTGGCATCGCCCATCGTCACGTGGTGGCTGTCATCATTCCCCAGCACCTTAAAGGGCACCCCATCACGCAACAGAAATGCATGCTCATTTGTCTCGTGACGAATCCGGTGCTCCGCTGCCGCCAGTGTCGGAGGCAGGGGCTCCGCCCGCATCTCCGCTGCCGTCGTCTGACCTCCGACACCAGCCCAACGCCCATCATCATCACGGGGCTGGTTCGGGTTGAACTTCAGCACCGGGACTGCACTTGATTGCACGGGGCGAAGCTGAAGATAGAGCATGGTCAGTCGGAAATGAACTTCGCCCGGTAGTAGGAGCCAGAGAATTCGATTTCCAGCGACTTCAAGAACTCCGCATCATCGGTCTTGCGCCCACGTTGCATCTCGATATCTCGTAGAATCGGCGGTGGCACCGGTTCGTTGGTCTGAATCTGCACCCCACCGTTCTCGGCTCGGATGGTACACATCACCCGTGCTCCCTGATTCCCCGTCATGGCCCACAATTCCACGTGCATCACACACCTCCAGTCACAGTGTATCACTAGGATGACAGTTTGTCAATCACCATGACATGAGTTGCTGATCGTTCCACAAATCGACCAGTCCTTCGGGGGTTTGTAAGGCCGTTTTGATATTCTCCACCCGCCCCAAGAAGGCGGCTCGTTCCTTGGCATTCATGCTCGGATGGCGATCCACCAACGCCTGCCAGTCGGTCTTCGACACCGCCTCCTGAAGCGTTTGACGAATATCTTCGGAGATTTCCGAGTTGTTGCTTTTCCACTCCCCGACCACGCCGGATCGAAATTGAAACGAATCGGGCTCCCGTGACGCGGGCATGCTGTAGCCGTTGTCGATGGCCACGAGCTTCCCGTTCTCGTAGAGGATGTTCTGGCTGTGTCGATCCATCGTGCCGATCACGTAGTCCAACACCGCCAGCTTGGCCTTCTCGTCATCGCTCGTAGTTCCCCAGCTTTCCGCGTTTCCACGGAACTGCTGAATGGATCCCCCCTCGGGGTGTGGGGCTTCGGAATTCCCCTCTCCACCCCTTCCGCCACTGCCGAATCCTTGGCTCCGCCGCCAGTCCGTGAAGGACGGGAACTGCTCGTCCATCAACCGGTTCTCGGTGTCAGAGTGATCCTGTATCCACTCATCCCGATCCAGATGCTCAAACGCCTCCGTGCTGGAGGGGTCTTCCAGTTCCCGATAGCCTTCCTCCAACCGCTTCCGGAGTAGCTCTCGAACGCGATCTTGCTCATACGTCCGCAACGACCGGCCTGCGTCGATGCCTGCGCCGTCGATGACCTCTAACAGGGGGAGCGGCCCGACGTCTCGGCGCTCAAACCCCTCAGCCGATCCCAACGGCAAGGCCGCATGCTCACGCTGGGCAGATGGAGAACCATGGGTGTGGTCACTGGGGTAGGCTTTCTTCTCGTCCTCCCAGATCTCACGGATTTCCTCGGCCCGGTTCTCGATGTCATCGGCGTGTTCTTTCTGCGCCTCTTCGAACTGCTCTTGCATCGCCTCCGCGACGTTCTCGTAGGCTTGATCCTGCCCGCGCTCCTTGTAGCTCTCGTAGCGGCTCCGTAATTCATCGGAGTCGTAGCCCCCGCCGCCTTCACCACCCACTTCACTGAGATCCACGTCATCCACTCGTTCTCGGAGCACCGTGGCAGGCACCAACCCGAGATTCAGTGCGGAATCGACCTCGTAGGCGAAGGCTTCCCGCTCCGCAAGAGAAAAGTCCTTGTTCTTCACGAACCGATTGATGTCCCCGTTGGTGAAGCTCATATCCCATGCTTCACCCACTTCAGGCTTGTAAAAGCCCTTAGTGCCATCTTCGAACGTCACCTTAAAGGCGGCATTCGAACCGCCTCCAAATTGATCACTGTCCGTGATCTCCCCGTTCGCCAGCGTCTCCAGTACCTCTGCTTGCGCGGCTGACGCCTTAGCACGCGCTTCTGCGGACTCTGTGGCCTTCGCCTGCGCCACGAGGGCTTGCACTCCGGTGGTTCCTCGGGGATTGTTTTCAAATCCAGTCCCACTGGGGCCATTCATGATGTCCGCATATCCGGCGTTCCCCTGTTGACGGGACATGCCCTTAGGAGTCGAAAAGTCCCCCGGCGTGCTCCCCGTCCCGGCGCTCACCCCCTTGACCCACCGTCCTCCGGTCGGCGTGCCTTTCTGGCCACGGGGCTGATTGCGATCCCACTTCAGTACCTCTGGGAAGGTGGGCTCCATCTTGAGGATGCGCCGAATCTCTGCAATCAAGTGCCGGGTGACGGTGATCATCCTTGGCTCACTTTCGACCAATCTACGGTGCTCATCCAGTGGGGCTTCCCACGATCCTCGGCTTGGAGATCGATCACCAGCGTCTGGGACTCGGCCTTCTTCACCGGCTGTACGATGGGCACGTCATCAAATGATGGGGCTCGGTTGCGCCACGCATCCCACAACCACTTGTCTTTGGTACCCACAATGACTACCTCGTGCTCGGAAGTATTGTTCGCCCCATAGATCGGTAATGACAGCACCGACGTAGGAGGCGTCTCGATGCGAAGAACAACCCGTGTGGGATTTACAGGAAGACTGCCCACACCTCCCCACTCGTTCGCCACATCACGAGTGCCGGTCGTAGATGCAGCACCACCACGCTGTAACTGCAAATCAGGGAGCTTATCAAATAAATATGCCTGCGAAGAATTCGTATACGCCGCCAGCCGCCGACGAATGGCTGATTCAACCGTCTCGTACGGACGCTCTAGATAGGGGGTGATCTCTCGTACACTCGTGGGGGCCGGATCTTGATCGGCGCGATCTCTCCGCACCACGAAATGCTCCCCATTAAAATCAAACCCCACCGTGGGTTCCTTGTTATGCGGATCTGGAAATTCCTTGATATTCGTAGGAGCCGGTGCCGGTTTTCCGTCCATTCCCACAATCAAATTCGTCGTCGCATTGATCTGAGCACCGGGCATCTGCAACCCCCGGTACACGGGGACCGTCGTCTCCCCGGCCCGCTGTAACACCAGTTGGTTCACTTCCCACTGGGCACGAACATAGGCTTGCAACGTGGCGATACCGCCATAATCCTCGGCATCCGCCGTCGCGTCCTCTACCTCTTCCTTCGTCAGCCGATGGTGACCTCCTAGTTCCCGTGCTGCTGCCAACTGCAACGACAGAGAGAGTCCTTCACTGGACGAAGCGATCCACTGACCCCAGACATCACCAATCAGCTTTTCCGATGTGATGGGCACCGTATACTTTTTTTCCCAATACGTGGCCCATTTTTCCCCTTCTTCACGAGCCAATTCTTCTGTATTTGCCCCCCCAACGACGAACCCATCCGACGTATCCTTCACCACGAATTTTCCAAACTTCTCATTCAAAGGGGAGTTAGGCTCAATCGTATACGTGGGCCGTATGTTCCTTGGCCCCAACAACCCCCGCTCTTTCCGCAACTCGTCCGTCCGTAACTCGGTCAATTGCTTGGCGAGGGCACTGCTCCGGGCGTAGTCATCGTCCTCGTGGGTACCTTCTTTGATGCCAGATACCCAGTGTGTCGGCTCATGACGACCTGCGGTCCCATAGGGATTGTCCACCCCAGAGAATTCTCCGCCTGCGATCATCTCGGGGATGACATCGGCTCGTTGCTCGGGGGGCATCCGATCCCACTGCTTCTGAACTTCCGCCGTGACTCGCGCTCCCCGCTCCTCCAGATACTTATCGGTGTTCTGGACCCGCTCAATTTCATCATCCAACACCCGCTTGTATTCGTGGGACCACCACCCACTCACGTGGGTTTTTTCGAAGGGGGTCAACTCCGTGCCATCCGTGTGTCGCAGTGCATTGGTATCCAACACCGGCACCCCGGTATCGTCCACGCGCTTCGGGTCAGGCACGCTTAACGTCTTGAAGTCCAGTGGTTTGCCCTGCGACACGCTCTTATCGAGCGCATACTCGTCCATGGGCTCCTCACCGATCCGACCTTCCACCCAGACCTTGGTCTTCTCGGCCAACTCTGGGGCATGGTTCTCGGTCAAATCCCACCGGACATCCACCACCATATCAGCGTCGATGGACTGCACGTCCACGTTGTCGTACTGAGACTCTGCGTAGTAGGCGGCAACCTTTTGCTTGGTGCTCTCAGGAAGATCCCCCCACTCCCCTTTCACCTCCGACATATCCATCGTGTCGATGGCTTCCGGTAGGAGCCTCTCGACGGCAGCGATCCCGGCCTTGGCTTGCACCGCTAACAGAGGATCGGACGTAGGGACGCCTGAACGACCGGACTCCGTGAACCGCCCGCCCTCTCGCGTGCCTTCGGGGTTACGGGGGTGCTCAGACTCGTCAAAGGCGTCCTTGGCCTGCTTCGGTGGGGGATGACGTTTCTCCAGCAACACCCGGATCTTGTGGACAAGCTCCTGCCCACGGATTAAGGCGTCCTCTCGGAGTATTGTTTTCTCGATGGTGTCGTGGCTCATAGGATAGACACACCTTCATGGGACTCTTTGAACCGGTCGAGAGCGTCTTCATCCCACATGCCCGATGACTGGATGGCCTTCAACTGATCGTAGAGGAATTGCCGCTTCTCAGGACCGTAGTTTTCGTCAATATACAGCACCCTGTCCCGCATTCCCCTACGTGCCAGTTTATCAGATAATCGCTGTGCGGCCTCGTAATCTCCTTCGACCACGAACCCTTTGACCGCTGACTTGGGCACCTGTGGCACTTTTACTTCGAATAGTTGCTCACGGGACCGGTGCAACAGAGCTTCAGGGGATCCCGCTCGTGCCGCCGCCACGGCATAGTAGTCATCCCCCTTCACGATCATCGACCGGTACTTCTCTACCCGCCGGGGGTTGTACGTCTCCCGCATACCGGTATCATCAAACTCGGCCCCTCCCGGCACCACAACAATATCCTTCTCCGTGGCCCATCCCCCGTCCTGAAGAACTTCGTTGTCGATGATGACCGCCACGTTGCCGTAGTCTTGATGCTTCTCCCCATGGGTCATGAACACAAACCGATCCAACCCCAGCTTCTTATCAGCAGGATTGGTGGTCCCTGTGATCACCTTTTCAATGTCTTGCAATTCCTGCACGTAGCCTAAGAGCGCCTCCGCGTCACTGCGATCCAATCCCAGTCCCTCAATATCATCAGCAGTCCAGAAGGGAATGTTGCCCCAGTCCGCATCTTCACCCACGATGTTATTGATGCTGTCCTTCAGATCCTCAATGTCCTCAGTCAAATCTTTGATTTCGCCTTCCATATCTGCGTGCGAAAGCAAACCCTTCTCCACGGCTCCAAGTGCTCCGGCCACGGTCGTTCCGTGAACCAAAGGCAGGGCACGTAACTCTTGTTCTGCTGCATGCTCCTTGGCTAGATCCGGCTCTGTTCCGGACAAGAACGTCCGCACCCGCCGAAACTCAGTAATCTGCGCTTCGGCATTGGCTTTCGAATCCACGCCCTGCAAAACCTTTGCTGACGATGCAAATTGCCCGCCTTCACTAGTGCCTTTCGGCTCTCGGACGTACTCTCGTGCCACCTTCTTGCGCTTCCGTGGCACATCGGCATAGACCCGCACTTCGTGCAGAAACTTGTCAGAGCCGGTCGTCACCAGCGCATCAGCGGGAATGTCCTCAGCGGCGGTTTCCAGAATCTGCACGTGTTCGGGGTTCAGCTTGGCGAGGAGCTTCTGGTCCCCAAACAGAATGGGGTTCTTCAGGCTCTCCACGGGATGGCCTGCGGCCTGCTCCGCTTCTCGCTCTCGCAACTGAAGATAGGCTTTATGGGCGTCCGATACGTGACTGCGATAGATCTGCTCACGCTCCTCCGGGGGTGGCGGTGGACCCACCCACCCGCGCTTGTCCTCGGGGAGGTTCTTATCCCACACGAACGTGCTCTCCAGCGACTGATCACTCCAGTTGTACAGGGCGAAATCCACCGCCCCTTGCAGCGATCCTTCGGGCAAGCCTTCCGACTGCTCGTCCTCCCGCGCCCATCGCTCAATCGTGTCCTTCCGGGCTTCGCCTCGGGCTATCTGTATAGCTCGGACCAATTCCCGCTGAATGACCGTGGCATCCACAGGGCTGGACGTGAACGACACCCCTAGTGCCTGCCCACCCCCCAGCCCACCGCTCTCCTTCAAGCCCAGTAGGACGCCAGAGGACTCCACCGCCGGGGCATTGGTAGTGACGTGATAGAGCGTCGAGGGGATCTGCTCACGGGGAATCGGCTCACCCGTCAGCAGATGCCCTCCGGGCTTGCCCGTCTCCTTGTCGATCCACGCCCACCGCTGCTCGTTCCCCCAACTGGAGTACTGACCCACGTCAGAGGGACGGTTGAAGATGCGCGGCTGGCTGGCTTCAATGAACCGGCCATCATCGCCTCTGGGGTGGGCGGCTGCATCGAACTTCCGGGTGATGCCCCCGATACCGGGTGCCTTCTCTGCACTTGAGTGCAACACCACCACGACGTAAATGATCTGACCGTCTGCGGCTACCTTCTTGAGTGGCACGTCCTCCCACTCCAAATTTCCTGACCTGTCATTTTTTCCACGGCCTATCTTGACGCCAACAATCCATTCCGGAGGAATATCCCCTTTGAACTGCCTGCGAACATTTGTCTCTGGACGACTCCCAAAATTCTCATCCACTTTCAAATCGTCCACCCGATCTGCGGGCACACGAATCTCAAGGATCGCCACAGGCGGCAACGGCGCTACATCCAACCGTTCCCACGGAGGCAATGACCGCTCTAACTTGTCGCGTAATCGTCTACCAGCTTCCCTCGCCCAACCCTCAGCATCTTCTTCAGTAGCCGTGATGTACACCAATCCCGGCTTGGAATAATCCGGCCACACTTCACCCGCATGCGTGGCCTTCAGCCCCTCACGGAGAATGCTGTCCAAATGTTCCTGTGACGTACCGTGGAACACTTCTGCGAACTGGCCCTTCTCATCACGGACGTACTCGCGCTTCTGGGCTGAAGCCTCAGCAGTAAAGAAGGCGGTACTGCCGTCGTCAAAGAGCACACGGGCGGCGGTGGCCTTGTCAGCGGGCACGGGGTGCCACTGGGCATCCAGATACACCACGGTGCCGGTCTTACCGCCGATAGTGATAGGTTCGGGGGTCATGCGGCCTTCGGACGGTTCTGATACCACTGGTGCATCGCCACCGTCAGCTTCACCCACGGTGAATCTGGGGAGGGCTTGGTCATCTCATACCAGCCACTCTTGGTCACATACCGGGTGATCTCCGCTATCGTCTCGGTGATGGCATGGTCATACTTCTGGTTGAAGTCCCGGCCTTCCAACGCTTTCGGATCCCAGTAGGTCTTAGCGTACTCGCTGTGGCCGTTCTCCTCGACCATCTTCCGAGAAATGCCCTTGAAGTAGCCATCACCCAGTGCCGCCAGCACCGTGGACGCCGGGTAGTCTCGGGCTAACTCCTCTAGATATTCGGGCTTCGGACGACGCTCGGTGCGCCCGCTCGGCCCTTTTTGCAGGGAGAATCGCTCCAGATACCAATCCGAGTACTGATCGGTGGGAGTCATGGCCTTCTTCAGGAAGGCTTGTTCCTCTACCTTGGAGGCTTCCTTCAATTCATGGAAGATAGCGTGCGAAATCTCATGGGAGATCACCCCTTTGACGAGCGGGGTTTCGTCATAGGTGATATTGGCGGAATTCAAATAGATGCGTCCTGTGGCGGGATCATAGTGCCCCGCTTCCGTAAACTGCTTCTCTCCGACCGAAAACCCCTTCGCCTCCTCATCCACCACGTCAATACGGGAGGGGTCAAACCCCATCTGGTGGGCCACCTCGTCCGCTAACGAACGAACGACCTTCAGCCGTATCTTGGCCCGCTCCGGGCTTGCGGCCTCCAGCGTGATGTCCAGCATCGCGTCCGATCCGGCTGAACTTTCCGTGAACTTCCCGGCCTTGTCACGGGGGTGCTCAGACTCGTCCCACTTCGTGATGCGAGAATCCTTTGGATCAAACTCACGGTTGCCCAGTGCTGACTTGATTTGCGTGGGATCGGGCACCATGTATTCGGTGTACCGGCCTCCGGCCCACGTATAGATCACCCCGTCATGCCCGCGCTCTCTGAGCTTGGCAGTAATCAGCTTCGACAGTCCCGGCATCAGCCGAAGATGATTGAGTCCGTCCACTCCCGGTGGGACCGTGATACCCACCGCTTTCGCCGTGGCAATGATGGCGTCGTCCCCACCCTTGTTGTGTGCCACTTCCTGAATACGGAGAGGGTGCTCCATCTTCAAATAGACCGGGAGCACATTGCTACCGTGTTCTTCCCCAGCGTAGATACTCGCCGTGTGCTGGCTCCCGAAGTAATACCCTTCCCCGGAGAATCCCGTATCCCACCCCACACGGCTCCCGGCTCCGGTGAATGCCTCCACATCTCGGGTCGTACCGTGGTACACCACGAGGGGCTTGCCTTGGTCGTCTACGACTTGGGACTCCCCAAACCACGACTGGAATGCCGCTGTGCCCGTGGCCCCCTTCGTCCATTGCCCGTGGGCATCTCGGGGTTGGGAGGCATCGAACTTGGTGATACGGGGATCCTTCGGATCAAACGCCCCGATATTCCCGATGGCCGACTTGATTTGGTGGGGGTAGAACGCGATATACGAATCCCCGGCACCTTCCACTTCATTCTCGTACACGATGCCGTCGTAGCCCTTCGCTTCTAACGCGGCTTTGAACAGCCGGAAGATCGCCTTCCTGTGCTCCCGCTTGCGCTCGGCATAGGCCCGCTCCAAGACCCGGTGTTCCTCGATGGTCCCGTGGTAATAAGCATGGCCCACGGCTTCTGCGGCCTCGGCTAGTGCCGTGGTGTGAGCCTCGTGCTCACGCTGGATTGCACCGTCTGGATCAAACCCGTTCGCTGCCGCCCACTTCGTGGCCGTGTCTGCGGTATCCCACACATGATCGGGCATCCGAATCGGGTGCTGGATGGACAAGTACGCAGGAATGACCCGTCCCTTATAATCCGTCGTTCGATAGTTGGCTTGTTCCGCCGTGCCGAAGTGATACCCCAGTTCTGCGGTCTTATTGAATTCCTCAAAATCCACACTCGCAAGAGTGCCGTGGTACACCACGAGAGGATGGCCCTCTTTGTCCACCACTTTCGACTGCCCAAACCATGCGTTGAACGTCGCCGCGAACCGGCCCTGCTCGTCCCGTACATAGTCACGCTTCTGGGCCTTGGTGTGGGCCTCATCCGTGGCAATCAAGTGCAGGGCGTCTTCTTGGATCTTGGCGGTAGCCGTGAACTCCAAGTACTGGATGATGTTGTTGGTGACTTGCTTCAGGAAGCGGTCGAAGGTGCCCACGCCCACGAAGCTGGGCTTCTTCTTGGCGACGGTCTGGGCACCGAAGGTGGCGAACGACAACAGCATGTAGGTAATCCACTCGCGGTTCTGAGTGCCGACCTCGGTCATGTCGAGGAAGGTCACCAGACGACGAGCTTCATCCCACTTGTGGTCGAGACAGGCTTGGGTGATCCGGGCGTACAGGGGGGCAGACTGGATCCGCCACGCCCGTTGCAGGCGACGGACGAACGCCCGCTCTAGCAGGAGATACGTGCGAAGGTCAACGGTCTTGGCCACTCTGTTTCCCGGCCTCCTCCACAATCACGGTCACGGCTTCTTCCTTCACCGCTTTGGCATCTTGCTCCGCTCGTTCCTTGGCGCGGGCGGTCATCCAGTTATTGATGTCGGTGCTGAAGTTCGACCACCACGACAGGAACACCAAATAACTGACGGACGCATGCCACCATGTAATGGTGGGGTAGAGCAAGAGCACCCACGCCACCACGGTCAGCGAGTAGAAGTACGAGAGCTTGAACTTCACTCCTGTTCCCGTGCGGCTCGGAAGGCTTTCTGCTTCGCTCGGCCTTGGGCCATGCGGTAGTCCAGATCCCGCTGCTTCTGTGCCTCGATGCCCCCACGGTCCAATCGCACCTGCCGCATCCCTTTGACCTTGGCTTGGTGCTGCTTGTTCTTCTCGACCACACGGGCACGAGCGGCAACATGCCGGTCCAGTTGATTCGCGGCGTACTCTCGGAACTGGATCGGGTCCAGCCCTGCGGCAGTGGCATGATCAGCAGCAGCGGCGACTACCCGCTGACGTGCCCGCAAGGGGGAGTGACCGGCCTCAAGCTCCTTGATCACTCCGGCGTCGAACACCTCGGTGAACCGGCCATTCGGTCCTCGGGGGTGTGCAGCTTCATCGAACTTCAGGATGTCGGCGTAGGTCATCGCAGCACCCCCACCACCGCCGACAGGTCCGCATCATCAGAGCCGTAAACCAGCATCGCCAGCAAGCTGTTGAAGGCTCGGGCATCATCGGGATCCAACGTCTCGATCTCGGCGTTAATCTCGGTGGCCCGCTCGGGTGTCAACTCCTGCTTGATGGCCAACTGTGGCAGGAGCCCTTGGTAGACGGCGTAATCCTGCACCAGTGACAGGAGATCGCCTGCGGCCTTCCGGTACTTGGCCTTGGCCTTCTCTCGGGCCATGGCCTTGGCTTCTTCCTTCGCGCCGATCTCGTCCGGGGTTTCGACCTTCGGCTCGGGCTGTTTCTGCGGAGCCGTCATGGGTGGATGCACCGTGGACGCCGGAAGCTCACCAGACGGGATCTCATCCATTGTGGGCGTGTTGGGGAGCGGTGTCTCGCCGGGGGCGACGTTCGGAGCCGGGGCTTCCGACATCTCCAGATTCATCTGGCCCAACGTGTTCATCTCTTGGAGGAAGCTCTCACGGGTGGCGACGGGCATCGCCAGTTCCAGCCCCTTCAACTGTGTCGCCACGTCCTTCAGGGTGATGGGCTTCGACTTGTAGATGAGCGTCTTGAGCTTCATCTCCTTGAGGATGGTCTTGTTGATCATCTCATCGAATTCGGTGCGTTCGGGCAGGAACACCTGAGCCTCGGCCACCATATAACTGGTCTGCGCGGTGGCGAAGTTGTAGTCGGCGGCATAGCCCAGAAAGAGCGGAGGGAGTCGAAAGCCGATGCGGACGTGCTCTTTCGTCTGTTCATCGTAGTTGGTGAACATCGCATCCTGCGATTGAGCAGAGCCGAATCGCTCGACCTTGACGTCCACCTTGCCTGCCGCATCCAGCGAACCACTGGAGGACTGCACCTCGACCACCACCGCCCGGTTCTTGTTCTTGTTCAGGCCGCTCAGGTACATCCGCAACTGGTCAGACGTGTCCTTGATCAGCGTGCCTCCCTGAATGAAGACGATGGCGGGCGGGAGTCCACCGGCATCGAGGAATTGCAGGTTCTGTTCTTCAGCCGCTCTGGAACCGATGACCGATGGCAACTGGTTGATCCACCGGGGCAGGTAGTAGGGCGTGGTAATATCGGGGTTGATACCCAGCATCAGCAACTCGGAGCCGCGCTTCTCCGCCGGAACTTTCTCGGTGTCCGTCTCCCACTTCCCCGTCTCCCGATGAATCTCACGGGTGGTCCCAAACTCCCGGTAGTAGACTTGGGTTTTCAGGCCCACTGACTGGGCGAATCGTCGCTCCCGATCCCACAGGACCAGTTCGACTTCTTTGCCGTTCCGGGTGATCTTCTTCTTGACCTGAATGGGGGCATCGAGCTTCACCAGCCGGATGTGGGAGGTTTCCACACTTCGAAGTCCGACGATATCGCCTCCGATATTCCGGAGCACCTCCATGAAGCCGTAGCCCACGGACTCCATCTGCCGTCGCAACTTCCGGCGGATGCCGGTCATCGACGTATTGGGATAGGGCTCATCGAAGAACCCGGTGGCGATCTTCTCCTCCTCCTTGTCGATGTCCTTGCCTTCCTCGACGGGCACCAACTCATAGCCCGTGCCGTCGATGTTCACTTCCATCGCCTCGATGCACTGGTTCAGGACGTTGTTGGTTTGGACAAGGTTCAGGAGGACGTTCGGTTCGAAGGGCGGCATCAGGTAGAGGTTATCCTGCTGCCCCGCCGTGTAATAGAGGTTGGCAAACTCGTCCTCTAGTTCGACGGTCGTCTGCGCCATCACCAGCCACGTCTCGTTCTTGATCACCTTCTGGATGAAGTGGATCTTGGACTCGGGACTCTTGACTGGCTTTGAGGGAACGACTCCCTCTGTGAGCTTCAGCATTGCCAAATCCTTAACAAAGCGGAGTGTCGAGGGTTTAGATGCTGATCAGTCTACTGGCGTCTGCACTCAATTGCAAGACGGATTATTCGGGAGACAGGACGTCACATCCTGCCTCCCTTTCTACCGCCCTTACGGCTTCGGTGGCTTATCGGGCTTCGGTGGCTTATCGGGCTTCGGTGGCTTTCCCCCGCCTCCCTCTGGTGGGGGCTCAGTCGGCGGTGGTTCAGTCGGCGGTGGCTCGATGGGCACCGTGCCCTCCCCCGCGATCTGGTACACCGACAAGTGCGGGAGCCGATTCCCTCCCGAATCCGTCACGAAGTCGTACGCAGAGAGGAGATACAAACGGCGATCTCGTCCGTCCACCCAACTGGTGCCTCCGATGAAGATCACCCCCTGCACGTCATTGGCACGCTTCGGGGGAGAGACTTTGAACAGGGGATCGACATCGCCCCAGTCTTTCAGTTCATCAGCGGTCGGCACACACTCATGTGGTTGCTTGCTGCCACTCAGAACCGCTGCCAGTTCATCCGGGGAGTAGATGGAGGCACACGGCATGTGGAAGGCAGAAAACGGGCCTACCGATCCCCAGTCCGGATCGAAGCCGCCCTCGCCCTCCACGGCGTGGCAGCACCCCTTACTCAGTGCTCCTGACCCCGACTGCTCTCCGTGCAAGCAATTGCCGTAACCTGCGTGGACGTAGCCATTCGGATCATTGGGGGCATGAAACCCCTCCGGGGTGGCGGTGATCTTGTAAAAGAACAAGATGCCCTGCTTGTCAGGCAGATCCACCCAGTTACACCCCACTTGGGTATCGTTCTCCTCGACACCGATGTTCCCACCATTGGGCGTGCCACCAAACAGCGGTTGCACCGACTGGATGCTGTGGCCCAATCGACAATCATAGGGAGGATCAGACGTGTCCCACCCGCAAAGTGCGAAGTTGGTGGGCCTCCGCATCTTGGTATCCGGCCCGTGGTGGATCAGGTACTTCGACTTCACGTTGGGGGGATCGGTAGTGTTCGTGGACGGGGGCTTGGTGGTTGGATCGAAATCTTCAAACGCAATCAGCGACGAACCGAAAGGAGAGCCGAGACTACCGGACCCCTGCTGACCGATAGCGGCATAGGAGTAGCCGGGACAGTAGGCATCTCGAAACGCCGTTGGCAGCTTGACGATTTGGCTACTGATATGCCGATGACCTCCCACCTCGATGCGGAAGGGTCCATAGCTCGTGAACGCTCCGGTGGCGTAGTCCAGATCAGTGACCCCGTGTTGCGGGTAACCGGTGCCTCCGGTGTAGCCATCCGAGTAGGTCCACCGGAAGCGGAGCTTGCCGTTCGGCAGTTCCTCGACCGGAGCCCAGCCTCCGGTGATCCAGTTCTCCTGCCGACCACTCCCTGCGATGATGTGCCCGTTGAAGAAGTCCCCCACCGTCCGCACGTACTTCATGCGAGGCGCGGTGGCCATGTCTTTACCGGGTACGACAGTCCGATCAATCTCCCACTCGATGATGGGCCACCCGGAGGGGAACCATTCTGGGGCGTACTGGCCGATGTGAAAGAACGCCACCTTTCCATCCGGCCTCGGCCAAAAACAGCCATTGCCCGTGATGCTCAGGTTACCCGTGCCGCCGCCACTGAGTACCTGCTCCACCCGCAGGATGCCCAGTGACTGAATATCGGAGAGTGCCAGTTGACCCATCAGATCACACTCGTTTCACCGGCTCCGGTGGCTCCCCCGGTGCCTTCGGCTGCGGGTTCGGCGCGTACGGGTTGCTCGGCATGTTGTTCGGCGTGGTGGGTGGCGGCTGGGGCGGTGGGTTGCGCTGATCTTCGGGCATGGGGTTCTCCCACAGGACGCGCCCACTTTTCAATGGCTCGGTCCTGCTTTCCAAAGAGACGGGTTTGCTTCTCCATCACGAACTTGTGGTGGGCTGCATCCTCCTGACGTCTCAGGAGATGGCGCTGTTGAGGCGGTGACAGTTCTCGTGGCATCCCAGTAGTCTACCACCTCTTACTCTTTGTTGTGCTCCCCCTCTAGAAACTCAGCCAGCACCTCACGAAACCACACCTCAACCGGCTGGAGATGCGGAATACCACCAAACCGATGCACCTCCGCGATCAGCATCTCATCGAACGCCTTGCGGAGCTTCTGCGTGGCGGCGGGAGTCACCGCAAGCTGCTTACCTAGACCCGCACGGTAAGCGCGAGACTGGTAGTTGTCCACCTTTTTGAGCGTGCGCCGACAATCGGCCTCATACGTGCCGCCCTGCATGCGGTCGCAGAGCCGGTTGGCGTTGATGCGTAACTCCGCGAGCAGTTCGTGGCCTTCCTTGTCGAAGGGCGCGGGAGACGCGGCGGTGGAGAGCGCATCAGCGGCGGCAAGCTGCACGCATCCATCACACCAACTCGCAGGGTCGCGCGGCCAGTTCGCGCGGCACGTCGGCAACCCAGCAGACGAGTCGCATTCCGTGCCAGCACGTAGCCGCTCCACGAGTGCCTGTCCTGACGGTTGAGCCTCCGTCAGTCGCGCAATCTCCTTGTCCTTCTCGATCAGGGCATCCTCGGCTTCACAGAGCAGTCCCAGAGGCGACTCGATGCCACCTTCACCCCAGCTTGGGCCTCGGCCCTCCCGCCACGCCTTGATCCGCGCCATGAGATCACTCATCGACTTCCTCCCACAAACCACCGGGTGGCATAAAGGCCCGGTCCTTCTCCGCTTCAGTGTAGGTCGTGGCGTAGTCCTTCCACGTCCAGCCCACCTGTTGGGACCAGTAAAGAATGACGGTGGGCCGACGAGCGTTCAGGCTCGTGGTCACCTCTGGTCGTGCGCGGATTCTCCACATCATCACCACCTTGGCTTGCACTTGATTGCAGATCAACGCTTATACTTCTTCAACTCACCCCAGTTTTTCCCAACCTTCGCATCAGCTAAAAAGCGAAGCTGTGGTTGCCAGCCCACCTTGTGAAACGGAAGGTTCTCCATTTGATCCAACATCCGTGGCACCAACACATCAACCTGATCCTCGGGTACGTAGTTCAGGATGGAGTCATGACACGCGCCCCAGCAAGGGGCCGTCTGCGACAGGCCGCTCTTATGCTCCTCGGCTATGGTCCACAGGCCCATGTCCGTCAGCGTGCCTTGCACGGGGCTGTTGATGGCCTGACGTTCGGCTTTGGAGGACACGTCACGGTTGGGCGATGTGATGAGCGGGAGGTGCCGCTTCCGGCCCAGTGGCGTGCGGACGAACTTGTCCTTGCGGGCCATCCGCTTATACTGCTCATGGTAGACCGGGAGATTGGGGTAGCGTTCGAAGAAGCTCTCGCGAAACTCGTGCGCCTGATCCCACGTCAACTCGATGCCGTAGTTGCTCCGGGCGTAGGCAATGAACCCGTCCTCGTACATCCCAAAGACCAGCCCGAAGTTGCCCGCCTTCCCCAACTGCCGTGTCTCCTCAAATCGGTGCGTGTCCGTCAGTTCCAGCGCCACGAGCGACTCGTAGGTGAAGCCTGCGAACGGAGCCGCCGTCTCGATGTGCAAGTCCCGGCCCGCCTTGTAGGCCGCGATCATGTTCTTCTCGTACGCGATGCACGCGATGACCCGTAGCTCTCCTTGACTGTAGTCCCGCTCCATGATCACGTAGCCGGGAGGCGCAGGGTAGCACCGTCGTATCCGTGCCGCCCAGAAGGTGTGCTTGGGAACCGTTTGGAAGGCTGGATCCTTGCACGACAGCCGCCCGGTGCGGGCTCCGCCTTCCCCCTCATCCTTGTTGCCGACGAACAGGTAGTACGTGGGGTGCAGCCGTCCATCCGACCGAAGGTGCTCCAGAAACCCGACGACATACGTACCGTGGGTCTTTTGCACGCTACTATCCTGCCGGATGAGATCGATGAACGCCTTGGCCTCCGGCACCGTGGCGAACATCTCCAGATGCTCCAGTGCCGTGCTGGGCCGCTTGATGCCATCCTTATCGGGCTTGGGCGTCCACATCTTGGGCTTCAGGTTCAGGCCCATCGGGCTGAACATGAAATCACAGAGCAGGCTGGCCTTAGTGAGATTCACTCTCCCCGGTCGAGAGGCATCCCAATGCTTGGCCACGATGCGGCCACCCATGATCTTGCTGGCCTCTTTCACCAGCCGTACATGTTCGGTTTCGAGATCAGCCTGTAACTCCTTGAACGCCGGGAGATCGACCACCACACCCCCCTGCTCCACCCATTCAAAGGCACGTGCAGCCGGATGCAGGATGTTGACGTAGAAGGCGGTGAGCTTTGGGTCTTGGAGCAACTCACGTTTCATCGCCGTGGCGACTTGCAGGCCACCATCCACGTCACCACCCGCGTAGGGCAGAAGCTGGGCTGGAGGCACCTTGTCCATCCGACTCTTATCCACGGCGGCGTTGAAGGCATCATCGTAACCCCCCAACGCGGGGGCGTAGATTTTGGTGTGAACGTTCAAGGCGTTACTGCGGTTCTCATCCAGCAGACTGCCGACGATAGTGGTGTCAAAGGAGAACGTGCTACAGGTGAACCCTCCACGCCGCCAGAGCCAATGCAGATCGAACTTGAAGTTCGCCCCTTTCAGTCGCACGTATGGACACCGAAGGAGAAACTCAATCTGCTCTCGGAAGGCAGGGGTGCTCAGACGTTCATGCTCGTGCGAACGGTCGGAGAATCGCACCACATCTGCCTGACCGGCGCGACAGGTGGCCTGCATGGTCACGATGTACGCACCGGGGTGGGTAAGCGTGGGCTCGGCGTAGGGATCCAGCCCCAGCGTCTCCAAATCCTTGCACACGTCCACCGGCTCTTGGGTCACCGTGTGATCCGCCTCGATGGTAGTGCAGAGCGTGGTGAAGTCAGGAACGTAGTGGTAAACGCCGTAGGTGGGGAGCCATGAACCACTCAAGTAATAACGGAGCGCCAGCGTCACGTCCGTCAGGAGATCCACATAGTAGCCGTGGTCTACCTCCCCAATGGACGGGTCATAGCTGATCAAGACCGGAATCCCGGCCCATTTCACCGGGAGCTTACGGCACGACGTGATGGTGGTGTTCTTAGCGACAATCTTCTCGGCTTGCAGCCTCTTGAGGGCGTCTCCTCCGAGTGCCAGAATCACCTTGGTGCCTTCGGGCACGGACTGATCGTTGACGACCGTGACGACAACGGAAGCATGCAGCACCGGAGCCAAGATCGCTTTGACCTTGCCCGGTGCCGCCTTTGTCCAGACGACGACCATCTACCCTCCTGTGGCCTGACTGCTCCCATCATACGCGATCCGGTTCCATTCGGAGCCAGACCATTTGAAGACGCCCACGATGGCGGGCTTGCACTCAGCAATCCGGGCCTTGGTCGTGATGCCCAGAAATCCACTGGCCTCGCCACAGGCCCGGAGCTTGTCCGCATCGAACGCGAGGAGCCAGTTCTCCTTGTCCCGCACGATGACGTACAGCCGGAGCGTGTGATTCAGCGTCACCCAGAAGCTGGCCTCGGTCCCCGTCACGATATCGGAGATCACCGTGACCGGGAGATCCACCTCCCACGGTCCCATCCGAATCTGGTGAACCTCAGAGGCTTTGAGCGTGGACCCCACCCGGTAGAGCGTCAGACCCAACGTATCGGCAGCGAAATATCCGAGATCCATCACCCACCATCCAACACTTTCTTGAAAGCGGCAATCCGCTGCTTCAGTCGCGAGTTTTCATCCACCGTCGCCACCAGAAACTCCCGCATATCCCGCATGCCTTGGATCAGGGTGTCGAACATCTCCACGGAGGCATCGATCTCCTGTGAAGGCACCTCTGTCCGCTCGACCTTTGGAGCCTGCGGCTGTCGCACCACCGGCTCTGTCGGTCGTGGGCCTCCGGCCTTCCGCCGCTGCACGATGACCATCTGCGTCACCGATGCCAGCGTGGTGTCGATGCCCAGTTCCTTGGCCTTCTCCCACAGCCGTCTGCCGTTCTCAGCAGAGCCGACCGTCAAGTCGATGAAGGGCAACAGGGCTACCAGCTTCCCGCGACTCGGCTTCACCGGCTCTGGCTCCGGTGTTGGCGCTGGCACGGGTATCTCCACGGGCTCTGCCACCACCGGCTCCGAGTACGCGTTGACGGGCTTGGTCGGCGGCATCCCGAGTAGCTCCCGCACCTGTTTGGCGATCATGCCGGTGCCATTCGAATTGAAGATGACAATCCGTCGCTTGCGGGCCTCCGCGATAATCTTGCTGGCCGGTTTGTGTCCAAGGAACCGCCCGAGAAACACCGCCTTGGTGTTGGCCGGGAGATCCTTGTCCGTCCAGTGCTCTTTCCCTTCGCTCCACAGCACCACCCGTGGATGGGTACGGATCTGTTCATCGAAACCGTTCGGGACGCCGATGATCACAATGTGCCCGCTCGACATCGGTTGCAGCGGTTTGGGTTCACTCACGATCATTCCTCCATGAATACTGTCACGACGACAGCACTTCTAATGTCAGCATACCAGCATTGACGCCGATCTTCACGGTATAGAGGTACTGGCCAAGAAACCGGCCCGCAAACTCCCAGCACCCGTGGTCCGTCGAGGTGCAGGCCCACTCGATAGGCACGTCGAGAGCAGGGAACAGCGGACTCTGCCGCGTGTCCCCCACCTTCGTCTCCAGCAGGAGCTTCCACTCCGCCTGTGCGGCGGGGGACTCCAACTTGAGTGCATCCCGTGCGATAACACTCACGCGCCCACCACCAGTTCCGCGCCGTTCATCACAGCGGCATTCCACTTGATGTTGGTGCCGATCAGGAACGCCCCGATGACGCGTGATAGCGGCACGTCCTGTGGGTCCACGTGGATGGAGGCATACTCAGCCTTCACCGAGACTCCGGACTCCGCCAGCCGCTTCAGATCCTCCGTAGGGTGGCCCTGCCACTCCGCCCGGATGGAGATGAGCCCGCCGGGGATGATGCGTGCCGCCACCCGGAGCGCATCCCCGATGGCAATCGTATGATAGACGGACCCGGCACTCGTGCCGTGGACCTTCTGCCCCAGTGCCTTGGCATCCTTCAGGGCAACCACTTCCGGCACCGGCTTGGGAGCCTCGACCGTCAGCGGACCCACGATACCCTTGTCGTAGACCTCACCCGCCTGTAAGTCCACGTCCACGCCCACCGCCGTCAGCAGCAACCCGTGGGCCTTGGCGATTTCCAGCGAGGGGAACACCCCCAGCGATACCCACGTCCCGGCGAGGATGGCCTCGGCCTTGACCTTGGCTTCTGCCAACCCGTCACCCGTGACCGTGCGGATGGCCTTGACCACCGGGATGATGTTCGGCTTGAACCCACCGTGCCAGCCCTTCACCACCACCGCTGTCGGCGTGGCCTTGAGTGTCGGCAACGGAATCGGAGCGGGCTTCGCGAGAGGCGCACCCTGCGCCTTCCACAGCTTGGCCACCCACTCCGAGATCAGGTGCTTGTTCTGCGCCACGACCGGATCCGGTGCCGTGCCCTTGATCAGCGCCGTTGTGCTGTAGGTCACCTTGACCGACTCCAGCGGCTTCTCGTTCAGGAACGCCCGGATGCTCAGGAACGCGACTTCGAACGTCACGCCGACGCCGATCAGACCCTTGACCCGGTTCGTGACTTGATGCCCCGGACCAAACACCTTATTGAAAAACACCGTCTGCCCGTCTGCGCTAACCTGCAATGCCATGTAGCCCACTCCTTGAGCGAAGCGATTGAAACTGGAACCAGTGTAGCATCACCCAGCCCCAGTGTCAACCCCCCAGTTTGTCAACCCCGCTTCGCCTTGTCCTTCCACAGACTCCGGGCGGAGGCAATCGGGCTGTAGGACTTCGACGCATTCGACGCGCCCTCCGGCAGGGGCAGGCTTCGCTGCTTCGCCACCTTCTGGCTCACGAAGCCTGCGCCGTTCCCCAGCCACTCCGCGTCACTGCGGCCCCGCACCGTGACCACCACCGGCTTTTTCGCCGGTTCGACGGCTGACACGCCGTAGTGCTTCTTCAGGAACGCCACCTGTGCGTCACTCTCCACGGCCTTTTTGCAGTAGTGCTTCCGCACCCACTGGATGGCGTCCTTGTCACCCAGTTCCGCCACGATGGCTGATAGGACCGTGCCTGTGCGTCCATGCCCGCCGATGCAGCCGACATGAACCGTCTTGCCCGCCTGCAATTGAGTGCAGAGCCACGTGATCAGCTTCTTGAACCTCGGGACGTTTTGGGGGATCCCCATGTCCTGAATCATGTAGCCGATTTCCACCACCTTCTGCTTCTCCCATGGGTCCGATTGCAGGCCATTCATGTCCCCGGACTGGAGCACCACGTAGACGTCTGCGTTCTTGACCGGGAAGCGGCCACTCCCCCCGTAGAGTGTGCCGCCTCCCACCTTCAGCGCCGGATGCGACTCGTAGCACCGGAGTGCGAACTCCGTCCCCGCGAACGCGTCCTGACCCTTCTTCTTCCATCCGTCCACAAAACTTGACACGTTCACTGCTCCAATCGCTGATACACGGTAACCGTCTGACCCGGATAGACGGCCCACTGGCCTGTCTCTTCCGCCTTCGTCGCTCCAAACGTCGCGGCCACTGGCTTGGCCTTGACCACTTTGGCCTTGACCGTCTTGACCGGCTTCGCTTCCGCGATCACCTTGGTGTACTTCGCCGGAAATTTGTCCTTGAGCGTCTGGGGACGCAGTTCATCGACCAGCTTCCAGTCGATGCTCCCCTTGAACAACGGCTGGCCGTCCACCACCGGGCTGTGCGCCTTCAGGAGCTTCGCCGCCTCAATGGCCAGCGGCGTCTTCTTGATGCCCAGCGTCTGGGTTTCGAACATCAGATCGAGCATCTGACCAGATCGCTGCACGTCCAACACCGTCAGGAGATTCGCGTCGTGATGCCCGTAGAGGAACCCCTTGTCGAAGATCGGCCCGCCATTGTGCGCCAGCGTGTACCCGGTATCCACCAGCAGTTCCAGACTCGTGACCCCATGAATCATGTTCACGAGGGCATCCGTCGTATCACCCCACGGCTTGCCGCCGTACCCACCGGACCACCCTGCGCCACCCGCCTTATGGAACCCGTAGGACAGCGTTTTCACGAACTGTCCGATGGTCATGTTGGGTGGCGTCTCCAGATACTTGTTCATCGCCGTATCCTCGCCGCCATTGCTGGAGATGTGCTTCAGGATATCCACCGACGCCTGCCCGAGCTTCTTCTCCACGTCCTTCCAGAACACGTCCGTGCAGGACTTGAGGTGCCGCATCTCCCGTGTGGTGATGAGCAACAGGTAATGGAGCAGCCGCTCCCCCTGTGCGATGGTCACCTCGGTGTACCGCTCCATGATTTGCTGTGCCCACAGCGGCAGCGGCTCATTCAACGTGAACGACTTCCGCACGATGGACGCCGCATGGTTCAGCGTGTAGAACGTGGTGGCCTCATCATTAGGGTGCGTGATCCCACAGGACTTTTTGTAGTCCTTCGTCGCCGCCGCCAACACGGACACCGGCAGATCCGACAGATCGTGCAGATGCGTCTGGGGCGCAGCGTTGAAATGAGCGAGTGTGTCTGACGGTCTATACTTCACGAGTGCTTCCCTCCATGGCTCCCGACAAACCCAGTCTACGCGAACCCGAAGCGTTTGTCAAGGAAGCCGGGTGAGATTCCGCCGCCAGAACCAGACCCACGCCCACCGCCGGTAGCTCTTGATCATCTCCCGCTGGGTGAGCGTGATCGGGAACTCCATCACGTACTCGTACTGGTCCGGTGTCTCGACCGCATGGCGGTAGTAGTGGCTCCGCACGTACTCGACCGGGCGCTCGACGCCGAAGGCTTTCGCCAGCACCGCCAAGAACAGCCCTGTACGCCCCTTGCCGCCCATGCAGCCGACGTAGAGGGGTTCCCCTGCCAGCAGCAGGTCCAGCGCCTGCGTGAGCCCGTGGGAGAGCACCTCACGGTGTGGGGTGCGGAAATCCTCCGTGGGAATATCGACGGCGCACGGCTTGCGGATCTCCTTGGCCATCTTGACCCCCTTGAACGTAGGGGGGCACTCGGGGAACGGTCCACCGATTACCGTGAAATACTGCCGTCCGTTGACGGGAATCCGAAGCTGACCCAAACCTGCCATTGACTCACTCCTTGAGAAAATCCTAGTGTAGCACACTCACCGGGCGGCGTTCATCGCATGCGCTGTCGTATCCTCAATGGCCCGCGAGACATGGCCTGCCCAGCCACAGGACCGACAGCCTTCGCCGTTGCAGGACTCGTGCTCCTCCAGCATGCGGTTCTCGCCGCGCCCGACCTCGACCAGATCGAGTCGCTGCATGTCATGGATCACGTTGTCCTTGACGAGGAACAGCCACTGAAAAAAACGACGGTTGCACCCACGGATGGAGGTGAATGCGGCCTTGTCCAGCATGTGCTTCAGTTCATCGGCGGAGATGGCCTCCGTTTTGAGCACCCGCAGCACCTTGTTGTTGATCTGCACTATCGTCGCTCCCCTTTGGACGCCGCTTCCCCGATCCGCGAGATGCGGATCGACTTCGGCGCGTGGAAGGCCAGTCGGTTCCCACCGAGCCCGGACTGGACCTTCACCCCCGGCAGGATCTCCACCACTTGTCCCTCACTGATCACCACCTCCGCACCTCGGTCCACCGTGATGACCACGACGTTGGGGTGAACCAGTGATTTGACTTGCACCACATGGCCCCCCACGTCAATCCTACTGCCGACGCCAACCCCGATGCTCAAAGCCGTAGAGCTACCCTCACTTTCCGAGAAGTTGAAACGCCTGCGCGTGTGACACTGCCGACTTCGCCGCTGGCACATACGCGCCGAGCGACACCACCGTGAGCCCTTCGGCTTGCTTCCACGCCAGCACCCGCTGGATGGCCGGGTCCGTCACATCAGAGGCATCGAGGGCCACTTCATCCGCGAGGATCAACGACCGGAGATCCGTTCCGGTCGTCAACCGCTGCAAGCCCGTCACGTAGAGATTTGGCACCACAACCACCAGCTTGCCGTAGTGCTCATGACTAGCCAGCGCAGTCTCCAGCAGCGCCAGCACCCGTGCCGTGTGATCGTGTGTGGCGAAGATCTTCAAGAACTTCGCGTCCCCCTCACCGGGCACCAGATCCAGATACAGCCGGTCCACCTTGTGGAGCGCCAGCAGCACCGTCTGTGCCGCCTTCAGCGGGTTGAGGATTTGATCCCCCAAGTAGAGCACCGCTTCCGGCAGCTTGTGGCTGGGTGCATCGAACAGCACCGGCACCACACCCAGAGCCTTGCAGACCATCGCTTGAAACGCGTGGATGGTGCCGTTCGACTCCGCTTTCGTAACCGGAATTTCCTCCGCCCAAATCCGCCCCGTGGCCCCGTCCATGCTCAGGATGGCCGCACCCTTAAAGGACTCCAGCGAAGCGCCCACACCCACGATGCAGGGCCGGTTCATCGGTCGTGCGACGACGGCTGCATGACAGGTCATGCCCCCGTGCATCGTGATGATGCCTACCGCCGCCTTCATCCCCGTGATGTCCTCGGGCGTGGTTTCCTCGGTCACGAGGATGCAGGGCTCCTTGCACTCGATTGCAGCCTCTTTCGAGAACACCGGCTTGCCGCTCACGACACCGGAGCAGGCCGCGATCCCCGTGAACAAGGCGGGCTTGACCCACGAGGGATCCAGCGACACCGTCTGCGCCAGATCCAGCAGCTTGGCCGGAACCCGCTTGACCGCTTCCTTCGCGTCAATCACTCCCTGCGCCACGAAATCTGTCGCGATCTTGACCGCCGCAATCGGCGTCCGCTTGCCCGTGCGAACCTGAAGCAGATACAGACTACCGTCCTGAATCGTGAACTCGATATCGAGCATCTCCCGCTTCAGGTTCTCCAGCGAGATGACTTGCGCCACCAACTGTTGGTGGACCGCCGGGTTCCATGCCTGCATCGTATCGAGCGACTGTGGCGTCCGAATCCCGGCGACGATATCCTCCCCCTGTGCCTTCGGCAACCACTCGCCGGTCACAAAAGAAGCGCCCGTGTTGGGATTCCGCGTGAACAACACGCCGGACCCACTCTGCTCGTTCAGGTTCCCGAAGACCATGGCCTGCACCGTGACGGCGGTACCCCATGCCCGGTCGTATCCGTGCTCCAGCCGATAGAAGTCAGCCCGGTCATTATCCCATGACTTGAACACCGCTTCGATGGCTCCCAGCAACTGGGCCGCTGCCTCGGGGAACGGCTCACCCGTTTTCTCCTGATACACGTCCAACGCCTCGGCCAGCGTGCCTTCCAGCGATTCCTTGCGGATGCCATGCACGACGCTCCCGTACATCACCACCAGCCGCTTAAACGAATCTGCGAAGCAGGCCGGTCCCAGCCGATTGGTCCACTCGCCCACGTTCGACGGCTCGATGCCGACGTTGAGGATCGTGTCCATCATGCCGGGGCACGACACCCGTGCTCCCGAGCGGACGGACAGCAGCGGCAGATACCCGAAGTGGGCCTCCAGCTTCTCCAGATACGCAGGCAGCGCCTTCGCGATGGCCTTCAGCGTGGTCTTGGGCTTCTTGTCGTACTCCGCCCAGACCGACGTGGGGATCACGAAGCCGGGTGGCACCGGGACACCTTCATTGGCCAGCCACAGCAGGCCCGCACCCTTGCCGCCCAATTCCTCGACCGTGCCGGTAGAGGCTTCCTTGAGTCCGAATGTGATGAATTCCATATGTGCTTCCCACTCCATTGGTCAGACTTGACTTCATCAGTGTAACGAATACGCTGGCGTTTGTCAAGTGGTACTGACTGGTTCGTTTGCACCGGAGTCAGCACTCACCAAATACGGTAACACGTCCGTGACTATTTGTCAACCGGCTTCTTGGCCTCACCCTTCAAAATGGAGGCGTACTCCGGGTGCTTCGCTGGAGGCGGCACCTCGTGGAGCGGTTTCGGTTCAGGATCCGCCTTGATCAGCATCTTCAACGCCATTACTGTACCCCCTTGAGAACCTGCTTCGCCTGCTCGATCTCCTCCGGCGTGGGATCGCGGCCCGTCAACGACTTGGACAGGGCGATCAGATCCGCCAGCGTGGGCGGGCCTTCGCGTGGCCCCGTGAGATGGAGAATCGGCTTTTGCGGCATGTCGTGTTCCTATCTTAATCGACTGGCCTTTTACCAGATCGAAATATGCGATTTGGTCGGCGGCTCTGGCCAGACGGTCAGCTTCCTCGGCTGTCTCCACCACCGTGGACACGTCAAGATACACCTTACCATCGTCTGGATTGTGCCAGCCACCGATGAAGTTGCCTGACTCCTTCAGCAGACCCCAATTCTTCGCCGCGTACCGGGCCAACGCTACCACCGTGGCCTGCGAATCGTCCATGACCGCTTCACGATCCCGATGGATCGAGAGGGCGAAGCCCGTGGTGGGCTGTTCCCCCGTCACCGCATGATACGTGAACCCACCATCGGGCCTACCAATGGCGTCGAGGATTCCCTCGACCTTCGGGAGCGTAGGGAGTCCGGTGCCCGTCCACTGCCCCTGATCGTCACGGGGCTGGGCAGGGTTGTACTTTACCACGGAAGCGCGTGGACGTGCAATCAAGTGCAGCGGGGGCGTCAGGAGCTTGAGATCATCATCCGTTCGATGTGAGTACCCCGTCTGGTGCGGTGCTTCCCGATGGGACTGTGCGACTTCTCGGGTAAGATCAGCCACGAGGCACCCACTTCCCGGTGGCGGGATTGAACATCTCCAGCGGCTCCAGATGCACCACCTGTCCGTAAAGTTGCGGCACATCTTCCATGGCAATGGGCTTATCGCTGTGCTGAGAACTCATGTACACCGTTTCCACCTTCACCACTCGGAATTTCCCAGCGATGATGGCCTCGTTCCAGATGTGCCCGAATTCCTTGTACATCTCCTCGACGGTCTTGTGGCCCAGATCCTTGGCATCCGCCAGCCCGTACTTACTGTAGCCCACCATCGGGGTGCCCGTGGGAAACGCGAACACCGTGGGTGCGCCTTGTTGGTCTTCCCACCGTGACCGGACACCATAGCCGACTTCCGCTTGTCCTGCTGACGCCAGCAGAGGCAACTGCATCGTATCACCGGGCGTGAACACCGTGCCGCGTGTATTTTCGAAGCTATGGTACAGCGGTTCCTCAGAACCCGCCACGTCATCGGCAATCGCTTGCAGCATCCGAGTGGCAAGAATCGTGGCATTCTTGGTGGCGTCGTGCTTCTTCCACCCCTCCAGACCCATCAGAGCAGCGGCTTCCCCGGTCACCACCGTACTTCCATAGTGCGATCCACCCCACATCCCAGCGTCATTCCCACGGATCACCGTGTGGGTGACTTTGGGGGGCACGTAAATCGGATCGTCGTGCGATTCGTACCGAAGGGCTGACACCCCCTCCGGATCCACGTGCCACTCTCCACCCTTCCGGTACCACGTCTCTTTCTTGGCCGGATCGAAGGCGTTGAGGAAGGCGTCTCGGGGTGTGGCAGATGCGGCTCCGCCCTTGACCCACTGCCCCTTCGGGTCACGGGGCTGCGACGGATCGAACTTCAGGACGGCGGCGAACATCAAAAGACCTTAGCGGTCACCTTCACGGCATTGGTCAGCGATACCAGCTTGAGGCGCATGTACTTGGAGATGCTGGTCATCTCCGTGCGACTTACGAAGGCTCCGCTCACCGTACTGATCGCGGGCGTCTTCGACACATAGAACTTGTCCTGATCGGTGTCGGCGGTCTGCACCTCAACGGAAAACGTGCCGGGGTTCGCCGCGAACGACAACTCAATCGAGTAGTAATTCGGCAGGTTGGGGTTCCGACGCATCGAGATACACACGCTGCACCCATTGGCAGCAACCGTTTCATCGTTCCACAACACCGAAGCGTACCCGGCTGAGAGTCCAAGGGGCGGCGTACCATAGGCGGGCATGTGACTACTCCTTCGGTTTCTGCGTGGCCTCAAACGAGGCATTGATCTTGTCGAGATCCATCGGGACTTCCTGATAGCCCTTCAGCATACTCGCATAGGTGCGCTTCTTTTTTTTCTTCTTGGGTGGAGGCTTCATCCCACGTCTCCGTCGATGATGCTCACCGGATGGACGACACGGTAGTTGGTACCGGCTTCATCGGCGGCGATCTCTAGTGAGTACGAGATACCCTTCGGGAGCATCATGGTCAATCCCTCGACCGGCCACTCATAGTTCCCTTGGCTATCGGGGACGTAGCGCATCGGGACGTTGGTGAAAGCGGAGATGGGTTGCTCCTTGTGATCCCGCAGGGTGGCCTTTACCACCGCTGCATTCAAATACGTACCGGTCATCAGGCGTAAGCCTTCCAGCGTCACCACCTGATCGTTGCCTCGCCGTAGGATGACTCTCATGGCCTCCACCCTTCGATATCTATGCTCGTGACCAGTTGGCGCACCCGCACCGTCGTACCGTCACTCAGGACCGACTGCGTGCCAGTGATGGCCAACGCCTGCACCGACTGCCGCACCACACACGTGCCCGTGATGGAGAGGGCGCTCGTCACCGCCGACGCGATGACCAGTTGTTTGACGGTGACGCCACTGGCAATCGCCGGGGGCAATGCCCCGGTCCAAATCTCGACCTCCAGTGTAGGCGGAAAGAGAACCGCCGTCGAGACGATTGTTGCGCCCTCTACCACGAGTCCGTGGGCCACCAACGGAGCGTGTATCTGAGTGGTGGAGGCTATCGTCGCCCCACCAACCGTGACCGCACCGGGGGCCACGGCTGGGGCGTTCAGAAACACCCCTGAGGCAATCGTGCCCGTGCCCACCCCAGTCACCAGCGCGGCCACCGTAGGGGCGTTCAGGACCGCTGTGGTGACCCGGAAGGGCGTGGTGAGGGTGACAGGGCCGGGACTGACACTCGGAGCCGTCAGAGCCAGCGTGGTGGCTCGATGCGCCGTCGTGACTGCCTGCCCCACGAGCAGCGTGGGGGCGAACAGCCCGCTGCCGCTGGGAATCGTCGCCCCGGTCAACAGGGCGGTGACGGTGGGGGCGAAGATCAGAGCCGTAGACGGACGAGTTGCACCCGTGACACTCGCTGGCCCTACGATGACCGTAGGCGCACGCAGGACCGAGGTAGGGGCAAGGGTGCCCCCCAGCACCGATGTCGCGCCCACGGTCACGCTAGGCGGTCTGGTGAGGCTTGTAGACGCGATGGCCGGAGGGAGGATGGTAGCCAGCCCTCCCACGACACTCGGAGCATTCACCACCACGGTCGTGGCCACCGTGCCTGCCCCCACCCCTCCGGGGGCGACAGACGTCAGTGTGGGGGCAAACAGCACCAGTGTGGCGGCGATGGTGGCTCCCACCACCGTGACTGCGCCCGTGGTAATCGCTGCCGCGAAGCACTGGACCGTCGAGGCGAGAGTGGGTCCACCCACACCCACCGGGCCGGGAGCCACGGTCGGTGCATTCAATTGCAGCGTGGTGGGCCGCGTGGCTGTCGTGATGCCGACCGGACCTGCGGCGACTGATGCTGTGAACATCTGCGCCGTCGAGGCCCGAAAGACAGTGGTAACCGTCTGCGTCAGTGTGGGCGCAAACGTCTGGGCTGTCGTCGCTCGATGCGCGGCCACCACCGTCTGGGCCACAGACGGAGCAAACGCTCCACTGCCACTCGTGATCGTGGCTCCCGTCAGAAGCGCCGTCACCGTGGGGGCGTTCACCTGAATCGTAGTGGCTCGATGAACACCTGTAATCGTGACTGCGCCGGGAGCTACTGTGGGCGCAAAGACTTGAATCGTCGTCGCTCGATGGACTCCGGTAACGGCTACCGGGCCTGCGACTATCGAAGGAACATTGACGACTGCCGTCGAGGCGAGAGTGACTCCCGTAACCGCCTGCGGAGCCCCCGTCTGCGCCACTCCGGGGGCGAAGACCTGTGCGAGTCCGACGCCCCCTTCCAGCAGAAGCGCACTGCCATCCTCTTGCAACAGGCCGAAGCCATCCTCCAGCAGCACATCCCCAGCAGACCCCACGATGATCGGAACGCTGATGGCCAGTGTGCCACCCGCGACGGTGGCTGGGTTCAGGACAGCCGTCGAAAGACGGTACGATGTGGTAACACCCTGATCGGCTGGCCCACCTCCCCCAATAAGGTCTGCGTAGGACCGCCCACTGCCAGCGTTATACAACCATGCGACTTCCGTCGAGGTGAGGGCGCGTTGCCAGAAGCCGATCTCGTCAACCAACCCGTCAAAATAACGACCGCTTGCGAATATATAAATTTCCTTTCCCACATTGAAAGGGACAGAATTATTATCTGAAAGTCCGGGGGAGGCCACGGTATCCTCCACGGACCCATTGATATAGCCCACCAGCCCCACGCCACTGGTGTCGAACGTCACCACAAAGTGGTACCAGTTCCCCACGCTCAACACGGTCACACCCGGATCGAAATGCACATTGCCGGGATCGACGTACACCGCCATCTTGCCAGCGGGTGTGAGGTAGATCGTAGACTGGTGCCGGAGAGGTGCCCCCACACTATCGTCTCTGGAGAAGACGGCTTGATAATCCGCAGGTAGTGTCTCCGGCTTCAACCACAGACTGATCGTCCACGTCCCTGTCACCACAATTCCTGAGGTGTTGCTCAGAAATTGTGAATTGTCAGCCTCAAAGTCTGCCGCTGTGCCAATTTTGCCGGTGGCACTGCCCACCGTGTTGTTGTCCGTGAGATTGTAGGTGCCGCTCACGGCATCCACACGCGTACCAGACACTTCCTCGCACGCCCAATACGCCAGCAAATTAACCGCGATCCCACCCGTAGATGGAAAGGCGACGGTCGGCGTACGAAGGATGGCTCCTGACGTGATCGTGGTGCCGGTGACACCCTGCGCGACACCGGGCTGTATCACAACGTGGCCGGTACCTGCACCCACCTGATAGTGCATGTCGTACCCGGCCCCGGTGGGGGTGCCATCAACATTGAAGATGCCTCCCGGTGCCGCATCACCCGTCGAGAGAAACACCTCGTAGTTGTTGCTCCCGTCATCGACGGGAGTCGTCCGCACGATACCCACCCAGTAGGTGTTGGTGGCGAACCACTGCATTCCCGCTGGAAACAGGAACGTCACCCACGACAGCGATTGCGATGCGCCATTGGTAACGATATTGTTCGACAGGACGACGTTCGACGTGCCGATGATGACGTTGGTGTGTGAGTTTGTTCTGACGATGAGATACAGGCCGTCTGTCGGTGTACCAGACTTCTTGCGGATCTGCATCGCGATGACGGTCACGGTGTCAGTGGTCGCCGCAGGAATGGTCTGGTAAAACTGTACCCCCGCCCACGAGAGATTCGCGGACGGCGAACTGCCAATGGGAAGATTGGAGGCGTAAAGCGTCTCGGTGTAAAACGCCGCCCGCGAAGTTGGATAGATGAAGGGCAGCGCAATAGTCTGGTCAACCAGTACGACGCCCGGACCCGTCCGCTCCCAGAGGCGAAACGCCAGATCGTCTCCTACGGCGAATGTGGCTCCCGCCGCCGTTTTCATCTCGCCGCCCGCGTAGGTATCACCCAGCGTGAAGTACACCCCAAATCGCTGGTTGTCGTCCGTCGCTACCCGCGTCGTGTAGAGACTGAGCCAGTACGTCCCTCCGCTGGCGATAGTCGCAGGCGAGTAGAGAAACGAGAACGTCACCCACTTGTTGTGGGTACCAGCCGCAGGCATATCAGCAGCGGAGAGCGTCTCCGACGTGCCGAGCAGCGTGCCCGTGAACGAGCCATCACGAATCTGGACATAAACATAATCCGTGGGTGTGGTGCCCACGAGACTGAGCGACATCTGCAAGGAAACAGCAGAGATAACAGCGTTCTTCGGCCCGGTGAACGTCTGTGACCAATTACACCCCGCCGACGCCACCTTCTGGTTGTTCACCTCCCATGTGGCATTCTCAAGGATCAGCGTCAGTCCAACACCAGCACCGGGATAGATCGTCTGTCCTGCAACTGATTGCGCTGTGGCAAACGCCACCGTGGGGAGGTTCAGGGCCAGCGTGGTGGCGCGATGCACACCCGTCACCAACTGGGTGTTGGCGACGACCGGGACATTCCGCACGCCAGTCGTGCCGATGTTTACACCCGTCACGGTCTGCGTAGCAGGTGTGAAGTCGGCGGAGAGAACCGTAGAGCCTACAGGTGTGGCGGCAGACCCCGTGCGGAGCCGGATGTTTGTGGTCGTCATCCCGCCCGCGACCGTGCGCTTCCACGCGACCTGCACAAACAAGTACTGGTTCGTGATCGTGAACGCGCCCGGATTGAACGTCAGGGTGCTGTTCTTATCCGTCGTGGAGATGAGTGTTTGCGCCGAGGCCGACTGTTGGGCAGACGTAATCTCCACCGCATTAGAGCCATCGAAGTCAGCGCGAATGAGACGAAAGACAATCTGCCCGCCTGCGGCTCCGCCTTGGGTGGGAGACTGCACCGCAAACTGAAAGGTCCAGTTCGCACTGGCGAAACTGCCGTTCAGCAGTGGAGTGCGAAACGCATCCTTGAGCGAGGTGTCGAGGGAGCCATCAGGGACCGTGTTGGCGGTGAAGGTCGTCGCGGCACGGTCTGAGGCCGCACCGGAATTGTGCTCTGAGCTAAACGTGCTCCCAGTGCTGACCACCCACCCGGCAGTCAGCGTGGCGGCAGTGTTCGTCGTATCGGTGAGTGATTGCCACCCATCCACCACGGCATTGGCGAGATACCACTGCTTGACCGCCATCTAGTGCCAATCCTCCCCGTGCTTCAAGTAGAAACGGGAGATGGGGGCGGTGAAGCCGAGCAGACGCCACGCCATGCGCTTCCACCACGGCAGCGATTGCCACCACACCTGATCCCACAATCGCCCAAGGGTGGCTTCAAGATGATGGACTCGCTGCTCCAAGGACAGGTCAGGCGCATCCGGTATCGGATGATACCCGCGATCCTCCCGTCGAGGCTTCAGCCGCTCATCATCCATGAGCCGTTGGAGCAGGCGTGTGACCACGGGACTAGGGATCGGGCGTGCCTTGCACCGTACCGGGGAGGAAGCCATCAGCCGCCAGCTTCTCCAGAATGCGCTTCTGCATCGACTTCGTGGTGAGATTGGCGGTGTTCAACTGTTTGATCATCGCCGTCGCAGAGGTTCCGGTGTACTGGTAGGTGCTGAACTCCTTCGCATCGGATACCAGTTTGATCGTCACCAATCCCGGTGCCGGAGTGGGCGCAGGGGGTGGCAACAACGGCGCTGCTACCGTGTCGAGATCCATCGTGAACGAGGACACCCGGTACTTCGTGGTGGGTGTCGGCGCTGGCGGCGTCACCGGAGTCGTCAGAATCAGTTCTTCAGCCATGTCACTGCACCTGTATCATCAGATTCATCCAGACGTTATTCGCCCCCGCTCCCGCACCCCACGCGAAACTGGGCAGCGGATAGACGCCAATGTAATTACCGCCCACGTTTGAATTGACAAGGAACGGCTTCCAGCCACCACCGTTCACGTCGCAGTTATGCACGCCGGGATTGGCAATCCATTGCGTCGTCCCACAAATCAGGCCAGCAGGCAACGTGATCTGCATAGGACCACCGACTCCGGCAATGCTAAATCCATCCAGATTCATCTGCCAAAACAGCGTCTTCCCGAGAAGCATGTAGCGATTGCTCCCCACCTGTCCTGCACTAACCGTGACCAGCATCCCCCCCACGCCGCCCACGAAATTACTGGCACTGAAAGACACATCCTGCCAGTAGCCCATCGGCACGGTCTTCCCGCTCTCGACAAACGAGGGGGCCGTCACATTCCCATTGACCGTCAGGGTTTGATAAATGCTCATCCCGGCGGAACCGATCAGGAACGAAGTGTAACTGACCGCCGCGAAACCATCTGTCAACCCCTCCAGCCGCAAATTGCCGTCACCGTACATGAGCCAGCGCCAGCACTTGCCATTGACCGGCCCCGCTCCGTTGAACGACAAGACGCTGTTTGAGCCGTTGATTGTCAGTCCTTGCACCGTCTGTGGCTGCGGAAACGTATTCGTCACGTCCGTGCGGGCCACCGTCGCTGGCAGCGCGGCAACGGGCACCGTGCCTGCCGTCAACTGGTCAGCGTTGAGCGGGGTTGTGCCAAGCCCCTGCGTAGCACTCACCACCCGCACAGTCAGTGTCCCAGTGACGCGATTGAATTGCAGAGATGCCTGCGCATTCAACGCATCCGTGAGGCCCGTGATGAAGATATTGTTGCCCTCACCGGAGAATTGCCACAGCCGCGCATCAGCCGATTGACTAGGATCATTCAAAATGATGCTGGGGTAGGAGGAGTTCTTGACAATCAGTGCGCCTGCCACGACTTTCCCCACACCGGGATCGACCGAGTGGTCAGTACCAATTGTCACGCCACCAGACGGATGCACCCGCAAATGCTCTGCAATCGTAGGTGTGACACCCGTCTGCACCCGTAGAGACTCCGCCTGCACGATCAACCGCTGATAGACCTGTGTGTTGTAGTTGCCGACCGAAATACGTCCTTCCCCGAGATCCTTATCGTGGCGCACCGACATCCCGGCAGTGAGATCTGCGGACATCAGCGTGCGACTCCCAGACGGGTCACCAGCGGCACGCCCCTCAAACGCTTCGACCTTGGCCATCTGCTCCGCACGGATCACTGGATTGATCTCGCCAGTGACCACAAGATCCCCGTCGATGGTCTGGTCGCCCGTGAACGTGTTGGGGGCGTTCGTCTTGGCGGTGTTGACCAAGACCTGCGTGACGGTGGCCTTCTTACTGATCGCGGTCCCTGACGGGTCATCGACCACCATCACGAGGTCCACCCCCGAGACAGCGTCGATGGCGGTCAGTTCCGTCGTGCGCTTACTAGGCATCAGCTACTTCTTCCTGAGATCCTTGGCCGCAAAAAGAATGAGCGCGACGACGCCGATGAGAGCTACCAGAGTCGCCACTACGCTCATGTCAACCTCGTTTCACCGCCGATTGTTGCCCCAGCGAATCGTGGCGACGATAGCCTTGCTCCGTGGGGTGATCTGCGGAGCCACGCTGACGTGCCGCAGGCCGATCCACGTCATCGTGACTCCACCCGCCACCACCGCCACGCCTCCAACCACCCACGCGGGATCGGAGCCTCCCCGATCTGTGTCGTGGTGGAGGATGATGCCGTAGCCCGCTGCCGTCAGCACCACGCCCGACATCGCCACCACCAGCGCCAGCGCGTCGTGGTCTTTCTTTTTTTGTGTCTGCGCGGACGCCGGAACAGCGATTAGCAGACACAACGCCACAAGAAATGGGCGCATTTACAGCGCCCACCACCCGCTGGCGTGAACAGTGACATTGATGTTGCCGCCGTTGGGGGTGACAGGCATCCCAGTCATGCCGGTGTCGTAGAAGGCGCACAGCGGGTCAGCCGTGGGCGTGGTGGGGGAGTCGTTCCAGATGATGATCGCTTCGCTCTGGACGCCCGACACGGCGGTCCACGAGAAGTCAGCCGTGTCGAACACGCCATCCGTGATCGTGGGCGAAGTCAACTGAGGGGAGACGGCGATCTTTGATCCCGCCGCCACATCGGTGGCATACGCCGCGTGCGTGCCCGCGTAGGTATAAGCACCGGTATCGATCAGCGTGGCTTTGATGATGTCGGTGTCCAGATCATGTTCCTTGTTCTGGAGCGCCTGCTTGAACTTGGGGTAAAGGACGTTTGCCATTGCTAATGTGCCTCTTGACGGAATGCAAGTTACGAGTTAGACTGCCGCATGCGAACCAGTGACCGAAGCGGAGTCTGTGAACACTGCCAACAACCGTTTATCCGCAAGTGCTACGCCGCCAGTCGTCCGACGCCACGCTTCTGCTCTTACAAGTGCCGTGGTGAAGGCACACGCAAACCTCTGGATCAGCGCAAACAGTCCTACGAGTTTCGATGGATCATGGTAGATCACCCACTGAATTACCGTGACGTGCTCACCAAGATTCCCCTGCATCGGCTCGTCCTCTATAACAAAATCGGTCCCGGCCCGCATCCTTGCCATTGGTGCCACAAACCCGTGAACTGGCTTCCCGGTAAAAGTACTGGTTCCGGTGCCCTTGTAGCCGATCACCTTGACCAGAACAAGACCAACAACGCACCTGACAACCTAGTGCCTTCGTGCCACGGGTGCAACGCCTATCGTGATCACCCCAACAAAATACTCGACCACGAGCCGTTCATCACCGACAAGAAAGGATACCGACATCGAGCGGTCGTCCGTATCTGCCAACACTGCCACAAGCTATTCCAGCACCTCGCCGCTGAGGCACGTCCCAATCGTGGGCTGTTCTGCTCTCAGAAGTGCGCCCGCTCTAAGTAGGACGTTAGCCATGGGTGTGTGCTCCTTCTGACAGGGGGGGTAGGACAATCAACTGGTCAGCCGGGGTGCCGTCTTGGCGATCACCGGCCTCTAACCGAGCGTGGGCCTGAATTTCACAGCCGATCCCGAAGCCGTTGCGGAGGAAGATCGACCACTGGGTGTGCATCCACTCGACGTACTGAGGATCGTGGACGGGGTGCCCCTCCGTCAGGACGGCAATCTCCCAGTAGAGGCGTCCCACGCCATCCGTGGCACAGCGCAGGCGCATCTGCGAGGCACTACCGAAGGCGACTCGCCCGAAGCGGGACGCATTCTCCTTCACCAGATCATAGGTGGGCCGTGCCGTGCGATCCGGGTACACCCGGTATTGCCACAGGCTCCACCGCTGGTTACCGCTATTAGGATCCACGAGGCGGGTCCACCATGATGTTGAGTTCCGCTGCCTGCACTGCCGTGGGGGCGTTGTGGGCCTCGTGGAAGTGCATCTTCAGCTTCGTCTGGCGGTGGGAGGGATCAGCCCAACACTCATAGCAGATCGGGTAAGCCGTCATCAGGCTCGTCTCCTGATCGCGGGTGACACCCACGTAGGGGTGCGAGGGAGCCACCGCACCACACCCGGAACACATGGATTTCATTCACGCCTCCACTGGGAAGGGTCTAGTATACTCTGACCGCTGCAATCAAGTGCAATTTTTTGTGACGTGTCCGACGTGCCATGTCTGGCAGTCGCGACAGAGATATGTCCGCAATTCCTCTGCCCCCTTGACGTAAGATGCTCTCACGAGCGCCCGTAGCTGGGCCTCTGCGGCCCCTTGGGACTTGTTCTTCTGCTTCCGCCAGCAGGGGGCCAGCGTGACCCCCTGCAACCGTGCGACGTCTCCGAGTCTCATCATGCCCTCCATGGCCTCTCTTCAGGCGTTCAGTTCCTTGATGCAGGACTCGCACACCGTGTAGCCGTGCAGTTCCTTGGAGGCTACCGCAGGCTGTTCACAGAGATAGCACGTCTTGACTTCCGGACACGCCAGCAGGTAGTCCGGTCCCAGTTCAGCCTGTTGCTCATCCGGGTTGATCTCCGGCAGCGGCTGCACTGACTCGCCGCCAGTGTCAGCCCACTCAATGCTACCCGTCTGGTAGGCATCCACCGGCACCTTCTGGAACAGCAGTGACTTGGAGAGTACCTCCAGCTTCGCTGCCTGTGCCGCTTCGGCTGCAAGAAGCACTTCCGCCACCGGCTTCACCACGTAGTCATTCAGAGCTTCCAGCTTCGCCGCCTGCTGTGCATCACTCGCCTGCGCCAGCGACTCGGCCAGCGTGTCGATGACCTCCCACGCCTTCGGGCTGACCGTCAACGTGGGCTGCACCAGCGACTCGATCACCTCGTCCTGCACCGAGAGCTTCGGGAGCCCACCAGACCCGATCCACGGACCCTCCAGCTTCAGGGGAGCCGACACCGGAACCTGCTGACTCGCCGCTCCGAATGCCTCGACCACCACCGCGACTTCCGTCTCGGTGAGCGGTGC
>Ga0184611_1000003_pt1 | contig 55143 bp, 76 predicted proteins | sample PLM3_5_coex_FD_133162 | JGI IMG/M metagenome (GOLD analysis project Ga0184611, IMG submission 133162) | Groundwater sediment microbial communities from an aquifer in East River, Colorado, USA - PLM3_5_coex | ecosystem: Environmental > Terrestrial > Soil > Riparian zone | place: USA: East River...
AGCGCCAACACGACGATCCCAAAGCCGGCGATATAGCCAAACGGGATTTGCCCCATCGTCATGAACTCATATTCGATCATGCGGGCAGCTCCAGCAGAGCATGATGCGCGTGCGGGACGCGGCGCATAGACCCGCACGCGCCCTCATGCTGACGGGAGGGCAGTGGGCAGAGGGCCCGTCAGGCCTGAGCTGATCGGTTGCGGGTGGTTAATGTTGGTTTTCTCTGGTTCGCCGCCTATGTGCTCGGCGAAGTCGCCGCCAACGCTTCCGAGCGCAACAAAACGCAGGCCGAGCTGATCGCCAATCTGGTCCGCGACATCCGCGACTGCCGTCAGCCGGCGAAGCCTGCCTGGCTGGAGTTGCCGTTGCTCAATCCCGCGGTGCTTACGCATGCCCGGTAACATCCGGGCGGAAACAAACATCTCCGCCGTCGGTTGATCGTTGAGAAACTTCCGCGCCACGTACTGCCCAGGGTAATCGCTCGTGTTTTGGTAGACGGTCCAAAGCTCAAGCTGCTTGTCGTTCATGCCGGCAACAGCGTCCGGACGGCCCGCACGCCCTCGATCAATTCGGCCCTGGCGCCGCCGCCCTGCAACTCCGCGACCTCCTCCAGCGCCGGCAAGCCGCCGACGATCGCGGCCTCGATCTCGGCGCGCGTCGCCGCCCGCCCCTCGCAATACCAAAGCACGCGCTCGGGCGGGCCGAGCGCGAAGAGCATGCCGTCCGCGCCGACGCCCGGCCGAAACGTCGTGTAACTGCGCGTGACCCAGAGGCAGGACGCACCCGGATTGCGCCGCAAATGCAACCCGGGCGCCTCGATGCGCTCCGCCGGCAACGCATGCTCGTTGCGCCGCATCCGCGGGCGCGTCAGGAAGGGGCAGACGCGCGCCGCATAGTCCGCACACTCGAAATGACAGGCCGGCTCGCTGGTGACCTTGTTCACCGCGCACATCGGCCCGATCAGAAACGCCAAATGCACGCCAAGCTTGTCGCCGCAAACCCAGCAGCGCTTCTCCTTCAGCGCGCGCCTAAACTTGTGCTCGTCGGCAACGCGAAAGTCGGGCGCGCCCTCGCCAAAGGTACCGGGCTCGCCGTCCTTGAACCACTGCACGAACCAGGGGACTACAAATCCGCGATGGTCCGTCGGAAAATGCTTAAGCCGCGCCGGCCGCTCGATCATGTCATCCTCCCTTTCATCAACAAACCGACCGCTCATAATCGCATATCCTGTTTAGGCATGGCCGCTCGCGTCCGGCCAGCCCTCGAACCGCGCCAGCTGCTCCTTGAGCAAAACGACGACGTCGTCGCGGTTGGCGTTGCTGATGTAGTTGCAGCGACCGGCATGATCGGCAAACGGGAACACCAGCAGCACAAAGCCGGTTTTCCTGCCGGTATCCCCTCCATTAAATTCGGCATCTAAAACGTGCGCCAAGACATTCATCTGCTCGCGATAGTCCGCCTCGATCGGCGCGTCGCCGAGCGTCTGCTGGAAAGCGGTGGGCCGCGCTGGTTCCGCCGGCGCCGGCCTAGCGCTTGCCTTATTCTTGCGCCCGACGTCCTGCGCAAACCCCTCGATGAATTTCTGCAGCTCGTTGTTGATCTGCCCCACCAGCTTCAGGTCGGCGTCGGTCGGCTCAGCCCCGGGGTCGAGCACCGACATCACGCTGGCCAAGAGATGCTGCGCCCCGGCAAAAAAGGCTGTCCGCATCTCGCGCAGCTGCTCGGCCGGCGCATTCTCCAAGCCAACTGCGAGCCGCAGGCCCGCCCAGCCGGCCTCGATCAGCTTGCCCTCGCCGATCAACGCCTTGCTGACCCGCTCCAAATGTTCCCGGCTCGCCATATCAGTCCTCCTCCATCGCCCGCAAAATCTCGTCGCCGGTGACGACCGGCTATATCAAGGCCGACCGCGTTCCCTTTGACCGGCGGCTTTGCCCCGTCCGCGCGTCGTGCCGGCGGCAGCACCAGCGGCGGCAGGCCAAGCCCGATGCGGATCGGTTCGACAAACTGGCGTTTGAATGAGTACGCGACCATGTCAGCTCTCTTTCTGCGGCCTCACCACCGGATGGTCGGTCATCGTTGCTTGATCCCGTGCTGCTCGCACAGCGCGGAGCCTGCGGGCGTCAGCAGGTACACGTTGACACTGATCAGCTGAAAAGCGTTGCGGCTGCGCGGCAGGCACAGCGCGTAGCGGTCGAGCCACACGATCATGCCCGTGCACACCAGCGCGGTGATCCCAACGAGGTCGCCGGCCTGGCACATATCGCAGTCAATCGGGATTATGATCCGGTCGCGCTCACTGCGCGACAGCACACGGAGCATGGTGTTCCTCAGCGCGGGGAGCGTCCAGCTCGTTGCACGATGTGTCATTGGGACCCCCGCTGGAATGGTCCGGCCTCGGTGACCGGGGGTGAGAACAGCTGTGACTAGCTGAGCGGGGCCTTCGAGCTTTCGCCCTATTGTATAGCGTCCGCACCCCGGCCATGATGGCCGTGGGGGCGCAGCCGCTAAGCCGCGTCCGAGTGCCGTGCGCGCTGCTTCAACAGCGCGCTGGGCACCGTCGGCGGATAGAATCCGCCCAAGTCACATCAGGGTTCTCACACCCAGCGCGATTTTAGCGCGGGCCGGTTGCAATCGGCAACGTCCGACTTGGCTATGGCCGTCATGCCATCGGCAGCGCAATGCCCAAAATATGCGCAATCCTATGGGCGGGTCGGCCACACGCGCTTCAGGCCACCTTTGCCCTTTGGACCCACCGTCCGAGCGGAATAACCCCCCCATTTCCATTCTTCGTTACCGGCAACCCCGGGGTGGCGGGGTTGCCGTCACAAAAGAATTTAACCCCTTCAGATTCCAGGATTTCAGCCGTGCTGCGCACCGGCGGAAAGAGGTCGACGCCGGAGATTGCCCCGATCCTTGCATAGGCCGTGGTCTCGTAAGGCATTCGCTTGCCGGTTGGATGGACGATCACCGTGTCGATCACGTTGCGGAAAGCCTCGCGGGCGCCGGGCTCGATCTCCCCGTCCTTGGTCAAGGCGCCCCACAAGGTCTCGACGTTAGCAACAAAGCCGTCGATGGCCTTGGGGTGCAGGTTGACGACGTTGCTCTGCTCCAGCAGGCGAAGCCGTTCGGCAAGTCCGATGCGCTCGCGCTCAAGCGTCTGAAGTTCGGCCGTCAAAGGCTTAAGGGGAAGATCGCTATCCCGGATCACGGCAATGGTCCGGTCGATTTTCACCATGACGCGATTGAGCGCCTTCTTGATCGAGGTCACATCGCCACGGTTCTTTTTATCGTGTGCCGAATATTCCTCGTGGTAGGCGCGAGCCAGGTCGGCGATAACGCTACGGTTGGTCAGGCGCACGCGCATGCCGTCGAGCACGCTGTTCGTAAGCTTCGCCAAATCATAAGACCGGGAATGTTCACAGGTGGAAGTCTGCGACGCCGCAGAGCATCCGATGCGGCTTCCAGCATACTTGCCCTTCGTAGTCGAGCAAACGATGCGCATGGGGCCATTGCACTTGCCACAGCGCAGCAGGCCGCCAAGCAGGTAATCGTTTCGAGTGACGATTCCCGCGCGCGATGTATTCAGCTTCCCGTCTCCTCCAAACATTTTCTTCGCGCGCCGTTGCCGCGTGGCGTTCGCTTCATCCCAGAGGTCTTGATCGATAATACGCAGGTGCGGGACGGCGACGACCAGTCGCTCGTCAGCTGGGCCGGCCCGCTTCGTCCGCGAGCCCGTCTCGGGGTTCAGAACCGTCCGCGTCAGATTCCACTCTAGCTCGCCGATGTAGAGCCGGTTGCCGATCATCCCGTGGCGCAGATTGCCGCCGACGAACATTTGATGGGACCAAGCAGCGGCCCCGCCCGGCGTCGGAATCACCTCGTTAGTCAGATCGCTGGCGATCGAGCGCGGCGAACGGCCCTTCGCATACTGTTCGAAGATCCGCCGCACGATCGCGGCTTGATCTAAATCGATCTCCCGCTCGCCAGGCTTGCCGGGGATCATGCGGTAGCCATAAGTGACGGTCCCTGGAAATTTGCCCTCACGCACGCGCCCACTCAAACCGCGGCGCACTTTGTTGCCAAGATCCGCCAGGAACATCGATCCGACGATCCCGCGAATGCCAATGTGCAGCGATGTGGCTGCACCTTCGTTGACGGTTTGAATCTCAATGCCGTAAAAGGTTAGGCGCTTGAAGATGCCAGCTAGATCTTCCTGATCTCGCGACAGTCGGTCCAGACTTTCGACAATGATGAACTCGAACTGCCGCCCCTTCGCCGCCGTCATCATCTCGAGCAATTCGTCGCGCTCAAACATGCTCGCGCCTGACTTGGCGCGGTCGCTGTACCTTTCGACTATCTTGAGCTGTTCGCGCCTTGCCAAATTCTCGCAAACCGCAAATTGATCATCGATCGACCGATCCTTTTGCAGATCGCTTGAGAACCTTGCGTAGAGCACGGCCCTCCTCTTTCCCTCGGCTGCCTTCGTCACTTGATGTCCTCTCAATCTTGCCATTGTGTGCGCGCTCCCAATCACGCCGAGCAAGGGCTCGCCCGACAGCGCGGGCTAATTCCCGGAACTGCTCGTCATGACTCGGGTGCTCCGGGCTGCGCGGATCGGACGGATCGAGCTTTCGAACACTCAGGTCAATCGGTGGCCGATTCGCCATTACGCAAACTCCCAATAGAGTCGCTCAGAATTGACCCCAAGTCGAGATAGGACTGGGCCTATTTTTTGGACTTTTTAGGCAGCCTTCTTTCGCCACACCTTGAAGCGGCGAAGTTCATGCACGATGCACGTCTTGCCTCGTTTCCGCCGGTGTGCCGCGTTACCATTGCCCTTCGATGTGAGGATACATCGGCCACTTGCACTCAGCGCCTGGATGTTTTTCCATTAGGTAAGAGAACCAGAGCATCAACGAAATGATTTTGCGCACAGGGTTGTTGCGGTCGGTACGATCCACGTATTCCCCAAAATATCGCAGCGAATTGCGGATGCGCATCGCGTGCGACTTGGTGTTTTCCTGTGCTAGCACGTTCCACGCTTCATAATCCCGGAAGGTCCAAACTGCCGCGCGCACTTGATCATAGTCGTATTCGCCTTGGCTGTTATCGAGCCTCGGCCAGACGGTTTGGCCGAACATCACAAGCTCCTGCTCTATTGATGGGAGAGCCTTAACCGCAGTCGCGCGCCTTACGCTATGTGCGGCCGCGCGTTGATCCGCGCGCTGCGCATTCTCGTGCTCAGCCAGTATCTCGCCGATACGTTCCGGTGCAGCCAGCAGCTTGTCACGGCATGCGATCATGGCCGGGAGGATGTGATCTCGCACATGCTCGCGCTGTCTTGCGATGGTGAGGTCGTGGCGTTTGCAATAAGCGCGGTCGGCAGGCGGGAATAAAATTCGCAAGCTGGCCTTGGTGAAAGCCAGCTTCGTGGGCGTCAAGAACCCGGCATCGATGAATGCAAGAACCAATGACCATACTTCCTTGCCACCGCGCGCTTTGATGAGTTTGCCGAGATCAACGCGGGTTTCTTTGGCGAGGTAGATGGCCGCGACCTCGTCTGCGCGAGGCAAGCCGTAGAACGGGCTGCGCCGGGAGATAGATGTCGGCGGCACTGCTTCCGGCACAGGCGATTCGGCACCTTCAGTGGCCCGAGCGATTGCAGTGGGTAGTTCTGGAGTTGAAGGTGGGACGCGTGGCGTTTTCACTTTTTGTGAAAACGATTCAGCGATGGCTGTGACCGCCGCCGCGATGGCTACGGGATCGACAGTGCGACAATTCTGAATGATTGGGGCTGCGATCTCGTCGTGTTCACCAAGATAGATCAGTGCGGCGCGCATGGTGTGATTCGTCACCACTTCGGCATATGGCGACTGATCGAACCAGCAACCAAATTCCTGGTTGCTTGGATATTTTAGGCGAGCTGCGACGAGGCCGCGCGCCATTGGTAGAATACTCTCTCGTCCCGATCTTGCGTAAGATCTGGCAGCAGCTTCGCCCTCGCGAATCAGGCGCTCGTCATCAAGGTTGGAAACTCTCATTGCTTCTGCGGTCATGGCATTTGCCTCCGGTAAGCCGGGGCATTCGCGCCCCGGCGCTTCGCCTTCCCTGAAGCTATTCAGCCGCCTCCAGCAGGAGCTCCTCGCCAGGGTAGTCGACCTTCGGCAAATCGCTTTTGATTGCAGCCAGCATCTGCTTCTTTGTCGTCGCACGCACGCCCTGGGTCGTGATGCGCATCGCATGCATAACCAAAGCGACCTCCTTGATCGTCGAGAGCTTCTCTTGCGCGCCACTCTTGGCGCGGGCATTTTCGATAATCTTGCCAGCCAGAAAGAACGGCTCTTGCTCGCCTGCATTCGACTGGCCGGTCTGGAACAGCGCCAGCTTCTCGCGCACACGCTGTTCCGGCCAGCCATGCGTCAGGCCAAGATATGCGACCGTTGCTGCAATGGAGGTCTTGAGGACTGGATTGACTAGATTCTGTTCGCTGGTCTCGGCGATTGAGATCGCCACTTCGAGCACGCCGTGGTTTCCTTGGATTGCATCAGAAATCTCAACTTCCGAACGAAGTGCAGCGCTCTCGTGCCCGAGCTTTACGAGGTAACTTGCGGCGGTCTTGATCACCGTTTGCTTGAGTTTGGGGTCGCGCATGCCGTCCATCTTGAGCGCCGACGCTGCATCGCGCCGCCGCCCGGCATCTACTGTCGTAATTGAATTGCGCTCCATTCCAAAGATGATCACCGTTGTCCACGCGAAGCCAGACGATAGCGCCGTAGCGGCAAAGCGATGTTGCGCGTCTGCAAGCTTGCCGTCTTTGTAAAAGCCTGGGCATTCATTATTCAGGCGCCAGATACCCGCCCGCTGACGACGGCTGAGTTCCAAAGACCATTTTGGATCCCAATCACGATTGTGCGGATTGTGCTCTAGAAAAAGCACCGCCCCAATTCCAGCGGTGATGTTGTATGGTTTTGGTCCCGCCCCATATTGTCCTTTAGCAGCCAGAGCGAGAATGTCTTTTACGGTCTTGCGCTCGTCATCGGTCGCGGCAGCAGCAACTGCCGCGATCTTTGTGCGAACTTCGTTTGCCAGATTCTGCTTTGGGCTTATTGACGTTTCTGTATCCATTTGACGATCCTTTCTTCCCCCAGATATTGGCGTCTGGTGCGCCGTGTTCGGCGAGGTCGCCGGTCATAGGCTCGCACAAGCCTATGGGCTGCGCTCCCGCAGTTCGCCGTGGGCGACCCATTCGCCGCCCCATCTGAACGGCCCCATAATCCGCAGCCAGGCCCGGTCGGAGCAGAGCGCGGCTATCCGGTCGAGCTCGTCGGTGACCGTGACTGTTCGGCATGGTTTATCCTCTTCGGTTGCAACGCCAGGAGCGCCCGGCGTTGTAGTAGGTGCGGCCGCGCCCGCGGCAGATGTTGTGTGCGACACGCCGCGGCGGAACAGCGGCGCGCGCGGCCGGCGGCGGCGGCGTTTCGACTGCCGGCACCGGCAGGGACGCTTCCGGTGCGCTCACCGCGAATGACGGTCGGTAGCTGTCCGTGCGCACCGGCAGCTTGTCGTCCTTGACTGCCACCGATTGCACTGCCGCCGCGACTACGGGCGGCCGGCTCGGCTTCTCGCTGCTGCGCGGCGCGCTCGCCGACGGCGCCAGCAGCAGCACCAACACCAGCAACCCCAGCACGATGCCAAACCGAACAGCCGCCTCGGTCGTCACGCCGGGGCTCCCGCTTTCGCCCGCAGCATGCCGACCTTCACGTCGAGCAACGCCTTGAGATCGTCGCGCACCTCGGGTTCGACCAGGCACTTGTTGCGCAAAGTCTTCTCCGCATCCCAGCGGCGCGCGAGGTCGTCAGCATCATCGGTCGCGTCGCGCCAGTTGCCGGCGTAGGCCACGTAGGCGGCCTGTGTCTTCGGCTCGGTCTTCTTTGCATCGGAAGTGGCGCCCGCCCCTGACGCGGCACCGGAAGTTGGGGCGGGCGCACCTCCTCCCGCTGCGTGTTCGGCGCCAGCGGAAGAAGTGGATTCGGTAGTTGCTGTTGCTGCGGCTGCCTTCTTGCGCGGCTCGGGCTTTTTGTCGCCGGGCGCATCCTTAAGCGGATTGGCAACACGCTCGAAATTTGTGGCGCCGCGCGTAGCCTCGGCCATCAGCTCCTCGACCGTAGCCTCGCCGTTCTTGATCGATGCATACATGGCGCGCAGCGAGAGCACCTCGTCGATGCCGATGTCTTGCTCGCCCTTCACATCGATCAGCTTGTAGACCTGCTCGGGCTTGAGCCCATAAACCGCAAAAGCTTTGATCGCCTTCTCGCGGGTCACCGCCACGGTGGCGACATCGCCGGCGACACATTGCTCGGCCGCCTCATAGGCTTGTTCCCAGATTGCCTTGGGCACCCCGGCCAGGATGGCGTTGCGGCGCGCGATCGAGCGCGCGGCGTTGCCTGTGACAGCGATCATGTCGTCGGAATAAAGCCGGCCATGCTTGTCGGAAATGCGCCGCTCGACCGAGGCCTTAACGGTGGAGTTCGTCTGTAGGTCTGTGAACAGGCCTTCCGCGGTGACGATCTTATTGACTCTGTCGATCGCCACCATGCGTGATTCCGAAACGCAATTGCCCCAGCATTGCGACACGATTTCAGCCAGCCGGATTGATGGGCCGACGATCGGCTTGTTGCCGCGCGGCACTGCATAGATCATGGTCTCGGCGGTCTTTTCGTTGAGCGTTACCAGCGAGAGAATGTTTTGCACTGACGTTGCGACCGAACGCGGGAAAGCGTGCGCAGTCGTGACGCGGGAATCGAGCTCGGCCTTGACGATTGCGCTCGCCATCGTGGTATCGACGGTGGCGGGCAGTTGCTCGGGAATTATCTCGCCGGTTTTCTGGTCTACGCGTTCACTCATTTGCCTCTCCCGTAATAGCCTGGCAGCTCTCCGATGGTGAGTTCTTCGACAGGCTCCTGCAGCATCCAGGGCTCGTGGGGCCCGAACTGCGATCCGAACAGCTTGAAGCGCTCGATCGCCGCCTCGATCGACTGACGCCCGATCTCAAGAATCGGATTGCCGGGCGAGAGCGAGCACGCCCAGGAAATTGGCGCATCATCGGCCTGGAAAAACACGAACACGAAACCGAACTCTTCCGTAGCTGCGACACGCGCCAGCCAGTCGTCATCGTGGTCGCCCTGCACGTTGCCGAGCAGTGCCGGAATGTGCCGGCGGCCTTCGAGGTAATGTGCGGCCTGGATGTCATAGCGATAGTTGGCGATCGCGCGCCGGCAGGCATCGATGAAATCCAGCCCGAGCGGGTTGCGTGTCGACTTGAGATCGCCGATGCCGCGGGCTTTCAGGAAATCAAACCGTGCCTTACAGCGCACGCCGTCGGCACGATCCCAGAACACGCTAACCTCTGAGAAGCCGTTGCTGAATGCGGTGGCAAGATCGGGGTTTTGCGTGATCAAATTGGACGCGGTGATGATGCGATCGTAATCTGCACGCTTGAGCAACTCGCGGCCGGCTTCTGCAGCTCGCCGTTCGAATTCGGACAAGATGCGCACTTGCGGATCAAGGCCGATTGCCTGCACGATCTTCTCGGCCTTGCTGCGCGGCAACTTGTTGACGCCATGCGCGGTCAACCAGTCCGCCAGGTCGGCGTCGGTCACCAGCAAGCCCTCGGGCTCGGGCGTGCGTTCGTAGCGCTGCAGGAATTTGTCGTGGCCTTCCAGGACGCGCAGGTGAATGGCGCGGCCATAAGCTTGCGCCGGACTCGGTTCCACCGACGGCCGCGTTGGGTTGAGCGCCGAATGGTGCCAGTAGTCAGCCGCGCTGCATCGCAGCCGCCGGATGTCGGTCGAGCCGAGCGCCGGGTCAGCGTGATAGATCGCTTCGTCCAAACCGAAATAAATGCCGGGCTCGATGGGTGTCATTGCTGCGCCTCTCCGGGCTGAAGCCGGTACCGGCTGCGCTTCATCCCGAGTGCTGGATTGCCACGCCAGTGGGATTCAACGTATTCGAGCTGGCCCATGCGCACGCGCAAGAACGTGCGCACGAAGTGCAGGCATTTCTCACCGGTCAAGTGCCCCTCGGTCGAGGGTTCGCCCGTGCGATTATCGGGGGGCGCGACCTTCAGGATGATTTCGGTCCAGGCGCGCAACGGAAATTTACCGACCAGCCCGAGCGTCTTGAGCTTCTCGCGCTCGACGCGCTCATGCGGCATGTGCTGGCGCCGGCCAATGATGCGCGGCGTGTTGATGAGCGCGAGCGAGGCATAGCAGACAAAGTGGACATTGAGAGGCAGTCTCTCGCTGCCAATCTTTTGCCACCGCTTCTGTTCGGCCTCAGCATCGGGCACACCCCCTGAGCTGATCAACGGCAGCGGCTGCGCGGTCATGCGCAACGCAGACCAATCGCCGTCCTTAGCGATCATCACGACATCGGCAGCCATCGTCGTGCGTTCAAGGTCCGGTGAGACGAGGACGTAAGCCGCACGGCCGGAAGACACGGAGTATTCGATCCAAGTGACCGTCGCCGGCAAGAACGCAAGGCGGCGATCGAGCGCGCTGTACTTACGGAACGCCTCATATGTTTTAATCGCGACGTCGAGGATCATTTCCTGGGCGCTCACAACGTCGAAAAATTTTGCCTCGTTAACGATCGACCAGAGTGTTTCGCGCGCGTGTGGATCGAGCGACTTGAACGCACCTGGCGTGGTCAAATCCTTCAGCAGCTCGTAGGCCAGCGGTGTCATTCGCCGCCCCGCCGGTCAGCTTGCAGCAACAGCTTGGCGATCGCTTCCTGCGCCGCCGCAATGCGGTTGAGGTCGGTCACCACGCTCTGAGCAATGTCGAAGAGGATGTGCACGAGGCGTTTCACCTCCTCGCGCTCGGGCGGCTGCAATTCACTGCCGCCAAGCAAGAAGTCGGTGCTGGTGGTCAGCTCGTCGAACCAGTCATGGATTGTTTCGGGTGCGACAGCGGGCGGCATGCTCATGACCGCGCCCCCATGCCGGGCGGTGCCGCCGCTGGCCATTGCCAGCCCACTTCGCCGTTGACCGCGATCTGCGGGCGCTGGACCACGGTCATCGCGATCGCGGCCTCGACGTCGGCGGCGGAATCGAACCAGAGGATGGCATTGAGCACATCCGCCCAGTCATCGCGCTTGAAGTCGATCGAGACGCCGAGCTCGTCGTAGGCGTACAGCACAGCGTTGCCGCCGTAGAGCTGGCCGCCGATCGCGAAATAGCTTTGTCGGTGCGCGGGAGCGAATAGCCCGAACTCGAACACCACGATACCGAGTCCGCTCGCGACAATGTCGTGGTGATCGACCTCGCCCCGCTTCAGGCCAGCGAGCACAAGCGCGTCAGCAAACTCCTTCGCTTCGACGGTCGTCGTGGTTTTCTTGGTGGGATCGATGATGCCGAATTTCACGGGCGGGCCCTCTGTAGGGACCCTCCTACTTATCGTAAGATTCCTATCTCGTCAAACGGCGGCGTCCGTCGCCAAGACCGCAGTGCCTCGATCAATTCGTCGCACTCGTCCCGGTTGGCCAGGTCGAATTCCCCGCGCAATCGCCCCTGTGTCATCGAGATCAGGTACGGCTCGCCAGTAGACTGGCGCGACTTGATCTTGCGGATGGGGGGCTCGCGCGCCGCGCGCCGCGGGTCGTCAGTGAGCGCGATCGTTACGTCGGCCAACCCCAACGCGCGCGCGGCCTGCTGGCGTACATCTTCCGGCAGTTGCACCGGGGTCCCACGCCTTACAAACTGTTGGAAATATGCGTGATTTTTGCCGCATTCCTTGGACAGCCAGGCCAAGCTCCTGCCGGGGGCTTTGCACTGAGCTACGACAAAGGCGCGGACAGCATTACCATCCTTGTCGTCTAGATTGACTGACTGTGGCGCGTCTGAGTTCATTTGCGAATGATCCATAAAACTCAACCTGCTCCGACTCTGCAACCAAATTCAAGCAGAAAATAGTAAATATCCTATTTTTTGTCCACGCCAGGTCGCCTTCTCTTCCACGGATTTGCAAAATAGGAATAGGTTGGATAGGATCGGACCCATGCCGATCATGTCTGTGGATCAATTCGCCAACCAGATTGAGGCGTTCCTCACGCGAAGCGGCATGCCCGCAACGAATTTTGGGCGTGAGGCGATCAACGACCCGAATTTTGTCTTCCAGTTGCGGCGAGGTCGCGCCCCTTCGCTGCGGCTGGTTGAGATCGCGCAACGCTTCATCCAGAAACAGGATCAGCTCGCAAAATCGCGACGCAATCGGCGTCGCCCGAAGGTACGCAAGAACGGTCACGATACCCCCGCCAGCCCTTGATAGGCCGGCTCCGACTACCCGCTTGAAGCATATGCAAAATCTGACCTAGCGACGCGATCGGCGGCGCATGCGCGTCGCTGTGGCTCGCTGATAGGAGATAACCGATGGCACGATCAGCGAAGGACGGAACCAAAAACGGCAGTGGAACACAGACCGAGCATCCAGCTACCGCAGGCCATAACGGCCTGAGCGAGGATGATAAGCGCACCCGGTTTTTCAGCTACTGCACCAACTGGGAGGCCGCCCGCGCAGCGGTCAAGATCGTCGAGGAAGAGGCCAAGTCGGTGCTTGGCAAGCACGTCATCCGTGATTTCCGCACCCAGATCGCGCAACGCACGCCCGAGGGCGAGGCCAGGATTAGGGAACGCATCGATACCGCCCTGCGCATCCTGCGCTGGAACGCCAAGGCGCTCGGCACCCAAGCCAACTTTCTGGAGGACGACGATCGCACCCCCGCCGTCGATCGGGCCGAGGAGGAGGGCAAGCGCGACGGGCTCGCAGGCGCGCCGTGCAAGACCGACTACGCGCCCGACACCGAGCAATATCGCCGATTTATGCAGGGCTACCACGCCGGCCAAGCCACCATGGTCAAGGCCGGCATCAAGCCGATGCCTGTGAAGCCAGATGACGACAACGTCAAAGACTTGAGACCGCGCCACATGACGCAACCGGACGCGTGACGCGTGAGCGTCATGGGCGACGAGCAAGCAAGATCGGCGTCGGAGGTTTGAATGATCCTCGCGCTAGATCTAGCCCTTCGCACCGGCTGGGCTTTTGGCGCGGTCGGCACGCCGGTGCCCGAGCACGGCACGCACAAACTGTGTGCCGACGGCGAGCAGCTCGGCGTGCGCTTCCGCGCGCTGCGCACCTGGCTGGTCAAGGTGCTGGCCGAGCGGCCGTCGGCGACGCGCGTGATCTTTGAGGCGCCGATCCTGCGGCCGCACGACACGATCGGCACGGTGCGCGCGTTGTGCGGCTATGCGGCGATCGTCGAGGAGCTGCTCGAACAGCGGCCGGCCATCACGCTGACCGAGGCAACGCCGAGCGAGCACCGGCGCCACTTCATCGGCAGCCTCTATCGGCTCAAGAGCAAGGCCATCAAAGAGGCGACGGTCGCGAAGTGTCGACGGCTCGGCTGGAACCCGGCCGACACTGACGCTGCCGATGCGTTGAGCCTTTGGCACTACCAGTGCTCGCTCATTGACCCCCGCATCGCCGTGGAGACGTCGCCGCTGTTTCTGCGGAGGGCTGCGTCATGACCAACAGCTCGTTCTGGCAAGAACACCCCGAGGCAGACCCACTGATGCGCAAGATGTTCAAGGAGGGCTGCACCATGAGCCAGATCGGTGCGGCCATCGGCTGCTCGCGCAACGCCGTGGTCGGCAGGGTGCACCGCCTCGGGCTTAAGCGTTTTGTTCCGCGTGCGACGCCGCAGCAGCCTGCGCCTGCGCGAGCGCCGCGGCCGAAACCGCCGTGGGTGGTCGGGCACGCGCGCAGGCAGATCATCGAGCTGCGGAGCGACGAGTGCCACTGGCCGATCAACGAGCCTGGTGCGGACTTCTGCTTCTGCGCGGAGCCCAACCTCAGGGGCTCCAGCTATTGCCCCTACCACCATCGGCTTAGCTACGTGCCTGCGCGGGGGCGCCAACGCCCATGACCCGATGCCCGCACTGTCAGCAGCACATTGCGCTCCACTGCGACCGATGTAAGGGGCGCGGCTACTTGGTGGCTGATGCGGAGTGGAGGCCGGTTGCCGTCCAATGTCCCGAGTGCGCACCACGATGGTCTCAGCCGGGAGCGCAAACGCCGATGACCCGATGCCCGCACTGCCACCAGCACATTCGCGTGGAGCGCCTGGGCGTGCGGCTCTCGCCGCTCAAGGCGCGGTTGCTCGACCGCATCAAGGCGGCGGGCGAGGTCGGCATTTCGGCGCGCGAGCTGACCGATGACCTCTATGCCGGAAACAAGACCCGCAACTGCGTCAGCCAGCACATCAAGCAGATCAACGACCTGCTGGAGGAGACCGATTGGGTGATCGCGTCGGCCGGTCGCAGTTGGCTTGCGCGGCGATACCTGCGGCGACGAAAGCAAGCATGGAGGAAGGCGGCATGAGCAGCGAGATGCGTCAAGAAGCGATACTTGCGGAGCCACCAAGCGCAGCGAGTTCCGAGTTATTCGTGCTGCCGGACCGGCTTATAAAGACATGCTTAGGCAGTGACAAAGACGTCCTTTGCGATCTCATTGATGACATGAAGGCGTTCGGCATTTTTAAGCTGCCATATGATGTCGTCGACGTGAAGTTTACAGACTCTCAAACTGGCGGCGACAAACTACTAATAAAAAATCTTCATCTCACGCATGAATTGGAAAGCTATCGGGGACTATTCCAAGAGGGTCTAAAGACACCAAATTTCGCACTGGGGAATGTTTTTTACAATACAAGCTTTGATTTATGTCCATCGACAGATCATTCGGAACGCGAGGCTGAAGCACGGGCCCACTGCGATGTCGCAGCGATTGTTTTGATCATTGCTCTGGCGACATCCAATGTCGATAAAAAAGTCACCGAAAACAAGCGCGCTAAATTGGGAATCGGGAAATCAAAACACCAACATTACCGCCACATCACTTACTTGAATCTCCCAAAAATAGTAATTGAGCGAGAGCGGCATGCATCTCAATCCGATAGCCATCGGATTGTGAAAATGCACTTACGAAGAGGCCACTCGCGAAAACAACATTTCGGACAAGGCAACGCGCAAATCAAGCTCATCTGGGTCGCGCCCACTTTTGTTAATGCTGACGACAGCTATGTGCCGCGCGAAAAATATCAGGCCACGGCGGCAGCATGACCGACATCATCACCACGGCCGACAAGCTTGCGTGCGCGAAGCGCGAGCTAGCGATGCGCAAGAATGTTTACCCGCGCTTCGTCGAGCAAAACAAGATGAGCGCCGGCAAGGCAGCGCATGAGATCGCGGCGATGGAAGCAATCGCGCGCGACTACGAGGATGCGCTACTCGAAGAGGCCGCCGAATGACCCAAGTCGCGCCCATCCTGGTGCTGCAGGCGCGCGCCGAGGCGCGGGCGTTCTTGTGCGGCTATGGCGAGCTCACGCTCGTGCAGGCCATCGAGCCATTGCGGCAATGGGCGCGTGACAGCGGGCTCGTCGAGCAGCTCGGTGCGCCAGCGGTCGAGGCCATCATTCTCAAACCCTTCGACCTGGAGAATGAATGAGCGGCTTCACAGACCAAAGCTTTTCGGAAGGCCTAAACTCGTGGGCAAGTCTACTGACGACCGTGCCGCCAGGCGAAGCGCGCTGGAGGGTTTTCAAACAGGCCGCAAAAGAGATTGCCGGCTATACCCGTAAGGGTTTGAGCAAGGCCGATGCCGTCGACTGGCTGATGGCTAAGGCCGAGGCGCACGGCTTCACGGCCGAGCACCAGGTCGATGGCATACAAGCCGCGATCGCGTTTGCCTTCGAGCAATCCGAGCGCGACGTCGTGCCGGATCCAATCGAGGATGATGATCATCACCCTGGCCCTGACGCGCCCGATCCGAAGCCGAACGGTCAGGCCAACGGCAAAGGCACCGAGAGCACCTTTGTCATTTATTCGAAAGCCGACTTCGTGAAAGGGTTTCACGCGCCGAGCTACCTGATCGAAGGCATGTTGCAACGGCGGTTTATCTATTCGATCACCGGCGCCACTGGCCATGCCAAGACCGCGATCGCGTTGTTGATCTGCGAGCTGGTGTCGTCGCCCGAGCCGAATGCGATGCTGCTCGGCCATCGCGTGCGCAAGGGACGTGTCGTCTATTTCGTCGGCGAGAACCCTGACGACGTGCGCATGCGCGTCATTGGCGCCGACTCGCGGCGCCCTGGAGATCCACTGCAGGATTGGATTTCGTTTATCCCGGGCGTGTTCGACATCGACAAGATGTTCGAAAAGCTCGAGGCCGAGATCGAGCGCCTGCCCGGACCGATCGATCTCGTCGTGGTCGACACCTCGGCCGCCTACTTCCTCGGCAACGAGGAGCTGTCGAACACGCAGATGGGTGCGCACGCGCGCGTGCTGCGCCGGCTGACAACCTTGCCCGGTGGTCCGTGCGTGCTCGTGCTCTGTCATCCGATCAAGCACGCGGTGGAGCCGAGCCAATTGGTGCCGCGCGGCGGTGGCGCGTTCCTCGCCGAGATAGACGGCAACTTAACCGCCTGGAAAGCCACCGACATGATCGTGCTGCATCACACCAAGATGCGCGGGCCCGGCTTCGAGCCGCTCTCGTTCGAACTGGAAACGATCCGCACCGATAAGCTCGCCGACGCCGACGGTCGCCTGCTGCCGACGGTGCGCGTCGTGCCGATCACTGAGAGCGAGGAGGAGAAGCAGGCGTACAAGCAGCGCACCGAAGAGGACCGACTGCTGACCGAGATGCTCAAGCTTTCCGGTCAATCGGTCGCCGACCTGGCGCGCGCCTGCGGCTTCCTGCTCGGCAGCGGCGAGCCGCACAAGTCGAAGGTGCAGCGCATGCTCGCTGCGCTCGCCAAGAAACCAAAGCCCGCATTTACCGACAGCAACCGCGACAAGTGGGAACTCACCGAGAAGGGCAAGGCGGCCGCTCGAGCCATCGCCATGCGCCAGGCCAACCAGACCCAAGTCGCTCAACAGGCCGTGCCGGCGCAGAAGAACAGCCAGCAAAAAGAGAAGTTCAAGGACACCGGCGCCACCCAAGCCGGCACGGCCTGCGAGCACTGCCACCGCTCAACCGGCGAGGTTCGCAAGATCGCGCTCAATGAACCCGGGGAAAAGGCGGTGGCGCTGCACCCCGAGTGCGCCGCGGATTGGTTCGCCGGCGGCCGCTTGCCACTCGATTGATTTTGTTGGGCTTTTCGCTGGAACGGCATCTCTTGGAACGATCGTGAAAAAAGTGAGCAAAATCAAAGGCAAAATCGTTCCAGGCATTTGGAACGACTGTGGTCGCGAAAAATACAACCACGCTCCCGTTCCAGGATTTTGGAACGACAGCGCCGAATTGGAACGATTGAGGCTAACGATATGACAAACAACACTTTCATCCGTTTTGAGGGGGACGGGGTCACCTGCAGCGACCACGCTGGGAGCGGTCTGCAGGTAGCCGTTCCGTTCCATACCTACCCCTATAGGGGAAGGGGTACGGGGAAGGGGAAGTGCATGCCGGAGGTGTGCGAATGAGATTCGGGTCCGGGCGGCCCCATTCGGCCCGGCCCGATAGGGGTGCGCCGCCTCGTCAGGAGAGCGGCGCACCCCGACTACGAAGGGAGGAAACATGATCACCACCATGACCAGCTGGCACCGCTTCGTGCTTCACCACCGCGCCGACGACTACCTGCGGCTCGGCTGGTGCCCAAGCGCGGCGCTGGAGGGCACGCCGCACGGCCAGTATTGCGTGCTCATGTCGTGGTTGTGCCAATGCCCGCCCGTGGAGCCGAGGCTATGACGAGCACTGAGATGCTAGAAGAACTTCAGGCTTGCCAGGATTGCGACGACGGCTGCCGCCATCAGCCCGCCGCGCACGGTCAGGCGATATTCCATGGCCAGCATTTCGCTGCGCAGCGCCGTTTCCAGCGCCTTCAGACCGGCCTTCGTCGCGACGCCCGACCGCAGCGCATCCTCCATCGCATCGGCGTGCGCGCGCGCCTGATCGGCGGCAATGCCGGCGTTGGTGAGCCGATCGACGTAGCGTAGCCGGTCGAACAGCGGGGGCGAGTCGGCGGTGGTCATCAGGCGCTCCAGACGCCGTCTTCGACGGCTAATGATCGGTACCATAGCCACAACAGCATCGCAGGTAAAATAGGAATTTACCGAGTTGGCGACCAGATCCAGCGTGAAAATCGAGGAGTAGACCCCATGCGCCTGAGCACCATTGCGATCGATAGCCAGGGCCTGGCGCCGCCCCAATGGTCCGCCGCCTGGGTGCAGCGCCGGCTGATCGAGGCTTACAGCGTTGAGCGCCGGTTGCCGCACGCGCGCCGCCGTTTGTTGATTGCCAGCGCGTGGCCACCGATGGCGACCGAATTTTCCGACATCGTCGGCAGTTCCATGGAGGCGATCGCCCGCGACGCCGCCGTGCTGCTGTCGATCGCCATCCAGCACCACGTGCCGCTCGACATCCTGCGGCACGCCATCACGCGCGAGCAGGATGGCTCGGCGTCCAGCATCATCGGCAAGGTCGTGGATGAACTGAGCGGTCGTGCCGTGTCCGCAAACCAGCAGGAGCACTTGCTCAATGAATTACGATGATGACGTGCGACGTCAGTGGCAGCGATACCGGCAGCGGGACCACGACTTGGTGCTGCTCGCCCTCATGTGCATGGGTCTCAATGTCATCGTGCTGGGTGGCCTGCTCGTTTCAATGCTGGTGAGCCGATGAAAAACAATTCCAAAGCATCGACACACGCCGATCGTTACTTCGGTGAAAGAATCCGTGAGGCGAGGCTTGCCGTAAAAATGTCGCAGCATGAACTCGCCCAACTGCTCGGCATCTCATATCAGCAAGTCCAGAAATACGAGGCTGGCGCCAATCGTGTGAACGGCGGTCGCATCAACCTGCTGGTCACCGCGCTCAATCGGCCGGTGACGTTCTTCCTGCCCGACATCACCGACGTGCGCGCACAGGCCGACCCCGTCATGACCAAGTTTCTGTCCAGTCGTGAAGGGCTGGAGATCGCCGCGGCATTTCCCCGGCTGTCGCCGGCGTGGCAAGGCTACATCGTCAAGCTCGTGAGGCTCGCCAGTGAAACACAACCCGGAACACCACAATGATCAAGATCGAGTTCGACTATGCCGAGCTTGAGCGGTACGCGCAGTCGCTCAACGCGCGCGTCGACCAGATACCTTTTGCCTTGGCGCTTGCGCTCAACCGCTCCGCCGACGTCACCCGCAACCTCCTGATCAAAAGCACATGGCCGACCCACGTCGTTCAGCGCAACGCATCGTTCATCGCAGCGTCGCTGACGACCAAGGACGCGCGCGCCAGCAAGACCTCGCTGTCGGTCGAGATCTACGACAAGCTCGATCGCGGGAACCTGCAAAAGCAGGCAAAGGGTGGAACCAGAACCCCAAAGGGAGGTGGACATCTTGCGGTCCCGGTCAGCACGATCCAGCGCACCTCGCGCGGCGTGCCATCAAGACTGCGCCCCAAGAACCTCGCCACAAAAGCATTCAAGATACGGGACATGCTGTACACCAGGGACGGCAAGGGCAGGCTCCGGTTGCTGTACTCGCTCAAGCCATCGACCAAGATCCCAAAGCGTGTGCCGTTCTACGAAGACTTCGCCGAGTCGATGGACCGGGAGCTGCGCAGGACCATCCCATTGGCCGTGAAGAAGGCGATGGAGACCGCGCGATGAGATTGGTCCTGGATCGTGCAGCAAAAAAGGTACTACCGGGCTCAGGGCCAAGGCGGGGACCGCGCGACCCCGCCCTTTCAACATTTCTGGTACAGAATTTTTCCCGTTTGGTTTGGGCTGTGGAATGGCCACAGGGCGGGCGTGGGGCGGCCCAGGGCGCGTTTTGGCGAGGGGGCGCTACCCCAGTGGCTCCCCCCCTAAAAATAGAGCACAGGAGGCCAGTAGGCAGGCTGGCGGCGTTTACACCTTAAGAGGGAGGAAGAGTCATGGCACGCGCGGCGGTAAGCTTTCGGGAAGTGGCGGGGCTGACCGCTTACGCCAGAAACGCGCGCACCCATTCGGACGAGCAGGTCTTGGAGATCGCCGCCTCGATGCGGGAGTGGGGTTGGACGGTTCCGGTGTTGATTGCCGTGGGCTGCGAGGGGGCAGTCGACGGTGAAATCATCGCGGGGCACGGCCGGGTGCTGGCGGCCGCGGCGATCTATGGGGCCGGCGAGACGATCCGAATGGCGAGCGGCGCCGACGTTCCGCCCGGCCAAGTGCCGGTCGTCGTGGCGCGCGGTTGGACGGAGGCGCAGCGGCGGGCGTATGTCATCGCCGACAACCAGATCGGGCTCAACGCTGGATGGGACGAGGCGGTTCTGCGCATGGAGTTGGTCGACCTGCGGGAGTTCGGGTTCGACCTTTCGAAGATCGGGTTTGACGATGCCGAGCTGGCAGGGCTGCTCAATGTCAATCTCGATCCGCAGGCCGATCCCGACGACGTGCCGGAGCCGCCGGCGGTGCCGGTCTCGCGCACCGGTGATCTATGGCTGCTCGGTGCCACGGTGCAATGCCCGAAGTGCAAGAAGTCCATGCCACTCGAACGCGCGGTCCGCAAATGAAGTGCCGGTGTGAACACTGCCAGCATGAATTCTCCGCCACGCCGCAGGGCGGGCACCGGGTGTTGTGCGGCGATAGCCGCAGTCCCGCCGACGTTGATCGTCTGGTCGATGGAGCGGAGATCAATTTGGCATTCACATCACCGCCCTACGCCGAGCAGCGCGAATACGATGCGACTACGACGTTTCGTCCGGTCCCTCCCGACGCTTACGTCGAGTGGTTCAAGCCGGTCGCTGGGAACGTGGCGAGCCACATCGCCGCCGATGGGTCGTGGTTCGTCAACATCAAGCCAAGCGTCGACGGGCTCGACACGTCGCTCTACGTGATGGATTTGGTCATAGCTCACGTGCGTCATTGGGGTTGGCATTTTGCGACCGAATTCTGCTGGGAACGTTACGGCGTGCCGAAAGGCGTCACGCAGCGGTTCAAGAACCAGTTCGAGCCGATCTATCAGTTTGCTCGCGGCCGATGGAAGATGCGGCCCGATGCTGTCCGCCACGAAAGCGAAAACGCGCCGCGCGCTGGTGGACCGGGTGTTGGAAATACATCAGGGGCCACCGAACAAGGCGGTAATGTCGAAATATTCGGGGCCGCTAAGCGCCGTCATCACGGGACGCCGGCGCGTATGGCCGACAAGCAGGGGTCGTCCGCGGCTCCTGGGGAATATATCGGTCCCGGCCTCGCTTATCCCGGCAATCGCCTCCCGACATTCACCGCATCGCATGATGCGACCGGACATGCGGCTGCGTTCCCGGTTGGCCTGCCGGAATTCTTTTGCAATGCGTTCACCGACCCTAACGACACTGTGTTCGATCCGTTTTGCGGGAGCGGTTCAACCATCATTGCTGCCGAGCGAACCGGGCGGCGTGGTATGGGCTGCGAGATTTCGCCGGGTTATGTCGATGTAATAATCCAACGGTGGCAGCAGCAAAGCGGCCGCATTGCCGTACATGCCGACGGGTACATCTTCTCGGATCTAGTTAGATCGGAGGAATGCGCATGACGTTCGCATGCACATGCGAGCATTGCGGCACCGAATTTCAGGCCGAGCCTCAAAGTGGCCACCGGCTGCTGTGCGGTGACGCGACCAATGCCGACGACGTCGCCAAGGTGCTCGGCGGTGCCAAGCCGCACCTGATGGTGACCGACCCGCCGTATGGGGTGGACTATGACCCCGACTGGCGCAATCGGGCTGACCGTGCAAACGGTAAGCCCTATGGCGGTCGCGCCATAGGGCTGGTGTTGAATGACGACCGCAGCGACTGGCGCGAAGCATGGGCCTTGTTTCCCGGCGATGTCGCGTATGCATGGCACCCGCCGGGTGCCATGCAGGTTGCCCATCACGCGGCGTTAGTCGCCGCAGGCTTTGAGGTTCGGATGCAGATCATCTGGGCCAAGCAGCAGTTCCCCATCGGTCGTGGAAATTATCACGTCCAGCATGAGCCGTGTTGGTACGCTGTGCGCAAAAGCAAGACGGCGCACTGGCAAGGCGACCGGACACAATCGACGCTCTGGCAAATCGACAAGCCGGTGAAATCGGAAACCGGCCACGGCACGCAGAAGCCTGTCGAGTGCATGAAGCGCCCGATTGAGAACAACTCGAAGCCGGGGGACGGCGTATACGATCCGTTCGTCGGCTCTGGCACCACGATCATTCCGCCTATGTCGATGTGGCTGTGCTGCGTTGGCAGAATGTCACTGGCCGCACCGCGGTCCGAGGCGAGCGGGCAGACCTTTGCCGCCGTCAAGCAGGATCGCGAGTCTGGCGAGGCCAAGTCTTTGTCCGAGCGCGCCAGCGCCTGATTGCCGTGAAGCCGGGGCGGGCAAGCCTGCCAGTCTGCCGCCCCAGCCGGCCACCGAGATTATTTCTGTTGCTGGCCTTGCTGGCCGGTGACTTCGCTGCGCTTGACGGTCTTCTCGGAGCCATCTTCCAGCGTGATCGTGACCTGATCGGAGCCTTTGGTGAAGCCTGGGTCGCCGTCGCGAGCTTCGCGTTGGCTATGGATGGGTTTGCCTTGATATTGTTGAGCCATGTGCGTTTTCCCTTGTGTTGGGATGGATTGCGAACAACGGACAACGCACCGGGTGCCGGATTGTGCCGACCGGGTATCTGCCATCGCCGCGCGATGATCGCAAACCTCGACTTGACCGTTCTGATTTGTCAGAACCCAAACCGAAGGGCCGCGCAGAAGCGGGCGTTGCCCTCAACAGCCACGCGGCGGACAACCTCGTCGGTTGCTGCTTTCATGGCAGGCCGCGAGATAGTGCCGATCACATCACCAATGTCGGCCTTGACCTGATCAGGAAGCCTTGCGCACTCGTTGTCGTAGGCAATCCAGGTCGCAACAGCTCTGGCGGTGCGTTGCTCGTCAGTCTCGCGCGCGGCAGGTGCTGGCCTGGCCACCGGGCGCGTGGTCGCCGCGGCGGGTACTGCGGTAGCCTGCACCGGTTTAAGTTCGTCGTCCAACACCCAGACGCATGCCGGTGAAGCCTCCTCTGGCAGCACACAGACCGCGTTGCGGAAGCGTTTCTGCGAAAGAACGGCGGTGCCAACGGCGATGCCACGACAATGGTCAGAATCACTGGGGTCGAAAATTCGTCCTGTTGCCTTGCCGGTGCTCAGTGCGTCTTCGTTAAGAATGGCGCAGCCCAAGACAAATGCTTCCTTGTCCTTGGCGATGATGATGTAATCTGCCTTGACGCCACCCACCATTGCGGCGAGTTGCTTGGCAGGTACGATGGGTGCGGCGCGCGGCTTGTCTGGAGTTGTTGCAGCGTGGGCAAATGCAAGCAGGGTCAGCCCCAACATGGGATAGCCGACGAACTTGGCGAAGCGGGCATTGTTGGGGGTCATTAGCGTGCTCCAATGGTTGTGGGGTTAATGGTTCCGGTTGTTAAGTAGCCGGCTGGCCCGCCAACCGACTTACGCTTCCGTGCCAAAGATTTGCGCTTCGGCGCCAATCACGTCTGTTCGAACTCGTCGTTGAAGGTGGGCGGCTTGGCGCCCGCGAGCATCATCTCGATGGCGACCGAGACGGGACCGGTCACCGGGGTCTTGCCCGTCTCCCAGTCCAATACGGTGGCACCCGGATCGCGGCCTTTGAGACGCAGGAGGCGACCAACCTCGGCGGCACGTAGCGGCCTGTCGAGGCCCCACATGTCGCCAAGAGTTTTACGAGCTTTGCGGATTTGATCGCCGGTCATACGAAAAACTTGAGGCTGGCGAGGATCGTCACCACGGCTACCGACATCAGCCCCGTGCGGATCGTCATGTCGCGGACTGCCAAGGCTATCTCGTGCCGTAACGAGATTCCCAGCAGAGCAAGATCGGCCTTGACCGCAGTGATTTCGATCCGCACCGCAGCGACATCGTGCCTAGTCGCCACGCTTTCCCGTAAGGCTTCGTCCATTGCTTCGGCATGAGCGCGGGCGTGATCCTCATTGATGCCAGCCCGTTTAAGGCGATCCATATAAGCAAGGCGGTCGAACAGAATTTCGGTCACCGATTCATCCTCCTCAGGTTAAAATCCAGGCGATGGCCTTGGCCATCCACATGCACGCGGTCATTTGCACTTCGGCGTCGTTGCCGCCGATGTTGTCGAGGATGATGGCGGCGTTAGTCATCAGGCTGGTCATCGGATCGTCTCCCGAGGGAAGTGGGGCGCTGCCCCGTTGCTGATAGTCGTAATATAGCGGTACAGGCCTAACCTGTAAATAGCAGATACGCTATTAATCCGTATTTATTTTGCAGTCGCCTACAGCGTCTCCCAAGGGAGCCGCGTTGTCACCGCAAGCCAGTATCCCTTGGAAAGGCACCGCCATGTCAGCAGCAGCGCTGAATCGTCAGGCTGGGAGCTGAAGCACTTCAAGAAAAATCCCGCCGATCCTGGCGGGGCTTGGGGCGCGGCGCGGGGTTTTCAGTTTTTCTTAGTGCCCGCGGCGATCGCCCGCACGACTACAGACACTCTCAGCTCGTCGCCGAGCGCTTCACCGATCGCGGCTTTCGCGCCGCGCATGTCGACGGCGACACACCGGCCGACGCCGGGGGGATCGGCAGGCCTCGATTGAGCGGCGGCGCCGGCTCGCACGGCAGAGTCCGGTACCGCAGGCGGCCGCGCTGCGGCAGCAGCGCCACGTCGCTTTTCCTGGCGACGATCACCTTGTGCGACAACTTTGTAACAACCCCGTCGAGCGCGCCGATCTTAAGCAGGTGATACAGCTTGCTCACTGGCAGCCCGGCATAATCGGCAATGGCCCTCGCGCCCCACAACAGGTTGGCAGTATCGGCGGTCTCTTTGGTGGCTTTACTTGACATGACGGCACCTCTGTTTCGGTGCCGTCACCAGTTGGCGCATGCTGCGAGGTCGTCCATTGATATGTATCGCCACGGATCGTCGTGGCGATACATATCAATGGACGATGCCCGTTGATGCCCCTGTGCCCGCGGACATCCAGTTGTTTGTGAGCAATTTCATTGCGATTGATATCAGGCGGCGTCGATCATCATCAAACAGCGAGGCGCGATATGGCCGAAGACCGAACCCTTGGCGCGGATCAAGCCAACGATGGCGGCGCCAGCCATCCCAGGGGCCCGTTGTTCAACACCGAGCAGGCTGCCAAGCTGATCATGAAAGGGCCCGAGCGGATCAGACAGCTTGCCAAGGGCGGGTGGATCGCGCAGGCGGGCACGCCGTCGGATCGTCGCTACCGGCTGCTCGACGTAGTGCAGGGCTATATCCGCTTTCGCGACGACGAGGACCGGCGCACCAGCAAGATGGCGGCGCACTCGCGCATTCAGGACGCGCGCTCGCGCGAGGTCGAATTGAAGAACGCGCAACGCGAGGGGCGTTTGATTGATTTGGAAGAAGTACTCGCGGTGATAGAGGAGCTCATGGGTTTGCTGCGTTCGCAGTTATCTGGTTTGCCGGCGCGCGTTACCCGTGATTTGCAATTCCGCCGCACCATCGAAACGGCTTTGAATGACATCCTTAATGCAATCGCCGATGTTGCCACCGAAAGAACGAAAGCTCTGGGAGCGCGTCGCGCTGCTGGCTCGTCCTTCGCGTCCGATGGAGCCGGATCGCTGGGCGGTGCTCAACCGGACGCATCCGCAGACATCGGGAGTGCCGGGACCGCGTGATCCGTATCTGACGCCGTACATCATCGAGCCCGAGCGCGTGATTGCGTCGGGCCAGTACAAGCGCGTCGTGCTGGTGTTCGGATCGCAGGTTGGAAAAACCGAATGTCTCTTAGACGTGGCTGGCCAGCGGCTCGATCAGCGTCCCGGCCCGATCTTGTACGTCGGGCCCAACAAGCAATTCTTGTCCGAGCAGTTCGAGCCGCGCGTGATGGCGTTGCTGGATGGGGCGCCGACGCTGGTCGAGAAGGTGGGCCGCGGCAAGCGCATGACCAAGACTCGCAAGGTCGTAGCTGGGGTGCCATTCCGTTTGGCGCATTCGGGGTCGTCTGCTGCGCTCAAGTCCGATCCTGCCGTGCTGGCGCTGGTCGATGAATACGACGAGATGCGCGACAACGTGAATGAGCAGGGCGGCCCGCTGGGATTGGTCGAACGGCGCGGCGATACCTATGCCGACTTTGTTTGCGTGGTGACGTCAACGCCGAAGCGCGGGCGGGTGGCGGCCGTCCAGGACGCGGCGTCGGGCCTGTTCTTCTGGGACCCGGTGGATGTCGAGGACATCGACAGCCCGGTCTGGCAGCTCTGGCAGCAAGGCACGCGGCATCACTGGTGCTGGCCGTGCCCACACTGTGGCGAATATTTCGTGCCGCGATCCGACTTGTTGAAGTTTCCGCTGAAGGCAACCCCGCTGCAGGCGTCACGTGAAACATTCTTGGAATGCCCCTCGTGCCATGGCGTGATCGTGGAGGCTCACAAGGCCGAGATGAACGAGCGCGGGCGCTATGTCGCCCCAGGGCAGACCGTCGACAAAGACGGCAATGTCGAGGGCAAGCCGCCTGATACCAAGTCTGCGTCGTACTGGTGCTCGGGCCTGGCCTCGCCGTTTGTCACCATCGGTGAGCGCGTGGCGGTGCGGGTCGAGGCGCAGCAGTCCGGCGACGACGCCATGGTGCAGCAGGCTTTCAACGCCGGCTTCGGCGAGCTCTATTCGCCGGGCGGCGGCGAAGTCCCCGAATGGATGGAGATCAAGGAAAAGTCCGCGAAGGCCACCTACAAGCGCGGCGAGGTGCCAGAGGACGTGCTCTATCTGACGCTGGCCTGCGACGTGCAACGGCATTCGATCCCGTGGGCCGTCAGGGGCTGGGGTGCACGCGCCAGCTCGTGGCTGATCAACTACGGTTACCTGCGCGGCGACACCACCGAGGAGGATATTTGGAATGCGCTGGGCGACCTTGTCGTGCAGCCGATCGACGGCATGGCAATCCGGCTTGCCTTCATCGATAGTGGTTTCCGCCCTGGTAAGACCGACACATTGCCGCTCAATCGAGTCTATGAGTTCTGCCGCCGGTTCCCGCGCAGGGTGCGGCCGACAAAGGGCTCGTCGTCGCCCATGCGCACGCCGTTGCTCATCAGCAAGATCGAGGTCAACCGCAAGGATGGCCGCGCTGCGAAGTACGGTCTCGACCTCGTGCGGCTCGATACCGACCACTGGAAAAGCTGGGTGCACGAGCGGCTGCGCTGGCCGGAAGATCATGTCGGCGGCTGGCACGTGTTCAAGGGCGTGGATGACGACTACTGCCATCAGCTCGTATCTGAGGCGCGGCTGAAGCGTCCAACCGGGCGCGTGGAGTGGGTGCAGCGGTCGAGGGATAATCATTTTTTTGACGTGGAGGCCCAGCAGGCGGCGGCTGGCTATTTGCTCAACGTGCAGCGCATACCATTGCAAAAGCTTGACAATGGCACTAAGGATGCCGGTGGCAGGCAGCCAGCAACCCCATCCGAGGTAGCGACAACCGCTCCTGATCCGCCACCCGTCCCGCCACCATTACAGCGCGGTCGAAGGGCTAGACGCATCATCAGATCGAGCTATCTCGGAGCCTGACGGGCTCCGCATCGTGCCTTCGGAACCTACCCGCGAAGAGCTGCTTGCGCAGATCGCCGCGCTGCAGGCGCAGCTCGCGCAGCCATCGCCGTTTGTGCGGGAAGTAGCGGGCATTGCCCCGCCATCTCAGCCTGACAAGAAGACCTCGCAAGCTGCAACGCCAACCGCAACGCAGTTTGCGCTGGTGCGCGGATTGCTTGCTCCAGGCGGCCGCACCGGCAAGGAAACTCCCGAACAGATCGTCAGCCAGATCACGGCGCTGAAGGCGATCATCGTTTCCGGCGTCAACAGTGCTGGCTACGGAGACAAGCGCACCGAATTCCGCTCGCTCGCCGAGATGCGGCAGATCCTCAACGGTCTCGAAGAGGATTTGGCCGCGGCCTTGGGTCAGGGCGGTCGCATCCGCCAGATCAGGATGACCACTTCAGCCGACAAAGGGCTGTAGATGGGCACCGTGCGCGACATCCTGTCGGAAGGCATTCTGGGGCGGTTCATCTCTAAGACCAGCAAGAGCGCACGCAATCAGTATGACGGCGGCGGGCAGCGGCGGCGGCTGAAGTCGTGGATGCCGACCCAGTACACTACAAACGTCATACTGTCCGCGACAGGTGCCGTGCTGCGCGCCCGCGCGCGCGATGCACTGCGCAACAACCCGCACGCCAGTGCCGCCTGCGAGAGCTTCGTTGCAAATCTGATCGGCACAGGCATCAAGCCATCGTCACTGCTGAGCGACGAGGCTGATGCCGATCTGCGTCAGACCATCATGCAGACGTGGCTGGACTGGACCGACCAGACGGACGCGGACGGCATTGCCGACTTTTACGGAATGCAAACCATAGCAGCGCGCTCGATATTCGAAGCCGGTGAGGTGTTCATCCGCTTTCGCAATCGCAAGCCGGATGACGGGTATGTGGTGCCGATGCAGGTGCAACTGCTCGAAAGCGAGATGTGTCCGTACTGGTTCAACCGGCAAGCGCCGAACGGCAACTGGATCATGAACGGTATCGAGCTTGATCTGCTGGGCAAGCGTGCAGCGTATTGGTTCTATCCGACGCATCCGGGCGACATGCCGATTGAAGTGCAGATGGCATCGCTTGCCCCGGTGCGAATTCCGGCGTCCGAGGTGCTGCACATCTTCAAATGCACGCGGCCCGGTCAGATGCGCGGTGTGCCCCTGATCACCCCGGCGCTGGTGCGAATGTTCTTGCTCGATCAGTACGACGACGCCGAGCTGGAGCGCAAACGCATTGCGGCGATGTTCGCTGGTTTTATCACGACACCGACCCCCGAGGACGTCATCCCCATCGATGGCGTGGACACCAGCGCCCCGCAGGAGAACATCGGGCTGTCGGGTTTGGAACCGGGCACCATGCAGACACTGCTTCCGGGCGAGGACATCAAGTTCTCCGAGCCCGCCGATGTCGGTGGCACTTATGAGGCCTATCAATATCGCCAGCAGTTGGCGATCTACTCTGCTCTCGGCATTCCATATTCGGTCGGAACGTCAGACCTTCGACGCGCGAACTATTCCTCGTTGCGCGGCTCCATCGTGGAATACAGGCGCAAGCTCGAGCAGTTCCAGCATCAGATCATCGTGTTCCAGATGTGCACTCCGATCTGGAAGCGGTGGCTCGACACGGCGGTGTTGGCGCAGGCAGTCCCGATAGGAGCGAGTGAGTATCTGGCGGATCAGGCGCGCTATCAGCGTGCGAAGTGGATACCTCAGCGCAACGATTGGGTTGATCCGCTGAAGGATCGTCAGGCTGAAAAACTCGCCGTCGATGCGGGCTTCAAGAGCCGCAGCGACGTGATCGAAGCCGAAGGGTCGGACCCGGAGGAGAACGATCTGCGAATTGCGGCCGATCAGGCGCGCGCGGAACGGCTCGATCTGGTGTTTGCGGTTCATACCGCCGCTGCCACGCAGCCACTGACGCCGAGCGAGCAGGCCGAGAAGGACGCCAGAGACAAGGAGGCCGCCGATCAAGCCGCGCAGGAGGCGGCGGACCAGGCGGCCACAGAGGATGCGGCGTGAAGGAGTAATGCGATGCGCAAGTGGTACACGATGAAGGCAGAACAGACCGCCGCCGAGATCGTCATCTACGACGAGATTGGCAAGTCATGGTGGAACGAGGATGCCATCGGGGCCAAGCAATTCTTGGATGACCTCAATGCGCTGGGTGATGTCGACAGCATCACGCTGCGGATCAACTCGCCGGGTGGCGATGTGTTCGATGGTGTCGCGATCCACAACTCGCTGAAAAACCACAAGGCCAAGGTGACCGCGCAGATTGACGGCATCGCCGCGTCTGCCGCGTCATTCATTGCAATGGCCGCCGACAAGATCGTGATGCCATCAAATTCATTCCTGCTGATCCACGGCGCTTCCGGCTTGGCGCTGGGCGGTGCCGATGTCATGCGCGCTACCGCCGACGACCTCGATCGCATCGACAACTCGCTGACCGCGACTTACGTCGCACGCGCGAAAAGCACGACCGACAAAGTCAAGGCGCTGATGAAAGAGGATCGCCTGATGGACGCGACCGAAGCCAAGCAGTGGGGCTTCGCAGATGAGGTCACGGCCGAGAAAAAGATGGCTGCAAAATTCTCATTGCGCCTGTTGCCGAAGGCGGCGGCCGATCGCTTCCGCGCAGAAACAGGGACCGCGCAGGGCGACCCGCCTCAAACTGCACCGGCCCCTGGGGGCCCGGAGGGGCAGCCCACCGTTCCTCCGGCCCCGCCCCCGGGTTATCAGGAGCATCCGCACGAGGCGCCCGCCGAGCAGCCGCCGGTCACCCGGCCGACGCCAAAGGAGCCGCCCCCGACCCCAGGCTCGCCCAGGAGCGAGAAGGTGGTCGATCTGAATGCTGCCAAGCAGCAGGGCGTCGATGAGCATCGTCGGTACGTCACCGATGTGACCGACCTTTGCACACTGGCGCGCGCACCAGAGCGTGTCGGTGCCTATGTGCGCGCGAACACCCCCGTGGAGCAGGTCCGCAAGGAGCTGTTGGCAATGCAAACGGCAGAACCGGCGGTGATGCCCCACCACCCGCTTGCACCACAAACGCCGCCAGCGGCGGCATGGGCAAAGATCACCGACAAGATCAACGCGCGCCGCAGCACCAAGTAGAAAAGGAGGTTTTTGATATGGCCGACCACACCAAGGAAAATCCCACGACCAAGGGTGGCGAACACCGCCCGGTCGAGCGCCCTATCGCTGGGACCAGTGATCCGCGCGATCCAGGCTACGTTTCTGATGACCAGCGCCGCACGCAGAAGCAGAACGACGAAAAGATGCGGCATGAGAATGAAGAAATCCAAAAAAAGGCCCGGGAAAGGGCTCGCGAGTATTCCGACAAGCTGTTCGAGGCGCAGCAACAGCAGCTTGCCGACGAGCAGAAGGCGCTCAAGGAGCGCCGCGAGCTTGTCCAGAAGCATCAGGATGACCGCAGGAAAGAAGACGAGCGCCGCGCAGCACTCAGCCCTGCCGAGCGCCTCGAAGAAGATGAGAAGCGCGCAAGCCGCACCCCGGAGGAAATCGCAAAAGACAACGAGGAAAAGGGGATTGTTGGCTTTGTCACGCCAGAGCAGATGGACCAGATCAACCAGCTCGCCGGGACGCCATCGTATCCGCTCTATAACGAAACCGCGCATCCGACAGAGATGGTTCTGACGGAAGCCAACGGTCAGCGCTCGCGGGCGTATGCCTATCTCGCCGATCCCGTCACCATCAAGGTCGGCCAGCCGTTGAAGCAGACGGTCGCGCCGACATCGAACACGCCGGGAACCTTCGTTCCGGCTGCGGTGGGCGCGGACTGCAGCGCGATTGCGCTCTACGGCGGCACGTCAAATCCGACCAACGGTCTGCGCATCGCGGTGCTGGTGCGTGACTGCGAGATCAACGGCTATTGCATCAACTGGGGTGCGATCACCGTGCCGGAGCAGGCCATCGGCCTGACCACTCTCGCCGCCGCTGGGATCATCGTCCGTTACTAAGCGGGCATCCATCAACCGCTCGCCGATAGGCAGCTAATCAAAGGATCACGGAAATGCTCGACATCTTTCGCGGCGATGCCTATGGCGTGGTGCCGCTTTCAATCGCAATCAACAATCTGAAATTCAAACCCGGCTTTATCAGCAGCAGGGGCATCTTCAACGAGATCAGCGTTGCGACCACGGCGGTGTCGATCGAGGAAAACAACAACATCTTGATGCTGATCGCGCCGACGCCGCGCGGCGCTCCCGGCCACACGATGCCGAAGCCACGCCGCGCCCTGCGCATGCTCGCGGTCCCGCACTTCGAGATCAACGACGCCATCATGGCCGAAGAAGTCCAGGGCGTTCGCCCCTTCGGACAGGAAACAGGCACCGAAGCAGTGATGACGAAAGTCGGTGAGCGAATGCAAATTGCCGGACAGTCGCTGGAATATACGCAGGAATACGCTCGCGCTGGTGCGATCAAGGGCATCGTCACCTATGCCGATGGCACGACGCTCAATTTGTTCAACGAGTACGGCATAACCCCGCCAGCGGCGATCAACTTCCCATTCAGCACGGCGCCGGCAACCGGGAACATTCGCCAGATATGCGCGCAGGTCATCCGCACCATGGGCACCAATCTTGATGGTCAGGGCTTTACCGGCGTTGAGGCAATCGTTGGCGATGCGTTCTTCGATGCACTGATCGCATGCGCCGAGGTGCGCTCGACATACCTCCAAACGCAGGACGCTGCCGAATTGCGCAGCGCTTACATCAGCGGAGGTCAGACCTGGGGCTCGTTCGTGTTCGGCGGCATCCTGTGGACCAATTATCGCGGCTATGCGCAAGGGGTGCCGATCATCGAGACCGACGCTGCCTACTTTTATCCCACAGGCGTGCCGAACCTGTTCCCCACGGTCTATGCGCCAGCCGACTACATCGAGACCGTGAACACGATGGGCCTGCCGCGCTACGTCAAACAGTACCAGATGCCGAATGACAAAGGCGTCCACATGGACACGCAGATGAATGCCCTCAACTTCTGCTCGCGTCCGCTCGCGCTGCTAAAGGGCACACACACCTGATCTGCACCTTGCCACCCTTTATCTGGAGGACTGCCAATGCCGCTTGTTATTATCGACGGTCCAACCATCCACGCGGGAGAAAGCCTTTCGGATGGAGCTGATTGTTCGGCTGGAACCATCGTCCGCATCACCGTGCCCCAGGAGTACAACGACGGCGATATGCCGAATCAAATGTCGTTCCAGGTATCGTCGGACGGCAATGGCTATAACGATATGTTCGATGACGAAGGAAAAGAAATCGTCGTCGTGGCGCGGGCAAACCAAGGCATCGTGATCGACAGGACGTGGGCGCGCACCGTCGGCTTCATCAAGCTGCGGTCCGGCACGCGCGATAGACCAACGCTGCAAAAAGTCGACTGCAAACTGGCAATAGCAATCTCAACTCCCTGAATTCCTCCCCTAACTTGGATGCGGTCGCGGCCGCATCCGCCTTTTTGAGGAGCCAAAACGGTGGGCGTGAATTTCGACGCATTGGTGTTGTCCCCGTGCGAGGACATTTTCGCCATCGCGTGCACGTTCACGCAGCTTGTGTCCAATCCAGGCGCACCACCGTTCGTGGCGCGCGGAGTCTTCTCGTCCAACCCGATCGACGTGCAGATGCAGGACGAGACCATCTTTGGCGACCAGCAGACCTCGCTGGGCATCCGGCTGCGCGACTTCGCCCTGCCGCCGCCGGGGCGCGGCGACCTCGTCGAAATCGTCGACATCAGCCACCCCGCATTCGGATCGAAATACTGGATCGGCGACGTGGATTTGGATGGGCAGGGCGGCGCGGCACTGCTGTTGCGGATTCAGCACCCACCGGACGGGCCATGAGCCACTATGCAAGCATGATGCAGACCGCCGCGATGGCGCGCTTGCAGGCTGGCTTCACCACGCGCTTCAAGACCTACCGCAACACGCCCGCGCTGCAGGTGACGCCCGCGGACCTGCCGTTGCTGGGGGTCTACATCCTGCGTGAGCAGCGCAGGCCATTGGGGTCCGCAAATCACGCCGAGCCGAAATTCCAGGCCGAGCTGACGCTGGGCTTCTCGGGTGCGGTGCACGCCGAGACCGACGACCAAAACAAACTCGACGCGCTGGAGGAATGGATGTCGGAGGCGGACGAGATCCTGCTGGAGGACCCGACATTCGTGCGGCTGGTCGAGGGCTTCACCGGCATGGACCGGAAGTCGCAATACGCCAAGGTCGGTGAGACAACGCTGTTCGAGATCAGGGTCGAGCTGATGATGGTGTTCACCGACTGGCACCCCCCGAGGGTGCCGGACATGCTGAACACGATCCATGTCGAGACGCGCTATCCGAGCGTGGACACCGATCCTGCGGAGGTGCTGCAGATTATCCGCCAGTACGACCTGACGCAGAATGAGATCACCATGGCGCTGGCCAGGGCAGCACAGTTGAAGGCGGGACGAAACGGCGGACAGCGTCCGCTACACCCCTGACCGAGAAGGAGACCGCGAACATGCCCGTGTCGTTTAACAGCATCCCCGCGAATTGGCGGATGCCCTTATACTGGGTGGAAGTAGATCCCTCGATGGCAGGCTATCCCCGGTCGCGGCTGACCTCGCTCATCATCGGAACCATGACCGCGGACGGCAGCGCAATTCCAAACGTGCCGGTGCCGGTGCCGTCGCAGGCCGACGCCCGCCTGCTGTTCGGCTACGGCTCGATGCTCGACGGCATGGTTGAGTCATTCACTCGCAATAATTTTGCGCAGGAGCTGTGGGTAGTCCCCATCGCCGAGGCGACGGCTGGCGTTGCCGCCACCGCGTCCATGACGGTGACGGCGCCGGCGACCGCCGCAGGCACGCTGCCGGTCTACATCGCCGGACGCCGAGTGCAGGTCAGCATCGCGGCCGGTGAGGCTATCGCCGTTGTTGGCGGCAAGATCGCCGTCGCCATCAACGCGGACCCGTCGATGCCGGTGATCGCTACCACGACGCCGGCCGACAGTCCCGACATCACGCTGACCGCGAAGTGGAAGGGCGTGGAAGGCAACGAGATCGACGTGCGGCTGGCCTATGGCGGGGCGCTCGCAGCGGAGCGCGTGCCGGTCGGCCTCACTATCACGATGCCCGTCGACAACAAACTGGCGGGCGGAACCGGCACCGTCGATCTCACGCAGGCCATCGTCAACCTGGGCGACGAGATCTACGAATACGTCGCCACCGGCTTCTCCGACAGCACCTCGCTGACGCAGTTGGAGGCCGAATATGGCTTCTCCGACACTGGTCGCTGGGGTTGGATGCGGCAGCTCTACGGACATGTGTTCGGCGCCTACAAGGGAGATGTCGCAACGCTCCTTCAGTATGGCCCGAACAACAATTCCGGCGTGCTTTCGATCATGGGGGTGGAGGACACCTCGCCGACTCCTTCGTGGAACTGGGCCGCGGCCTACACGGCCAAGGCCGCGCGCGCGCTGCTCAACGACCCGGCGCGACCGCTGCAGACGCTTGCAATGGAGGGATGCCTGCCCGCGCCAAAGCATCAGCGCTTCACAAAGGCGCAATGCAACCAACTTGCTGGCGTCGGAATCGCCACACAGTCGGTGAACGACGACGGCATCCCGGCGATCATGCGGGAGAGCACCACCTACCAGAAGAACCTCTACGGCCAGGGCGACGACGCCTACGAGTTGGTGCCGACGCTGGCCACGCTGGCGGCATTGTTCCGCTCGCAGCGTTTCGTCATCACCAGCAAATACCCGCGTCACAAGCTGGCGGACGACGGAACGCGGTTCGGGGCAGGGCAAGCCATCGTGACGCCGAAGATCATCAAGGCGGAATTGGTCGCGCAGTACCGGGCCGACGAGTTCCTGGGCCGGGTCGAGAACGCGCAGGCCTTCAAGAAAAACCTGATCGTGGAGCGCAACGCCAACGATCCAAACCGGATCGATGTGCTGTATCCGCCCGACCTCATCAACCAACTCCGCATCTTCGCGGTGCTGGCGCAGTTCCGTCTCCAATATGATAGAGGGATCGATACAGCAATTGCGATTTAGCACACCAGAGACTGGTGATCATCCGCCGCGAGAACTGCAACCGAAGGAGAAACAGTAAATGCGACCATTTCTTGCGATGATTACGCCGCTGACCGACGGCGGCGTGCCGACCCATCCGATTGCGGAGCCACCGCCTGGTATCTGGCCGAGCCCTGGGCATCCGGCGCACCCGATCGCGCCCGGAGGAGGTCAGCCGCCCGGCATTTGGGGTGGCGGCAACATGCCATATCCCGACCAGGGCCTGCCGGGCCGCCCACCCGGCATCTGGGGTGGTGCGCCGTCGTATCCGGATCAAGGCTTGCCTTGGTACCCTGGTTATCCGTCGCACCCGATCGCGCCTGGTGGTGGCCCGTCGCAGGGAGGGCCGTTCCCGACCAACCCGATCGTGCTGCCGCCCTATCAGGAAGGCGGACCGCCGGTCACGATTTGGCCGAATCCGGGGCATCCCACGCATCCCATCGTGGTGCCGCCGTTGCCGCCGCCGCCGCCTGACGGCGAGGCGATCAAGCCGCCACCCGAGACGGGCGGCTGGGCCTATGCTCCGAGTGTTGGTTGGGGGTATTTCCCAGGGCCGGACGCGGCCTCACCCAAATAAGCGACCCCGGCGCGCTGCTCGAGGCCGAGCCTGGATGCACCCGCTTTCGGGCGGCGCATCCAGAACTTTAGACGATCATCAACAAAAACAGAGGGAGTCCCAACCATGAGGGCATGTTTACTTGCGTTCGCGATTGTGCTGGCCATGCCGGCGTCGAGCAAAGCTGCCATCATCGGCACGTTCGGAGTCAATCCGACCTCGGCTGCCGGTGCGTTCTCGAACGACCCAAATGGCCCGCTCGTAGGTGGGTTGTTTCAAGACCAGTACACGTTTGATCTTGTTGGTGGTCCGACGTTCGTTACCGTGGCATCGGCGACCAACACGTTCGCCATTGGCGGCGTCACCGGCCCCTTCGGCATTCAGAATTTCGCTGCGGCGATCTTTCTTGACCCTGATGGCACCATCGGTAACGGCGATGAACTGAAGTTCGGGCCCCAGTTTGCGACCATCAGTGCAGATGGCTTGAGCCAGGAACTCAACGGTAGTGGGTTGCTCAATGCCGGCCACTACTATCTGCAGATTCAGGGTAATGCTGGCGCGCTTGCGGGCTACGGCGGCAATCTGTCGGTCTCTGGAGTTCCGGGACCAATTGCTGGTGCAGGGTTGCCGGGGCTGCTTGCCGCGGCTTTCGCGCTGTTAGGTCTCAACCGGCGGCGCAACGCCTCGAAGCGGATTTCAGCCTGAATAAAGCTCCGAGGCGGACGATGACGACAGGACGAGTCAACCGGCGCATGGTCACGGCACCGCCAGATGCGGATTTCGACGCGAATGATACCTACGGCAAGGTGGGATCGCCGTACTGGGACAAGCAGCCGGTCGCGATCGTCGCCGATGGGCCTTCACTCGTCGGCTTCGACTTCGAAAGGCTGCGGGGCGCGACCATCCTTGCGGTCAAGGGGTCGATCTTCGACATCCCATGGGCGGACGCCGGGTTCGGTCTCGACATGGAGCGCTATGCCGAATGGCGCGACAAGCTCGCCGACGTGCCGGCGCGTGTCTACTGGGCTGTCCCCGAGGACCAGCTCACCAAGACAGGTGCTGCGCCGCCATCGCGCAACGTCACCTTCGTCAAGCGGCTGGTGGGTCAGGCGGTGTCTGAAGATCCAAGCGCGATCTATGGCGGCGGCACCAGCGGGTTCGGTGCACTGCAAATCTGCCTGCACAAGCAGGCCAAGCGCATCATCTTGTTCGGCTACGACTATGACGGTTCCTTTCAAGACAACCAGCAGCATGACAAGAAGCGGGCACAGAATCACGAGAACTGGAAGGTCTGGGCAAGCCACTTCGAAGTCTACGTCCCGCACCTCAACAAGCGTGGCGTTCACATTGCGAATGCCTGTCCAGCATCGGCAATTCGCTGTTTTCAGAAGGTCACGCTCGATGACGGCGTGGCAATGCTGAAAAAATGATCGGCGATGTCATTGTCGCGTGTGTCCGCACCGGAACCGCCTTCGACTTTGGCCACGTCACCAAGATGCGCAACATGGTCGCGCGCCACATGCAGCGCCCCTATGAACTGGTCTGCCTGACCGACCAGAGGGAGCGTTGCGATGACGTGACCTTCATCGACATCGAGGAGATCGGGCTCAAGAGCTGCTGGGCTAAAATGATTTTGTTCGCTCCCGAGTGGCGCGGCCGATCAAAAGTAGTTTATCTCGATCTCGACAACATTCTCATCAACGACATTACACCACTTGCGGATGCGGTTGGCGAGTTCAGCATTTTGGCGAACCAGGGTGCCGTCGGCGCCTGCAAATACAGTAGCAGCGTCATGGTGATCGGCGGCGGCCAGTGCGGGTTCATCTGGTCGCGCTTCGACCACCGTCGCGACTGGTACATTGAGCGGTCGGGGCGCTACGGCGACCAGAAGGCCATTGAGCTTCTGTATCCCAACGCACTGTTCCTGCAAGCCCTGATGCCACGGGATTTTTTCTGCAATTACCGCGACCTGACAATTCACCCACCGAAGCACTCGGCGGTCATCAATTGCGGAGGGACCCACAAGCCGCCGTGGGTGCAAGAGGCGTGGCAGTGATCGCGCGCGCCCGGTCTGGTCGCCATCGATGTCGGGACCTACACAGGGCTGTATTCGATCGTGGCGGGAGCGGGTTATCGCGGTCGACAGCTCACGCAACGCTTCATTACAACCCGGAAGTCGCACTAACTACCTGGGCGAGTTTGGAGAAAGGTATCTCCAACCAACGGAAAGCATTTGCACGACCTTGGACGACTTTCATTTGAAAACTTGGCTGCTATTAAGATCGCAATAAAAAAGAGGGTAGGCGCGTTTCGCCTGCCCCCTCTCAGTTAGACCTCTACGGATGCATGCCCCTTTAATCATGGAGGCTTGCATGCCGCAAGGACCTATCGCCGGCACCGCATATCTGAAGGTTGACGGAGCGATGTTTCCGCTCAAGGGCAGCCTCACCGTCTCGATCACGCAGGTCGAGCGCACCGGCATCGCCGGTCAGGATTACGTGCACGGCTACCAGGAGCTGCCGCGCGTGCCGTACATCGAGGGCGATCTCTCAACCTTGCCCGAGGTCAGCACCGAGTTCCTGGAAAGCATCACCGATGCCACCGTCACCGCCGAGCTGGTGAATGGGCACACCTACGTGCTGCGCAATGCGTGGGTCAAAGGGCCGGTCGAGATCAACACGCACGACGGCCAGTTTCGGATCAGGTTCGAAGGCGTCGATGGCGACGAGCTGACGTCGTAGGGAGCACGCAATGGCGGAAGCGGCAGTCAAGGCGGCGGACGTAGTCGAGCTGAAGCGCCCGAAAGAGATCGTCATCGACCTGACCACGCCCGTGCAAGCGAACGGGGAGATGGTGAAGAAGCTGGTGTTCCGCAGGCCGACCGGAGGCGACATCATGGCGATGGGCAACGGCTATCCGATCGTCATCGATTGGCAGACCGGGAGGATTGCACCGAACCCAGAGGTCATGGGCGCTATGATGTCCACGCTGGCGGCGGTGCCGCCCTCCACCATCAAGGCGCTCGACAGCGAGGACTGGTCGACCTGCGCCCATGCGCTCATGGGTTTTTTCCCGCCGGGCGTCCAGGCGATGCAGTACTGAACTGCTATCGGCTGGCGCGAGTCTATTCCTGTTCCCCGGCGGAATTTCTCGCGATGCCGCTCGATGAGGTCGAGCAGCACATGGAGTGGACCGACAGATTACTCGCCATTGCAGAGACGACGCGATCGCACTGAGCCACGGCCATGCCCGATGACGTCCTTCGATTACGCGCGACCGTCGTCAGCGAGGAGGCGCTGGCGAACATCCGCGCGATCGGCCGTGAGATCGGCGCGGTGCCGGTACGGGCAGGCAAGGGCGTTCAGCAGGTCGACAGCAGCTTCAGCGCGCTCGGCAAGACCATCAAGGGCGTCGGCAGCGAGCTGAAGTCGGCGGTGCCGTCGCTGGGGGCATTCGGCTTGGGCGCGGCTGGCGTCGGGGTTGCCGCCCGCACGCTGACCGGCACGCTGGGCGACATCTCATCCAAGATCGTCCAGATGAAGTACGCCAGCAAGGAGCTGGGGCTGAGCGAACAGGCGCTGCGCGCTTTCACGTCCGAGGCGCAGAAGGCAGGCATGGCGCCTGAGGCCATGATGGCGGGCCTCGCTGGCTTCAAGAGCAATGTGGACGATTTCAAGATGCGGATCGGCTCGCTGCGCGGCGAGCTATACGCGATGGGCGCAGGCGACTTCGTCAACCGGGTGAAGAATTCAACCGACATGCTGGATGCCCTTAAGCAGGCGTTCAGCTTCAAGGGGGCGCTCGATAAGGAGGACCCGTCAGGAGAAAAGGGCAGACGGTTCTTCGACAAGATCCAACTGGGTGCGGGCGTGGCGCGGCTGTCGTGGGAGCAGTTCTACGAAACGTACAAGACGAAGAAGGTGTTTACCGACGATGAGATTGCCACTGCCGTAAAATTCAACGGCATGCTCGTCGACATGGGCGAGAACTTCGATTTGCTCAAGGCCAAGATCGGCGTGCGCATCATGCCGATGATCGGCCGCGATCTCGAAGACATCGACAAGATCATCAGTGGGCTGACGTGGATCGACAATTGGATCGACAAGACGGCTGGCAAGGGGGACGGCGGCAAGGGCGCAGCCTCCGATCCGATGGGAGCAGCCGTCGGGTGGATCAACAGACTCACCGGCATGGACAAATGGGACCCGTTTGGCTGGAAGGCTCAGTCAGGTGACCTCCCCCCAAGCGCGCCGCCGCCGCCGACGCTGCAGGAGAAGCGCGCCGCGCGCCGCGCCCGTGGCTTCAGTCCAATTTCGTTCGGCGGCTTTGGCGACGACGGCGGCGAGAGCAGCGGGGCATCGCGCATCGTGCAAACCGGCGTGTACGACGCCCTGGTGGAGTTCTCGGGCGGCAGCAGGGGCAGCCTGGGTGGCGGAAACGGCTTCACCAACGCCTCCTACAGCCCCGGCGGCACGGGGGACAACACCCCGATTGGACGAGCTTTCCGCGCGGCATCCACGGGCGGCACCGGCCCGTCGGGGACCGGGCCATCGGGGCCGCCCGGTACGACAACCGGCAACCCTAACGGCCAAGGTGTTGGCGGCGGCTCGCAAGGCGGCCCTGCAGGCATCACGGCTCCTGCTGGCACCGCGATCGCGCGCAGCGGGCTGGCGACCGTCACCTCCCCCAGCGGCAAGAAGTTTCAGGTCGATGAGCGGTTCGCGCAGAACTTCCAAGGGTTCATCAACGACTACGAGGGGGCTGGCGGCACGCTGGGTTCGGCCACCGGCACGCTTGGCTCTCGCCCTCACAACGCATCGGGACATCCGATTGGTGCCGCCATCGACATCAATCAGGTCGGGCGCGGAATTCGCGGCGGGACCGGGAGATCACTGGCCCCCGGAATGGAGGACGAGCTCGCAGAAAAGTGGGGCCTCGTCTCGGGCAACAAGTGGAAGAGCAATGATCAGGGCCACTTTGGCATTCGCAGTGCCGAGGCGGCGCGGGAGGCGCTGATCAAGAACAGCGGTGGGACGGCCCCGAATGGTCAGCAGACGCCATTCATGAAGGCGCGCGCGGCGGCGGTCGCGGCTGGCATCAAAGACCCTGACACGGCTGCTGCCATCGCAATGCACGAGAGCGGCAACATGCAGCGCGGTAAGGGCGGCATTTTCGATCGCTCCGGTGGCACCAACCCGTTCGGGCAGACCGGCGTCGGTTCGCAGGGCTTCATCATCGGCGCGGACGGTCAGAAGCACAAGGTCTACGGCTCTTTGGCCGAGGGCTTCGAGGACCACGCCAAGCGCTGGGGTGGTCGCTACGGCGACACGCCGGAAGAGACGATGCGTAACTTGGTTAAGGGCGGCTACAACAGCACCGACCCGTCATGGGCGGCGACCATACTGAAAACCCGGCAGCGCGAGATGAACCGCATCAACGGTGCGATCAGGCCGCCGTCGGTCAACGGCAACGTCAACGTCACGGTCAATTCCAACGGCACCAAGGCCGACGCCAAGGTCAACGAGGCGGGCGACCTCTACCAAGGCACGACGGTGCGACAGCACAAGCAGATGCAGCGCACCGAGGACGCCGGGGAGACGCTGAGCATATGAGCATCAAGGACAAGGTCCCGAACCCGTGGCGCAAGCGCTATCAGGAGGCGGCGTTCCGCAACGTGCAGTTCTTCGTCGAGAGCGATGCGCAGCAGGGCGGGCGGCGCGTGGCAGTGCACGAATACCCGAAGCGCAACACGCCATACGCCGAGGATATGGGGCACAAAGCTCTGCGCTTTCTCGTGCAGGGCTACCTTATCGGGCCGAATTACTGGGACCAGAAAAACCGGCTGATCGACGCGCTTGAGAAGGACGGCCCCGGCCTGCTGCGGCTTCCGCTGCCATTCGAGATGACAGACAAGATGGTCATGGTGATGTCCTACACCGTCACCGAGGCGCGCGAGAAGGGCGGCTATTGCACGGTCGAGATGGACTTCGTCGAGTATGGCGACCCAGAATTCCGGCGCGAGGTTTCGACATCGGGGCAGGTCGAGGACGACGCATTCCAGCTTGAGGATCAACTGATCGGGCCGCCCGCGCGCAAGACCGACGAACAGATCAGCAAGATGGTTGGCTATGCGCTGGTGAAAAAGAGCGCCGGGGAGATGAACGCAAGTCTTGAGGCGCGGATGAACCGCCTCACGCCCTGGGGCAACTTCATGACCTTCATCCCATGATGAGCGACGAGGAAATCGTTGGGATCGTCAAGCGGATCGGCCCGGTGGTGCTGTCGGCCGCCGTGCGGCTGACCGGAACCGTGGGCACGGCGTTGCGGCGCGCGGTCGGCATGATGGTGGTCGATCCCAACATGCTGGACCTGGAAACCTTCTGCTACGCCTTCAGCGTCTGCGTCGATCTCGCGCGCAACTGTAAGGCCACGCTGACCACCATGGACCGGGTGCGCAAGGCGGCACTGGCGGAGCGGCCGGTCAGCCTGCAGGCAGTGCAAACCGTGCTCGCCATGGTGCGGCTGACGCTGGCAACCGAGGCCCGCATCGTCGCCTACATGACCTTCCGCTCGCGCGAGGAGGTCGATGCAATTGCCGGTGTGATGAACGCCGCGTTCACGCAGACCATCGAGGTGGCGTCCGACGACCTCGATGCCGCGACCTACATGGCGATGATCAACCTGCACGGCAGCGTTACCCAGCACCTCGCCGTGCGTGGGCGGCAGCTTCCGCGCGTCATCAACTACAGCTACCAGGGCGTGATGCCGTCGCTGCGGATGGCGCAGCGCGCCTACGCCGACCCGATGCGCCACCTTGAGCTGATTGCAGAGAATTCGGTCGTCCATCCCGCGTTCTGCCCAAGGCAGGGAAAGATGCTGGCGGTGTAACGATGGGCATCACAGTCGTTGAAATTCCCGGAGTGCAGGTGGACGCGGAAGCGCCGGATGATCAAGTCATCATCCGCCGCCCAGGCTCCAAGGAGATCGCAAGCCTGGAGGTGCGCGGGCAGATTTACACCAACTGGACATCGGTGCGGGTCGAGCAGAAGTGGACCGAGAGCTTCCCAGTGTTTCAGTTCGAGTGCACCGAGGAGTCGTCGGTCCCGCTCACCATCCAGGGCGCGCAGTTCGTCCCCGGCGACATCGTGCGGGTGTTCCTGGGCGGCTATCCGGCGGTGTTTGGCTACATCACCGAGCGCCACGTCGGCTACGACGCCAACAACCACGGTGTGCGGCTGATCGGCTGCGGCGACACCATCGATCTGGTCGACTCGTCGGTGCCGCTCGACAAGCTGGATGGCCACGACGGCCAGTCGGTGGAGCAGCTCGCGCGTGATCTGGCTGCGCATCTCGGCATTCAGATCCACACCAAAGGCAACGTGGACGGGACGCCGTTCGAGAACCTGCAGGTGCTGCCGGGGGAAACTCCGATGATGGCAATCGACCGCTACGCCAAGATGCGCAGCATCGTCATCGGGTCGATGGCCAATGGCGGGTTGCTGCTGATCGGCGAGCACCCGGTGCAAACAAGCGGCTATCTGGTCGAGAGTGGCAACATCCTGCGCGCCAACGCGGTGGTGCGCGACAACAAGATCTACAAGCGCATCTTCTCGGTCGGACAGAACAAGGGCGGTGACGGCGCGAACGGCGACACCGAGAACAAGCAGGTGGCGGAACGCGACGGCAGCTCCAGCCGCGACCGGCACATGGTGGTGGTGGCGGACGTGGCCGACAAGATGCACGGCATCCAGCGCCGCGCCGACATGGAGTTCGTGTTCACCGAAGGCTCCAACATCGAGGCGCAGATTACGGTGCAGGGCTGGTTCAAGGACGCCAACCTGTCCGAGGAGATATGGCGCGCGGGCGAATACTATGCCGTCACCTCGCCGTCGCTGATCATGTACGACGAGGTGCTGGGCTGCGCGGGCTGCACCTACGAGCAGAGCGAGGGCGGCACCACGACGACGATGACGATGGTCAAGCCCGTGCACATGAACGGGCGCTACAATTACCGCGAAGCCGACGTGATCTTTCGCGCCGAGCAGCGAGCCGAAGCCATCGCGCGGCGGCAGATCGACAGCCAATTACCGTGAGGGCGACGTGAACAGGAACAGTCTGTTGGAGATGTCGGGGCGCACGATGCACCAGATCGTTCGGCTGACGATGAACAAGGCCAACGACAATCCGATGATGCAGGAGCTGAGTTTCGACGGCATGGCCAAGGAGGGCCGCAAGATCGTCGAGCGCATGCAGTCGTTCGGCATGAGCGCGATCCCGCTGCCGCGCGACGAGCAGGAGGGTGGCGCGCAGGGCGCCATCGGCAGCCTGCTGGCGAACATCAAAGGCAAGGCCGCAGAGGGCATCGCAGTCTTCTTGGGAGGTCAGCGCAATCATCCGGTGGTGATCGGGGTCGATGACCGCAGGCACCGCCCGATGGGCATGAAGCCGGGAGAGAGCTTCCAGTACGACCATCAGGGGCAGGGCACGCTGATCCGTGCGGCGGCGACCTACATCATGTCGCTCGACGACGATGGAAGTGGTCAGGCTCCGGGCGGCAAAATGCTGCGTGACGCGCAGGGGCGCGCGACCGGCAAAAGCGAGAAGAAGGAGCGCTTCGTTTCAGTCCGCCACGTGGTCAAGAAAAAGCAGGACCGCAGCAGCGGAACCCCGCAACAGAACCTGCGATCGTGGGCCGCCGCCGGTTACGACATCAGGGCGATGAGCGCGGACGAGCGCGCGGAAGCGGAGCGCTCCCCAAATCGTGAGCAGTACAAACACGAGGGAGACGAGGTCAACACCGAGATGAGGGCCTCAAAGAGCAAGGTCGAGTTCAGGACCGGCGAGACTGTGGTCGGCCACTACGACAAGGACAACAAGCGCTGGCTGCACACGGCTGGCGGCGACGAGACGAAAAGCAGCAAGGTGGACGACAACCACGTTCACATGATGCACGGCGACAATGTTCTCTGGTGCGACAGTGGAGGCATCTGGTCGAGCAAGCCAATCCAGATCAAGGCTGACCCAAGCTCGATGGAAATCATAAGGCATCCGCTGGAGCTGCGCGTCGAGGCGCTTGAGGCACGCATCGCAAAGCTGGAGGCGCGGCCATGACACCGGGCGGCGACATCCGCTACCTGCAGCAGCTCGATTTCCCTGCCTATGCGGTCAATCTCGATTGGCTGCTGACGGACCAGAACCTGATCGCGGATGGTTACGATCTGCAAACTGCCGTGATTATCGCACTCGGCACCAACGCGCTGGCACCGCAGACCGAGGAGTTGCCCGACCCCGACAGCACCGACAGGTTCGGCTGGTGGGCCGATATGGATGCAGAGGAGATATGGGGCGGCTGGCCGGTCGGCAGCCTGCTGTGGCTGCTTCGCAGGGCCAAGATCACTGGGCCGTCGGCGCGCAGCGGCTCCACGCTCGCGCGCGTGGACGGCTGGACCCGAGACGCCATGCGGCCGTTCGTCACCAACAGGATAGCGTCACGCATCGACGTGATCGCCGAGCAGACCGACATCGACCGCATCGACGTTCGCGTCGTCATCTACCGGGGCCCGGAACCTGCCGTCGAACTACGCTTCGCCGATCTCTGGCAGCAGCTCATCGAGGGAGCGCCCTGATGCCGTGGATTACGCCCACGCTGAAAGAAACGCGCCGTCTGACACGCGACTACGTGCTCAGCCAGCTTGGTGCAAAGGCAATGGTCCCGAATTCGGCCCTGCGCATCATGTCCGATGCCATGGCAGGCCTTGCAAATCTGGTGCTCCTCTATCTCGACTGGCTGGCCAAGCAGTTATTGCCAGACACTGCCGAGCGCGAATGGCTCGATCGCCACGGCAACATCTGGCTGGTCAATGCCGACGGCTCGAAGGGACGCAAGGCGGCGACCTACGCCAGCGGCACGGTGCAGTTCACCGGCACCAGCGGGTTCACCGTCGCGGTCGGCACGCTGCTGTCGGGCGCCAACGGCGTGCGATACCAGACCATCGCCGAAGCCCTGATCGGGATCGGGGGCACTGGTAATGCCGACGCGGTGGCGCTGACCGCCGGGACGGTCGGCAACATGCCGGACGGCGAGGGGATCGCGCTCATCACCCCGATTGCGGGCATCCCGAGCGCGGTGCTCTACGGCGACATGGACGGCGGCGTCAACGAGGAGAGCGACGAGCAGCTCCGCGAACGCATCCTCAAGCGCATCCAGAACCCTGCGATGGGCGGCAGTCAGGCCGATTATGAAATTTGGGCGATGCAGATGCCGGGGGTCACGCGCGCGTGGGCGGCGTCGGAGCAGGGCGCAGGCACCATCACCACGCGTTTTCTGATGGACGACCTGCGCGCGTCGACGGGCGGCTGGCCGACGCCGGCCGACGTGCAGACGGTGTCGGACCATCTCGACACAATGCGACCGGTCACGGTGATGGAGTGCTACTGCTTCGCGCCGCTGATCCAGTACATCGACCTCACGGTCAGCGCGCTGACGCGGGACGACGACGCCACCCGCAACGCCGTCGTGCAGGCAGTGTCCGACATGCTGTTCAGGAACGCAGCTCCAGGACAGACGATCTATCGCTCGTGGGTTGCGGAGGCCGTTAGCGGTGCCATTGGCGAGGAGCACCACGAGCTGACCTTCGACACCGTCGTCATGCCGTCGCTTGGGCACATGGCGGTGCTGGGCACGGTCTATTTCGCATGACCGACGACCCCTACACAAACCCGCTTCCAGGCAAGCGCTACTTCTACGGCGACACCGACGGCTATACGCCCCTGGTGGGTCCACCAGCCCCGCCGCCGCCCGCGCCGCTGGACGCGCCGCCGTCGCAGGTGGTGCCTGTGCCAGCGACCGACGTTCACGCCCGCCGCTCAGGCGACGACTATGCGGAGCCACTCACCGGCCTGTTGCCGAGTGGACCGGCATGGCCACGCGACCCGCTCGCAGCATTGATGCGTACGGTCAGGGGGCTGGCGCAAATCTGGGGCTTCGTGGACACCCGCGCGGCCGACTTGCTCGAACAGGAGAGCGACCCGCGCCGTACACTGGAACTGCTGCCGGACTGGGAGCGCAACTGGGGGCTACCCGATCCTTGCTACACCGAGCCGCTGACGATTGGCGAGCGCCAGCGTGCGCTGGTCATGCGGATGACGATGGAGGGCGCGCAATCGCGCGAATTCTTCATCAAGGTCGCCGCGCAGCTTGGCTACGGAATTACGATCTCGGAGTATCGGCCTTGGGTGGTAGGCATCGATCGTTGTGGCGACAGCCGCGTCTATGGCACGCCGCCGCTGCCGATGTACGACGAATGGGGCGACCCCATCGTCAACGAGCGCGGCACCCCGGTTGCGGAAGGGCAATTATCGGCGTGGCCGAGCTATGGGCTTGGCCCACAGACCAACCGCTTCTATTGGACGGTCCACGTCGATCAATCGAAGCTGATTTGGTTCCGGGTCGGCAGCGGCGGCGGCCAATGCGGCATCGATCCGCACTTGCGCATCGGCCTTGCCGACGACCTGGAATGCCTGCTCAATCGCTGGAAGCCGGCACACACCAAAATCATCTTCGACTACTCCGAAATGGCCGACATGCCACGACACGTCTGGTTCGAGGTTGGCAAACATCAATGCGGCATCGATCCGCACTGCCGTATCTTCCTGACAGGGACACCATGACATGAAATACAACGCACCTTTTGGCAACTCGGACGAAGACGCAATTTACATCAACGGCAATCCCGAGACCGGCACGATGGGGTCGATCCCACCCGCGGCGTCGATCGAGTACCCGCAACGGGAAATTGTCAACCTCATCAACGTCACCGGACTGACGCCGACGAATTCCGATTTGCTGCAACTCGCGAAGGCCGTGCAGAGCGGCCAGATCAACTATGGTGTCGATGTCGGTGCGCCGAACCAGGTTGCGGTCGCACCTGTCGTCCCTGTTACAGCCTACAGGGCCGGTCTGCGCATGGTCATCAAGCTAGCTTCCGGCAACACGTCGCAAGTGACCGTCAACGTCAGCGGCCTGGGCGCGGTGCCGCTCATCCACTCCGATCTGTCGGCGATGCTGGCATACGAGCTAACGGCCGGGCAATTGATCGACGTCATCTATGACGGGGCCTACTTTCAACTCGTCGGCGGGGGGAATCCCAGCGCGTCTGTCATTATGGTCGCGACCAGCCACCTCTACGTCAACGGCGTTACTGGGGATGATTCATTGTACGACGGCACCTCGTCGACCATCACAGGACCACACGGTGGTCCGTTTCGGACGATCCAGAAAGCCTTGAGCACGATGGTCAAGTATAACCTTGGTGGCTGGGACTTTTATATTCACGTGGCCGACAGCGTCTATAGCAACTCAAGTCCGGTCCTGTTTCCGATGCCGAACGGGTCTGGCAACGTGCATCTCGTCGGTAATGTCAGCAACCCCGCCGCGGTATCCATCTTCAACGTCGGGACCGGGTCGGCGTGGCATATGCGGAATGGAGGTAGCTACATCGTTGACGGCTTCAGCTTCCGCACGACGGCGCAAGCACCGGGCGATCAGGGCCACGGCATTTGGTCGTCTGGAGCGACTACTTTGCACATTGTTGTTGCTTACTGGAACGCGGTCGTCGGCTCGCACATCGTCACCGGGCCCGGTGGGTTTACGCTCGTCCAAGGGACACAAACGATCAACGGCGGTGCCTCCTTGTTTCATCAGCACGCATACACGAACGGGCAACTGCTCAGTGGAGTAGGGCTGCCATCTGACCCGGACATGATCATTTCAGGAGCGGCGTCGTTCGGCTCTGCATTCGTTGGCGCGACTGAAGGCGGGCAGGCGAGGCCAATCTGGAAGTCATACACCGGCTTCTCAAATGCCACCGGCCCAAAATATAGCGCGAACACGAATGGCGTGATCCAGACGATAGGCAGAGGCGTATCCTATCTGCCAGGAACTGTCGCGGGCAGCACCTCCAGCGGAGGACAATACGCATGAACATGAACATCGCAGATCACTACTGGTCGATTGCTGGTTCAACCACGCAAGTCTATCAGAGCAAGTCCAACACGATGGTTGCGAGCGGCGACGCAAATTATGTTGCATGGCAAACGGCCAACGGCCAAGCGACCCCTATCGTCAACGAGGTTGAGTTGGCGGACGCTGTGCGTTCCAACGGTTCGCGACTGCCGTCTTGGCTGTTCAACGCGGCGTCGTTCATTCAACCGGCGTTGAGCACGTACAGCAAAGATCAACTGAAAGCCTATGCCAGCGATGCGCGCTGGCGGAAGGAGCAGGGCGGGATCACGTTGACTTCTGGCATGCCGATCAAGACCGACGACCGCTCGCAGGCCAAGATCAACGGTATCAGGCTGGTGACGCAAGCCAGTACCCAATGGCACGCGGCCGATGGCTCGTTCTGGTCGTTGGACGACGCTGCCGTTACCGCGATGAGTGATGAGCTGCAAGCCCACATCAACAATTGTTTCACGATCTCGTCCGGCGTGTTCACCGACATCGACGCCGGCACGACCACGACGCTGGCGCAGATCGACACTGCATTCGCCTAGGGTTCGTTCGTCATGGCCATCGTCAACATCACCACCTACAACGACGCGGACTTTTACCGCTCGTTCTCGTACCAGACGATCGACGGCGCTCCGATCGATTTGACCGGCGGCTCGATGGAGATGATGCTGCGGCGGCACGCGAAAGACGCGATCGCACTGCTGCGTCTCGCGACCGATACCGGCGAAATCGTCCTGATCGATCCAGTGGCTGGCAAATTTTCCGTGCGAATTCAGCAGGGCACGCTGGTGCAGCTCGGCCTTGGCGAGTTTGACCACTCGAACATCCTAACGATGTACGGAAACAAGATTCGCGTCTGGTCAGGTCTGCTGACGAATAATGCGGGAGCAACGCGGTGAAAGAGGTAGTCGTCACGCAGGATGTGGATGTCGGGATCGCGTCTGTTGTTGTCATGCTCGATGACATGGCCGAAGTCATCCAGACGATGGAGCAGGGCCCGCCCGGTCCGCAAGGGGCAAAGGGCGACGACGGCGTGCCTGGGGTTATCCATTCCGTCGGTGTGAGCGACGGCCTGTCCGGTGGCGGCGGCACGACGGTCGTGAATATCGGCATCCTCGACGGCGGCATTTCCGACGCCAAGCTCGAAACGCCAAAGGTGTCCAAGGCCGGTGACGCCATGAGCGGGCAGCTGACGGTCAATGCGACGGCCAAGGTCGCGCCGCCGGCCACGGACCGGGCGCTCGACGTCTACCAGAATCCTGCCGGCACGATCGCCGGCAGCGCGGCGGCGCTGCTGCTGCCCGGTACGCTTGGCGTTCGCCCCCGCACAGCCAACACCGGCGCCCTGAACCAGGTCTCGGTCTGGAGCGATACGCTCGATGCCGGAACCGGCTTCGTGGACGGGTTGGCGATTGTGCACACCTTCGGCGGGGCCGCGATGAAGGGCGGCCGGCAGGGGCTGCAGGTCATTACCAGCTTGGACGCGCCTTCGGCGCCGACCAACAGTAATCAATTTTACGTCGGCGCCATGTTCCTGGGGCAGGCCACGTCGTCGGACGGTGGCGGGGTCGGGAGCGAGCGCGGTTATGTTTTTGCGACCAACCCTGTCGTTTGGCTTGCGCCCGCGGCCAAGAACCTGCTGGAGGCGAGCATATCGGAGTATAACACCCAACTAGAGGCCGGCTCGAGCGCGCTCAACAAGTATGGCCTCAAGATCGTCCAGACCTCCAAGGACGCGGTGGCCGGCAGTCGCAACGACGCGGCCGTGCTGTTTTCCAATCAGCCTAGCGCGGTGGGCTGGCGAACGCTGATACAGGTCGGCGAAGAGTACGGCGCCACTCCGCTGCAGACGACGGGCAGTATTCTGGCCGTCAAAAGTGCTCCGACAATTACCGACGGAATCGACCTGACGGGTGCGACATTCCTGGGCTCGCCTTTCAAGAGCTACCGTTTTTCCGTTGGTCCTGACGGCAGCCTGACGGTGGGGTCGCTCGCCGCATCGAGCAGCACGACCACGGGCGCGCTGACGGTGGCGGGCGGACTCGGTGTCAGCGGGATGGCTTATTTTGGCAATCAAATGCGGATATCCGAGGCCGTCGCTAATGGCGGAACGCTGCTGGTTTCTGGGCCTACCTACGGTGTTCGAATTGGCACCGATGTGATCGGCGGCGTCGTGGAGGGGGTCGATAAGACCGGCTTTGGTTCTTTCCAGCCACTAAAACTTGGCGGCAGCCGTGTCTGGGCGGACAGCACGCTTGCTAGTACTTCCCCGACCACGGGCGCGCTGACGGTGGCGGGTGGGCTGGGGATCGGTGGCAACATTAACGCGAAGGATGTTTACGGAACTGCTTTTGTTTCCTCCCTTGCCGCAACTCCCGCCACCGGGCTTTATTATTTCGGCGATGCCTTCACGAAGTATCTGCAGTGGACAGGCAGCGTGTTTTATTTAGCAGGGGGTCCACTGAATATCCCTGACACCACCGCCTCCACCTCCCCCACGACCGGCGCGCTGAAGGTGGCGGGTGGGCTGGGTGTCGGCGGCGATGTCCGCGCGCAGGGCAATGTCTATTCCGGTGGAACGGCGTTGACGTGCTTCGGGATGCAATACCTCAAGCACGGCAAGGTCGACCTCGCGCAGTGGGATGCCGTGAGCCCTACCGGCAAGCATGATCTGGCGCACAAGTTTGTCGAGATGCTGAGAGATTTCGATCCGCGCGACCCGCAGCAATACGTCGAGCAGATGCTGCGCAACGAGGCACTGCCGGGAATGCCCACGGCCAGCGAGTGGAAGCCTGGTCAACAGTCGCTGGACGACATGCAGAACCGATTGTGGTTGGCCGTCGAACTGCTGGCGTCGGCATTCGCGGGCGCAATGACGCGCATCGAGGCCCTCGAAAAAAGGAAGGGGAAATAACATGGCGCTATTCCCGTGGCGGTTTCAGGCTGAGGTTCCGAATGGTGAGAGCAATCCGCTGGTGACGGTATTCATGGGTCCGGAGCGAGCGTCGATGGACGACGCTGGCGAGCCGACTGGAGACACTTTCGTCCAGCAAGATACCAGTGACCCGGTGCAGATACCGCTCTCCGAATTGCCGGCGGCGCTTGCTAATCCGAGTGTTCTGGTGGGGCTGCGCAAGAAGCGCGCGCCGATGAAGCCAGCCACGGCGGGTTAGCCCATGACGCCGCAGGAGCGAGAGGCGTGGCTGGCGATCATGCTGGCGGTGCTCGCGTTCGCGGCGGTCATACTGATCGCGCTGGATTTCGCGCGCTGAAGCACCCTGCACGATCTGCGCCGGACCACGGCGACCGGCCTGTGCGAGTTGGGGGTCTCCCCGCACGTCGTCGAGCTATGTCTGAACCACACCGGGTTCCGATCGGGTGTGCAGGGCCGCCTACAATCTCGCGCAACTGGAAGCCCCGATGCGGCAGGCACTCAACGTCTGGGACCAACACGTTGCTGACATCGTGTCGGGCGGCGTGACCGGCGACAGGGTGGTGCCGCTGCGCGCGTGAGGATGTAAGATAGGCGGGCCGCCCGGTGAGGCAAACACCGGGCCGTGAGCCGAGTTGGTGCCAACGCGCCGACCTATACCGGCAACCGCAAGACCGCCGTGTGGTCGGCGGCCACGGCTGGGGGAAAGGCATTGTCGGCGGCGCTGTCGTTCGCCATCACCGGCACCGGCACCGTCAAGGGTGCGTTCCTCTGCTTCGGCACCGGCGCGGTCGCCACCAAGGACGACACCGGCGGCGTGCTGTGGAGTGCCGGCACGCTCAGCACGGGTGATAAGGCCGTAGTGAATGGTGATCAGTTGAATTTAAATTATTCAACGAGCCTGTGATGCGAAGCCCGATCGACCGTTTGCTGGTGGCGCAGGTCGTTTCCGCTGGCACGCTTCCGATCCTGGCCGTGCTGCTGCTGCTGATGTTCATGCGTGCGCACTAACCGGCCGGCCAAGCCAGCAGCAAGACGGCTTCATCAGTCACGCGGCCAAGCCGAAGTGGAAAGACGCCTGGCACCAGCACCAGCAGCAGGCCGAGCACAAAGATCACGACGATCCCGGCGATAACGATCTTGCGCCACGGCTCTTGAATGCCGCCGATGAAGTAGTCGACGCCCGCCGCGATGATGGCCAGCACGATCGCGACATAGATTAAATTCATGGTCAACTTCTCCTTTTGCGTCAAACAGCTTACTTTACTCGACGTCGGCTTCCCTGCGTCGATCCGGCAGCATTTGGCGGTACGCCGTACTGAATTGTGTCTGCCTCACCTTCACGATCACGCCCGGCGACGCAGCGATGATGATGTTCACGACTGGGTCATGCGGGGCTGGGGCTGGCGGCAGTATATCGGCTGAGCCGGTGGCCCATTCAGCCACCAACTGCTCCGCGCTTCCGGCGTAGGAGTTGATGTCGCACTCGCCGACGCCGCTGATTGAATGAGGCTCTGGCCCATACTCGCCATCGGTGAATTGCCAAAGCCAGTAATTGTCCCACGACCGCTGCCAGCTTGGTGTCGTGCCGTACTGGCAGAGCCACAGCCGGCGTGACCCGAAGAACGTATCGACATCATCATCCAATGCCTCTTTGGCGGTGTTGCCGCTGTACACGACGCATTCGCCTTCGCGCCGCAGTGCGCGCTCGACTTCGATTATCCAGGTCTTGCAATCGTCTTTCGACATCACGCCGTTGCCGCTCGGGTTGTCCTCCCAATCCAGGCAAAACAGTTCGTCTGGATCAGGCGCGGCAAATCTCAAATAGTTGTCGATCTGGCCGCCAACGTCGGAAGCGTCGGCGAAGTGATATGAGCCCCAACAAAGCCTAGCCGCTTTCGCGGCCTGTTGCTGTCCGACATAGGTGTCGTCGGTGTAGCTCTGCCCTTCGGTCGCCTTGTAGATCACGCCCACGATTCCGTCTCGTCTTGCAGCCTCGTAGTCGTCAGCCATGTTCCAGTGCGACAGGTCGCATACGAGCGGGTTGATCGGATCAGCCATTGCTGCGTCTCCATTATCTGCCGCGATAAAGTCGCTCGCGCTCTTCGAGTGCCAGCATCGAGCGCTCGAACATCAATCGCGCACGCCGAGCGCCAATGGTAGCTCTTCTGGGCTGGTCGCGATCATCTTTGGCCCAGGTCAAAAACAGGTGGTGAATTTGCTCCTTGTAGGCACTGACAATTGCCGCGCGATCGTACTCGATAATTTGCTGTTCGTATTTGGACAGTGCTGGTGGTGGCAACTCCAATGGCTGCTGAGCTTCCGCCAACAAATAACCACTGCCGACGCAAGCCAGCGTCGTGACAACGACAAGAACGACCACCATCAGACTCCGGGTGATTGTCATCGATTTGGTTGACCATGCTGGTGGGAACGACGCGCGCAAAGCTGCGCCAAGTCGTCGCCGCCTTTCCTCGCACTTGCGACAAGTCACTTTGGCGGCGCCTGCTTCTGCCTCAACCCTGCCAGAGCGCTCGGATTGGCAAGCGCTGCTGGCAATTCCGACAACTTCATTTGCACCGGGCTGCTGGTGTCCTGCTCGAAACTAAATGATTTCGTCCCGGCTGCACAGTGATGTGGGTGTGATGCTATTTCGATGACGCTCTGATTTTGTTGGAGGGCGTCACAAATGAATGATCTTCCGAGCGCCGAAGGTTTTCGGTTTGACGGCCTTGTGCGCGCCGGCCTCGTGAAAAACCGCACCGATCTGATGCGCAAGCAGCGCGAGCATGGTTTTCCGCGCCCGATCAAGATCGCCGACAGACAAGATCGAGCGCCTTGGCCAAGCTTGCCGGCATGCGGGGCAGCGCGATCTTGATGTTCATTTGGATTGGCTCATTGGTCGTCCGGTGCTTCATCCACTTCGAGACACGCGCAAAACTCCGCTAAC
>Ga0184611_1000004_pt1 | contig 51276 bp, 89 predicted proteins | sample PLM3_5_coex_FD_133162 | JGI IMG/M metagenome (GOLD analysis project Ga0184611, IMG submission 133162) | Groundwater sediment microbial communities from an aquifer in East River, Colorado, USA - PLM3_5_coex | ecosystem: Environmental > Terrestrial > Soil > Riparian zone | place: USA: East River...
AGCTTCGCCATTTCAGCTTCGGCGACCTCGTCGGTGGCGACCAGGGCGTTAACCGGGTGGCCCTTGTCGGTGATGATGGTCACGAATTTGCAAAAAGTTCGCACGATTGCTCCCATAGATGGTCGGACACCGCGAGCAGATCGATGCCGTGGCGGAGGGCGAAGCCCTGATGCCCGAGGGCTTCAACACTCTCTCGCGGCCCGTGTTGGATCAAATGGTGCGTTGGACATAATGGCACGATCCGCCAGTCGGATCGCATCAGCCGCCCCATCTTATCAGCATAGCCGGTCACATGATGAACGGTGGACGGCCTGCCACAGACCAGGCATCCCATCGCCGCGACCCGTTCCACGTGAAACCGCTCAAGCCTATTCTGGACCGGGTGCTTCTTGCGAAGCAGCGTGACCTTGGGCTTCTTGTGGTCGCTCCACAGGCGCTTCTTGATCATAGCGTCAGGTGCCGGATGGCGTCGGCGAGCTCCAACCGGGACCGCTCGGGTATATCGTCGTCGGGCCAGCCTTCGACAAACCGCGCACAGAGATCGACCGTGCTGGAAACCATTCCACGAAGCGTCCTCATGATGACATCGCGGCGGCTGGCGAGGCGGATACGATCTGCCATGATGTCGAACACTTCCTGCCCGGTTCGCTGCTCGATGCCGATGATCGGGCGAAGCGGGTCGTCGCTCATTTGTCGGGTTCCGAGTTCAGACGAATGGCGCGGGTGACGCCAGGCTCCTTCATCCGGTCCCCATGATCGCGGCGGAAGGCTTGGAATTCGTCGAAGCGGTCCGCTATCGCCTGCTTGTGATGGTCGTCGGCTACCAGCGAATGATAGTAGCGCAGCACTTCCAGCGCGTGCTTGTCGCGGGCACGGAAGATGATGACCGGTTCGTCGTCGGGGATGGCCTCGCCTGACAGGCGGTTGACGAAGCGCCCATCGACAAAGACGAACTTGCGATCTTCAGCCATCGTCGGGCTCCTGCAAGGCGGCGATGACCGCGCGCACGCTGGCGCGGTAATCCTCGGCGGTGTCGGGCTCCTCGGCGACGACATTCTCCCAGCCGTGCGGCGGTGGACTGTGCCACTCGGAAAGCCACAGCGCCCGGGCAGCGCGTTCGATGGCGGCGTCGGCTAGGTCGGGCTGCGGGCGGGTGGCGAGGCGGTAGACATAGCCCTGCTCGGGATGTTCTCCGATATAGGTAGTCTGGTAGACCGGGTTATAGGTGATGACCGCCGGGCACTGCTCAACGGGCGGGTCAGTGGTCATGGCTGGGTTCCGATTTGTGTGAGCGTATGGCGGGCAAGCTGCCGAACCTCGGCGGGCGTGGTCTCCCAACGCTCGGGATAGCCCCATGCAGGCGCGGCTTCGATCTGTTGCAAAGCCTCCCTCGCTTCGGCAAGGCGACGCTCGGCTGTGTCGCGAGCCTCTTTCAGTTGCATGTTCTCAACAGCCATCGCCGCCCGGTCTAGGTTGAGATTGACCATCCCTTGCGATCTGTCGGCAGCCTCGCCTTTCCAGATGCGAACATCGTCACGGAGGCGCTCGATCTCGTCGTGCTGCGGTCGGGTGGCGAGACGGTGCTGTGCCATGGCGATAGCGAGGGGATGCTCACCCTTCCACAACTTGCCTTGACGGATATTGTCGAGCCAGCCCTTGGACGCGCGATCAGGATCATAGGTCGCGAAGAAGTCAGCCGCAGCATCCCGGTCGCACTGCTCGACCGGCAGCGGGTCAGTGGTGGTCATGGCTTCACCTCATCTGCGTGCGGCGGGGCGAAGGCTTTGAGGATTATCCCCTCTATTTCCTCACAGTCCGCTTCGCATAGGCAATCGCTGTTTGCGTAATAGATAGCTTTGGCAGCGGCTTTCGCAGCGTCCCGCGCAGCCACATCCACAGCAGCGGGAGCGGTCAGGCGGGTGATCGCGGAACGAGCGTGACAGCGCCATTCTTCAGCGATCTCGCGCATAGGGGGCCACGGAGAAGGCATTCGACCCTCATAGCGGCGGCGTTGCATGTCCTCGAACATGGAAGCAGCCACATCCTCAACCAGCTTCTCAGCCGCAAGCTGCTCGACCGGCAGCGGGTCAGTGGTGGTCATGGCTGGCCCCCTTGAAAAAGAGGGGCAGGCCAGACGAGGCCTGCCCCCAGGGTATCAGGCGGCGATCAGCTTGGGAGCCCACTTGGCCTTGTTGCTGCGCCGCAGGCTTGCGCCCATCGCGCCGAAGCCGATGATCATCAGCGACCAGGTTGCAGGCTCCGGGACCGCCGAACTCGGTGCGAAAGTCACCGACCCGTTATAGAAGGCATTGCCGTGGGCAAGGCCCGAGATCGTCAGCACGTTGCCCATGTTGGCGAGGATCGGCGCACCTTCCAGGTCACCGAGGTGACCGTTGCCGAGGATGGCAACGTCGAAGCTACCCGACCCCGTGCTGAACGTCACATCCCCGACGACGCCGCTGAACGTCAGCGACTGAAGGAGATTGACGGCGTTGGTGCTGAAAGCCAGCGAGCCAGTGCCGTCCCGCGTCGTGGTGAAGTCGAAGGTGTCGGTGAAGCTCTGGGTCGAGTTCGGATCGGACGAGAAGTTGAACCGATGGCGAAGCTCGGCGGTGATCGCCCCGTCATAGCCAATCGGGACCGGATCAGGGTCCACGATCTGGAAGGAAATGAGCCCTCCAGCACCATCCGAGTTGATCGTCCCCAAAGGTGCATCCGCCGTAATGACGGCATAGGACGGGGATGCGATAATCGCAGCAAGACCTACTGCTGCTGCGAGCAAGGTTTTCTTCGTATTCATTGTTAACTCCCTTGTACATGTACTTGGCCTAAGCGTTACGCAACTTACACAAAAACAGGTTAGGCGAGGGCCAGGCGACGCGCCTGCTTCCTGCGGATCACCGCACCCATCATGCCGAAGCCGATGATCATCATCGCCCAAGTCGAAGCCTCGGGGACGGGCGTCGGCGGATCGTCGTCATCATTAGGCGGGGGCGCGTTGCCGATGCCGCCAAGGCGAAGCTGCTTGAACTCGTCGATCCCGGCAGTCAGCGGGTTGGACCGGAAGGTTATGCCGGTGAACAGCTCGCCCGCCGTGCCGTAGATGCCGGTGTCGTTCTGGCCGCTGCCGCTGAGAGCGATGGTGGTGACGCCGACGTTGCCGCCCGGCCCGATCCAACTGATGTCGGCGAACGGTGCCTCGTTCGGATCATTCCCCTCCAACGGGAAGAGGTTGAACACAGCCGTTTCGAACACCTTGCCGGTCTGGATCGTGAAGGTAAGGCCATTGAGCAGACCATCGTCGGCGGTGACCTTGGCCTGGCCGTTGGCACCGCCGATCAGGAGCTCGTTGATCGGGGTCGGGCTCGTGAACCTCACCGAAGTGTTGGTCAGGTTGGTGCTGCCGAAGATGGTCGAGCTTGCGCTCTGCGCGTCGATCAGCACATTCTCATCGGTGACCACGCAGTTAGGCGTCTGGCACAGCACGACCACGGCATGTCCCGGTGCAGCGGTGACGGCTATTGCCGTGGCGGCAGCGAGCAGCATCTTCTTCATCGTTTCCTCCTGTCAAAATGACTTGTTCCAGCTTCTCCACCTTGATCGTCAGCCTCCTGTTCTTGGCCCTCATCGCGTTGATCGTCACGGCTTGAGCGGCAGCAACGGCCTGCCAATCGCGCTCCTTGGGCGGGCCCCTTTCGTAGCCAGCAATAGCCCTTCGGATGCGGTCGATAGTGCTGGGCCGCAGTCCGCATCTTGGTCGAAGCATCTGGCTAACCCGAGCATCGGTAACACCGAGCGCCGCTGCAAGCTCGCATTGTTTCATCCCGGCGGCACTCATCGAGATCAGGAGTTCGTCGATAATTTCGCTAGCCGTCATGGCTGGGCCTCCAATGCCTTCCTTGCCTCGGCAAGTTCGCACTCGGCTTTCGCGGTTCGCTGGACCCAGATATCGGTCGCCCGCGACTGCAGGCGGTTCGCCACCCGCAACTGTTCGACTTCCTCGATCAGCCAGGGGAGCATCCGAAGAATAGCGGCGCGGGCGTCGGACTTGCCGCGAACGTCGGCGGTCTTGAAGACCGTGCGGGTCGCGGGGATAAGCAACGCGCGGATCACCGCGAGATCGATCGGTTCGGTCATCATGGTTTCTCCCGGCATAAGAAGCAGAGCCAATGGACGATCAGCGGTTCGGCATAGTCATGGAAGTGCGGGAATAGCCGCCCATCCCTACCGCAATTGGCGCAGTCGGTCGCGCGCTCGATCTTGCCGCGCGCCAGCGCCCGGTACATCGTCCGGAACGCCCGCACCCGTTCGGGGTGGGCAGCGCGCCACTCCCTGCTTTGGCGGGCGACCGTTTCACGGACACCAGGCCGCTCGATATAGAGGCGGCGGTAAGCGGCCATGTCGCGCTTGTGGTCGTGCCCTATCTTGCGAAACCAGGCGGCAGCAGCGATGCGCCAATCGCGGCGCTCGCTCGATGTGCACCCCTTACACTGGCGGCTTCCCCGATAGAATTGGTCGAGCGGCTTCATGCTGTCGCAGGTGCGGCAATGGCGGGTCGTCGTCGTCAACATTCGCGCGCCTCCTTAAAACGGGACATCGTCGTCGAGGTCATCGAACGGCAGCGGACCCTTGGTCTCGGGCTCCAACGCCGGTTCGTCGTCGCGGCCCCAATCGTCGCCGCGCGCTTCGGTCGAACGGTCACGCCCGCCTGGATCGCGCCGCTCGTCGGTGTCCCACTGGCGGGTGCGGGTGTCGCCATAGGCCTGCCCCGAGCCGCGTCCGGTGTCCCGGCTGTCGTCGCGGTAGCCACGGCCATTATTGTTGTCGCGGTCCGAGTAGGAGCGCCCACCACGCCCGCCAGAGCGCCCGCCAGAGCCTCGGTCGTCGCGGCGGGTGTCGCGGCCCCGGTCGTCGCGTCCGCGCTCCTGACGGCCTCCGTAGCCGCCCCTGCGGTCGCTTCCGCCGTCACCTGGACCGTCGAGCATCACCATCTTGGCGTCGAAGCCGCGCAGCACGACCTCGGTCGAATAGCGGTCCTCGCCGTGGCTTTCATATTTGCGGGTTTGCAGCTGCCCCTCGATGTAGACCTTGGAGCCTTTGCGGAGGAAGCGGTCGATGACGTCGATCAGGCCTTCATTCCAGACCGTGATATTATGCCATTCGGTTTTTTCCTGGCGATTGCCGTCGCGGTCCTTCCAATTCTCGCTGGTCGCCAGGCGCAGATTGCACATGCGATCACCCGAGGGCATGGACTTCACATCGGGATCGGCCCCTAGGTTGCCGATCAGACATACTTTATTGAGTGACGCCATTAGTCGTTCCTTCCTTGTTGTCGTCTGATTTCCTCGCGGCGGCGGTCGAGCGCTTCCAAAACCTCTTTGCGATAATCGATTGGGATCGCCGCCCAATGGTCGCCGTGGAGGCGGCGCAGCGCGGGCACATCCTCGGCCCTGTCGATCAGCGACAGCATGAGTTCGACCGAGACCGGCTTGCCGGTGGTGCGCGCCCCCTTGAACCGCTTGAGCGCGGCGTCGATGTCGTGCTGGCCTCGCGGTGTCCAGGCCTTCCAGACCCATTTGCCTTTCGCCTGGTAGGCTTCGCAGTCCGCCCAGATCGCATCGACATCGTATAAATATCGGCCGATGCCCCATTTGACGGCGGCGCGCTTGAACGCTCCGGAAATGCCGCCCTTCTCGCCCTCGAAATTGCTGTCGCCCGAGCCGTCCTCCTTGGCGACCCATTCGCCGTCGATGCGGAGCGACAGGCGACACATCATCCGCCCGCCCTCATGCCGGTAGGTCTCCGACCAATTTTGCGGCCCGAGAACTTCATCGAGGCGGATCATCACCGACCTGGCATCGACATAGGCGAGCGCCAATGCCCGCCGCCCGCTCTTATCGACATGGTTGGCGCGCCATTCGACGCAGTCGGCGGGGAACGGTTCAGCCAGCCGTTCGAAGATCGTCGGGCTTTCGATGATCGGTTCGGTGCCCATCAGATCGCCCTCTGCTCGGAGGTGATCAAGCAGCCTTCCAGGAAGCGGGCCCCGGCGCGGACATCCTTTTGCGCGCGGTCGAGCAACAAGGCCTCGATCCAGTCGGGATCGGTGCGGAGATAGTGCATCAGCAAGGCGCGGCGGTCGGCGATGGTGACGTTCCAGATGGTCCGCAGGGTCGCTTTGGATCCATCCTCGCCTCGGATCACCGAGGTCTCCTTCTCGGCGCGGCGCGCAGCCTTGGCGGCATCTTCGGCTTCGCGCTCGAGCTCCTCGCGGCGATCAACATCGCGCAGGTCGGACGACTGTCGTTCGGCGGTCGCCGCCTCGCGCAACCGGCGTGCTGCCTCGTTGGCGGCTTCGCGCGCCTCGTCGGCCTTGCGTTTGTTCTCGGCAGCGACCGCTTCCAGCCACGGCGTCAGCGCGCGCTGCGCCACCTGGACGGCCTTGGTGGCCTTGTCGCCGATTGGCTTCCATGCGGCGTTGATGTCCTTCCAGGTGGCATAGACCGGGTCGGCGACCTTCTTGCGCTCGGCGTCCACGGCCTTGACCGCTTCCTGCAGACGGCTCTTGAGGCGGGTCAGTTCAGCGGCCTGCTCGGCGGTCGATACCGGATCGCCGTCGAGCCAGTTCTGCGCCTCGAAATAGAGGTCGTTGACCGCCTCGGCCATGGTTTCGAGCGGTGTCGGTTCGGGTGGATTATTGTCGCCGATGGTCGGCGACAGGTCTGTTTCGGCCATATAGCTTTCCCCTTCCGTGCAATCTTACGTGTTTTTCGCGGGGCGTAAATCGGACTTTACGCCCCGCGAAAATATTACCCGACCAGGTCGAGCAGCTTGCCTGCGTCGCGTTCGACCTCGATCCGGTTCGACTGATATTCGACCCGGCGGGCGTAGGCGGTGATGCCGGTGACGGCATCCCAGATGGTTTCGATGGGCCGGTCCTCCTCGGAGATATGGACCAGCTTGATCGCCTCGGCCTGGGACGGGTTGAACCGCTTGGCGAGGAAATCGTGAACCGCGTCCTTGTCGCCGATCTTGGCCGACTGCGCCGAGGCGATGGCGTTGGTGATCGATGCCGACGACGACTGCGCGTAGACTTCCAGCGCGGGCGCCATTTCCTCGACCCAGCGATGCGGCGCTGCCGAGGTATGCCGCAGCCGGATTTCCTCATGTGCGGTCGCACCCCAGACGATCCGGTTCGAACAGGTATAGTCGAACAGGAAAGTGGAAATGCCCAGGGTCGCAGCACCGACTTCGCTGTTCCAGAGGAAGAAGCCCCTGGCGAGCGAACCCGATTGGCCGTGGCGGCGGTTCGGGATGGTGATGCGGTTTTCCTCGTCGGCCAGGAAAACGAACATATCGCGGTCGGACCGGTACAGCGTCGTATTATTCTCGTCGATGATCACCTTGCGGCCGAATTCTCCGGGGACGGTGAAGTCGCCGGTGACGCCGTCGCCGAAGCGGTCGATCAGCGCCGCGATGACGTCGTCGTTCCAGACCCTGCCGTAATTGGGGCCGGTCGCCGCCATCATCGTGCCCACCGAGGTCGGCGGGCTGTGGACGAGGGTGCCGATCTCGCTGACCTTGCGCTGCGAGAAAAGCCCGTAGTTGAGGCAGTCGGCGACCATCGGTGCGGGCAGCGTCCGGAGATAGCCAGCCGGGGCACCGATCAGGCCCGCCATCTGGTTGAAGGCGTGATGGGAAGGCCTGGACGGCACCCCGTTCATGATGACGGCGACCCCGTATTCTTCGCCCTCGATGGGCGCGGTGGTGATATCGCGGTTGGCGACGGTGCGGGTGACCGCCTCGCTACGGTATGTCTGCGACACCTGGTGCATGTCGGTCAGCGACTTGAAGCGTTCCTCGGGAGGGCGTTTCATCCATTCGTTCGACGCCTTTGTCAGTATCATGTTGGCTTACTCCTGCCGCCCCGCTCGGCGGTGTTCCTTCGGTGCAGCCAGGCGGGGTCTGGCAGCGAGCTCAATAGTCGTCGATGCGGTCGGTATATTCGATGATCGACAGGACGATGGTGACGAGGGCGACCGACCCGGCCATCGGGAAGGCGAGCCAGGTCAGTGCGTCGAGAAATCCGGCCATCGGTTCGATCCTTATCGGCGGGGCCGTGCCCCTGGAAAAAAACACCTTACATGGCGGATGCCAAGAGTAAACACCCGATTTCGCGCATTGCGAAAATGCTTCGCGCCAGGCCGAAAATCGGGTAAGGCGCGGCTGTCCGTGGGATGTCTCGCGGAGTTCGCTATTGGAGGAACAGGTCTGAGGAAATGACATATGGCTGAGAAAATCGTGATGAAATCGGTGGTCGAGAAAGCGCCGCCTGCGACCCAGCGATGGGCAGCACCTGGTGGGCATCGGCTGTCCGACTTCGCCGAGCAGGCTGGCATTTCGGTAAGCTATGCCAGCCAGCTTTTGTCGAACAATCACCATCGCCGCAATCCGACGATTGTTCTGGCGCTCGACATCTATCACAAGACCGGCGTGAAGCTGGGCCTGCTGGTCGGTGCCAGCCGCGCCGAGATCAACACGGTCGCCCGCATGGTGGAGCGGACCGGCCTCGCTAATTGAGCTCACCAATCCCGACGCGCTCGACGGCCCTGAACCGGCTTTCGGGCGCGTCGTCGTTTTCGGCTTTATGATCTGACGGGGATATTGTTTGATCGTTGACGCCCGACTTTCATGGGCGCAAAAAAACGGGAGCGCGTCCCGATCAAAGTCGCGCCCCCGTCGAAGGAACGTCCATTGGATATCCGACCCGACACCCTGACGCAAGCCCGGTTATCATGATGAACCGCATGGAGTGGGCGTGGACCGCAACGGCCCACCATTCCAGCGCCGCTCGCCTCGTCCTGCTCGCGTTGACCATGCGCGCGAACAGCAAAAGCCTGGAATGTTGGCCGTCGATGTCCCGGCTCGCCGCCGATGCGAATACGTCGATCAATACGGTCAAGAAAGGGCTTCGTGAACTTTCCGCCGCAGGATTGCTCGACATCATCCCGCGCCCGTCCACCGATGGTGGTCGGGAGAAGTCACACCTCTACCGATTGCGGGTAGGGGATCAAAATCTGATGGGGTCAAATTTTGATGGGATCAATTCTGGACCCCCTACCCCGTCAAATTTTGACGGCATACCGGGTCAAAATTTGCCCCCTAACCCAAGGAAGAAGGAACCCAAGGAAGGAACCCAAGGAAGTGTGTCACACGCAAAGCCTGATCCGTTTCCATGTCCTGTCAATGTGGACGAGGGCACCTGGCGGGACTTCGTCGCCGTCAACCGCAAGAAGCACCCGCTGACGGAAACCGCCTACAAGGCCATCGTCAAAAAACTGGATGGCTGGGCAAGCGAAGGCTTGAGCCCTGCCGACATCGTTGAGGCGACGGTCGAGAATGGCTGGCGAACGGTATGGCTCCCGAACGAACTTCAACACGAAGGAGGAACACGCAATGGATCGAGGAAGGGAAATAGCGCGTCGCTCGCACTCTGGCGACACATCGACGAACAAGCGCGAGCGGATCGGGAAGATCGTCGCTGAGTTAGGGATGCGATACGAACCGGCGACTGAGAAGGAAGCGTTCGCCGCCAAGCTGGCGCTGCTCGTCACCGATCTTGCCGAGCTCGATCCGGGGATGCTCGAAAGGGCGGTCCAGGGATGGGTGAAGCAAAACCCGTTCATGCCTCGGGCGTCGGACTTGCGCGGGATGGTCGAGGACATCGGCAAGATGCAGACCGGAACGGGGCTGTCGCACATCAAACGGATGCAGATCATTGTCCGCGAGTGCAACGCGAACCTAGTCAAATGGGGCCTCCTTGGCGTCGAATGGTATCTCGACGACAGCCTCTGCCTGAAATTGCGCGACATGCCCCGCCGCCGTCCCGAATGGTATGATGACCCCGATTGACGGCTTTGCGATCAGCGAAAATTGTTGTACTTCGGCGATGGGGCATATGCCCCGCATTGACAGGAGTTTAGCAAATGGAAGCTACGACGAAAAAGCGCGTCACCCGCGCCGCCTATATGGCCGACGACACAAAGCAAGAGCTCATCGCCAAATTGACTGATGCTCATCAGCGCACCAAGGATAGCGACGGCGGCGAGTTCTACGCCAGCCTGAGCAACTACTTTCGCCAATGGGGATCGCTGACCGAAAAGCAGGAGGTTGCTTTCCTCGACGCGCTGGAACGCGACCAGGTCGCATCCGAGCATGTCGGCAAGATCGGCGAGCGCCGCGAGTTCCGGCTCACCCTGGTCCGCTATTGGATCGGCACCGCCCATTATAACGGCGGCGAATATCTCGGCTATATTTTCGAGGACGCCGAGGGCAACCGCTTTTCCTATCTCGGCAACCGGCTCGGGATGGAGGACGGCGACACCCGGACGATCAAGGCGACGGTCAAGGCGCACGAAGAGCGCGAAGGGGTGAAGCAGACCCGGCTCAAGCGGCCCGTCATCATCGATGAGCCGTCTCTCGCACCCCGCTTCGTTGCCGGTGCGACGCCGATCAAACTCGCATGAGGCATGCCTGGATACCGCTCATCGAGGTCACCCCGACCGGATCGAATTGGGTGACGATCATATGCGGCGGCAGGGTCGTCGCGACGATGCACGGCCCGAACCAATATGCCAACGCGCGGCGGATCGTCACCGCCGTCAACCAAGGAAGGAACACCGATGTCGAAACCCATCCCGGAAGTCCGCAAGGACCTCATCATGCAGGCGAGCCATTTGGAGCAGACGGCGATCCGCCTGCGCCACTCGATTGATGAGATCGAAAAGCAGGCCGAACTGCTCGACACGCTGGCCGAATATCTCCGCTATCTGGCCGAGGAAACCAAACGCGCCTCGCCCAATGGCCGCGCACCGATTGCATCGGCACCGATGACCACCAAGCTGGCGGGCAAGATCAAGGTTTACGCCAGGGCCTATCCCGATGCCTCGCACCAGGAAATCGCCGCGCTGTTCGATGTCAATCCAGGCCGGGTGTCCGAGGCGCTGGCGGGCAAGTATAATTTCCCGCGCGTCAAGGAGGGCGTATGACCAGGCCATTCTACACCTCGGGCATCACCTGTCCCGACTGCGGCAGCAGGCATTGGGACGTTCGACGGTCAACCGCCGAGTGTTGTTGCTGTGGTAACGTCCTGCTGCTCCGCACCGCGCCCGACGCCATCCCGAAAGACCGAACCCATGAGCGCCTATGAGCCCGAAGGCTTCGATGGGGATCTGAAGCAGGCCGGTCGGCGGATGAAAGCCATCCGCGAGAAGGTCGGGCTGGAAATCGAGGAGCTCGCCGAGCTGCTTCGGATCAGCGACACATCGGGGATGCGCCAGATGGAACGCGGCAAGCGCCGGATCAGCGGGCCGGTCCGCCTGGTGCTCGAAATGCTCGAGGACGGGCGGCTTGATCCGGCGGACGAACTGGACGAGATTGTCGATGAATTGGAGGACGACGAGCAGCAGCGATGAACGTCACCACCGAGCAAATCGCGCTGGTCTATGCGGCATCGCTGCGGGCCTCGGGTAACGGCCTGATGGCCGATGAGCGGGCTTGCGAGGCGGTCAAGTCGTTCATCAACCTGACCGAGGAGCTATCGGGCCAGCGGGCGACCTATGGCTATGGTCTGGCCGGAACCTTGAGCCATGAAAAGCGATCTTGAACCGCAGGCAGTGACGGCTCGGGAATATGCCCGAGCCGTCGGCATTTCCGAAGCCAAAGCCCATCACGATCTGGAAGCGATGACCGAGCGCGGGCTGTTCATGCGCGCCCCCGACGATAGCTATATCGTGACCGGGCTCGGCCTGTGGTGGGGCGAATTGGCGGGCGTGGTCAAGCCGTTCGACCCGGTCCACGGCTACCAGGCGCCGCCGATTTCGCGCAAAGCGAAATAAGAGTTTCATGGCCTGGTGCCGTCGTTGTATAAGGGCCAAGCAACGGGGAAACGAGCATGGAGCCGACCAAAGACGAACTCGCAGGCCACCTGTTCGATATCGACGGCACCAGGTGGTACGCCCATATGCACGACGCCAACGGGATGATCACCGGCATCATGTCGCCCGAGGTGACGATCACGGTGCATAGCTTTTTCAGCCGTTCGCATTGGGCGCTGCGCGACATATCGGGTCACTATCTCCGTGTCCGTGGACGGGTGAAGTGCTTCAACGGGCCGCGCGCCGCCGCGACCGCTGCTGCGACCTTCCCGCGATGCTAGATTTCCCGCTCACCAAGTTCCTCGCCCGCCTGCTGGCGATGACCGACCAGGAGCTCGCCGAGGCCGACCCGTTCCGCGCCGCGAGGACGTTCAAGATCAGGCTCGATTGGGCCGATGCCTATATCGCCGAGCAGCAGCTTTTGCGGGGCGTGGAGCCCGCCAAAGGGCCGCTGCACAAGCGAGCGCCAGGACCGTTCGCCGATCTGTTCGATGGGGAGGATGGGCCATGAGACGCCCGCGACCTCCTGCCCGCGTTGTTGCCCGCACCATGTTCCTGGCAAGGTCAGCCAACCGGATCGAAAGGGCGCGCCAGATGAGCGCGGAAGGGCTGACCAAGGAGGATGCGGCAGACCATCTCGGGATGCACCTGGAAGCCTTCAACGCGATGCTTCGCGACCACCTTGGCAGCAAGAAATGGCCGATCACATAGAGAGAAGAATGATGGAGCCAGTCGTGCGTGCCTTCCCGAGCCCCGATGTCCGGGGAATGAGCTTGCGCGATTGGTTCGCAGGCCAGGCGCTGACCGCCATCGACGCGCCGCCCCTGTCCAACCGGGGCGTCGCGCTCTGGGCCTATGGTATTGCAGACGCGATGATGGCAGTCAGGGATGAGGCCCCTTCAACAGGAGAATGACGATGCCCGATGAAAAAGCACCTCCGGCGCTTGTCGAGACGATGACCCCGCGCGATTGGTTCGCCGCCGCCGTCCTGGTCGGCATCCTCATGCAGGACCGCAACGCCAAGCCCGAGGAATATGCCGACACGGCGTTCCGGGGAGCCGACCTGATGATGAGCTTCCGCGCCAGGCCCAAATGAGAGGAACCGACCGTGACCGATGACAAGGCGATAGTCGATCCGCTGCCGGTCGATCCGGATGACGGGGCGAAAGCCTCGGGCCAGCCAGTTAATGCCCGCGAGTATTTCGCCGGGGTGATCCTCGGCGCGCTGATGTCGCAAAACCGCAACATGACGGCGGATGAAGCGATGGCGACGGCCTGGCAATATGCCGACGAAATGCAGTTCATCGGGGTATGGGGACCGCCTGGCGGAAAAGACGAGTAGCTAGCTTACAACAAAGGGACAAAGGGCATGTGGATGATAAGGGGTGCGCTGGCGGTGCTGGCGATGGCGGGGATTTGGACGCTGATCTGGCAAGGCGTCGAATGGATGCTAGGATGATCCGGCTGCGCGAGCTCAACAAATGGCGCGACCGCCGATCCGAACGCGAATGGGCAGGGGGAGAAGGCGATGACACATGCGGCATCTTCCTCATGCCCCTGCCGGTCCGACCAGCGATCGTGCTCAAGTGCGTCGCCGCAACCGGAGATGGATGGGAGCATGTCTCGGTCAGCCCGAACCTGCCGCGTACCCCGACCTGGGGCGAGATGGAGTTCGTCAAGCGGACCTTCTTCAAACCCGACGAGGTCGCGATGCAGCTTCATGTCGGCACCGCCAACCATATCTCGGACCATCCCTATGTGCTGCACATCTGGCGACCCGAGAACGGGGTGATCCCGCTGCCACCGTCCTGGATGGTGTGACATGAGGCCCGATGTCGAGGGGGTGACAGTTTTTGTCGCCCTGCTGGCGGGCATCGGGCTCATCTACGCCATCGTCGAATATCCGGTGGTCGGGATATTCCTCGGCGTCATCGTCCTGGTCGCGATGGCGGTCGGCGCCATCCTGGTCGTGGGCAATGACCGCTAGACGACGCGCGGGCCATCGAACACACCGAACCCCTCCACCAGCCACAGGATGACGAGGATCACCAGCACGACATAGGCGGCGGTCCTGAACGGCTCAGGGATCGGCAAGACCTGGATCAGATAGACGAGCAGCCCGATGATGATGATAGCGATCAGAAGCGAGATGAGGCTCATCGCACGGTTCCTTGCCACGCCGCCAGACCGGGCGGCTCGCCACCATACACCGATCCGCCGACATGGCCGCATCGATTAATTTCGCTAGTCGTGAAATGGTGTTGACACGGCCAACCAGCAGGATAAATCGAGCACAGCCCGCTCGGCTTTCAGCCTCCACAGGACGGGTCAGCGAAGAAGGCTTACCCCGCCGATCTTTGCGTTCCACAGCACGTAGTAGCTTTGCTATGATCGCTAAACCAGCAACTCCCCCCGGGTAGCTGGAAACCGGAAGTGGGAGGGGGTCGGCTTCGCATAGGTCGGCCCCCTCTTTCGAGGAAGTCAGTCATGGGCAACTGTCCGGATGGGGTCAATGCCAAGCAATGGCGCGAAGCACGGCTCAAAGCGTGCCACAAGCACCTTCGCAAGCATCGCACCAGGGCGATGGTCCGCAAGGCACCCGAGAAAATCCGCTATGCCTTCCTGCAAGGCTGGTGCGACGGCAGCGACAAGGTCATCAAGTTCCTCCACGGCCATGCCCGCTATTGCGGCCATTGCGGTGGTGTCGGCACCCTGATCGACAAGCCGAAGACGCCTTGCGTCCATTGCACGCCAGGCCGGAAAAAGCTCGACGCCATACCGGGCTTGCAAGAGCAGGCATAAAGCGGCAGGCTTTCGCATCGCGCCAAACTTCGACGGGTTTTTGCGTTCAGATGCCATCCTCGACCATCAGAATACGTGGCCCTCGCGTTCCTATCGAGCAGCAGGCAGGCACCTTGTTGAAGGCCAGGAAGGCCGCGAAACGTAACGGCAAACCGAAGATTAAGACACCGTGGGCACCCGACCCGAAGGACGTTAAGACGCTCGGCGGGCTGACCGTCAAGCAGAGCCAGGAGCAGGCCTGGTCGGACGCCAGGCAACTCGTCACCCATTATGTCGCCATCGGCTATAGCCAGGAGCTCATCGCCAAGCTGCTGCTCCCGCCGATCTCGGTGGACACGCTCGCCAAGCATTTCCGCCGCGAGCTGGACATCGGATCCGAACTGCAAAATGCTCGGGTCGCTGGCGTCGCCTACCGCATGGCGATGTCGGGCAACGATCCAGGCATGACCCGCTTCTGGCTGCGCTCGCGTGCCAAATGGCGTGACTTCGACGGCACCGGCGGCACCACGGCCATCCCGGTTCGGTCGATCCCCGGCGACGAAAGCATCTAGTGGCAACGCTGATCGACACCGGCTTCAAGCTGACCGAGAAGCAGGCCATCGCCTATAAGATGCTCGCGCGCGGCCATATGCACAGCCTGCTGCGCGGTGGCTCCCGGTCGGGCAAGACCTTCATCATCTGCCGAGCCATCGCCAAGCGGGCGATGATCGCCAGCGGGTCACGCCACGCGATCTGGCGGTTCCACTATAACCACGCCAAGAACAGCATCGGCCTGGACACCTTTCCGAGGATGATGAAGCTGTGCTTTCCCGAAGTGGTCGAGCATATGGAAGGCGTTCGCTTCTCGCACGAAGGCATATTGGTGCTGCCGAACCGGTCCGAGATTTGGCTAGGCGGGCTCGACGACAAGGAGCGGGTCGAGAAGATTTTGGGCATGGAGTTCGTGTCGAACTTCTTCAACGAGGCGTCGCAGATACCGTGGCACGCGATTGAAATGGCGCATAGCCGCCTGGCGCAAAGCGTCATGATCGATGCCCGCGACGATGTCCGCCGAGGTCAGCCGCTGGGCTTGCGCAACTATTACGATATGAACCCGCCAGGCAAGCGCCACTGGTCGCACGACATCTTCATGAAGCATGTTCAACCAGGCACGCGCGAGCCGCTTCCCGACCCCGACGACTATCAGGAAATGCAGATCAACCCGGACGACAATCGGGAAAATCTGCCCGAAAGCTACTTCAAGCTGCTCGACGGGATGTCGAAGGCGAAGCGGGTCCGCTTCAAGCTGGGCGAATGGGCCAACGACGCCGAGGGCGTGCTGTGGACCGAGCCGATGCTCGACGACGCCAGGATAGGCGTCGTGCCAGCCGATACCCGCCTGGTCCGCGTCGTCATCGGCGTCGATCCATCGGGCTCCAAGGGCGAGCAGATATCGGGCAACCCAGCGCAGGCGAACGACATCGGCATCGTCGCCGTGGGCAAGGGCATGGATGGGGTCGCCTATGTCCTGGAAGACGGCACCGTGAACGCGCCGCCAGGCGAATGGGGCCAGCAAGTCGTCAAGCTCGCCGAGCGATGGGGTGCCGACCGGGTCATCGCCGAGAAGAACTATGGTGGCGAGATGGTCAACTTCGTGCTCAAGACGGCCAAGCCGACGCTGCCGGTCAAGATGGTGACCTCATCGCGGGGCAAGGCGCTGCGGGCCGAACCCGTCGCAGCACTCTACGAGGCAAACAAGAAGCTGGTGAAGCATGTCGGCTATTTCGGCGAGCTCGAGGAGCAGATGACGGCGATGATGCCCCAGCCGAACGGCTTCCAGGGCGATGGCTCACCCGACCGGCTCGACGCGCTGGTGTTCGCTGTCACCGAATTGATGCTGGGGTCGACCTACGACCTGAGCAACCTGTGAGGTGCCTCCGAAGGGCCGTCTCATGCCCTATCGGCCAGTGCCGATGGACTTTCCGGCGACCTTCATCCGAGTGGGGTGGTTCGGGATCGAGAAAGAAATGCACGCCCATGCCAGGACCATCCGTCGATGGATGGAGATTTGTGGTAGGGAAGGCCTCATCAAGGCGCGGGCCGCTTATGTGGCCGAGCAGCGGCGGGAGATAGTCGATGGGAGTTGTAGCGAAGCTATTCGACGGCCTGTCCAATGTGATGACCGGGTCGGGCACCTCGGTTGACGGCTCGATGTATCGCCGCTGGCAGGAGCGGCAATATGGCGCCTACGATGTCGATGTCGCCTATCGCTCGTCCTGGTTGATGCGCAAGATCATCGATGTGCCCGCCCAGGACGCCACCAGGGAATGGCGCGACTGGCAAGCCAAAGCCGACCAGATCGAATTGTTGGAAGCCGAGGAACAGCGGCTGCGGGTGCGCGCGACGATCCGCGAAGGGCTGATCTACGGACGGCTCGGCGGCGGGATCGTCATCATGGGCGTCAATGTCGGTCAGCCCAATCTCCCCTTGCCCGACAATCTCCCGAAGGGGTGCCTGCGCTATCTGCGTGCCTATTCGCGCCAGCGGGTCCGCCTCGGGCCGTTGATCAGCGACCCGATGGACGACGCCTTCGGCGAGCCCGAGAGCTTCGTTCTCAAGACCGACAAAGGCCAGAAGGAAATCCCCATCCACCGCTCGCGCGTCCTGGTGTTCAAAGGGCCGTTCGCCGGGAATATCACCACGACCACCAGCCACGGCGGCAGCGACCCTTATTGGGGCGGCAGCGTCGTCGCAGCGGTCAACGATGCGGTGATGAACGCGACCAGCGCGCAGGACGAGATTGCAGGGCTCATCGAGGAAGCCAAGATCGATGTGTTCGGCATCCCCGATCTGCTGACCCTGGTCGGCGATCCGGAAAGCGAGAAGCGGGTGCTGCGCCGCCTTGAGCTCGCCAATTCGGGCAAGTCGAACCATCGCGCGGTGATCAAGGACGCGCTCGAAACATGGGAGCAGCGGCAGATCACCTGGACGGGGATGCCCGAGGTCATCAACGTGTTCCTGGCGATGGCAGCAGGTGCATCCGATATCCCGGCGACCAGGCTGCTCGGCAAGGCGCCCGATGGCATGAACGCGACCGGCGAGGGCGACCAGAGCAACTACGACCAGATGGTGCGCGACATCCAGGAGAGCGACCTACGGCCTGCGCTGGGGACGCTCGACGCGGCGCTCATCCCGTCCGCGCTCGGCTCGGTCCCGCCCGAGGTCTATTACGAGTTCGCGCCGCTGTCGGTGCCGAACGAGACGCAGCGCGCCGCCATCGAGAAGCAGGAAGCCGACACCGTGACGGCGATCATCAACGCAGGCCTCATCCCCGACGAGGCGATGGCGCAGACGGTCGCCAACCGGATGATCGAAAGCGGGCGCTGGCCGGGGCTGGAAGCCGCGCTGGCGAACATCGGTGAGAAGTGGTGGGAGGTGATGGCCGAGGAAGCCCAGGCCGAGCAGGAAGCCGAAGCCGAAGCCGAGCTTGCCCGCATCGCCGCGAGCAAACCGCCTGTGGTGGTCAAGCCGAACGGTGGCCCGCCGCCGTCAAACAACGCCTGACAGGAGGCAGACATGCCGCTGAAGAAGGGCAAGTCGAAGAAGGTGATCTCGGACAATATCCGCACCGAGATGCACCACGGCAAGCCGCAGAAGCAGGCCATCGCCATCGCGATGAGCAAGGCCGGGAAGGCCAAGAAGAAGAAATGAGCTTCGACCTCGCAGCGATGGCCCAGCGCAAGGGCGTTCGTCGCAAGAAGGTCAAGATACGCCCGATCAAGCCGCGCCCTGCCGTGGTCCATGAATTGCAGTCGATCTACGTGGTCGTGCCCGACCTGTGGGAGGCCAACATTGTCCGGATTATGGAGCCATACAAACCGGTCTCGATAACGACGGATGCCCCGGAAGATATGGGTCGGGTGATCGATCTGGTCTATTTGGAAATCACGCGCGTGGCGGTGAATTTGGGCGTCAAGCTGCGTGCCTGGTCGAAAAAGGCCGAGCAGCTCCACCGCGAGATGTGGCGCGAAGGCGTGCTGGCGGCGACGAGCATAGACCTCGGCACGGTGCTGGGCGAAGGCGCGGTCCAGGAAACGGTCGCAGCCGTGCTGGAACGCAATGTCGGGCTCATCAAGGACATCAACGAGGACATCCACGCCAAGGTCACCGACATCGTCTTCCGTGGGGTGACAGCGAGGACGCCCGCGCGCGAGGTGGCGAAGGAGCTCCGCGAGCAAGTCGGGTTCAGCCGCACCCGCGCGATCAACGTCGCAGCCGACCAGACCACCAAGCTCTATTCGGCGCTCGACCAGGCGCGCCAGGAAGAAGCCGGGATCGATCACTTCATTTGGATCCACAGCCGCAAGGCGAGGCCGCGCCAAATCCATGTCGAGCGCAACGGCAAGATGTACAAATGGCAGAAGTCGGCACCCGATCCAGGGTTGGACCCGCCGCCCGACATGCCTGGCTATCTGCCGTGGTGCGGCTGCACGGCGCAGGCGGTGATGCTTGGCTTGGACGGCAAGCCGATGTGACCTATACTGGCGGCACGGCCATTCCACTGCCCTTTGCGGGATGGTCCAGGGCTGGCCGGTGGTCCCAGCGCATAAATCCCGCTCACCGGTCAGCCCGCTTTTTCGCTAGACGACAGGGCCTAGTGACTGGATGGCCGTCCACGGATATATTGGCGCCAGACCATCCCGCTATCACCCCGTGCGCGATGGTTGGGCTGGCCGGGCCGAAGCCCATCCCCGGCGTCCGGCCAGCCCACCTTCGCTTTTACGAAGTCGCTCCCATCGCCCGCGCGAGGGCCAGCCGCGCGTTTCGATTGCGGCGGTCGAAGTTGGTGACGACGCCGCAGCCCTGGACATCGACCTTGATGCCGGTGAAATGCGCGAGCGCAAGCCCGGTCGAGATCGCTGCTGCGACCGCCTCCGACCGGTGGCGGCACCTGGTGCGCGACGGCGGGCCTCCGGGGATATGGACGACGACCTCCCACAATGGAGGCGCGTCGGTGGTGACAGCCATTGCGACGGTGATCATTCGGTGTTCCTTTCGCAAAAAAAAGGGGGAGCCGAAGCCCCCCCTGGTTGGTGGTCGATCAGTTGGCCCGATAAATGGCGAGGCCTTCGGCGACGGGCAGGTCGTTGAGAAAACAGGCGGTCGGGTATTTCGCGCGGAAATGGACCAGGTCGGCTTCGACCGTCGAACCCTTGCGCGGGTTCGCTGCCCAGATGCCGGGGCTGTCGGGCCTGGTGAAGACGATCTTCTTGGTGATGACCTTCTTGAAATCCCGTTCGGCCAGGAAGTCGTTGACCAGGCCGACGCAGATCATTTCCAGGCTCTGCTCGACCATGAAACCGTGGGCTTCGATCAGCGGGAAGGTCGCTGCGATCCGCTGGTCGAGTTCCTGGATGTTGAACCGGGTGCGACCGTCGATGCCGTGGAAGTCGTCGCCTGCGCCGTAGCCCCGATTGGACAGGGTGCCCCACCGGATGCCGTCGACGTAGAGCGTTGCGGTGTAGCAGTGGGTTTCCTCGCTCATCGCTGCTACGTGCTTGATCGAGCGGAGCTCGATATAGGGCTTGGTCTGCATGAAATTCTCCTTGTTCCTGGGGCCTTGCCCCGTTGCGGTGATTTCTTTTATCACCTTCCCCATCCGGGTAAACATATTTTCGCTATTTGCGAAATGCGCCAGGCAAAAAAAGGGAGGCCGAAGCCTCCCGAGGTGGGGATGGGGATCAGACGGCGAACGCGGTCTTGATCTGGATGGCGAGCATCTGGTGGGCGGTGCGGCTGTTCGGGATGATGTCGCCCATGTCGTATTTGTCGCAGAATGCCACCGCGTCCAGTTCGGTCTGGAGGCGGGCAGCAGCGTTGGCGACGGTGACGGTGGCGAACTGCTGCTGGACCCAGCGGACGGCCTGCTTGCGCGTGAAATCTTTCATCGGGAGTTCCTTCAGTTTGATGTTGAAAGTCTGCACGGTGGCTTCCTTCGGTTGACCTGGGGCGGTGCCCCTTCGGTGATTTTCCATACCAAAACCAGGGGCAGAATAAACCTCTCATTTCGCAATGTGCGAAAATTAGTCGTTCCATCCACCAGGCGGATTTGGTAATGAAATTGCTCAACCAGGGGCACAGCCCCGCAACCAGGAGCGACCGATGAACAAACTCTTTCGGATCGAATTCGATTTCGTCCCCACCACCGCCAACGGCGCGATCCAAACCCGCCAGGTCGAGGTGAAGGCCTCCACCGCCGCCGCCGCCGAAAACACCGCCTGGATGCAGCGCGGCACTTTTTGGGGTGCGTTCGGCACCGACAACGCGATCGATTGCCGCTGCACCGGGGAGGTTCGCTGATATGCGATACACCGTCACCTACGTCAGCCGCCACCAGACTGACGTTCACACCCGCACCTTTACGACGCGCGAGGCCGCCGAGGATTTCGTCACCGACCTCAACCGCCAGTATCTCGGAGCCCGCGCCCGCATCACCGAGGCACGGATTTGGGGGCTCGGTCGATGAAGATCGAGTTCATTTCCGGCAACGGCTCGTCACGCCGGTCCCTGATCGACGACCGCCTGGTGGTCATCCACGCGCTCCGCGAGGCACTCGCCCAGATGGGCAACATCGCCCCGCACGGTCGCGATTACGTCGGCGCACCCGAGGGCGCCTATGAAGCCGACCGCGACGAATACGCGCAGCGCCGCGAATTGATCGCCCATGTCGCCAACGCCATCGAGGCCGACGCCCTCGCTATCCACGAACTGCCGGGAAGGCCGTAGCCAGCAGCAGGGAGCCCCCGGCGCTTCGGTGCCGGGGGTTTTCAGTGTGACCGCCATGCTGTAGATCACGGACATGGCCGACATCGAGAGTGCCGAACCCACCAAGCGACGGGCTCGCAAAGCCGACCCCGGCCTATCCATCGTCTATCGGTCGCCCGCCGATCTGACCGCCTACGGACAGAACGCCCGCACCCATACGCCCGAGCAGATCGAAGCCATTCGCGCGTCGATCAAGGAGTTCGGCTTCACCAATCCGATCCTCCTGAAAAGCGACGGGGTGACCATCGGCGCAGGCCATGCCCGCCACCAGGCCGCGCTCGCCGAAGGGCTCGAGACCGTTCCGACGATCACCCTTCACGGCCTCACCGATGTCCAGTGGCGAGCTTATGTGATCGCCGACAATCAGCTTGCCATCCAGGGGTCGGGGTGGGACACCGAAATGCTCGCCTCCGAATTGACGCTGCTCAACGAGGAAGGCTTCAACCTTAGCATCGTCGGCTTCAATGACGACGATCTGGCCGACATGATTAGGGCGCTCGATTTCGAGCCTGTCCCGATTGACCACCAGGGGCGGCTGGACGAGAAGAACCCGGTCATCTGCCCCAACTGCAAGCATGTCTTCCACCCCTAAGCTACGCCTCGATTGGGCGAGTTCGGAAGCCGCCCGCTTTGCGTGCAAGCGATGGCATTACACCGGCACCGTCCCGGTCGCCCTGGTCAAGATCGGCATATGGGAAGACGACAAGTTCGCAGGCGTCATCCTGTTCGGTCCTGGTGCAGGCACCTCGACCAGCGGCATCCGCTACGGCCTGCGCGAACGCTATGACATGGCCGAGCTCGTCCGCGTGGCGATGGCGCCGTGGCATAAAACACCGGTGTCGCGCTGCATCGCGATAGCGACCAGGATGCTCTGCAAGCAGTCGCCGAACCTTAGGATGCTGATCTCGTTCGCCGACACCAAACAAGGCCATCATGGCGGGATTTATCAGGCCTGCGGCTGGACCTATCTCGGTCAGACCGATGGCAATCCGGTGTTCATCATCCACGGCAAGCAGCGCCACAACAAGACGATCACCAAAATCCATGAGGGGAGCCGCCTGAAATGGCTGCACACCTTCGTGGATCCAAACGCGAAGAAGGTCCGGTTGCCGGTCAAACACCGCTATGTGCTACCGCTGGATGAGGAAATGCGGCAGGCAATCTTGCCCCTGGCACAGCCTTATCCGAAGCGGGTGGAGGAAAGCCATGCCCTCCAAGCTTCCTAAGCTGCGGCTCGATTGGGTGGATGGCGAAGCCGCCAGGTTCGCTTGCAAGCGGTGGCACTATACCAGGACGATGCCTGTCGCTCCGGTCAAGATCGGGATATGGGAGGATGAGAAGTTCGCCGGGGTGATCTTGTTCGGGGTCGGGTCGGGCCGCGCCACGCATGGCGGTCGCTTTGGGCTGAAGAAGCACCACGACATCGCCGAGCTTTGCCGGATCGCAATGGCGCCCTGGCACCAAACGCCCGTCTCGCGCTGCCTGGCGATTGCGACCAGGATGCTCAAGAAGCAGTCCCCCAATCTGCGGATGCTGATATCCTTCGCCGACATTGCCCAAGGCCACCACGGAGGCATCTACCAGGCGAACGGATGGCTCTATCTCGGCGTCACCGAAAGCGATCTGGCGTTCATCGTCAACGGGAAGCGCAAGCACAACAAGACGATCCGCATTGCGGTTGCGAACACCAGGCGGGACAGGCCGCTTGCCGAACGGCGAAAGCCCGCCATCGATTGGCTGCACGAGCATATCGATCCGAACGCCAGGCGGGTCGAGCTCCCCGGCAAGCATCGCTATGTTTTGCCGCTCGACGATGAAATGCGGAGCCGCCTATTACCGATGGTGCTGCCCTATCCGAAGCGCGAGAAGGTGTTGGTCGATGCCTAGCCTGCGGCTCGATTGGGTCGGTGCCGACGCTGCGCGCTTCGCCTGCAAGCGATGGCACTACACCCGCACGACCTCGGTCGCCTCGGTCAAGATCGGGGTGTGGGAGGACGGCCATTTCATCGGCGTGATCCTGTTCGGCCTCGGAGCAGGCAATGCGACCAGCGGCATCCGATTTGGCTTGCGGCACCATCACGACATCGCCGAGCTGGTCCGCATCGCGCTTGCGCCCTGGCACAAGACGCCGGTTTCCAGGTGCGTCGCCATCGCCATCAAGATGCTGCGGAAGCAATCGCCTGGGCTGCGGATGGTGATCTCGTTCGCCGACACCGGCCAGGGACACCACGGCGGCATCTACCAGGCAGGCGGCTGGACCTATCTCGGCATGTCCACCGGGGAGGTCGCCTACATCGTCAACGGGAAGCGCAAGCACAGCAAGACGATAGCCGATATGGGGCTGGGCGACCGGATGAAGGGGCTACGCGAGCATTTGGATCCGAACGCGAAGCGGGTCAGATTGCCTGGAAAGCATCGCTACGTCTTGCCCCTGGACGACGAGATTAGGGCGCGTATATTGCCGCTGGCACAAGCCTACCCCAAGCGTGCGAAAGATCAGGACGCCGGATACCCTTCGGCGCTGGGCGGTGAAACTCCGACCCGCACGCTCCAACTTTAGATGGCTTCGATCCGAATGGACCAGTCGTCGCCGTCGTCGGCGACCAGGCAGGGCTTGCCTGCTTCGACCTGGCGGCGGGCGATATCGGCAGGCCAGTCGCCGTCCTTGACCAGGACGGTGATGGCGTGATCGACCGCTGCTGCCCTGGTCGGGAAGTCGCGGATGATGGTGTCGAAGGAAAGGCTGGTTTCGATGGTGCGGTGCTTGGTCATGAATTGTCCATACAAGCCTGGGTGGTCAAGTAAACATATTTTCGCTATCAGCGAAATCAATCGATGCCGGAATACATCGTTTGCAAGATTTTGCGCCCGAGCGTCGGCATCCCGCTCACCCGGAAAGCCTGCCAAAATGGCCGAGCGATGAGCCGACCAGGCAGCGCCTTGAGGCCGAGGCGACCCGCGACGACGTAGCGATGGCTTCCATCGACGAGCGTGTGGGTGCCGTCGCCCATCTCGATCAGCAAGATCGGCTCGTTGAGCTCACGCCAGCCGATGCGCGCCAGGCGATGCGGCTCGACGCTGTTCTCGCGGGCGAAGATTTCGGCCTGGTCGGGGTCGATGTTGATGCCGATGACATCGACCCGACCGAGCGCCCAGGTCGTGAGCATATCGACGGCGATGGTATATTCGCCGCCTCCCGCAGGCGCGAAGGTGAAGACGTTGCCGAGTACCTTGTCGATGGGGATCATTCGTTCCTCCTTATCGTGATGTGATGCCGAAGATGAGGGCGATGGTGCAGCCGACCATCGCAGCGATGAGAATGAAGAACTGGCCGTCGCTCATGTTTTCATCCTTGTTCAGCCGGTCCCCCACAGGGACCAATAGCCGTAGACGCAGCGATCATATTCCTTGCGATAGGGCACCCCGTCCTTGACGCCGGTCTCGATGCTGTGGCGCTGCGGGTCGTGGGTGTCGTGGATCACCCCGTCGATCACGGCGGTGTAGTGCCCGCTGACGGCGACGACGAGGCGACCTGGCGGCAGTTCGTCCTCGACCAGGTGGACCTTGCAGCCCTGCCCGATGAGCATGGTCGGCTCCCAGACAAAGCCGAGCCCGACCATATAGTCCTTGAACCACTTGCGGCTGGTGGCGATGCCGTTGCGCGCCGACCTGGACTTCTTGCCCGAGCGTTTGGTCACGCGTTGCGAGCCTCGCCCGGTGGCGAGCGCATCATAGACCTCGCGGTAAGGCCGCTTGGCGGCGATGGCGATGGCGCGGGCGACACAGTCCCCCGCGCTGCCCTTGAAGCCCGCTGCGGCGCGGCCTCCGTCGTCGATGACGAACTTCATCCCACCAGCAGCCGGACGATGTAGGCGTCCAGGTCGGTGTCGTATTGATAGACATGGGTTTTGCCCGTCGTCCTGGTCAGGCGGTTGGCCTCCCATCGGGCCTTGTTGACGGCTTCCGAGCGGGATATCTCGCCGCGAAAGCGGTAGGTCTTGATCGGTTTGGTCATGTCGTTCCTCCGTGGATTTAGGACAGCCCGCGAAACTGCGAGCGGCCCCAGGCCTGCGGCCCGTCACGAAACCAGCCCTTCGCGAACAGTTCGGCGTCGCTGTGGAAACCGAGTTTGAATTTTCGGACGACACGGCCCCGGTAAAGGAGGCTGAGCGTCCCGTCCGCGTTGTAGCGGCGGACGAGCGTCTTGGGCTTCATCAGTCGCGGCCGGGGATGAAGATCGAGACAGCGTAATCGCTGTTGCCGAGAACCCAGGAAGTCCAGCCGCCCTCGACCTTGACGGTCTCGTTGAGGATGACTTTCTTCCCGGAGCGGGTCAGAGCAGTCCGTGTCTTCATGTTGATGTCCCTTCGTAGATGGGGCGGTGCCCCGTCTGATTTTCATACATGCGTCCCCCGCCGAATGGAACAATTTATTTCGCAATTTGCGAAAATTGCGTTATGGAGGCCGCGCGGGCGACCGCTCTTTGACAATCGAAAGGAACAGAATTGACACACCACATCTCGGTCCGAGCCCTCGACGACGGCAAGTTCATGGGCGAAATCTATGACGAGGAAGATAGGCGGGTCGGCTTCACGCACGTTTATGCGAGCAAGGCTCCCGCCAGGCTTTTCGCGGGCAAGGTCAAATGGAGGATCGAAAACCGACCTGGTGAACCTATCCCCTTCTGGCTCGGCTGCTCGGAGGTCGTGCCTCCCGAACCGCGCCAGTTCGACGGCACCAAGGTCATGGAAGCTATCGCCGCCATCGGCGCGGTGCTGGCGACCACGCCGGGGACCAAGAAGCATCGCCGCGCGAGGCACCGCCTTGCTGACCTGATCGAGGCACTCGAGCCCGAAACCGTCAACTGACCAACCACCGTCCTGGACGATCCGAACCCTCGCTAGCCCCCGGCTGGCGGGGGTTTTGGTTGGAAGCCGCTCATTTCGCAGCTTTCGAAAAAGTTCAAACTGTGGTACAATCGCCCTGCGACGGGGCAATGCCCTGCGCTCTTTGACATCATGAAGGAACACAAGATGAGCGATTGGACGAGCGACTATGCACGCGGGCGTTGGAAGACGTTGACCGACCGCACCTGGTCACCGATGCCGGAAGTGAAGGCGCAGGCCTCCGAGGCCCGAACCTGCTTCGCCATATCATGGTACACGGACGAGGCCGACGCCAAGAAGGTCGCCGACTACGTCAACCTGAAAGGCTTCACCTACAATGGTGGCTGGTATCACGGGATGGAGTGCGGGCGCGAAGCCAGGTTCGATTTCATCGGAGCCGATGGCAAGCTCTACTACGCCGTGACGCATTAACATCAACCCCCGCTGGCTTCGGCTGGCGGGGGTTGTTATGCCCGCGTGATGGATGACGAGCCCAACAGGACCACCGACCTGATCTTGGGCTTCATGGTCTGCTCGATCCTCGCCACCGTCCTGATCTACGCCATTTACACCTGGTGGGGCCGATACTGATGGCGGTAGGTCTGTCCGAACCTCGCCGCTATAAGGACGTCTGACCCAAGCCGGGGAGACAGACCTGTGACCATCCAGCTATCCGATACCGTTCGAAACGCCAGGCTCGACGCCATCGAAACCGCGATTGGCGTTTCGGCAGTCCTCAAAATCCGAACCGGAGCCCAGCCCGCCAATGTCGCAGCTGCCGACAGCGGCACGGTGCTGGCGACGATCACCTTGCCAGCCGACTGGATGCTGGCGGCGTCGGCTGGCGTCAAGGCGATGTCGGGCACCTGGTCCGATGCTTCCGCCGACGCAGGCGGGACCGCAGGCCATTATCGCATCTATGCGAGCAACGGCACGACCCAGCATCTCCAAGGCTCGGTGACCGCGCTTGCGGGCGGCGGCGACATGGAGCTCGACAATATCGTCCTCAACGCGGGCCAGGCTTTCAGCGTCACGACCTATCAGCTTACCGACGGCAATGCCTAAGCTAGGCTGTGGTCACCAATGTCGTCTTCCTGACAGCGACGGGGGCCGGGACTTCTAGCTTCCCGGTTGACTGGGGTGCGCCCTGGACGATCGAGATTATCGGGGCGGGTGGCGGTGGCGGCAAGTCGGCCAACGGCTCGGGCTGCGGCGGCGGTGGTGGCGCTTATGCGAAGTCCACCGATGCGACGTTCACGGCGACGCCAGGGGCGACTTTCTTCTACAATATCGCGGCGGGAGGGGCTGGCGCTACCACAGGCGGCAATGCTGGCACGACCGCTGGCGATACGTGGCTCAATATCGCCTCCAATGTCAGCCCCGGCCTGCCCAGCGCTGGCGTCATGGCGAAGGGCGGTGTGGGCGGCAGCGCAACGTCGACCGGCGGCGCTGGTGGTGATCGCCTCACCTGCACTGGCACGACCCTCAATTCCGGGGGCGCAGGCGGCGCGGGCACCAACGCCGCCAACAGTCGCGGCGGCGCGGGCGGCGGCGGTGCGGGCGGCAGGCGCGGCAATGGCGGCGTTGGTGCAGCGGCGGCGGGGAGCAATAACCGGGGCGGTGGCGGCGGCGGCGGCTCGGGCGGGGGCACTTCGGGGACGGTCGGCGGGGCAGGCACGACAGCCGCATCGGCGACGGGTGGAGCTGGCGGCAACAATGCCTCGGGCGTCGGTAGCGGGGCCGGATCGGCTTCGGGCGTCGGCAATGGCGGGCTGTCGGGCGGCGGCGGTGGCGGCAGTTTCACATCATCGACATCGACGACCTATGTAGGCAGCGCGGGCGGCAATGGCGGCGACTATATCGCGACCGCTGGCGGGACTGCCGGGGCGGGCGGCGGTGCTGGCGGTGCGGGCTCGACCCAGCTTACCACGGGGGCACCGGTCGGTGGTGCCGGGGCAACCGGAGGCCTTTACGGCGGTGGAGGTTCAGGCGGCGGTGGCGGCAATGCCAGCGGCACAGCAGGCAATGGCGGCAATGGTGCCCAAGGCATCATCGTTCTCACTTATACCGTCACCGCTGTCGGTGTCGTCGGCACCGCCAACAAGACCCTGGCGGCGCTGACCGGCACCTCGACGGCGGTGGCCCCGGTTGCGGCAACCGCGAGCAAGACGCTCGCAGCCTTGACCGGGACATCGACAGCGGTCGCGCCGGTCGCTGCCATCGCCAGCAAGACGCTTGAGGCGATGACCGGGACGGCGACCGGGGCAGGACCGCCGACGACCGTGACCGGCACGGCCAGCAAGACCCTCGCGCCGCTCGTCCCATCATCAAAGGCAGGCCTGCCGCGCTACGCGGCGATGCAGACCAAGACGATCCTCGTCACGGCGACCGGAGCCTCATCGCGTACCGTCCCAGCCGATTGGGGAGCGCCCTGGACCATCGAGCTCGTCGGCGGTGGCGGTGGCGCTCGCAAGGGGGCAGACGGTACCAACAGCGGTGCGCGCGGCGGCTCGGGTGGTGCCTTTTCAAAGATCACCAGCGCCGATGCCACGATCAATCCGGGCGGCACTCTCTACATGTCGGTCGGCGCAGGCGGCGCTGGCGCAACTTCCAGCGCAGGCCAGGATGGTGGCGCTGGCGGCGATACATGGCTGAACGCCGCCAGCAATGCAGCACCGACGCTGGTGACGCAGGGCGCTCTTGCCAAGGGCGGGCTCGGCGGTTCGACCAGCGGCACCCAGGCGGGCGGCGCTTCGGCGAGCGGGGTCGGCTCGACCAGGACCGGTGGCGGCAGCAACAGCTCGAGCTTTGGCGGCGGCGGTGGCGGTGCTGGTGGGCATCGCGGCGCTGGTGGTGCAGCTGGTGCCGGTAGCACCACGACTGCCGGTGGCGGCGGCGGCGGTTCCGGCGAAGGCGTCTTCGGTTCGGTCGGCGGGGCCGGGACGAGCGGATCGGCAACCACAGGCGGCACTGGCGGCACCAGTGCCGGTGGCAGCCTCGGCGGCGCTGGCGGGATCGGTGCCAACCCGGGCAATGCGGCAGGGCTTGGCGCAGGCGGCGGCGGCGGCGGCATCGGATCGGGGGCCTTTACCGGCGGCGATGGCGGCGATGGCGTCTTCTACCTCGACACCAATAGCAATGTGAGGGCCGGTGCGGGCGGTGGCGGTGGTGGTGGCTCGACCAATACCGATGCAGGTGGGACCGGCGGCGTCGGCGGCGATGGCGGCTATGGCGGCGGCGGCGGATCGGGCGGCGCTGGGCTCGCGGTCAACGGCAATGGCGGCAATGGCGGGCAGGGCTTCATCGCCATCACCTACACGGTCACCAATCTCAAGACCGTTCTCATCACCACGGTCGGAGCCTCGTCGGGCACCTTCCCTTCCGATTGGGGAGCGCCGTGGACAATCGAGGTGATTGGCGCGGGCTCGGGCGCTGGCATGTCGGCCAATGGCGCTGGCGCGGGCGGTGGCGGTGGCGCCTATTCTCGGATCACCGATCTCGATCTGTCGATTTCGGCTGGTGCGACGTATTGGGCCAGCGTCGGCGATGGTGGTGCTGGCGCAACGGTGGCGGGCAATGGCGGCGGCGGTGGCGGTCAGACCTGGTTGAATATCGCCAGCAATGCGGCTCCGACGCTGATCTCGCAGGGCGTCAAGGCCCTGGCGGGCACTGGCGGCTCGGCGACGACCAGCGGCGGGACGGGCGGCTTTGCGTTCAGCGGGGTTGGCTCGGTCAAATATGGCGGTGGCGGTGGTGGCAACGGCCTGTCAACCGGCAACGCGCGCGGCGGCGGCGGTGGCGGTGGCGCAGCAGGCCAGAAAGGCACTGGCGGGATCGGTGGCGCTACCCCATCGAGCAACAGCCGGGGCGGCGGAGGCGGTGGCGGATCGGGTGCGGGTTTCATCGGCACGAATGGCGGGCCGGGGCTCGCCGCAGCATCGGCGACCGGAGCCTTTGGTGGGCATAACGCATCGGGCAGCGGAGCCGGTGCGGGCAATAGTACGGGCAGCGGCGCGACCGGCCTGAATGGTGGCGGCGGCGCTGGCGCGTGGCATAACACCGCCTCGATCACGACCTATCCCGGAACGGTGGGCGGGTTCGGCACCGAGTGGACGCAGACCTCGGACAGCACGCCTGCGGGCGCTGGCGGTGGTGCGGGCGGCGGCGCCTCGACATCGACGACGACCGGGGCTCCGGTCGGTGGCGCGGGTGCCACCGGCGGGCTTTACGGCGGCGGTGGATCGGGCGGTGCTGGTGGCAATAGTTCGGGCTCGGCGGGCGTCGGCGGGAATGGCGCGCAGGGCATCATTGTCCTCACCTATACGCCGACCGTCGTTTCGGGCGGGCCTGTCACCGGCACGGCATCGAAGACGCTCGGCGCGCTGACCGGAACGGCGCTCGGCAAGGTCGCGGTCAAGGGGGCGACGACCTACACGCTCGCGCCGCTGATCGGGCTGTCGCACGGTGGTGCGCCTGGCGGCGTCGGCATTGCCGTCAAGACCCTCGCTCCGCTGACATCGACTGCCTCGGGCAAGCTGCTCGTCCAGGGTGCGACGACCAGGACGCTCGCGCCGTTGAGCTCGACCGCGACAGGCAAGGTGGCGGTCGCGGGAACGACGAGCAAGACCCTAGCACCGCTGACCGGGACTTCCCACGGCGGCGCGCCCAGCACGGTTGGCATCGCCAGCAAGACGCTCGCCCCGCTGACTTCGACATCGACCGCCAAGGCTGCGGTGCGGGCGCAGGCGAGCAAGACCCTCGGCACGCTGACATCGACCGCGCTCGGCAAGACGCCGGTTGTTGCGACCGCATCGAAGGCGCTCGCCCCGCTGACCGGGCTTTCGCATGGCGGCGCACCAGGCGGCGTCGGTATTGCTACCAAGACACTCGCAGCGCTGACGGGCGCGGCCTCGGGCAAGGTCGCAGTCAAAGCGATAGCGACCAAGACGCTTGGCACCCTGGTCCCCTTCGCGCGGGCGGGGGCACCGCCTGGTGTCGGCATCGCCAGCAAGACGCTCGCGCCATTGGGTCGCTTCGCCAGGGGCGGGGCACCACAGGCCACCGGCATCGCCAGCAAGACCCTCGCGCCGCTTGGCAGATCGGCCATCGGCAAGGTCGCAGTCAAAGGTACGACGGCGAAGACACTGGCGCTGCTGACTAGCACCGGGCTTGGCCGGTTGGCGGTGAAGGGCACCGCGACCAGGACGCTCGCACCGCTGACCAGCATCGCATCATCGATCATTCCGATCGGCACCCCACCAGAACGCATTGCCTATACCAAGGGCGGGCTGAAGGATGGACGCCAGGCATCACCGGCAGTAAGCAGCCGGATAGCGGAGGCAAACTGATGTCAATTCCGATCACCGCTGCCGTCTGGCTCCAAGCAATGGATCCGACCGACCAGATCGATTATGTCGCCGACTTCATGGGCGCGACGCCGCTGCTCGATGTCGGCGAGACCATCGCGGGCTTCACCGTCGCGCTGATGCCCGAGGCGGTCCTGCTCGGGGTGATGATCTCATCGGGGTCGGGGCGCGACCCGGTCCTCATCGCCGGGACCGCGATCAAGATTTGGCTGGAAGTCCAAACCGCAGATCGCGAGGACCCCGAGTTCACCGGCAAAGGCGTGGTGGTCGGCGTCGTCTTCACGATCACCACCACCTCATCGCCATCCAGGCGACGGCAACGAACCTTCGCGTTATCGGTGGCCCAGCTATGAACGCCCGCATCAACAACGGTCAGCGCCTGCTGGTCTCCGTCAAGGGGATCAGCTATCCGGGGGCGATTACCTGCATCGATGGGGTGTGGATGATCGCGGTGCGGGGGACGACCTTCAAGACCGGCGACATCATCCTGATCGGCGACGACCAGTGGCGGATCACCCGCAAGAACATTTCGACGATCCGAAGCATCGACAGCGCGACGATGGTCAAGTGTGGATGATGGCGGTAGCCCGGGCGCGCGTCGCTGGGCTATGACACGCGCATGGCCGAAACCATGATCTTCGACAAGCTGCCGCTGACCGGCCTCCACCGGGACAGCGCAGGCAATGTCATCGGGGTCGCACGGGCCGCGCGCACCGGCATCCAGGTCTATGCAGGCTATGAAGTCGGCAAGCCTGAGCTTCGGCAAGTCCGCCTCTATCGTCCTGAAAGCGAAGTATTTTCGCGCGACAGTATGCGGACTTTTGCCGGGTGCCCGGTGACTATCGAGCATCCAGGTCAGAGCATCACGCCCGACAATTGGAAAGATCACGCTGTCGGCGAAACCGAAAGCGACGGGATTGTCCGCGACGGCGAGGTGGTCAAGGTACCGTTCATCGTCCGGGACGCTGGCGCTATCGCCGCCATCGAGGATGGCAAGCACGAAGTTTCGATGGGCTATGGCTCGGTGCTGGACTTCACCGCTGGTCAAACCCCGGACGGCGAGGCATATGATGCCGTTCAGCGTGTTATCCGCATCAATCACCTGGCAATCGTGGACAAGGCGCGCGGTGGGCCGACGCTCCGCATCGCTGACAGTCAACAGGAGACGAAAGTGGCAACCAAGATCGTCATCGTGGACGGGCTTTCGGTCGAGACGACCGATGCCGGTGAAACCGCCATCGTCAAGCTGATCCGCGAACGCGACGAGGCCAGGGCCAAGATCGCCGACGCCGAGGGCAAGGCCGGGACACTCACCGCCGACATCGCCACGCGGGATGGTGAGATCGTCGCGCTCAAAGCGCAGCTTGCCGATGCTTCGTCTCCAGCGAAGCTCGCTGCTGCCGCCCAGGCTCGGGCGACCTTGTGCGATGCTGCCAAGCGGATCATCCCGGCCATCGTCACCGATGGCAAGGACGACGCGACCATCAAGCGCGAGGTGATCAACGCCAAGCTGGGGGATGCTGGCAAGGCGCTCCCCGATGGTCCTGCCGTTGATGGCGCGTTCTCGGCGCTCGCAGTCGCAGCACCCGCACAGCAGCAGCGGAGCTCGCTCGACACCTTTGTCGGCAGTCACGACGGCATGAGCATCACCGATGCGGTTGCCGAACGCGACAAGGCGCGCGATGCGCGGCGCTTCCGCAACCAGAACTACGGCAAGGAACCGGCCCAGGCCTGAGCCTCAATTGGGAGTAGATTGAAATGCCCATCGTTCAGGACCTCTTTCCTACCGACTATGCGCTCGGCTTTCCCGGCATGGTCGCCAATGGCGAGATTGCGAACCGGATCACCCGGAGCATCGAGGATGCCGCTGGCATCGGCTTCGGCGTGCCGGTGTTCCTCGGTGCCGCCGCGCATGGCTGCATCAAGGCGGTCGCCGGTGGCCCGACCAAGTTCCTCGGCATCACCATCGTCGACCACGGCCAGGTGATCCTCCCTGGCGGTACGGCCGATGCCTATCCGCAATATCACAACGTCCCGATCTTGCAGCGCGGCAGCGTGTGGGTGCTGGTCGGGACGACACCGGTGGCTCGCGGCGACCAGGTCTATGCGCTCAACGCCGACAGCACCTATGTCAATGTCGCGACCTCCGCGACGCTGCTGCCTGGTTGGACTTTCGATGACGCTGGTGCAGCCGGGGCGATGGTCCGCATCACGAATAACCGGCACATGCCGGTCTGAGGGAGAGCGAACGTGCGTGAAATCGACTTCAACGACGCGCAGCAGGCGCTGGCTTTCCTGACCCCGCAACTGCTCCGCATCGAGACCACGGTCTACCAGACCCGCTATCCGTCATTCGAATATGGCGACATCATCTTTGAAAATGATGAAGGCGATATGTGGGATGCGGGGATCGTGTTCTACAGCGGCGACATCGCGGGCAAGGCCGAGTTCTTCTCGGCGCGGGCCTTCGATATGCCCTATGCCGACATCTCGACCACGCAGTTCATGCAGGCGACCCACATGGCCGGGATCGGCTATGAATGGTCGCGCGGCGAACTTGAGCGGTCGGCCAGGATGGGCCGCAACCTGACCGCCGAGAAGGCGCTGGCAGCGAGCCGGATCGCGCAGCGCTTCCTCTACGGCATCGCCATCCAGGGTTCGACCGAGAAGAACTGGAAGGGGATCATCAACTTCACCACGGTGCCTGCGTCCAACGCGCCGCAGACCTTTACGGCGGGCACGCCCGACCAAGTCCTCGCCATCGTCAACGGCGCGATTGCAGCACCGTCAATTGCGACCAACGGGGCCTATAACACCAACATGGTGCTGATGCCGATCACGGCCATCCGCGACCTGGCTTCGCGGGTGCTGACCAACACCACGACAACGATGCTGAGCTTCATCCAGCAGAACAACAGCCTCACGCAGACGACCGGCCAGGCGCTCAACGTCCGTGGCATGATCGAGCTCGAGACGGCTGGCACTGGCGTGACCCGCCGCATGGTGACGGGCGAGCAAAGCCGCGATGTCGCGCAATTCTATCTGCCAGGCCCGCATGAGTTTGTGGATCCATTCCGCAAATCGTCGCTGTCGTGGGAGGTGGCGGGCATCCTCAACACCGGCGGTACCGATGTCCGCGTGCCCAAGGCGATGAAGTACACAGACGCAATCTGAGGCCGGGTCTAGTGGTGGCGCTGGCGCGTTCCTCGGTCTAAAGCGGAGCGTTCGCTTTTTCGACAGGAGGAAATAGATGGCCGATACCAAACCGACCCCGCCCGCTACGCCCGATCAGGGGCTTCCCCCGGAAGGCACGACCAAGCCGGTCGATCCGAACGCCCCGCCCACGACCGACCAGAGCTTGCCCGAAGGTGAACGCCCGACCGATCCGAACTATGGCAGGCCAGGCGGCGGTGGCCGTCCCGGTCAGGACTTGCCATCGGGCGAGCATCCAACCGATCCGCGCTATGGCAGGCCCGCTGGTGGTGAAGGACGCCCCAACCAGGACCTCCCCAGCTACGGCAGCGGCCCCGGCCAGATCAAGCCCGAGGACGGTGACTATGTGATCGAGAATGTCGAGGATGGCCCGCGCGGCTTCCACGCCAATAATGTCGAGATCATGCTCGATGTCGGCGAGCGGGCAAGCGTGACGCTGACTGCCGACGAGCTTACTCGGGTCGCCGATTATGGCTTCAAGGTCACCAAGGCCGGGGAAGAGGCCAAGCCGAAGGGCAAATGACATGACCGCAACCGTCGCCCTGTTCCGTGAACTTCTCCCGAACTTCACGGCCGTTCCCGACGAGACCATCCAGACCTATCTGGACCTCGCCGAAAACGTCATGGGCGGCGGTTGGGGTGATACTGCCGACGAGGCACAGTGCTTCCTGGCGGCGCATATGATGTCGATGGTCGGGATCGGTCCATCAGCACAATCGGGCCAGCTTGCCGGGTTCACCAACATCAAGGCGGGCTCGGTATCGCTGACCAGGTCGGACGCCGCCTCGATGGGCGGCTATGGCGGCTCGGCCTACGGCCAGATTTACTATGGCATGCTCAAGGGCCGCACGGCGGCGAACGGCACCGGCATCATGGTCACCGGTACTGGCTGCGCCCTGCCCGACGATATGAGATACGTGCATGGGGCTGCTTGACGGCGGTCTGACGCCCATCATCGGCAACGCCTTCAACTGGCTGATGATCGACGGCGTGCTGATCCGGCGCAGCTTCACCGACAATGGCAAGGGCGGGCTGACCGCCGTCGAAGCAGCACCCGTTCCGGTCAAGGGGATGATCGATCCGGCCAACCAGGTGATGCGCGACATCGAAGGCTTCCGCGAGGATGATGTGTCGATCTTCCTGACGGCGATGAACGTGCCGCTGCCAAGGCTCGACGACCATATCATCATGCGCGGCACCAGGTGGCACATCCTGCCGCCTATCATGATGGATGCCGCGATGACGCATTACATCTTCCGGGGAAGGGCGGTCTGATGCCGATCCAGGGCGCCAAGGAACATGCCGCACGGCTCAAGGCGATCCGCTCCCCGACCGTCCAGCGGCAGATCGGGCGGGCGATGTTCACCGTCGCGGTCGAAATCCAGAAGGAAGCCAGGCTGTTAATCACGACGGGGTCGATGGGCGGCAAGGACCATGTTCCGTCGCGGCCTGGCGAGCCTCCGAACGAGGACCTTGGTGGCCTCAACCGCAACATCGAGGCGGTGCGAACCGGCCCGCTGACCTCGCAAGTCGAAAGCCGTGCGCGCTATGCGGCGTGGCTCGAGCTAGGGACGAGCCGGATGGCCGCGCGCCCCTATATGCGACCGGCGACGGCCAAGAAGAAAACCAGGGCGGTGGAGCTCGTCGAAGCGGTCATCGAGCAAGCGATAAGGACAGGTTGAAATGGCAAAGTGGATCGAGTTCACCCGCGACTATGACCATCGGTGGGAGAGCGGTGCCGTCACCGCCTACAAGAAGGGCATGATCGTCTTTGCCAAGCAAAGCGTCGTCGATGTGGTAGGCGATGCGGCCAAGCCGACGACCAAGCCCAAGGCCGATGATCCAGACGACGACGACGGGGATGACGACGAGGACGAACATCTCACCGAGGTTGAGAAGGACAGCTAGAGGAAATGACCGATCTCACCCTGGCAATCCGGGAAGCGGTGGTTGCCAGGATGCGCGCGACCCCGGCGCTGACAGCGCTGGTGCCAGCCGCGAGCATCTATGGTGAGCGGGTGCCCGACAATCGCAGCTTTCCCTTCATCCGAACCGGCGAGCAGACCGTGACCAGCTTCCCGCTCGGCTGTGCTGATGACGGCGCTTACGACATCACCATCCACGGCTTTGCTACAGCGCCGTCGAGCGACGATGCGATGAAGATCGGTGCTGCGATCAACGATGCCTTTGCCGGTGCTAATGCGGTGCTGGTGCTGGCGACCGCCAAGGTGGTGATGGTGTGGGGGGCAAGCGGCATCATCCGTGACCCGGAAGAGCCCGACACCTGGCATTGCTACGTCGACTACAGCATCGCTTAGGATGATGGCGGTAGCCCGCGCCGGTCCCGACCAGCTATAGCCCAGGGGAAGCAGGAGACACCGAATGGCGCGTCCAGCAATCCTCCGTGGCACCTATGTCAACATATTGATGGGTGACGGCGGTGGCCCCGAAGTCTTCACGCCGATCTGCGGTGTGACGACCCGAGACCTCACTGACCAGATCAACACCTCGGACGCGTTCGTGCGCGATTGCGCGATTGCCACCGACGTCCCGACCCGCAGCGTCATCGCGACCGGTCGCCAATGGGATTTGACCGCCTCGGGCTGGCTCAACCGCTCGCAGCTTGCGACGATCAACAGCGCGATGGGGGCGGTCAAGAACTACCGGTTCGAGCTCACCGAGCCTGCCACCAACAAGGTCTATGCGGGCTATTATTCGGGTGCGGCGATGCTGACCCAATTGAAGATTACCGGCGAGGACGCTGACTTCGTGAAGATCGACCTCACGATGGCATCCGATGGGCCGTGGACCTTCACGGTTGTTCCATAGGAGATAGCCCGTGGCGCGTCCCAAGATACTCCGTGGCACTTACGTCAACATATTGATGAGCGATGCCGCGACGCCAGCGACCTTCTATCCGATTTGCGGGCTGACGACGCGCGACTTCACCGACCAGATCAACACCAGCGATGCCTTCGTCCGCGACTGTGCGCTGCCGACCGATGTCCCGACCAGGAGCGTCATCGGTACCGGGCGGCAATGGGATGTCACCGGCAGCGGCTGGATGAACCGCACGCTGTTGAGCAAGATCGATGCCGTGGTGGGCGTGCTCAACCTCTATCGTTTCGAACTAGCGCAACCGGCGGGCGACCTGGTCTATGGCGGCTATTATGCTGGCAGCGGCATCATGACGCAGAAGAAAATCACCGGCGAAGATGCCGATTTCGTCAAGATCGACCTGACCATCGCAGGCGACGGACCGTGGACCTTCACCGCCGTTTGATGCTAATCGGCCTGGATGCAGACCGAGATCAATCTGCCCTTCGCTGATGGCGTCTATCTGTTCAGACTGCCGCTGACGATGATCTATGAAATCCAGCGCAAGACCAACAGCCCGATCGGGGCGGTGTTCGCGCGTGTCCTCAAGGGACGCTACCTCATCGGCGAGGAGAGCTTCGGGATGCCGACCGAGGGGGAATATCGGGTCGAGGATTTGATGGAGACAATGCGCTGTGGGCTGATCGGCGGGGGACAAGGCCTGGTCGGCGGCGAGACGATCCAGGTGGGACCGCCGCTCGTGCTCGAGTTGATGAACAATTATGCCTATCCGGCTGTGCCGCTCAAGAAGATGTGGGAGATGGCGGCAGCGGTCCTGATGGCGTGCGTCGAAGGCTATGATGACCCAGATCAAAAAAAAAGCCCGGAGGCGACGGATGGTTTGACTATGCCGACGCCCTTGGAAACCTCGCCATCTGCGGGTGCAGCCCCCTAGATGCGAGGACCATGTCGCTCGCCGAATATGACGCGCTGGTGATCGGCTGGAACCGGGTGCATGAAAAAGAGGGTGACAAGCCCGAGGCGCCCGACCTCGATTTCGTCCGCTCCGAAATGCAACGATTGCAGGGAAGCGCCGCCTATACGCACTAACCCCGGTTATGATAGACCGCGCCCAATGGGAGCAGGCACATGGCGATCACTGTCGATAAGGTCATCGTCACGCTTGAAGCGAAGATCGCGGCCTATCAGGCCAACGTCCGCCAAGCCGAAAGCCAGTTCACCAAGGCGATGGGCACCATCGAGAAAAGCGCCCAGGCCACCAGGAACACGCTCAACAATGTCTTCAAGCTGGCCGGTGTATCGGTCGGTGTCGCTGGTGCGCTGGCGCTGGGCAAGGCCTTCATCGGTGTCGCTGATGCGTCGAAGCAACTCAACGCGCAGTTGAAGCTGGCGACCGCGCAGAGCGGCAGCTACGCGAAGGCACAAGAAGATGTCCGCGACATCGCTGTTGCCACGCGCAGCGATGTCGAAAGCGTCGCCAAGCTGTACGGCAATTTCATGCGCAACGCGCGCGACCTCGGCATCAGCCAGGAGGACGCAGCCCGCGCGACCAAGACGGTTGCATCGGCGTTCATCATCAGCGGCGCCGGTGCCGACGAAGCATCGAACGCGATCCGCCAATTGATCCAGGGGTTGCAGTCGGGAGTACTGCGCGGCGACGAGTTCAACTCGATGATGGAGAATGCTCCACGCCTCGCAAAGCTGCTCGCCGACAGCCTCGGGGTGCCGATCGGCGCGCTCCGCAAGATGGCGGAAGCAGGCCAGTTGACCGCCGACAAGCTGACCAAGGCGCTGACCGACGCCAGGTTCACCGATGCGCTCGACGCCGAGCTAAAGCAGATACCCGTCACCTTCGACCAGGCCATGGCGCAGGTCCATAACGCCGCCATCGCGACCTTCGGCGCGTTCGACCAGGGCGGCGAATTCTCGACGATGATTTCCAATTTCGTGACCGGCGGGGCCGAGGACTTCAAGGATTTGGAGAAGGCGGCGGAAGAGCTCGGCATGAACGTGCGGGCGACCATCGAAGGGCTTGGCAGCGCGTTCGAACCTTTCGCCGAAGCAGCCAAGGCAGCGTTTGAGAGCGCCGGGTTCAGCCTCGAAAAATTCTCGATGGATGGGCAGAAGCAGATCAGCGACCTTCTCACCATCGCCGACCAGCTTCTCAACATCGGTCCAGCGATTGCCGAGTTCTTCGGTGCGACTGGCAATTATCGCAGCCACTTGGCAGCTGACTTCAATGCCAGGCGGGAAGAGGTCAAACGCGACCTCAAGATGAACAGCCAGCTTCGCATCCTCGCAGGTGCTGCGGACAAGGGCGGCGGCGACGCATCGACCAAGGTCACGCCACCGGGCAAGACGACCAAGAAGAAGAAGGCGAGCGGGCCAACCGCCGAGGAAATCGCCGAGAAGGCCGCGCAGGACGCCGCCAAGATCGACATCGCCATCTTGCGGGAGAAAGCCCGCCAGGCCGACACGGCGGAAGAGGTTGCCGATTTCGAGACCGCCCAGCTTAACCGCGATGTCGCTGCTGCCATCGAGGCGAACAACGCCGACAAGCACATGACCAAGGCGCAGAAGGATGCGCTCAACGCCAGGGAGCGTGAGCTCGCCGACATCAAGTTTGCGGGCATCGAGCGCGAGAAGCAGGCCAGGCTGATCGAGGAAGCCGCCGACGTTCAGCAGGGGGTGATCGACCGGCAGAAGGAGGCTTTGGACCATCAGCTTGCGATGGCGAAGACCGAGGCCGAACGCCGCGCGATCCAGCTTCAATTGCTCGACCTCGACATCCAGCAGCGCGACGCGGCGCTAGCGAAAATCCAGGCGACCGGCACGCCTGCTCAAGCTGCTCTGGCGGGTGCTGCCCGCGCCGGGTTGGCAGGCGAGAAGGCAGGCAAGACATCCGAGATCATGAAGGACACGCAAGGGCCGTTTCAGGATTGGCTCGACAGCGCGGACGATATGAACAGCGCCCTGGAAACCATCGCCGTCGATGGGCTGGAGCAGCTCAACAGCGGCATCACCGACGCGATCATGAACTTCGACAATATGGGCAAGGTGTTCCAACAGGTCGGCAAGTCGATCATTGCCATGCTCATCCAGATGATCGTCAAGCAGATGATATTCAACGCGCTGTCGGCGGCGTTCAGCGCGTTCGGTGGCGGCGGCAGCATCAGCAGCTTTGGCGGCGGTGCCGGGACCAACAAGACCATCGCCGGGATTGGCGCTAGCTTCAAGGCAGGCGGCGGGCCGGTGCTGGGCGGCAAGCCCTATGTGGTCGGCGAGAATGGCCCCGAGATGTTCGTGCCGCAGAGCGCAGGCCGCATCATCCCCAACGGGCAGATGGCGGCGAACGACCGGGGAGGCCGAGCCCCGGTAGTCCAGGTCCATGTCACCAGCGGCGAAATGTTCGATGCTCGGGTTGCCAGGATTAGCGGCGAGGTCAGCGTGGCGGTGGTGCAGCAGACCGCGCCGACGCTGATCAACGGAGCTGTGGCCGAAACCAGCCGCCAGATGTCGCGGTCGAGGATGTAGTCATGGCCCTTGTCACCTTCCCGACCAACGCCAAGGTCATCAGCCGCAAGTGGACGCTGCAAGTGCCGCAGCAGATCAACCGGTCGAGCTTCACCGGGCGGCGCAAGGTGATCGGCTTGCCTGGGGCCGAAATCTGGTTGCTCCAGGCGACTATCGAGCCGCTCGCCAGGGAAGTCCAGGCACGGTCCTGGCGGGCCTTCACGGCGTCCCTGAGAGGTGCGGAGAACTTCTTCCGCTTCCCGGCGCTGCCAACGCCGCAGACCGGTTTCGCCAATCCGAAGGTGGCGGCGGTGGTCGCAGGCAATCGCGCGGTGGCGCTGACGACAGCAGCAGGCGTCGTGCCAGGCATGCACATGACGATCACGCAGGTCGATGGCTACCAGCGGCTCGTCGTGGTGGTCGGCGTGGTCGGCGCGCAAGTCAGTTTCGAACCCTATCTCTATCTCGACCCGCTGGTGACAAGCGATGTCGAAATCCAGAACCCGTGGGGGGTGATGGCGCTGTCGGGCGGCAATGCCGGATGGGATGACAGCAACGGCCTGGTCGGCTTCACCATCGACGCGCAGGAAGCGCTGTGAGCCTGCCCGACAGCATAGCCGCAGCGGCGCTCGACAAGGAAGTCATCAAGCCGGTCTGGTTCGTCTATATGGATTTCCTCGGCGATCCGGCGCGGGCCAATTCGAGCGGCTTCAATGTCACGGTCAGCGGTTCGGGGGACAGTGAGCTTGACGGCATCTACATCGGCATCGATGCGCGCTTCGTCAGCGTCGGCGAGGTCCGCTCATCGTCGGGTGGCGGCGACACCGTGACATGCAAGCTGTCGGGGATCAGGGGGCTCGACGACGAGGATCGGCTGATGCTCGGTGATCCGGCCAACTGGCAGGGTCGGACCGCCAGGCTGTGGCGAATGATCCGCGACGAGTTCAACGTCCAGCAAGGCGCGATCCAGGCCTACTACACCGGCTATATGCAGACATTGGGGCATATGGGCAGCGGCGAGGAGCTGACCTTGGAGCTGTCCATCGAAGGCTATCTGGCAGCGTTCTCCGACCCGTCCAACCGAACCTATATGAGCCAGGAGCTATTCGATCCAGGCGACCATTCGGCGCAGGCGGCAATCGCCACCGCCAACGGGCAGACCAGCACGACGATGCTGACGGCCCCGCCGAGCATCCAATCGACCAACCCCTTCGGGCCAGGCTTCGACCCGACGATGGGCGGGACATGGTCGCCATGAAGCGGGTCGGCGATTGGGAGCTTGCGCTCTATAATTATGTCGTCAGCGTCGATGGCGAGCCGTTCGAATATGGCGAGCTCGACTGCGTCATGTTCGCAGCAGGTGCCGTCGATGCGATGACCGGCGAAGACCCGGTGGCGAACCATCGCAACAGCTACAAGAACGAGATCGGCGCGTCCAAGCTGCTCCACAAGCTCGCCGATGGAACGGTCGAAGGGCTGCTCGATCTGCACTTGCCGACCATCCCCATCGGCTTTGCCAGGCGCGGCGACCTTGCCTTGTTCGAAGGCTCGGTCGGGATCGTGATGGGCGGCTTCGCGATCTTCATCGGCGAACTCGAGCCCGAAGAGCCGCCCGAAGAACCGGACGAGGATGCCCCGGTGCCGATCCGGGTGCCGGTCGAACCCGAGGAACCCGTCATCCCGGCACTGGTCCGCAAGCCGCGCGAACTCTGGGAGAAGGCCTGGGCGGTTGGGTAAGACCCTCGGCAAGATCGCGATAGCCGTCGCCGTCGTCGCGCTGGTCGCAACCGGGGTCGGTGCGGCGGTCGGCGCGGGGCTGATCGCCGCCACCGCGACCACCGCTGCCATCGCCACCGTTGCCACCTATGCCTCGCTGGCGGCGGTGGCGCTGTCGATTGGCGCGTCGTTGCTCGCGCCCAAGCCCAAGGCTCCCAAGCAGAGCCCATCGACGATGGACCGGCTCAACGTCAGCATGAGCCTGCGCGCGCCGCGCACGCTGGTGTTCGGCAAGACGGCGATGGCGACCGACCTGCGCGACCAGGAAGTGATCGGAGCCGACAAGGACTATATTCACCGCTTCCTCGTCATCGCCGCGCACCAGGTCGAGAACGTCCAGGAGATATGGTTCGACGACAAGAAGGCCTGGGATTGGGTCGCAGGCGGCACCGTCTATGGCGACTATGTCGGCTATCTGACGATCAACGTCCGAACGGTCGGGACGCCTGCCAACGCGATCAACATCAGCGGGCGGATGGGCGCCAACCGGCGCTATACCGGCTGCGCCTATGTCCACATGGTGTTCAAGGCGACCGGCAACAGCAAGAAAACCGAGAGCCCGTTTTCGGCGTCCATCCCTGGTCGGATCACGATCATCGGCGAGGGGCTGCGATGCTATGATCCGCGCCAGGACAGCACTCAGCCTGGTGGTGCCGGGGCGATGCGCGCCGACAATCAGGGGAGCTGGACCTACGGCCCGCACGCGCGCAATCCCGCCTGCCAGCTTGCCACCTATTTGCTCGGCTGGCGCATCCAGAACCCGACGACGCTCGCCTGGAAGCTCTCGGTCGGCAAGGGCATCCCGCCCAAGCGGATCAACTGGCGGTCGTTCATCGACAGCGCCAACTTCTGCGATGAGCCGATCCTGCTCGCGGGCGGCGGCTATGACCCACGCTACCGGTCGGACGGCATCTTCAGCGAGGCCGACCAGACGCTCAACGTGACCGATATCTTCAAGTCATCGATGAACGCCGACCTCGATGACCAGGACGGCTTTCTTAGGCTGACGGTGTTCCACAATGACCTGGCGACCCCCGACGCAACGCTGACCGAGCATGATGTCCTCGACAATTTCCAGTGGATCCAAACCCAGCCGTTGAGCGACGGCTTCAACATCGTGCGGGGCAACTTCACCTATCCGACTGCGCTCTACCAGCCTGCCGAATATCGCGAGGCAGCGCTGCCGTCGCGCGACGGCATCGACCGCATGTTCAGCGTAGATTTCCTCACCGTGCAAAACCAGGGGCAGGCCGAACGGCTCGCCAAGCAGCGGCTGCAACGCCAGCAGTTCGGCGGCACCTTCGTCGCCAATTTCAACGCCGCCGCGTGGAAGGTCCAGAAGGGCAGCGTCATCAAGTTCAGCTTCAAGCCCGAGGGGTTTGTCGAGAAGCTGTTCCGGGTGGTCGAGACCGCGATCCGGTTCGACGGCGTGGTGCCGATGACGCTGCGCGAGGAACATCCGGCGATCTACCAGTGGGACCGCGAGGAAAGCCCTGCGGTGATCATAGCACCGCCGATCATCTATCTCCCCGGCAACACCCCGATTGGGCAGTTCCTCGGCACCGTCCAGGAAGGCGCCGATGTCACGGCGCTGAACACAGCAGCAGGCATCGAAGGCCAGGGCGACCTTGCGACCTCGGACCTGACCGAGGCCGACATCAACAACAGCTTGGTGCCTGCGGACAACGTCAACCACATCTTCATGTCCGAGATGGAGGGAGGCCTTGCCAATTGGGGCGCAGGCAATGTCAGCGCAGCGAGCGCGGTTGGCGAGGCCGGGACCGCGCAGGGCACCCGCTACATCAAGACGGTGGGCCAGGCGTCGGGGATCGGGCAGTTCATCTACATCAACAGCCGCAAGTTCCGGGTCAATCCGGGGCAACGGCTTGCCTTGCAGACCGGTATCGAGACGCAGAACTGCACAGCCCAACTCAACATCGCCTTCTATGATGCTGGCAACGCCCAGATCGTGCCGACCGTGCTGTGGGCGACTGCGCCCAATTCAACCTATTATGGCACGCTGCGTCAGGGTTTCGTCACCGCCCCGGCAGGAGCTCATACCGCGCTGCTCCAAGGCATCTTCGTCAGCGTTGCCGGATCGGGGATGTTCTCGGGGGCCTTCACCAAGCCGATGGTCACCGGGGCGAGCGGTGGGCAAAACACCTTCCCGGAATATTCACCAGGCCCGAACAGCTTCGATGCTGCCGATGTCACGCTCAACAATACGGCGGCAGGCATCACCGGACAGAGCCCGATCGCGTCGGGCAACGCGCTGACCGTCGTCCAGGTGCAGAACAGCCTCGTCGCCGCCGCCGGTGACAACAGGATTTTCATGTCGCTGTTCGAAGCGGGGGTCGGCGAATGGCGCTATACGACCAACGGGCCAAGCGTCGTCCTGGTCAGCGGTGTCTATCAGGGACGGCCCTACATCAATGCCTATCCGGTCCCGAACGGCACCGCAGGCGTCCACCAATGGTCGATCTGTAGCCAGTATTTCCGGGTGACGGCGGGCGAGCAGCTTTCGGTGCAAGCGCAGGTCGAGGCCTATGGCTGTAACGCCGACTGCTATGTCTGGTATTTCGACCAGGCTGGCTCGACGATCACCAACAGCTATTGCTTCACCGCTGGCAACGGCACCGGCTTCGGGACGCTCAAGCAGGCGATGGCGACCGTCCCGCCAGGGGCGATGACGGCGTTCTTCCAGCTTTATTTCAACTGCACGGTGACGGGCAATTTCGGCGGCTCGCTGGCGCTGCCCTATGTCGCCGGGGTGCCGACCGGGCAGATCACGCATCCGGCCTTCAATCCAGGCCCGAACAGCTTCAACGCCGCCGATGTGACGCTGACCCATACCGCCGCCAACATCACCGGCCAGGGCGCGCTGGCGACCTCGACGCTGACCGCACTGGAAGTCGCCAACGCCTATGCGGCGACGGGCCGCAATATGGTGATCTTTTCCAACCTTTCCCAAGGGCTCAAGGGATGGGTGCCGAGCGGGCCGGTCAGCCATGCGATCACGCCGGTCAACGGCACCGCCTGCACCGGCACCTTCAGCTATAATCTCGGCGGCTGGTCGGGGATGCGCAACGTCCTGTTCGCCAATCTGAGCCAATACCCCTTTGGCGTGGGGCAATATTTCGACGCCTTCGCAACCGCTCAGCCGTGGGTCGCAGGCGGCGTTGCCTGGCAATCTTCCGTCCCCGATTATGAGCGCGCCAAGAAATATATGATGCCGGTCAAGGCTGGCGACCGGGTCTATGTGCGGGCGCTGGTCGCGCACCATCGCTGCGATGTTCAAGTCTACCTGTTGCTCTACGACAGCGCGGGCGGGATGTATGAAGCCTATCCATTTTCCGGTGGGCGTGAGGGTGGCGGGCAGGGCGGCAATCCGGCCAACTTCGACCTGGTCGGCGGCATCATCACGGTCGCTAATCCCGTTAGCGCCTATGCGGGTCTGATGATCCGCATGTTGGGCAATGGCGGCGGCGACCCGTACATCTTCGTCACCGAGCCCGCGATGGGGATCGTGCCCGTAGGTCAGACGGTGATGCCGCCCTACACCGATGGGCCGAACGACCCGTGGGCCGACACGACGATCCTCAACACCGCAGGCGGCGTCACCGGCCAGGGGGCATGGGCGACGACGACCTATCCGATCGCCACGGTGATCGGAGCTCCGGCCAACGTTCTCTACAATGGCGGCTTCACCCTCCAGTTTGACGGGTGGATCAATTATGGCGGCTGGGGCTGGTCGTCGGGGAGCATCGAAGGCCCGTTCGCCTACTGCCAGACACCCGGCACCAATGTCATGCAGAGCAGGAAATTCTATACTTTCTACGGGGCCAATTATTGCCTCCAAGCCGAGATGTACGCGGCGCTGGCGGGTGGCTTGGTCAGCATCGACATCGCCTGGTATGACAGCGGCGGCAATGGGCTGGGGACATCGGGGCGGATCGATCTCGGCAATAATGGCGGGCAATGGGTCAGCATGTCGCGGGCAACCCTGATCGCTCCGCCAGGTGCCTATCAAGGGTCGGTGCGGGTTTTCACCGAGGGGGCGTCGGGCGGCGTCAATGTCGGGGTTCGGCGGATCAAGGTGGCGGCATCTTCCATCCCGACCCTGTTCAGCGACGAGGCAACTTCGGGCGCGCTCTATGGCGATTATCTGCCAATCGATAATCTTCGGCCAGGCGAATATGGCGCGAACGTCACCGAGGGCCGCAACAGCGCGGGCTTCAACGGCCAAGGCGCGCTGGCGACGCAAAGCCTCGTCACGACCAACTATATCGAGACCTATGGCGTCACCAAGACGCTCACCGGCTCGCTGGGGACGACGCTCCGCATCCCGCCCGGTCCAGGCGATTACAACATCGTGGGCATGTGGTTCGACAAGCTCAACGGCTCGATCCTCAAATTTGAAAGCACTTTCCTGATCTATTCGAGCGGCAGGCTCGACGGCTATCTGCAAATCCGCGACGGGCCATTGAGCTTCCAATTCGGCTTCCCGATCTCGCTGAACGGAAGCGGCACCTATCTCCCGGCTCCGCAGTTCACCCTCCACACCGCGCTGCCAGGCGGCAACCGCGACTATTATATGCAGTTCCACCGCAACGGCGCGGATGGCAACACCATCGATATTCTCGTTGGGAGCCAGTTTTCGATCCGGGAGGAAAAACGGTGACGATGGTAGGCTTCTGCACCTATGACCGGGCGAGCGGCACCATCCTGATGTACGGGTCGGGGCCGATGGACACGGTGCTGTTGCAGGACACCGACACCATCGGCGTCTCGCTGCTCGAAGAAGTCGTACCGGTGCCAGGCGCGCTGTACTATGTCGTCAACGGCGAGGTGAAGGAACGTCCGCCCTCGCCGATCCGGCGCAACGGGATGCGCTTCGCCAAAATCCCGCCAGGCGCCACGATGACGGTTGCAGCGAGGCCCGAGGTGCCGCTGCGCCCCGACCAGCCGCTCGACGGCACGCGCTATGATCTGACCGACAGCGTGGTGGAATTGGTGATCGGCGTGCCAGGTGCTTATCTCGTCGAGTTCGAATGCTTCCCATTCCAGGCGGTCCGGTTCGAGGTCAACATCCGATGAAGATCGTCCACCAGCCGAACCACATAGAGGCCAGGCGGAAGGCCTATCCCTCGGTCGAGGACCAGCTTGACATGATGTTTCATGACCCGGAGAAATGGCGCGCGAAGATCGCAGCGATCAAGGCGCGCTATCCGAAGCCGAAGGACGAGTGAGATGGCACGCCGGAAAACGACCAGGCCAACCCCGAAGGCCAATCTGTCGAGCATCAGTGACCCCATCCCGCACCGGGTCGCGCCAAAGGAGGGCGAAGTGGAAACATTGCCGAGCATTTCCGACGCGATTGCGCTGCTGCGGACCTATGAGCGCGACCATGTCACCGAGCTCCCGACCAAGGCGGGCGAAGGCCTGTCGGCGGCGGTGGTGATGATCTCGTCGGTCGATGCGATGGTCAATGGCGGCGAGGCGCTCTATGCCGCGCACAAGCAGGGGCTTTTGCCGCAGGACGGCATGATCGTCTGCGGCCAGGAAATCAGCTACTGCACCGACAATGGCTGGCACGGCCTTGCCAACGGGCGCGGGCAGGGCATCGTCGCTGCGCTGCGGCGCGACATCGGCGAGGCTCCGACCGGCCCAGCTTGGCCGCTCCCCGAGAATGACCCTATCCCGCTCGAGCAATATATGGAGCCGCCGCCGCCGCCGGTCATTCCCTAGTTGATTGTCGAATTACCCGGCAGGATGATTTCGTCGCGCTCCTCGGTCTGCTCCATGTCCCCGGCATCGAACTTGTCGGCGAGCTCACGCAGCATCGTCGGGATCGCTGCCGGATCGATGTTGCAGATCATGCTCGCCTCGTTGTCGTCGCCGGTGGCATAGGTGGCGACGAGCAGATAGACGACCTTGCGCGCACCCTTGTTGAGCAGCGAGTTCATCATCGCGCCTATCAGGGTGATCTTGTCGTCGAGCGGTAGGGTGTTCGGATCCAAAACCAGGTCAGCCATTAGCTTTCTCCCCAGGCCAAAGCTTGAGCGTGCCCTTGGCCCGGTTGGCGAGGCGCGCGTTACGCTGGGCATTGTTCTCGACCTGGACCACGCCATCGACCCGAAACACCTGCTTGTCGATATCGGCACGCAGGATGGTGCCGATGGCTTCGCGCGCGATGCTGGCCTCGGTGCCGGTGCGGTCGAGATTGTCGAACAGCCCGCCGCGCCCGACATGCTTGGCGCGGATCGTGAACAGATATTGCCGCTTCATTCGATCTCGGCCAATTTGACGACGAGTGCTGCTTCGACATAGCCGGTCGGGATGCGCTGACCGGTGTCGTAGACATAGCCATGCTCGACGAGCGCCTGCAGGACGCCTTCGTTCTCGCTCCAATCCTTGACGTAGAGGCACCCCGGCGGCGGCGGTCCTGCGTCTTCCAGCATGACGGTCAGGGTGGCGATAGGCTCGCCGTCCTCGGTCTGGAATATCCATGCCTCGCTGTTGTCGTGCCGGTAGCTTGATGCCTGGATGGTGCCCGTCCAGTTCTTCCATTTGAACTTCATGTTTCCCCTTTCAGTCTTCGATGCGGTCGTGGATGTTGACGGCGCCCGACCAGCACTCGACGCCGAGCAGTTTGGCGACGGCCTGGTTGAAACGGCTGTCCGAGGTGGAGGCAAGGTTGCCGCCGTGCATCGTCCAGCGTGTCTCGGGCACCCAGCCGAGGGTGAGGTCGGGGGTCGCCGGGACGACCTTGACCAGCGGGCGGTGGTCGCCGAAGACGTTGTTGTGGACGAGCATCGCAGCGGGGACGGCATCGCTGGGTTCGTTGGGGCCTTCGACGTTGACAAGGCAAAGCTGCCCGGTTTTGGCGCGACCTGGTGATGAGATGCCGTTCGCTGAGCAATCGCCCAACGACCAGCGAAAAACGTAGACATTCAATCCCATGATGTTCCTCCATGTTGGCAGGGTGGTCACTCGTTGAGTTGGCTGAGGGCAACCTCCTTGATCTGGCTTTGCAGGCTCTCGATTTGCCCGGACAGGTAGAGCATCGACACGACGAAGGCGTGCAGCCGCCAGCCGTCCGGGGCGGCGTCGATGACCCGGACAAGCGCCTGCATCGCCTCGGTAGCAGCGTGCTTGCCAAGGTCCTCGATCTGGCTGGCATCGCTTGGCGAAACCCCGGCCTTGACCAGCGTGGTGTAGATTGGCGAGCGCATCACAGCATGTCGCTTTCGTTCTCGGGCAGGTGCCGGAAATCGTAGATGTAGACCAGATTGCCGCCGAACCCCGCCGCGCCGCGATAGAGCGCGACCGAGATGACGCCAGGCTTGCGGAGCTCCTCGAAGACGAACTTCTCGGCGATGGGCAGGATGGTGCCGAGGTGGTAGCCGTGCGGCGTCACCCCGTCAGCGGTTTCGATTGCCATATTGTAGGTGGTCATTGGTCCCTCCGAAATTCATGGCCGACCCGGCAGAACCGGGTCGGAGCAGAATGGAGGCTATCGAGCCCGAAGCGTATCGTAGTCGGCCATGCACTCGGCCACGGCCTGCTCGATCTCGTCGGCCTGCTTGGCCCAGAAGGCCCGATAGCCCTCGACGAACTCGGCCAGGCGATAGGGCGGGAAATCCTTCCGCTGACCGTTGCCGAGCATTTCGTCGCGCTCGGCAGCGACCCAACCGTTGTTGAATTCTTCGTTGGTCATTTTGATATCCCTTCGTAGGCGGGGCCGTGCCCCAGAGGCCTTTCTTATAACGAGGCTCCCCACGAACATAAACCTCTTTTTTCGCTATCAGCGAAAATGAGTGACCCCGGCGGTGAGCCAGCCGCCGGGGTCGTTGCCGCCTGCCGCGAAAGGGAAACGCGGCGGCGTCAAACCGGATCGTGGCTCGGTCCTGGCATCTGGTCGAGCGCCATGTTGAGCATGTCGATCACCTGTTCCAACCGGTAGCGATTGATCGCCATGAAGCTGCCCGCCATGATCGACCTATGGCCGAGGCCGATGATCGCTTCGTGCAGCCCGCACTCGCAGCGCGAAACGGTGACGGTGAAGATTTCGGCCTTATGCGAGACAATCGGATGGCCGTCCTCGTCGAACAGCATCATGGTGTCATCGACATGGCTTTC
>Ga0184611_1000005_pt1 | contig 51244 bp, 30 predicted proteins | sample PLM3_5_coex_FD_133162 | JGI IMG/M metagenome (GOLD analysis project Ga0184611, IMG submission 133162) | Groundwater sediment microbial communities from an aquifer in East River, Colorado, USA - PLM3_5_coex | ecosystem: Environmental > Terrestrial > Soil > Riparian zone | place: USA: East River...
AAAGCCTTTAGTAACCTTTAATACGTATGTAGGTTTTGTAAAGATCCAGGATAAATTTCCCGTAATGAATACAGAGGAATTTTCTGAATTTAAAAAATGGGCATTGTATAATGGAAGATATACTGGTAACAATAGAACCTATACAGGTCCGAATGATTCCGCATTGATACTTCAAAATTTCAGCCCGGAGGAATTAGAAAGCATGAAAACAGGACGCAGTACAGATTGGCAGGATCTCATCTATAAAAACGGGTTTATCACCAGCAACCAGGTTGGATATTCCGGTGGAACTGAGTTAACCCAGTTTGCTTTATCTGCAGGATATTTTAAAGAGACAGGAGTTTATACCGGGCAGGAATTTGAACGTTTTTCATTGAAGGCAAGTGTTGATCAGCAATTTGGAAAAAGAATAAAGGTGGGAATCTCAATGCTGAATACATATACAGTAACAGAAGGGGAAGGCGCTAATCCTATGGGCCAGGCATTAAGAGCAAGTCCTTTGGTGTCTCCTTACAATGCGGATGGTACAATTCTAAATGACTTCGTTCCCGGAAGTGCAAGCCAGGTTTGGAATCCGCTTGCAAATTTTGAGCCCGGCGCAGTTATACAAACACGTAAGCGTTCCGGAACGTTTACGTCTCTTTATGCCGATGTAAGTATCGTTAAAGGATTAAAATATCGATTTAATTCAGGTGTAGAGTTGAGAAATGATGTGTATGGAGAATTCTATGCCAGCAAAACAACAAACAATCTTGGAGGTTTGTCTACCGCACAGAACAGAAGTAATTTTCGTACGAATTATACTTTAGAAAACATTCTCACATACGATAGAACTTTTGATACAAAACATAAAATAAATTTCACCGGCTTGTTCAGCCTGCAGGAACAATCAACACAGGGAAATGAATTTCGCAATAATACAATCGCATCTGATGATCTCCAGTATTACAACCCTACTTACGGCGCAAATTTAGTTGGAGAAGGAAGTGAAGAAAAGTGGGATATCATTTCCTATATGGGCAGGCTGAATTATGGTTTTAATGACAAGTATCTTTTGACATTGACTGTGCGTACTGACGCATCATCCAGATTAGCACCGGGTAACCAGGATAATCTTTTTCCTTCTGCAGCAGTAGCATGGAATATACACAAAGAATCTTTTTTCAATAATGTAAAGGCTTTTACCAGTCTCAGGCTAAGAGCAAGCTATGGAAAAGTAGGCAATACCGCTATTAGTGCTTACCAGACATTAGGCGCATTATCTGCTATTGTTTATAACTATGGTGACGCTACAACAACAGGTGTATTTCTTTCCAATGTTCCTAACCCTGATCTTACATGGGAATATACTTCTACCTTGAATATCGGGATTGATTTCGGATTATTCAAGAACCGCATCACAGGAAGTGCAGAGGTATATCAGCAAAAAACAGATAACCTATTACTGCCTCAAACACTGCCGGCTACTTCAGGTGTACCGAATGCCATTGTAACCAATGTTGGGAAAACAGAAAACAAAGGAATTGAAATACAAATCAGCTCGGTAAATTTCCAGGGAAAAACAAGAAATAGTTTCAGTTGGGCAACTGATCTTAACTTCTCTATCAATCGCGGAAAGATCACACAACTTGCAGGCGGTGTTATTGCTGACCCTGCAAACAGCAGGTTTGTTGGTCAGCCGATAGGTGTGTTTTATGATTTTCAAAAAATTGGCATTTGGCAGGCAACACCTGCTGATACCGCGCTGGCACTATTACAGGGACAAACCGTTATTGGTGTAGGTTCTGTCATTGGAAATATTAAAAGAGCCGATCTGAGTGGTGCCAATGGCAAACCCGATAACAAGCTAGATGCAACTTATGACAGGAAGATCCTTGGTTCATCGCAACCAGACTGGGAAGGTGGAATGACCAACCGTTTTTCTTTTCGTGGGTTTGACCTGTCAGTATTCATTTTTGCAAGATGGGGACATATGATAAGAAGCAACTTGCATGGTGGCGGATTTGTAAATACTTTCCAGGGGACATATAATAATATTAAGACAAGGTATTGGACACCTACTAATGGCGAGAATGATTACCCAAAACCAAATGCCAACAATACTAACACTCCTAATAATTCTTTACTGGGTTTTTTTGAGGGTTCATTTGTAAAGATCAGGACGATAAGCCTGGGATATAACTTACCAACTTCGATTTTAAAGAAACTTGGTTTACGATCTGCAAGAATATACACTACTGCTGAAGACCCCTTTATCCTGTTCTCTCCTTTTGTAAATAAATATGGAGGCATGGACCCGGAAGCATCCGGCAGTTCCAGCAGTCCTTCCAATGCTACATTAAATCTCGATACACCATCTAACTGGTCAATGATCTTTGGGCTCAACATATCATTTTAAAAAATATAAATATGAAAAGAAGAAACATATTCATATATACATTATTCCTTGTTGTTCTGATTACGACAGCCTGTCGTAAAAAACTAGATGAACAACCGAGGTCAATTCTTACACCTGAATTCTTTCAAACGGTGCAGGGTTTTCAACAAGGTCTTGATGCTGCTTATGCAAGCACCCGCCTCATTTGGGGAAACCAGGATTATTTTACCATTACGGTAATAGGTACTGATGAATTCAAAAGAGGTATTGATGGCAACAGTGATATAAATGTTTACAGCAGCGCCTATAATGCTACAACAGGCGTCATTAATGCTAACTGGAGAAATGCCTATACGTTTATTAATACATGTAATGGGGTAATTGATAATGCCCCCAACGTACCGATGCAGGAATCACTGAAAAAAAGAATAGTAGCGGAAGCAAAATTCATCAGGGCCAATTGGTATTTTATTCTCGTGCAGTTTTGGGGTGATGTCACACTGAATAAAACTTTTCAAAACGAGCCTACCACTTCAGCAGTCCGTAATCCTATGGCAGAAGTATATGATTTTATCATACAGGATCTGAAAGATGCCAGTATTGATCTTCCGCAGGGTTTAATAAAAGATGTGCAGCCAGGCAGAGCAACAAAAGCGGCAGCTATGCACGTATTAGCTAAAGTATATCTTACAAGAGGAGGATCTGCGGCAGCAAAAGCGACGGATTACCAGGATGCGTATGCAACTGCAAAAGGCGTGATCGATAATAAGAATATATATGGACTGGTCCTTTTACCCGATTTTGCCAAAGTATATGAAGAGGGTAACGAAGCAAATGCCGAAGTGATCTGGACATCGCAGCATACTTCCAATCTTGCTTTTAATGGACCTAACAATAGTGGTATTTCAAATTTTAGCGCTGATAATATTTTTAATCATATGTGGGTACCTCAATATGAAAGGCAACCGGGTATGATACGCAGCACTCAGTATGGACGTCCTTATATAAGATGTACACCTACACGATGGTTAACGGATACAGTATGGGGCAATAAAACAAACGACACGAGATATAACAAGACTTTTCAAACTGTGTGGTATGCAAATGATCCGAATACTCCAAGTACCTATCCCAAATGGCCAAATCCTTTGCCAGCCGGCGCTCCCCCCGGAGCTGTTGCAGGCCAGTTTAAATTCGGTTTTGGTGATACTGCTATTTATATGCCGGGTACAGACAGAACAACTGCACAAATAGCAGCGAGCAGACCAACTGTAATTCCACCGCGTCTTTATAGCAGTGCCATGGGGCCTTATATGATGAAGTATAATGATACTAAAAGAGCTAATCTGAATTTCCCATCTATTCGTCCCGTCATCGCATATCGTTTTGGAGAAACTTATCTCATCGCTGCAGAGGCAGCATTCAGAATTGGTAATATAGGAGACGCGGTTACCTATATTAATCTTATTAGGACAAGAGCCGCTTATCCAACAGGTAATGTTGCAGCAATGCAGATCACCGCTGCTGATATCAATATTGATTTTATCCTGGATGAAAGAACAAGAGAGCTATGTGGTGAAGTGGTAAGATGGTTTGACCTGGTAAGAACAGGTAAATTATTAGAAAGAGTCAAACTACATAATTCTGAGGCCGCAATAAATATTTTGCCAAAGCATATACTAAGACCAATACCGCAGGCACAGATAGATGCGGTTACAACCGGAACTCCTTACCCCCAAAATTCAGGATGGTAAATGGTTAGATGGTTTTTTTCATACATAAAGCAGGCAGTTTTCGTTCTATTTAAGCAAAAGGGATCGGTAATATTTTTATTACCGGTCCTGTTTTTATTAGCATGAAGTTTTTTTTCATAGGTACTGTGAGCAGAGTACACCAGGAAACTGGTGTATTTTTTTTATACCTGAATCCTCACAGCAGTTTTCAATGCTCCTTTATCTGCAACAAGTGATTGCTTTGCTTTTTGAATATCGCCACCATTTACAGTTATATCTCTGCTTGATGAACCTTCAACCAGTAAAAAAACAGGTGATGGTGTCAGCAATCTTGTTCCTGTCAATAAAATATCTTTTGAATCAATGAATCTCAACAACGCTGTTCCTTCACTTCCTTTTGCAGTTAAATTATTTATTGAAGCATCTTCTATATTATCAAAAATGATCGCTGGTCTTGCCTCAGGTTCATCATATTCAAAACGGACATTCTGCAAGGTCAATCCTTTTACATTGCGTGCATACATACCATAAGCAGGAGGACCGCCGGGTGCATGATTCCACACTCCGAAATATTCAGCAGCTTCATTGGGTACAACTTTAGCAGCTTGCTCTGCTGTGCCACCACCAGCATATTTTACATGAACATCGGTAAAACTTATATTTTCTAGATAATATTCTCCCATTGCATTTAAGGTGATGCATGAGTTTTTTTCTCCTTCACGTACTGATATTCCAAAATGGATATCCGGATGATTAACCCCTACGGCTACAACTGTAGCCCTAATAGCATTAAATGAAATATTGCGGATAAAAGGTTTTGTCGCCGGTTGTGGATTATTATTTGAATTATTATTGGATGGGCCACTAAATCCAATTCCTATCGGGCCCGTAACATTCCGCATAGTGATATTGGAAAAACTAAGATTCTCAATGCTTGCTCTTCCTGCACTGATCTTGATCGGACATCCATAGGTGTCATAAATCAGGCAATTGGCCACTGTTATGTTTTGTGATTCACCGCCACCAAAACGAAAGATCGACCAGCGTGTACTAAAACTACAATTTGCAACAGTAACAAATTTATTACTGCCAAATAATGCACAGGCATCGTCCTGGCATTGCACATCGCAATTCAAAACATGTACATACTCACAATCATTGAAATGGAAACCATCATTGTTCCTGTTTACCCGGTTATAAATTTTTATTCCATCAATATGTACTTGTTTACATTTTAAAATTCGTACACAATGATAAGCGCTGGCTTTAAAAAAACAATTTTGTAAAGTCAGGTTGCTACATTGATAAAAAATAAAAAGATGCGGACGATCAAAGTTTCCTCCAACACCATTTTGTCCCGGGCCTGTATTATCTCCTTTACCATTATAAAAAGCGAGCCCGTTACCATCGACGATTCCTTTTCCTTCAATTGAAAGACTTTCTGCATTCACTGCAAACAAGAAAACAATATTACCATTACCGGAAGGAACTCCTTGACCTGCTGTATAGTCTTCACGTTTGGAACTTCCCAATAATTTTCCTGCCGCAGCAATATGTAAGGTGACATTTGATTTTAATTCCAATGTTCCTGAAAGAAAGTCACCAGCCGGAATTAATACCGTTCCGCCTTTTTCAATAAAGCATTTATCAATTGCAGATTGAATTGCCTTCGTGTCCAAAGTTTTTCCATCACCCTTTGCTCCAAAGTCACGGACATTATAAATCGAAGCACCAGCCAGTTTATTTTCTTTTTCATCACTAGCTGGCGATGCATTTGCATCTAGACCGATCATTGTTGCTCCTGCTGTAATCGCAGGAACAGTCATCTTTCCCAGCCATTGACGACGAGAGATAGAGTTGTTTTCTTCCATAGTAGTTTATTTTTTAGTCTGAAAGTCAGGATGTCCGGAAGTCCGAAAGAACCTATCCTATATCTGAAATATTCTTACGGACTTTCAGTCTTTACCGACTTTCGGACCTTTCTGACTTCCGGACTTTCGGTCTTTTAATTGCGACATGTATAAAGACCCTGGTTGCAATCCATCCAGGTTCTGTCCTTCCCATTCAGCATCTGGTCTTCCTTTTAATCGTCCTTCATATTTTTCGCCTTTCATTCCAATACAGTAATTTTTTCCATTTACCCATGGACTTTGTATCGCCGCTCTCTTTACGGTACAGTTCCATGCAACCTGTGTTATACCAGACCAACCATGTCCACTGCCCCAATTGCCACGATCCTGAATACAGATCTCGCCATCGGTTATAATATTATCATATAATGTTCCCGATGACCAACGATGATGCGGACCAATATCCGCATGTGTTTTTGTGGCCGTACAATTATAAAATACATTGGGGCCGTTTGTTCTTGCCCCTGTTACATAATCATGACGGCCATCCGTTGCATGGCAGTTCATAAATAAATTCAACTGGCCATTATTGCAAAAAGAATATCTTCTGCTGCCTGTGATGATTGATTTATGATCAAAACAATTACTGCTTAATACTGAAATATTCTTCGCCAGGCTCCCGAGGTTCACACAGCTATATCCAAAATATTTCGATGTTACATTTCTCACCCAGCCATGTTCAATTTTATTGAAGGCAATTGCATCCCATGCATGATTTTCAGCAGTGTCAGATTCAAATTCAGATTCGCAGTAAATACTTTCAATACCAACATGAGAGATGCGTCCATCAAAACTGTATTTGTAAATTTCACCACCACCATATTTTGTTTCCATCGCCATCACGATCGGGTTATCTGTAAAAATTTTGTTGCCTTCAATTTTTGTAATGATCCTTTCAAACTGCAGGTCATACTCTTTGGGTTGCCATTGCTTAGTACCATCCCTTTCTTCTATTTGGTCCATCTTCAAATCTTTTATCCATTGCTCAGTACCCGGACGAAATACAATGATCTTATCTCCTTTACTAAAACCAGCAGCAGATGAAACGGTAAATGAGAATGAACCAACGGGCACATATTCATCGATGATCTTTACTCTTGTATTTTTTATTTCTGAAATATTTCCTTTTCCTGAAACATTGATCAGAGAAACCTGCTTCTTTGACTGAGCAACCAAACGGGTTCCATTGATATTATCACCTTCACCACGGAGTACAATCCCACTTGCTTCTATCTTTATTTCTTCGGGAATTTTATACATTCCTTTTTTTAATAAAATAGTTCCCCTGAATCCATTTTTATCAAGTGGCTTTTTTGACACTTCATCAATTGCAGATTGAATGATCGCCTCACTGGTTCCTTCTGCAGCGGGATCGATTGTTTTTACAACCGCTACATCAGGAATCTCTTTATCACCTCCATAATAACCAACACGACTGAAATCGGGAATGATATTTCTTTTTTCATCCGGAATATATTTCAACGAACCATCTTTATTTACTTTAATGAACTTTGACTCCCATGGCGGAGAAGGCAAGATGAAAGAAAGAATAAAAGTTGTCAATAATAGCAAAGCGAGTTTTTGAATAACAGCTGGCATAATTTATAATCTTTTTTTACCTCACCCCTTCACCATTTCTTTTTATTGAGAACTCTGCATCCCCTCTCCTTAAGGAGAGGGGTATGAGATACTCCAATGATTGGAGTAATGATGAGGTGAGGTCTAAATTCCGACTTTTTTGACACTCAGCTATGCCTATGTTAGAATAGTTGAATAATTTGCTAACCTCTTGTCTTTCCAAAGAAGGAACTTAGCAATTAACAGTAATAAAATGAGAAAAACTCTTTTCATACCACTCTTATTCATCTCAAGTTCTTTATCCACACAAACCTTACTACCAGAACAAAACGACCGCTGGAAAATTCAACCCGACGCCAGCATTGAATGGAAAATAGATAACCGCCTGCCGCATAATGATCATATTGAAATGAGTGGTGAAAAAGTTTCACTGTGGATGCAGTATGGTGTAGATACAAGCGGCAGATCAAATTTTGTCAGAACAATAGTATTTCCAACTTATCGCCTGTTGCCTTCACGAACCACTGCTCACATGATGTATAATGTAAATGATGGTGATCTTCCACGTTTCCTGGTCAATGATCGTTTATTAAAAGCAGGAGTCATCAATGCAGCGGTTGCAACGGATCAACCGGAAAAAGTTATAAGCATCAAACATAAAGGAATCATGGAAGTGCAGAGTGAGATCGGCAGAGACAGAACTGTTTTACTCAAACGCAGTTTCTTTCCTTCTATTGATAAACCAATGGCGATAGAGAAATTAGTTTTCATCAACATAAGTAAACAGCCGGTGAAAATAGAAATGGAATTTTTAAGAAGAGAAACATCACCTGCTTCCAATAGAATGAAAGGAGGACCGCATAAGTTTATCATAACAACCCTTAACGATGGAGAAAAAACACTAGCACCCGGTGATTCAGTTCAGTTTGCGATAATTTACCAGGCAATAAGGGGCAATGAATCATCAATAGTCGCTGATGTATACAAGGAAGAAGCAGCAAGAAAAGGTCGCATCAAAAACATTTTATTATTACTACAACTCGAAACACCCGACCCCATACTCAACACCATGTTTGCATTTGCAAAGATCCGCGGAACCGAAAGTATTTATAATACAAAAGCCGGTTTGATGCATGGCCCCGGGGGATTGCGATATTATGCTGCTATCTGGGCCAATGACCAGGCAGAATATATCAATCCATTTTTTGCATTTCTTGGTGATGAAACAGGAAACAAGTCTGCCATGAATGCATTTTGTTTGTTTGCCCGTTATATGAACCCGGATTATAAACCGATCCCCAGTTCTATCATCGACCAGGGTGATGGCGAATGGCATGGTGCAAAGGACAGGGGCGATATGGCGATGATCGCTTATGGAGCAGGACGTTTTGCATTGGCCTATGGAAAAAAAGATTCGGCAATGGTTTTATGGCCATTGATCGAATGGTGTTTGGAATATTTGAAAAGAAAAATAAATGAAGATGGTGTAGTGTTTTCCGATAGCGATGAACTCGAGAATCGTTTTCCTGCGGGCAAGGCCAATCTCAATACCAGTTCGCTGTACTATGATGCATTGATATCTGCTGTGCAACTGGGAAAATTATTGGATAAGCCTGCTGCGCAATTAAAAAACTATGAACAGCAGGCAAAGCAATTGCGAACCAATATTGAAAAATATTTTGGTGCAACGGTTGAAGGTTTTGCCACTTACCGGTATTACAAAGGCAATGATACATTGCGGGCATGGATCACTACGCCATTAACGGTTGATATTTTTGAAAGAAAGCAGGGAACCATTGCAGCCTTATTCTCTCCGCGTTTATGGACAGAAGATGGGCTGGCTTCACTCGCCGGCAACAAAACATTCTGGGATCGTTCCACCTTGTATGGGTTACGCGGTGCCTTTGCTGCCGGTGAAACAGAAAAGGCATTGGAATTTCTTCGCTATTATTCCAAACGAAGATTGTTAGGTGAGCATGTTCCTTATGCGGTGGAAGCTTATCCCGAAGGCAACCAGCGGCATCTTTCAGCAGAGAGTGGTTTGTATTGCCGCATTTTTACCGAAGGAATGTTTGGCATGCGGCCCCTCGGGTTCAATAGTTTTAATTGCACACCCCGCCTGCCAAAAGAATGGGATGCAATGGCACTGCGGAATATCCATTCTTTTGGAAATGTTTTTGACCTGGTAATAAAGAGAGCGGGAAACGACAAGTTGGATATTATAATTAAGAAAGATAATCAGGAAAAGAAATTAACTATCAGGGATGGCGCCACCGCCAATATTAAATTATGATTGCAATTATGAAACATTCACTATCGACAACAGGTTGTATTTACTTGTTGAGCGCAATGGTTAGTTCCGCTACCTGTAATAAAGATCAGGCACCGGCTGTGAATCAACCTTCATCAACTCCGAAGCAAGGATTGACCTTAAAAGCTGACGGGCCTGGTTCCACTTATGAATTGATCGCATCAGCGTTTGGAGGTGATCCATTGGAAGATCCTGATTGTGCAGACCCTTCTTTTGGAAGACATGTGAGTGAAGTATTCGATCCGGTGCTACAAAAAAATGCATTTGTATTTATTATGCATGTCACGCCGGACAATGACCGTTGCAATGGATCAACGGATCGTCAGCGGAATGAAATAAAAACATACGGGCCTTCGCCGGATTCATTAAAAGGGCAGTTGAATGAAACGGTTACCTATCGCTGGAAGTTTAAAATTGATGTTGGCTTTCAACCTTCGCCCAGCTTTACGCATATTCACCAGATAAAAGCAGGTGATGGAAATGATGGTGCTCCGATCATCACCATCACTCCGAGAGCGGGCAGCCCGGATAAACTGGAGATCATTCATACGGGCAATAGCACTGCAACTACTCTTGGTAAAGTAAAAACTGTTGACCTCGCAGCATTCAAAGGCGTTTGGGTAGAAGCAACCGAAAAGGTTGTTTACAAAACAAATGGTTCGATAGATATTGTTATTAAGAAATTGAGTGATGGAGCTGTGTTGCTTAGCTATGCCAACAACAATTTAGATATGTGGAGAGATGGCACAACTTTCTGCCGTCCCAAGTGGGGCATATATCGCAGCCTGAACAATCCCTCTTATTTAAGAGATGAAGAAGTCTGGTTTGCTGATTTCTGTATTGCGGAAGGAGATGCAGTGTGCCAGTAAGGATTTTATCCCAGATTGAAATTGGATCTGCGATTATCATTCAGGAGGATCAGTAGTCCAGCTCATCATCATATCAACCAACGAATAAACATATTCTTTTGCAAGCGCAAAAAAAGTAAGAACTGTCACAGGAATTAAAATGAGCAAGAAGTTCTCATCAGTAAACAACTGAACAATATATCTGCATGAAGAAAATATTATTAAAGACAGCAAAAGAAATATCAAGAATTTGAAAGTTCCTCTGATTTTTTTCATCATCAAAAATACAAAATAACAGTCCCGCTTTGAGTGAAAGATGTTTTCAGTTGTTGTTGGTATGATGCGCAGGTTCCGCAGCCAAGCCTACCAACCGGCATGTTAGGGGATAAACTTTTGTATATTTAAGAGTTAGGCGCTTTAAATTTTTTTATGGCATTGATATTTTTAGGTTTGACAGAATGTGCTATATGCGGCAAAGTACTTCAGGAAGGTAATGAGGTCACAAGTTTACCTCCGATAGCAGACAAGCAGAATCCATTGTATAAATATTTTGATGCGGGATTACATAAACAATGTTTTGAGAATTGGGATAAAAAGGAAGAAGTATTAAGAATTATCAAAGAGGAGAAGCAAAAGTTTATAAACTCGGACTATTTCAAAGAAATGGTTTCCAAATACGGAAAACCTAAATGGTTAGATGAAATGGAATAGGGTTTACCAATTTTTTTACATTGTTTTTGGTGCTCAGGTGTAAGAATATTTCAGAGAAAAGAAAATTAATTATTCTTTATAGCTGCAAAAGACACCGGCGACTTTCCCCATTCATGCAAATAATAAATTACATTTTCAATTTTTATATTGGATGAGTTTTTTAGTTTTATAACCACAGCATTATCCTTTGCTTTCATCGCTTTTATTCTGTTGATCTTTGCATCTATTACATCATCAAGAAAGATCACATAACGATTATCCGTTTTTTCATAATTGAAACTGCTGTTCGTTACCGTCAATCCCTCCACATGTCTTGCCCATAAACCATAAGAAGGTTGCAGTTTCAGGTTGGAAGCATTGTATTGTCCAACTCCTAGTTCAGGAGGAACGGTGGCGGTGTCAGCTAAAGGATTTCCACCTTTTACCAGCACATGCACATCGTTAAAAGAAATGTTTTTAATATAGCCGGTATGTTTTCCATTGGGCAATTTAAAATTCAATCCGCCTTGCACAACGTTATTGTCCGGTAATTTATACCCGGCAATGATCGGTGTTGCTCTTCGCTGGCTGTCATTATAAATATCCCATCTTTTGGTTTTATCGCCATAGGAGCTTCCGGAAAAAACTTCAGTGATATCAATGCCATTGATAATAATATTTTCCACTACGCCAATATTTACGTTAGTCACGAGCAGCTCATCATGTTTTACTGTATCATCGTAAAATTTATATCTTTCTACACTGGCGCCAGGAATGCGACCGCGATTAGAAATAGAAATAAAGAACGGCGTATAAGTGCGAAGCATCTTTGAACGTGAATGCAATGTTCCCGTATGTCCGCAATTGAGATGAATATCTTTTATATGGCCGCCATCATTAGTTGAAATAGAGAATCCAGCTTTATTAGCGCCGAGTACATATATATTGTCAACATGAATATCCATAATATCATCAGCCGTCTCCGAACCGATCTGGAAAAGATTGCAATTGGTATCACCGATAACATTCCGCACTTTATAATTGCGTGCAGGTCGGGTAAATCCGAGTGAACAATCAGAACCAGGTTTTACTATATCATCTGAACTTACTTTGGAATAGATATTTGTGACGCTAACATTATTACATTCCATAAAATCATAAATGTCGCGGACATTCGATTCACTGTATTTGGCAAAGTAAGTATTGTGCACATTGATATTATCCGTCCCAGTTGCGAGTAAAACAAAATGCCCTCCCCGATCGATCTTCAGCATATTGTCGGTATCAAAATCTTTTGAACCATCTTTCTTTATATAATAAGGTTCGTCCGTAGCCGGATCATACCAAAGATCTTCTTCACGATAAATACCTCCAATCTCAAGGTTCGTGCATAGTTTTAATGTGAACATTTTATCTGCACGGTTATCGGGAGCATTTCTCATTACATTATCGCCTGTTACTAAATTCCCGTTGCCAGTAATATAGCCATTGCCGATTATTTTCACATTGTCGAGTCTTTCCCCAAAGAACATCGTGTTTTTGAAATAATGATGCCCCACATCTTGTTTGGTCATATAATTTTCTGGATCAGCATAAGGGCCCGTATCAGTTGGCGAAAGACCTGAACGATATTTCTTATCACTGAACCAGGTAGGCTCAGGTGCATCAGCACCTTTTATTGCCCTGATGGTTGCGCCTTTATCAACATATAAATAAATATTGCTTTTCAAATGCACTGTTCGCACATTATAAATACCATCACTGAACAAAAGCGTACCTCCGCCAATTTGATCCAGGTATTCTATTGCTTCATTTATTTTATCAGTATTGTCCGTATTTCCATCCGCGATCACTCCAAAGCTCTTAACATCCATTTTACCGGAATAGAACTGAACAGTATTGGAGAAGCCTTTATGCCATCCATCGTTGACTGATAATCTGAAAAGATAAAGTTTGTCAGCCGTTAATTTGGGAATGATTGCCGTTCCATCATTGGAATCAATCATTGCAGATGAATGCGCCCATGTTTTTCCGTTATCGGTTGACTGCATCAATTGAATAACTGAAGTATTTTTTGTTGCACTCCATCTGAAGCTGACTTTAGTATAACTATCTGCAGATTCTTTGTAGTGAAGACTCTTATCAACTACCCTTTCAAGATCAGCAATAGTACGGGTAACTGTAAGGGTGGTTTCAGTTTCTCCACTTGTGAGCACTTCCGGCTTTGAAGTAGCATAGCCTGCTTTGAAAATGTATTTGCCAATCGAGGACAAATAAACATTGCTGATGACAATAGTAAGATCTGCGCCATTAGCTGGTCGAAGATCAAGATGTTTGAATAAAAGCAGTGACCTACCGTCCGGCAATTTTGTGATAGAAAAATTTCCAACTTTATTATAAGGATAGTTGCCTCCTACTCTACCGATCGATTGAGTGGCTAAGTCTTTTAATTTAACCACTCCCCGACCAATAACATTGACCGTTGTGTTTTCTTTTGTTATTGTTATGCCTCGCGGGATATAAATTTTTACTGTTGCATTTGGTGCTCTTTGTCCAGCGGTAAAGTATAAGGTCAGATCAGAATTAGTATTAACAGTCAATTCTTTTTTTTTCAATTTAAGCTGGCTACTTAGAGCCATTGGTACCGCAGCAATTCTGTAGATTTTTTTTGACTTGCTATCCTGTGAGGTTACGGTAAGTCTATCTCCATTCACTAAATATCCTTCCACTTTTTTATTGCCATCTTTATCGGTAACTAAATATTGTTGAGCCGATCCGTCTTTTGATTTGATCTGTGAAAGCAATTGCTTTACAGTTGTATTTGTTGAAACAAGCCCGCTGTCTTCAGGGGTATCAACAGTGAATGAATAAGTGCTACCGGTAATAACAACGATTGAATCTTTTGTTATCCGTCCAATATGTGTTGAATTGTTTAGAATAAGCTCAGCAGAAGATTTCGGAACAACAGGCTGTTGAGCAATTATGTTTATCCACGCACAAGCATGCGTCATCAAGGTCATGAATAATATTTTGAACGCTTCATTCATCTGTTGTTCATTTTCCATAGAGAAGATCAGCCATTACATTTATAGTTCCTGCACTAAGTTCTTTTGCTGAGGTAAAATATTTTTGATCTTTAAATGCTGATGATGCCTGTAACAGCAGCGGATAGATATCATTTTTATTATAGTTACTGATCTGCTGGTACTCCCAATTCTTTTCTCCCAATGCATATGGCAGCAGCCAATCCAATGCAGTTCGCAGAGCCGCTGATTTTGATGTTTGGTGGGTCCATAGGTTCACGCCGGTTTTTTCTGCAAGCGTTGCTACTGTAAACCATCCACGGAGGTTCATGGTGCTGTATCCAAGTCCATTAGTTCTGTCGAGTTCCAATGGTTGTTTGCCCTCTTTGGTCAATTGACTATCGAGCCTTTTTTTACTTTCTTCTGCCAGTTGTTTTGCTTTTTCAATATCGCCTGTGAATAAAGAAAAATCTATTACCTGCGCATAGTACCATGTACCATGATTGTTCTTAGCAGCATGTTCATCCTTTCCATTTTTACTTGTCAGCATCCAATTCAAAAACTGTGCATACCATTTTTGTAATGATGAATGATCAGCTTCTGTCCATGATTTTGATCCCTGTAAAAGAGTAGCCGCATCAGCAATGTTAGTCAATGCAACTGTTTCAATGAGCCCAATACCTCTGCCGGTATTAACACCGGGAACAGCCTGCCCATATTCAAGATGAGGATTCATGCTTGTGTGTTCGTCGAGGAACCATGTTTTTAATAGCTCAGCAGATTTAGCTGCATATTTTTCATCGCCTATAATATACCATACCAGTGATAATGAACGTGTAGCATTTTCAAGATTACCTAAGTAAGTGCGGTCTGTGATCTTATAAATTTCCGGATTGCGTACTCCATCTTTACGCATATAAGGCAAACCGTTAGGCTTTGTACTATCATACCAGAAATAAGGTGCCTGGCTCATGTAGTCATGTTTGTTGCCGCTTACGGGAGTAAGTTCCTTATCCATCACTGATACAGGTTTCATTTTTAAATACCCATTTGCCTGTTTTAGTAAACTGTCTGTAAGCCTTAGAATTGCTACATCTTTCTCTTGCCATTTCTTTTTTACATCAGCCAGTCGTTTTGCATCCATGATCAAAACTTTTGGCAATTGTGCAGTTACTGTACTTGTTATTACGATCGTCAGCAATATCAACAACATGGGTCGAATAATCATAAAATCTTTTTAATTATTTATTTTAAGCAAGCTCAATGACTGAATACGGCTTGCAATATTTTAATATGGAAATTACACCACCCCAAAGAAACTCAGTTAAACAAAACAGGCATCCCGCAGGTTGCCTGTTTATTCAATTATTTTAGCATCCCCCGCTTTTGCTCGGGATGACAAACTGCCGACTGCGCTATGCTGTCAGTTGTCCCATAAACTCTCGCTGGTACGTAAGCGGACTCCTGCTGGTGATCATTTTAAAATACTTATGAAAGCTTGTGAAATTATTAAAGCCGCTTTCATAACAAAGCTGTTTAATACTAAGATTGTTCTCGATCAGAAGTTTGCAGGCATATCCCACACGCAGCTCGATCAAAAATTGTGAATACGTTTTCCTGGTCCTTGATTTAAAATACCGGCAAAAAGAATTAGGACTTATGTTCGCAACACCCGCTATTTCTTCAAGCTGAATAGGTCGTTTGAAATTTTTTAAACTGTATTCATAAATAGCATTGATACGATCTTTTTCATCTTTTATCCCATCATATTTAAAGCCTATAGATGATAAGGTTTCCAGTTGATCGCAACTAGCAATCAAATTCAAAGCTTCGATCAATAAAATGATCCGCTGGTTATCGGAAGCATGCAATAGCGAACCAAGTAAGTCGGCAACTTTTTGTCTTGTTTTACCCGTTATCTGCAAGCCTCTTTTTGCTTTATCCAAAATAGTTTTGATGTGAATGTTCTCGGGCAACTCTAAGAATTGGCTGCCCCAGAAGTCCTGGCAGAAATGGGCCACTCTTACATCTGCAGTTACAGCGGCATCCTCTTCAAAATAAATATCATCAAATCGCCAATAATGCGGCAGGTTAGAACCTACCAGTACTACATCTCCTGCTTTAAATTGTTTGATACTGTCGCCGATGAACTGTGTGCCCTCACCTTTATTAAAATGGATCAGTTCGATCTCGGCATGATAATGCCAGCGGTTATTGATATACGGAACAAGATCCCTCCGTACACTAAAAGAATGCTGGGAATCTTTGGACACTTTTAAAAGTTGGGGTCTCATACAAGCAAGTTTTCGTTTATTAAGCAATCTTTACCTGAAAAGTGAAAGAAACAGGATTCTAATGCCAAATTAGCTTAATGATTATCGCACAAAAAAAAATCGTCCGCAACCGTTTGCGTTAATGATATCTTTCTTAATCCACTGATTTCTATTTTTTTAGAACCTAAAAACAAATCTTAGGGTTTGAATTTTACATCCCGCTCACAAAAAAAAGATTACGCAATCGTTCCCGGAAATTTCACCGATATCGTTCTCGGAGATTGCAACCGACATCCACTATTGTAATATATATAACTGCAACTCTAGTTCAACATCAAATTGGATCAATCGTGTATGTTGTCAATGCTAAAATTGTTGAATGATAAGACAATTATATAAGCGATGTAAGTCAGCTTAATAAGTTTATTTGTTACGAGTACACATTAATAAATAAGACCTAAATGTCTTCAAACCTCATTGGGTTTAATAGTACTTCTAATATTGCTTAAGCTTTACCAAATGCAAAACGAATTCAAAGAAAAAAATACAATAGGAACACGGCAATCATTTTTTTTAAAAATTCATCCTGATGACAATGTGCTGGTTGCTTTGAGGGACCTGTCTTATGGAACTGAGATATTTTCCAATGGTTCCAATTTTAAACTTGCTGAAAATGTAGCAGCCAAGCATAAATTTTTTGAACACGACATGAGTGCTGGTGAGGATGTGATCATGTATGGTGTACTCGTTGGTCAGTTACAGTCAAATATTTTGAAGGGCCAGGTAATGACCACCACAAATACAAAACATGCGGCGGGAAAATATGCTTACCGGTCTATCCAATATAATTGGCAGCCGCCGGATATTTCGCAGTTCCTTCATAAAACATTCAATGGTTACAAAAGAAGTGACGGTCGGGTAGGTACTGCCAATTATTGGTTATTTATTCCAACTGTTTTTTGCGAGAATAGAAATCTGGATGTGATCAAAGAAGCGATGTGGAATGAATTGGGTTATGCTGTTACTGACAGGTATAAACAATTTACCCACCAGATGTTCCGCGCACATCTTTCAGGTAACGATATTGATAACATTGACCTGAATCCAACACATTCAAATATTACTGACCGATATTTTAAAAACGTTGACGGCATAAAATTTTTAAATCATGCAGGCGGATGCGGAGGTACCCGCCAGGATTCTGCTACTCTTAGCGCATTGCTCGCATCCTATGCTGACCATCCGAATGTTGGTGGCATTACTGTTCTAAGTCTCGGCTGTCAGCATTTGCAGATAAAAAATTTTATGAATGATTTGAAATTACGCAATCCAAATTTTGATAAACCATTATATGTTTTCGAACAACAACAAATACAAAGTGAAGAACAATTGATCACTGATGCAATTCGACAAACGTTTAAAGGACTTATAGAAATTAATAAGCAGGAAAGAGAACCTGCCCCGCTTAGCGCTTTGTGTATTGGTGTAAAATGTGGTGGTAGTGATGGCTTTAGTGGCATTTCAGCTAATCCTGCAATAGGATATACATCAGACCTGTTAGTAGCATTGGGTGGAAAGATCCTGCTTGCGGAATTTCCTGAGCTATGCGGAGCAGAACAGGAACTGATAGATAGGTGCATCAATGAAGAAACGGCAAACAAGTTTATCAGCCTGATGGAAAACTATAATGAACAGGCTTTGCAAGTTGGTTCAGGTTTTCATATGAACCCGTCACCAGGTAATATCAAAGACGGATTAATAACCGATGCAATGAAATCAACTGGCGCGGCAAGAAAAGGTGGCACCTCTCCTGTCGTATCTGCGCTTGATTACACTGAACATGCCGTTGAAGCGGGTTTAAGTTTAGTATGTACACCAGGAAATGACGTGGAAGCAACAACCGGACAAGCTGCTTCAGGAGCAACACTTATACTTTTTACCACGGGTCTTGGAACACCAACCGGAAATCCAATCGCACCGACGATCAAACTATCAACAAATTCCAGGCTCGCAAAAAAAATGAATGGTATCATAGATATCGATACAGGGCCCATTATTGATGGTGAAAAAACAATAGAACAAATGGGAGAAGAAATTCTCGATTTCTGTATTAAAGTTGCCAACGGTGAAATAATTCCAAAAGCAGTTCAGCTGGCACAGGATGATTTCATACCATGGAAACGCGGAGTTTCACTTTAGTTATAATTAGGAAAATTAATTTTAAAAGCCGGTCTTCATTTAAGCAAAATCGATGGCATTGTCGGTTGCTTACTCTTTGTAGATTCCCTGATGACAATATGTGAAGGGATCACCACCCTTTTTTCTGAAGACAATAATTTCTTTTTACCAATTAACTTAAAGAGAATCGCAGCGGATTCTTTACCAATATCATAAGCGGGTTGTACAATGGTCGATAATGGTGGATTAAAAAGAGCAGCTGCAGATAAATTAGAAAAGCTGATCACTTTTAGATGTTGAGGAACTTTTATTTCAAGCTCTCTGCAAACCTCATATGTATTGACTGCAAATTTCTCTACCGCCGCAAAAATGCCATCAGGTCTATCTTCACTTTGAAGTAGCAGGCGGATCTTTTGACGATTGGTTTCATCATCCGGGCCACATTCAATAACTGTTTCTTTGTTTGTTAACCCATATTTTGCCAATGCCTTTAAATAACCAGATTTACGTCCGCAACTGATCGAAAGGCTATCAGCGAGTGAGAGGAAAGCAATATTATTGCAGCCATTTTTTAATAAATGTTCTGTGGCTTTGAAAGCAGCACCTGCATCATCAGTTGTCACACATGGCACTTCCATGTTTTCACAAACCCGGTCAAAAAATAGTAATGGAAGATCAGCTTTTTGATAAGCTTCTATATGCTCAAAGCTTTTTGTAGTGTTTGAAACAGAGATCATCACGCCCTCCACCCTTCCGCTTCTCAACAAGTGTAAAATATCCTCCTCTCTTTTGTGGTCTTCATGAGTAAGATATATCAAGACATGATAATCTTTTTGACGGGCGACTTCTTCAACTCCGTTCATTACCTGTGAGAAAAAGTTATTTTGTATTTCAGGAATCACCACGGCTATGGTCCTGCTTTTATTTTTTCGCAAACTGCTCGCATAGGGGTTGGGCTGAAAATCAAGTTTGTCAGCTAATGCTTTTACACGGTCTTTTGTTTCCTGGCTTATTTCATGACTGTCCCTTAGGGCACGTGAAACTGTTGAAGGTGACATATTCAATTCATCGGCCAGTTTTTTCAGTGTTACACTATTCATAATAGGGGCGAGCTTTTACGTCAACATACAAATTTGACGAATTTCGGAAACGTTTGCAGAAATATTTTCGGCAACCATTTTAGGTTATACCCACGAGTTTTGTATGCTAAAATCGCTGAATCATACGGCAATTGTCAAATTCGACGGCACAAACCTTTTTTATTTATTTGTATAAAGAAGATCAGTTCTAAACAAAGTTTATGCGTAAATATTTTTTTGGACCACTATTATTCATGACAGTATTGATCATTAATCCTGTAAATGATTTGCTGATCTTACAAAGAAATAAAAAACCTAGTGGAGTAACAGAAAATGCAGGATTAAAACTACCAGCGGGATTCAGTGCCTCAGTATTAGCGGATAGTGTGGGCAGAGCCCGTCATATTGTAGTAACAAAAAAAGGGGCTTTGTATATTAAATTAAGCAAGCTGATAAATGGGAAAGGTATTTTACTTGTAAAAGATACAGACGGTGATGGAAAGATCGATGACATAAAAAGTTTTGGGAATTATATCGGTACCGGCATAACAATTAAGGATGGCTATTTATATGCTTCTTCAAATGATGAAGTTTTTCGCTATGCGCTGGATGAAAACGAAGAAGTAATAAAGCCGGATTCACCCGAAAAAATCATTACAGGATTAATAAACGGAAGACAACATAATACCAAATCATTAGTATTGGATGATAAGGGATATATATATGTCAACATCGGATCTCCTTTAAATTCCTGCCAGGAAATAGACAGAGGTGTCGGTTCAAAAGGAAAAGATCCTTGCCCCGTATTAGATTCCGCAGGTGGAATCTGGCAATTCCGGGCTGATAAAATAAATCAAACTTATAAAGAAGGAATAGGATACGCAACTGGATTACGTAACGTGATGGGATTAGATTGGAACTACCAGATAAACGAATTATTTGTCATACAGCATGGCCGTGATCAGTTGGATATGTTTCCTGAGTATTTTAATGCGAAACAAAATGCTGATATCCCCGCTGAAGAAATGTTCATGATAAAAAAAGGAGCCAACTGCGGATGGCCTTATTGTTATTTCGATGTACAGCAAAACAAAAAGGTACTGGCGCCTGAATATGGAGGCGATGGAAAAAAAACAACACGTTGTGAAGGAGTCGAACAGCCTATTGTTGCATTCCCTGCTCATGTGGCACCAAATGCATTATTATTTTACACGGGTAGTATGTTTCCGGACAAATATAAGAATGGGGCTTTTGTGGCATTTCATGGATCATGGAATCGTTCACCTGAAAAACAGGAAGGTTATTATGTAGCATTTGTGCCATTTAAAGATGGCAAGCCAAGCGGCCCCTGGGAAATTTTTGCAGATGGTTTTGCAGGTGTAGAAATAGTCATGTCCCCAAAACAAGCACAGCACCGGCCGTGTGGATTAGCGCAAGGACCCGATGGAGCTTTATATGTAAGTGATGATGTAAAAGGAACTATTTATAAGATCGTTTATAAAAGCAATTAGCAATTAAATGAAAAAGATCATTTTATTTCTTCCAATATGTGTAATAGCCTTCATGGCGTTTGTTTCAATATCTGTTGATAAAGCAACTATGGAAAGGGGTAAAAAAGTTTATATACAATATTGTATTGCCTGCCACCAGGTTGATGGAGGAGGCGTGCCGGGATTAAATCCTCCATTGGAAAAAACTCCTCATGTGCTGGGAAGTAAGACAAAACTCATAAGAATTATTTTAAAGGGAATGGATACACATGAAGAAATAGATGGAGAAACTTATAGTAATGTGATGGCTCCGCATAATCATTTAACGGATCAGCAAATTGCGGATGTGCTTACTTATGTCCGTAATAGTTTTGGCAATATAGCTATCGCTATCACACCGGGTGACGTAAAATATGTGAGAGCAAGAACAAAATAATTGTTATACGGAAATCGAATTCGGTTACCCCATTCAAGCTAGCGGAATTAAGAATTGAGACCAATTATTGCGCAGTCCGCGGCTTTTTTGCGTTCATTTCAACGTTAGAAATGTGACTATTATTAATATGGTATGATTAGAAATAATTAATTATTTCTTTATTTTTGATTCAGGATTTGTGTTACTCTGCCGGTTGAAAAGTAATGAGTAATTCATGAGTTAGTAATCTCAGATTTCTTCACAATATTGACTTCCAAACGATTTTGAGAAAGGTTCGAATCCCTCTCTCCGCAGATGCTAGTTGCATTTCTTATTATATCCCCACATTCTCAATGGACAAGGGGATTTTAAATTCTTAAAACCATGAAATTTTTACTAACCCTGTGCAAAAAAAGGCGCAGAATCGAGACCTCTTATCGATTTCAAAAAAGGTCTCGATTGATATCATAATGTCATAATAAAATAGCCTTTTAAGAAAAAATTACTGCCAGTTGTTTTCTTGAAGCGAATGAACTCTTAAGAAACAGATCATTTGTCTTACTACAATTATTGCTTCGGCAAATAAGGCATCTGGTAATCGGTCGGTAAGGGAGTAACGTAATTCTCTTTCGCCCAAATATTCCACAGACCGTCAAGCCTGCTTACAATATCAGGATATTTGCCCGCCAGGTTATTCAGTTCTGTGCGATCTTTTTGCAGATCGTACAGTTCCCAATCTTTCCCATGCAAAGCGGTTAACTTCCATTTACCGTCCCGTATGGCCCGATTGCCTTCATGTTCGAAATAAAGAATCCGATTTTCAACCGGATTACCCTGCAACAGCGGCAAAATACTTTTTCCCGCTTCAGGAATGGTTTTACGTCCCTCAAACTCGGATGGGTAAGATACGCCAGCCGCAGCAAGCACTGTCGGCATCAGGTCCACGAGGTGTCCTGGACGATCGTCAATTGCACCGGAACGATTTAGTCCTGCAGGCCAGTGAGCAATAAGAGGCGAACTGATTCCGCCTTCGTATGTAAAATGTTTGTACAGTTTCCAGGGTGTGTTGGAAGCATTGGCCCACCCTGATCCCGCACTATGAAATGTTCCGGGACTTCCCATCGTTTCAATTTGCTCCCCTTTGTAAAGAATGTTGTTGGGACCTGTGCTGATGTCGAAACCGTAAGGATCCCACTCGGCACAGGCGCCATTGTCTGAAATGAATATAATCAGGGTATTGTCCAATTCACCTTTTTGTTTCAGATCAGCAACCACCCGGCCAATGTTTTGATCCATCACGTCTACCATGGCGGCAAATATTGACATGCGCCTGGCCAGATCCTTTTGCCGGTCTTCTGGTACATCCGCCCATGCCGGATTTATGCCGGGTTCAGATTCGGCCCAGTCCCAGTATTCAGAGCGGGGTGTCAAAAGTGTTTCTTTGGGGATAATTCCCAGGTCCTTCATTTTCTTGTTTCGTTGCTCCCGGATTTTATCCCAACCTGATTTATAGGTTTCGGCATATTTCTTAATCGCAGACTTGGGTGCCTGCAAAGGAAAGTGAGGGGAATTGTAAGCCAGATACAAAAACCAGGGTTTATCTGGTGTTTCACGACCTTTCTGAAGAAAGTCAAGCGCATAATCAGTGATTGCATTTGTCCCATAAAACTCTCCTTCTTTGTAAGTGCGTAACTCACGACCTTCAGGTTTGCGGATGAAGCGGTTGGGATCCCAATATGTCTGGGCACTTGCCAGTGTGCCAAAGTATTCTTCAAACCCATATTTGGTAGGGTCATTGGTTCCCACGTGCCATTTTCCTGACATGAAGGTACGATAGCCTGCGCTTTGCAACACCTGGGCGATAGTGATAGCATCATCTGAAATCCTGCCCATATATCCGGGCTGATTTAAGTTTCTGATCATATGGCCCAAACCGGCACGATGGGGATAAAGACCCGTGAGAATAGCGGCGCGGGATGGACAGCAACGGGCTGTTGTATAAAAGCTGGTCATTCTTACTCCCTCGCTGGCCAGTTTATCCAGTTGAGGGGTTTTAATTTCTCCTCCATAACAGCCGATGTCACTATAGCCCAGGTCATCCGCAACGATCAGTAAAATATTAGGTCGCCCTTTTTGCTTATTGTTAATAAGTTCCTTTTGTTTACTGCCAGAATATGAACCTAAAAGAAACAAAAGTAGAATCAGTAGAGTGCTTAATAATGTTCCGGAACGTAAAGTTTTTTTGGTTGAAAATTTGAAAAACATATTTTGAATTCAAGTTTATTACTCAATTAAAAAAAAATTAAACTGTCAACAATAATTCTATCACGGTTTATCCCAGAACACACGATGTACTAAGTCATCGGCTCCTATGCTCGCAACAGCAGCTTTATAGTTGTCAGGATTTTGAGCTTCTTCAGCATTAGGATAAGCCATACGTCTTACAAAGCCACCGGTTAAGTTATTATTGTACATATTGGGTTGCAATACAGGGAACCCACTTCTTCTCCAGTTAGCAAAACCTTCAGCGCCGTTTGTCATACATTCGATCCAGTATTGTGTATTGATAAGTTTAAGTGCGTTCGCATCATTATAGGCAATTGCAGGGTGAAGCAAATACCCGTTTTTTTCCGCGTCTGAAACTGCAGGGCTAAATGTGCCGGGAAATAACGCCCATTCATCCATAGCAGCTTTAACGCCCGCCTCATAATATTGCTGAGCTGTTAAGCCACCTGTGATCCACCCTCTGAATTTAGCTTCTGCTAATAATAATTGGGTTTGCGAATTAGTAATGAAAAACGCAGGGGCAACAGAACTGGCAATTACGCCGTAATTAAGCTGTGTGTAGTTTTGTCCCCCGACTTTAGTACCCCTGTAACCCGGATAGGTTAAAACGCTAACCTGGTCGTATCCCACCGGGAATCCATATTGGTTAGCTGTTATCGTATCACGTGTGGTGGTAATATTTGCAGGATTGGCATAGCTGGCCCCGATATACTTCAACCTGGGATCATTGCTGCTTTTTAACTGGTTAACAAAAGGCTCAGCTAAATAATAATTAAAGGTATTGATGGTCCGCTGCTGGTTAGAAAAACCGTTGGGTACTGTAGCATTATATTGGGTAACAACCACATTATCGCTGTTTGATAAAATTACACCACCTGCAAATGCTTCTTGTGCAATACTTGCAGCTTTTGTGAGGTCAATTTTTGAATAGCGCATACCTAAACGCAGCATTAAAGAGTAACCGATTTTTTTCCAGTGGGCAACCTGTGCGGTAATTAAAGCAGGGGTAGAGCTGGTTGCACCACCAAAAAATAAGTCACTGGTTACATATTCATTTGAGGCAGACAAAGCTGCCGTAGCCGTTTTAAGCTCATTGAAAAGGTCGGCATAGATATCGGCCATTTTATCGTACTTGGGATAGTTGATACCTTCCAAGTATCCTTTTCCTGCTTCGTTATAAGGTACGTCACCGTATGTGTCAACAAGGGTCATAAACGCAAACGCTTTCCATATCCGTACCATGTTGAACAGGTTTTTAGCAGCCGGGTCATCTTTAACAAGGCTGATGATCTGTACCAAGGGTTTGATAACACCTGTGTAAACACCCCAACGCGGCGTGTTATACTGATCTATGTCCTCGTTAAATTGAAACCCTGCTGTAGCGCCTGAGTTATAAGCATTCATATATTGTTGTACTATGGTTTGTTCACCATCCCAATTGCCAACATTCATACCCCGTTGTGCTCCGGTAAATAACAACCCCGGATCAATTTTTGTAATGCCATAAGGGTCCTGGTTTTTTTCTTCAAACCCCTTTGTGCAGCTCACCAAGCAAAGCACTACAGCGAGCGGGGTTATAAGACAACTAATTTTTTTCATATAGTAATTTTAGAATTTCACATTTAAGTTAAGCCCAAAGGTCCGGGTAGTTGGTTCAGTATGTTGCTCATATCCTAAGCGGCTGTCGCCTGATGATGCGAAAGCTTCCGGATCAACGTCCGGTACATGTTTCAACAGTACTGCAGGATTCCGGCAATATGCAGACAGGGTTAACCCTTTAACAAACTTCACATTTTTAGTCATTAAGCGGGTAAAGTCATAAGTAAGTGTGATATTTCTAAGTTTGATAAAATCGCTGCTGAAAACAAACGGATCTGCTATTTGCACAGTACGATAATCAGCATAAAATATGTTCGGCGCAACTGATATTGTATTCTGAGTTCCATTCGGCAGCACGCCATCGAAAACAACCCCATCGCGACCTACTAAAGATGCCTGGCTCATACCAAATCTTAACCCGTTCAATGCAGTTGCTGAGAACAATTTACCGCCAAATTTTCCATCAATATGGATCAATAAGCTCAGGTTCTTATATTGGAAAGTGTTTGTCATACCACCGGTTACTTTTGGGTTGGCGCTACCATAATTTACCTGGTCTGCTGAAGCCAAAAGTCTACCCTGGCTATTTAACATTATCTGTCCCTTATCGTTGCGACGATAAGTATAGGATATCAACTGGTTCATCTCTTTGCCAACATCGTACACCAATGAACCCAGGAACTCGTTTCCTGTACCATTAAAATAAACAACTAACTGGCGGGTTTGCCCGGCATTTAGCTCCAATACTTTTGATGTATTGTAGGCTGCGTTTGCCGAAATATTCCAGCTAAAGTTTGATGTTTTAAAAGGTGTTCCCTCAACCAAAACCTCTATACCAGTGTTTTTCAGTTTCGCGACATTAAGTAGTGTACTACCATAACCCGAAGAGGGTGATAAGTCAACGCTCATAATCTGACCAATGGTCCTCTTGTCGTAAACTGCGATATCGAAATTCAGACGGTTATTTAATGTCCTTAATTCCAGGCCTATTTCCTTTTCACTAACCTCGAAAGGTTCTATTTCTGGATTTGGATTACTTGTGTTAAAAATAGTTCCGATAGGATACGTACCGAACAGTTGTTGCTGGATTGTGTACGTCAACTGGCTTTGGTAAGGATTCACGCCGTTTGCATTACCTGATGTTGCATAAGTCGCCCTCAACTTACCATAATTTAACCATGACATTGCAGGCAGCAATTCAGAAAAAATGAAGCTGGCACCCACAGAATAATAGTTGAAAGAGTTTTTCGGGTCAGCTACTATCGAACTTGGCGGCGTAAGCACTGAAAAATAGTCAATACGATCGGTAAGATTCAGGTACAGGAAGTTTTTATAGCCAAGGTCTGCAAAAGCATATAAAGAGTTTACCTGCCGTCTGCTAATGCCGTAATTCTGGGTTTTGGTAATCCCGTTTCCTATGCTATATATGTCTCGAACTACAAAGTCTGTTACACCCTGACTGGTATTTTCATTGTTAACTGTCCACATATTACCGCCAAAGCTTCCTTCTATTGTAAAATCGCCTATTTTATGATTGGTCCCTAACAGAAAATCCAAATTCATTTGTTTGTTGAAACTCGTGTTAACATTATAAGTTCCCACCCAGCCGGTGTTGGTACTATTACGCAGCGGAACTGCTGCACCATGTGGAAAATTAAATTCGTTATTACTGTTCCCGAAATCCGCATTTACACGTCCCTGTAAGTACAACCATTTAGTGAAATCATACCTGACCGAAACTGTACCTAAAAAACGATCTCTCTTGGTGTAATTGAACATTCGCCCGATAAAAAAATACGGGTTAACTAAAAGGTTATTAAAAATGTTTAAGGCGGCGCCATCAGGGCCTACAACACTCGTTTTCAACGTCTCATTCGAAAGAGTTAATGGCATACGAGTAAGGAAGCTGGTATAACTGGGACCCTGAACACCAACAAGCGGAGGATTATCATTTTCCTCGTGGGTATAGTTAATATTCACCTGAAGCGTCAGCTTATTAGTAACCCTGCTGTTGAGACCCAGGTTAAAAATCTTTTTATGATAACCATTACCGGGGGTAATACCAGTAACATCCTGGTTTGAAAAAGAAACACGGTAGCTTGTTGTGGCGTTACCGCCGGTAAGCGCTATCGTATTTATGAATGAAGTTCCGGTTCTGTAAAATTCCTTGAAGCGGTTTTCATCGGCAGAATAAGGCCTTAAAATTCCATCATACTGTATAGTAGGAACGCCATCATGTTTTGCGCCCCATGATTGGTTTCCGTTTGCTATCGCATTAGCCTGTGTAGTAGGACGGTTACCCCCAATACCGGTACCGTATATGGTTTGGTAATTGGAAAAATCTATTATTTCATCAGCGGCAAAGTTGGAGATAAATTCCACGCCAAATTTCGAATTTTTAGCGCCGCTTTTAGTGGTGATAATAATGGCACCATTCGAAGCTCTTGAACCGTAGAGCGCCGCGGCTGTCGAACCTTTCAACACGGTCATTGACTCGATATCATCCTGGTTGATCTGTTGCAGGTTGTCGCCTTGATCTATTCCAGGCGCACCCTCGGCGCTACGTGCATCCTGATCCATTGGCAGGCCGTTGATTACAATTAGTGGAGAGTTGACCTGACCGGCAAAACCCGATTGCCCACGTAAACGAATCCGGGTACTTGCGCCTGCACCTGCAGTGGGCGGAGCAATTTCCAAACCGGCTACTTTACCCTCCAAAGATTTCATCAGGTTGGTAGTTCGATTCTGGGTGATCTCACCAACTTTTACAGTAGAGGCCGCATAACTCAGTTTTCTTGATTCCTTTCTTATACCCAAAGCGGTTACCACAACTTCCTCAATAGTTGAAGCTTCAGCTTGCTGAAGCTGAATAGCAACACTATTACCCTGTCCAATCCTGACTGTTGTAGAAATATAACCGAGTATTGAAAACTCCAACGCTTCTCCTTCTTCAGCATCAATGGAGAAAACTCCTTCTGCGTTTGTAACAGTACCTCTTGAAGTACCTTTTACCGAAACTGAAACACCCTGAAGTGGTTCACCTTTACTGTCTGTTATTTTACCAGTTACGGTTTTGGCAATAACATTGGTATTTGTTATTATTTCTTCAGGGAGCTTGTTATCTTTTGCGTCGTATAGGATGATGAGATTATCAACGGCTTTATAATTGATTCCTAAAGGTTGCACAATCTGCTTTAAGAAATCTGCAACGGTTCTATCCTGTATGGAGAAAGTTAACTTTGTTTTTACGTTAATGATCGTTGGACTAAAAACAAATTTTGCATCGACAATGTCCTCCACTTTATCCAATACCGTTTTCAATTTGGTATTTGTAACGGAGATGGAGATCTTTTTATTCAAAATATCCTGTCCCCTCGCATCGGTGCCATATGAAGGGAAAATAGAAACAATAAACAGTATTTGAAAAATCATTAATCTCATTGCCAAAGGAGTTATAGCAACAAGTAGCCTTTTTTTCATAATTTGTGTTTGGTTTTGTACGTGAATTAAACTGATCGGGCAAAACCTCTCGCATCGTGCGAGACAGGAAAGCTGGCAATACTGCGAATATTGCCGGCTTTTATTTTTTGCAAACTTTATGTGGGTTTCTTTTTCATTTAGCAGTATTTAGGTTAATAATAGCAATCGTATTAATCGCAATCTTTTCCGCTTTTTAATAAAATTATGGTTCCTTTAATTTCATAGCTGGAACTAAAAGCAACACAAATGCTTTCTAATTTATTGAACATGTTTTGGTTTGATAGATCGCCTGTAAAAAGACAGTTTTTGATTTTCTCATTTTCAAGCACAATCTCCAGTTGATAAGTATCCTCCAGATCTTCAAGCACTTTATAAACAGGCGTTTCATTATACTTGAAAAGATTAGCAATAACCGGCTGAGCGGTTTCTGTCGGCGCCGGCGCCGGTTGATCAACAATGGAAGTAACGAAATGGCGTTCCTGCTGATAGTAAGTAACTTTTTGATTTGGCGTAATGATAACTCCATTTGATTTTTGTTCGACTTCGTTAAAGTTGATCTGTTCTCCATTTTCATATACAGCAACCCTCCCTGTTTTAACCGCTACTTCTATTTTGCCGTTTTTATTTTGCACAGTAAAGCTGGTCCCTAACACTTGTGTTACAATTTGATTATTATAAACAAAAAAAGGACGGTTTGGACTTTTGCTGACCGTAAATAAAGCTTCACCTTCCAAATACACTTCTCTTTTGTCAGAGGCAAAATGTTTTGGAAAGGCCAGCTTTGATCCCGGATAGATCGAGACAAAGCTTCCATCTTCCAATTGTATTTTTTTTATGTTTCCCGAGTTGTTGATCTCTTCTGAAAATCCCTGGTTGACTTTTGCAATAACCAATGAAGGGATGTCTGCGCTTTTATTTTTATTTTTAAACACCAGGCTGCCAACTAAAACAACAACTCCGATAAAACTGGCTGCTACCGCATATTTCCACCAGTTGTTTTTATGACTTTTGAATGGAATGGCAGCAGAACTCTCATTAGTGGTTAAAGATTGTATTTTATGCCAAAGCCTTTTTTCTACTTCAGTTACTTCTACATTTGAAAGAGGCACCTGTTCATTATCCAATAGTTCATACCAATGGTCAATAATTCGTCTTTCTTCATCCGTACATGAATTATCCAGGTATCTTCTTAGTAATTGCCGGAATGCTTTGCGGTGCATGCAAATAAATTGGTTACTATAAAGAGTCAACTTAACCAGCAATTACCCTAAAAGAAAACTGATTTTTTTTAAAACCCCAGGAAAAGCACAACAAACAGCAAGTCAACCAGCATAAAACCCCTCAGATAAAGCCGCAAAACTTTTAGTGATTGGGTAATATGATATTCAACTGCTTTTTCGGAGACATCCATGATGCGGGAAATGTCTTTATTAGAATGTCTTTCAACCCGGCTCAGACGAAATATGGTTTGTGTTTTTTGAGGCAGCCGGTTTATGGCCTTATCAATAGCTTCATTTAATTCTTTAACTAAAAGCGCTAATTCGTTTTTATTCTCTTCTGTTTTTCGGCTTTCGCTGATATGGAAAAGATGTGCTTTTTTTGAAATAGCAGATTTAATGTAATTAATTACCTGGTATTTTACTGAAACTCCGAGATAGGCTGAAATGTTTTTAATGGAATGTCGTTCTCTTTTTTCCCATAGATCCGTGAATACAGTTTGAGTAATATCTTCGGCTACTTCCTTATTATTGATTTTATTTAATGCAGCATAATACAGTTGTCGCCAATACCGAAGGTAGATTTCTTCAAAAGCAAGTTCATCGCTTGTTTTTAAAAACTTTAGCAGCACTTCATCGGCAAGCAGTCTGTAATCCATAGCAGTTAACTTAATGAGATATCAAAAAGTTATACTCCTAAATTATAGATTTATTTTTAATCAGCAACATAGAATTATTAACTGTTCTTTTACTCTGTTACAGAAACTGCTGTTTCCAGCCTCACGATTAAAATCAATTTTACTTTTGTTTTATACGGTTCAATTCTGTTCCAACCCAGCAATACCTAATAATATAATGACAGGAACAATAGCCGGAAGCCATTGATGTTAAATTTTGATATCAAGCCGATGACTACAATTTTACGGTCATCCGCAATGGTCTATTATCTTATAAGATGATCGAAATGGAAATGCCGTAACTTTATTGCATGCGCATCATACAAATTAGCTGGCCGATAATTAACTGATCATTTAAATCTAAAAACTTTAAACCATGATATCAGGGCACAATTTCATTGGATTTGAAAAGAAAGCTACAGGTGAAAAAAAAATGTACGCTTTCTCTTCATTGTTGAAAAATAATTTGCCAGGTGAATTTATTGCAGCTACTGAAATTGAAATCCACGAGGCGATTGAAAAAGCAACCGTTGCTTTTGAAACTTACAGGCAAACATCCTTTGCAGAAAGAGCAGATTTTTTGGAAGCCATTTCAGAGGAGATCATGCAGTTGGGTGATGCACTCATCGAAAGAACTCATTTGGAAACAGGTTTGCCTGAAGCCCGTATAACAGGTGAACGCGGAAGAACTGTAGGACAATTAAGATTGTTTGCCTCTCTTTTGCGTGAAGGTTCGTTTGTGGAAGCAATCATTGACACTGCATTGCCTGAACGCAAACCTTTGCCCCGTTCAGATTTGAGAAGGATGCAGCATCCGATAGGGCCTGTTGCTGTTTTTGCAGCCAGTAATTTTCCTTTGGCATTTTCAACTGCCGGCGGTGATACTGCCTCTGCTTTAGCAGCAGGTTGCCCGGTAATTGTAAAGGCGCATAGTTCACACCTGGGAGCAAATGAATTAGTAGCAACAGCTATCATTAATGCAGCTAAAAAATGTGGCATGCCTGATGGTGTGTTCTCCTCTTTGATTGGTGAAGGAGTTTTGCTTGGACAACAATTGGTAAAACATCCCCAAATAAAAGCAGTCGGATTTACGGGTTCTTTCCGTGGAGGTATGGCATTGCTCAAAGCGGCGGTTAACGAAAGAGAAGAACCTATTCCTGTATATGCAGAGATGAGTAGTATCAATCCTGTTTTGGTACTTCCAAATAAAATAGCACAGGATGTTGATGCAGTGGCTTCTCAACTTTCTGCATCTATCACTCTCGGAGTTGGACAATTTTGTACCAATCCCGGATTGTTGTTTGTTTTAAAAGATGGAAATACAGAAACTTTTATTCAGAGACTTGCACAGGCATTGCAACAAGTACAGCCGGCAACAATGTTGAATCAATCCATTTGCGCCGCCTATTATAAAGAACGCCAGCAATTGTTATCAGCGCAAGGTGTTGAGGCAGTTTTGACAGGCGATGAAGGACGGGAAGAATACAAAGGCCGCCCTTCGCTTGCGAAAACAACTGCGAAGATTTTTGGTGAGAATAGTTCATTACAAAACGAAGTGTTCGGCCCGTCATCACTTATTGTGGTTTGTGAAGATGAAAACGATCTAAAATCTGCATTACGATCATTGCACGGACAGTTAACCGGAACTATCATTGGAACACCAGATGATTTAAAACGTTTTCAAAGCTGTGTTGACCTGCTGATTGCAAGAGTGGGAAGAATGATTTACAATGGTGTTCCTACAGGTGTTGAAGTTTCTCATTCAATGATGCATGGTGGACCTTTTCCTGCAACTACTTTTGCACACTTTACATCCGTTGGTACCGAAGCGATCAAACGTTTTTTGCGGCCTGTTTGTTACCAGGATTGCCCGCAGGAATTTTTGCCTGATCAATTGAAAGATGAAAACCCACTCGGCCTTATGCGTAAATTAAATGGAGAATTTACAAGAGATGCAGTGCATCAACTGGAACCAGTACCACGATAAATTTAAAACCTGGTATTTACCGATTAAATTCAAAAATTAAAAAGGCATTCCCAAAAATGAGAATGCGTTTTTAATCTTGTTGCTATTCATTACTCAAAAAAAGGCACCCCCTGTTGCGCATACTTCTTCATCGCTTCCATATTAAGATCAACACCAATACCTGGCTTTTCAGATACTTTAATGAAGCTGTCTTTTACCCAATTCTCTTCATCAAATGTTACAATTTCTCTGTACATTTTATTAGTATGGAAATAAGATTGCCATTCCATTATATGGAAGTTAGGTACAGTAACACAAACATGGGCACAAGCCATAGCGCCGAGTAACGATGCTACCATGTGCGGGGCGAAAGGAACATAGTATAAGTTAGCAAGATTGGCGATACGCTGACCTTCTCCCAGGCCACCGCATTTTTGTAAATCAGGCATAATGAAATCTACACCGTTATCCAGTAATTGCTTGAACCCATGGCCGAGATATACGTTTTCGCCTGCCGCAATGGGTGTACTGGTTTCCTCGCAAATAGTTTTAAATGCATCGAAGTTCTCTGCCGGTATTGGCTCTTCTAACCATGTAAGGTTCAAAGGTTCTACTTTCTTAGCAATAGTCTGTGCAGTTACATGGTCGTAGCGTCCGTGCATGTCAACGCAAATATCAATTTTCGGACCTACTGCCTCACGTACCGCGGCAAGCTGATTGTACATCCTGGATATTTCACCAGGGCTGGCTGTCCAGTTCCATCGGTCATATTTATCAGGATCGGCGGCATAGTCCAGGTCAAATTTCAAGGCATTAAAACCCCAGTTTTTAATAGCCTCTTTTCCGGCAGTTGCAAAATCAGCCGGAGATGGAAACTGTGTGCGGTAAAGAGCCGTATCGCAATATACCCGGACTTTGTCACGGAATTTACCACCCAACAGTTGATAAACAGGAAGAGCCAGTGCTTTACCAGTCAAATCCCACAAGGCGGTTTCGATAGCAGATAAAACTGCAACGAACATCCCTGATTGTCCGCCTCCGAAATGTGCACCCCTGCGCAACTGTTCGAATATTTGATGTATGCTAAACGGGCTCCGGCCCCTTAATTGTCTTCCCAGTCTTTGCACCAGGTGATAGGTTCCACCAATTGCATCTACTCCTTCACCACAACCATAAATATCCTGATCAGAAAAAATTTTGACAAATAAACTACCGCCAATATATCCGCATTTTACATCAGTGATCTTTAAGTTGGATGGTGGTGAAACCATCGGTGTTCTTTCAACAGCTTCCTCTAATCCCCTGCCAAATGTTGCCATCGGAGCAAGTGGTGCCATAGCAGCAGCTATGGCAGCTTTGGATAAAAATGATCTTCTTGAATTTGCCATTGTGTTATTTTTATTGATATAAAAAAATTGAGTTAATGATGATAGAGGTTGGAATGTTATAAAATTCACTAACCATTCGACGTTAGTTGCTATTAGTTGGCTGGTTGGTGCTTTCTCTTTGTTTTATAATTTCCTGCACCTGTTCCTTGCCAACAGGCAATTTATTAATATTGTCTTTGAGCCATTGAGTAAAGTCTTTTTGAATATTATCAGCCCATCTTGCATCAATTTGGCCGGCAGTATATTTTCCTTCACGTATACGGAGCTGTCCGAACATATCTTCCAAACGAACAAGCTCTGAACTTTTTACCACTCGTTCTGCTAAATGCGGAGGGATGAAAATAACAACTCCCAATTTGCCTAACACAACATCACCTGGCATTACTGTTACAGTGTGGATGCGGGTAGGCCGGTTAATTCCTACAATCATGGTAGTTAAGTCCCTGTTTTGTCCACCGCCGGGATTATGATAAGATGGATCATAGCTGCTAAAAAAAGAAGTAAAGCCGCCAAATTCCTTTAGGCCTTCCACATCTCTTAATGCACCATCATACACAATTCCATTGCCTGTTTTTGTATAAATAGCAGTACCTACCCTATCTCCGATAGTAGGTCCATTTTTTTTGGCTCCAAATTGATCGGCAACATATACATCGCCCTTTTGCAATTGCTCAACTGCCCAAACGTTTTGGGACAGCCTTCCTTCTTTCTTTCCCATCGAATCAATGGCCTTCCATACATCGGGACGACCTGGCATAAACGTGGTGGTATAAGCACGGCCCACCAGTACACTATCAGGATTAATGATTTGCCCCCAACCATCTGCAATCTGGTATCTGAATCCTGCGCCATTTAAAATGGCCCATGCTTCTTCTATGGTAACAGGTTTCATTCTGCGGATAATATCGTCCGGCACTTTCGGTCTTCCATCGGGAAAACGTTCACCTTTCCATTCGGGTGTTAATGCAATAAGTTCTTCTTTTGTTATCTGTACTTGTTGGCTATGCAATTGCTTAACAGACGCAATAACTACTAATAAAATCATTATTAACTTTAATCTTGACATAGTATTAAATATTTATGATGATGAAATTTGTATTTCAACTTTTGATTTCTTTTTTTCTTCTTCAATATCTTCTTTAGGTATTCGGTTATGCCACCAGCTTGCCAATGTTGATCCGGTAACATTCATTACAGGTCCGAATATGGCAGGGGCTAATCCTGCAGTGGCCAATTTTCCCATTGACAATGCAAGGCCCGATGCAAGACCTGCATTCTGCATCCCTACTTCCAACGCGATCGTTCTTGAATCTTTTTCTGTGAATTTTAAAATTCTTGCTGACCAGTAGCCCAAAAAGTAACCGGCAAGATTATGTATGAGAGTTGCCACGATCAATAATCCACCAACCTTTATAAGATTGTCTCTTCCTGCTGCAATCATAATGGTTAAGATAAATGCAATACCACCCATTGAAAGATAAGGCATGGCTTTATCAAGCCATTTGAATTTTCCGTGAACGAGATAATGAAAAGCAAGGCCGGCTGTAACAGGAAGTATCACGATCTTAGTGATATCCCAAACCATACTCCAAAAATTGATCTCTACGAAACTTCCTCCCAACCATCGCATTAATAATGGTGTAAGAAAAGGAGCAAGTATTGTTGATATGGTGGTTACAGAAACTGATAAGGCAAGATTTGCTCTTGCGAGATACGACATTACATTGGAGGCAAGACCACTTGGACAACAACCAACGAGAATAATTCCTGCAGCGATCTCGTTGGGAAAATTAAAAAGATTGGCGACTGCAAATCCAACAAGCGGCATAATGATATAGTGACCTACAACACCAATGATAATTCCTTTTGGCATTCTTATTACATTGGTGAAATCTTTTAAACTTAACTCAGTACCCATGCCAAACATAATTATCTGCAATAAGGGAATGATCAATGCAGATAATTTGTAATCACCGATCGTTTTAAAATATTGCGGATGATACATAGCAATGCTAACTGCTGCCATGATCATCATGGTGTAAGAAAGACCTTTTAATGTCTTGCTGCCTCTGAATGCAAATGCAATGCTGAGAAAAAATAACATTAATAGCCAACCACCCCAATTGTGTAATTGTTTAATACTAATAAAGATCCACGCCGATAAAAGAGCTGCTGCTACAAAGTAAAAAAGATTGTAAATAGATTCTCTTTTCATAACAAGCAAAGAAGATGAGTGAAAAATATAGTTGGCTTTTGTTCGTGTTGTTGGAGATCAGCAATTGCTTCAAATTCATCAAACAATTTCAGGTAAGAGGAAAAGCATGAAATTCTCCGCATTCCCTTTTTTGAAAAGTATTGGCCCATGCAATCGCTGGTTTCCGAGTTCCAGATTTTTTTTGACGATGTTACTAATAAAAGCTGATGAACTTGTACAATATTCTTCACTGTGTTTTATTGGAAGTTTTTTATTGAGAAGTTGAGATACTTTGTATAACAGTATTAAGAACACTTATCTTTTTTAGAACCATCTTTTGACTAAAGAACTTGCTTTATGAGAAAAAGATATATGCATATCTCTCCCCCTTTGAACATGTCATTCCTATTACATTATTTTAATTTAAAATTGTTTGCAATGAAAAAAAGACTGTTTCTTTTTATTGGGGTACTATGCTCCTTCGGATTTTATTCTTGCCAAAAAAGTAGTAGAAATTCAAACCAGGTCCAAACAGAAGAAGCTTCTGTCGCAGCCAGACCGGGAGCTCAATCTACTTTTTTTGACCCATCTGGTCTTATCTCAGCGAGTCAACATGGAAAATTAGACACCATTCAGAAAGGTTTTAGTTTTACTGAAGGTCCTGCTGTTGATAAACACGGTAATGTTTTTTTTACGGACCAGCCCAATGATAAGATCTACAGATGGGATGCCGCCTCTGGTGCAATAACCACCTTTTTAACTGGTACCGGCCGTTCCAATGGAATGGCATTTGATAAAGACGGAAACCTCATCGCTTGTGCCGATATGCACGGCGAACTATGGAAAATACATCCGGATGGTACTCATGAAGTACTTGTAAATAATTATAACGGAAAACTTTTAAATGGGCCTAACGATGTTTGGATCAATCCCGTTACTGGTGGGATATACATTACTGATCCGATCTTCCCAAGAGATTATTGGGATGCGTCTGATCCCCGCAAACAACCCTGGGAACCCACACATTCTGAGCAGGCTGCAACTGGAAAAGGTGGTCATGTGTATTATCTGGCCCCAGGCAGTTCCACATTGATGAGGGTAACAACAATGCCAGGATGGAATGCTGATTCATGGCCTAACGGTATTGTAGGAACTCCTGACGGGAAAAAAATGTACATTAACAAGTGGTCTTATAATAACTCCGGAGGAATTTGGGTTTTTGATATTAACCCGGATGGAACACTCTCCAACATTCAAACCTTTGGCCCAAGAATGAACTTTTGCGATGGAATGTCAATGGATGAACTGGGAAATGTTTATGTGAGCGGTGGAGTTGGGGTAAATGCCTTTGATCCGGGAGGCAATAAAATTCTGACGATTTCTGCAGGTGGTGGTACCAATAATGTTTTTGCTGGCAAAAATAATAAATTGTTATTCATGACCGGTCCTGTAGACAGGGTAACGTCAGTACAAATGAATGTAAAAGGTGTAGAAAGATTTTAAAGGCCGCAAAGCCGGCTGTTATATCTGTTATGAGCAGTTGTTAGGGGATAAAAAACAAGGGGATGGTTCTTCATCCCCTTTGTTTTAGAATTTCATTGCTATTCTTACAATGATCATTTTTCTTCATTGCTGCAATTTGAAATGAAAGACATTGGCTCCGGAGTTTGTTCAATATTCTTCACTGTACTTTATTGGAAGTTTTATATTGGAAAGTTGAAATACTTTGTAGTGCTTTAAAAGGGACTTATATTTTTAGTCCTGATTATTTACTAACAAACTTGCTGTTATGAGAAAAAAACAAAGGCACACTTCTGCCTACATGAACAAATTATTCTTGCTATTTTCCCTCTTACTTTTTTCCGCCGCTGCATTTTCGCAAACCATTTCGGGCACTGTTACTGACGAGGATAGCAAACCCGTTAGCGGAGCCACAGTAACGGTAAAAGGCACTGTTACATCTGTTGCAACCGACGCTGCCGGTAAATTCAGTATTAATGCCCCCGGTACAGCTACGCTGGTAATATCCTATGTTGGCTTTGTCACCCAGGAAATCCCGCTCAACGGGAGAAGCACTCTTGCAGTAAACCTGGGTCGCGGCGAAGCGACTGCTCTTACTGAAGTTATAGTAACAACTCTTGGTGTAAAAAAAGAGTCTAAAAAGCTAGGCTACTCTGCAACATCCGTGAATCCGGATGAACTAGTTAAACAAAGGACTCTTAACTTAGGTGAGTCCCTTGAAGGCAAGGTAGCAGGCCTGAATATAACACCTCCCGCTGCAGGCGCCGGCTCCAGTAACCAGATACGTTTACGTGGGCAGGTTGGTTTCGCCGGAGCTACTAACTCACCTCTTATAGTAATTAATGGCCTTCCGATGGACCAGGGCACCAGGAATGCCGAAGGGCAAGGTCAGCAACGTGACCGGGGAGATAATTTGAATAACATTAACCCTGATGATATTGAAACCATGACTGTATTGAAAGGAGCTACTGCTGCTGCGCTGTATGGGTCAAGGGCTGCAGCCGGCGCGATCATCATTACCACTAAGTCCGGTCAAAAAAACCAGGGGATCGGAGTTGATTTCACTTCCAGCTATACTACTATGGATGCTGTGAATTTTCTGGACGAGATCACCCAGACTGAATACGGCCAGGGACTAAATGGTGCAAAATTTACAACTGCGGCAGCTGCTGCGGGTAATGGCCAGTTTGGCTGGGGGGCTAAATTAGATGGCCAGCCAGTCCCTAATTTTGACGGGGTTTCAAGACCTTACTCTGCATATCCTAACCAGCTTTTTGACTTTTTGCAAAGCGGAACAAATCTTACCAACACGCTTGGCTTGTCAGGCGGTAATGCAAACGGAAGTTTCAGGGCATCCATTTCAACCACTGATGCCAAGGGGATTGTACCAAGCAATGAATATAAGAGAACGATCTTCAATGTAGGGATCAATCATAATGTTACTAAAAAACTCAAGCTGCAGTTAAATGTTAACTGGGCAGATGAAGATTATATTAATCCTCCGCAAATAGGTTCACAGGGTGATGGAGTCGTAAACTTCTTTACCAGGATGCCTATTTCTGTTCCGCTTGAAGCCTATAGGGATCATGCAGTTAATGCTGCCGGAGCAGAGTGGAAGAATAACGGATTCCTTGGCACCATTAACAACCCATACTACCCGATACAAAAGGGCCAAAAATACAAGGAGGACAGAAACCGTCTTCTCGGAACGGCTACCTTACGGTACGACATTACCAACTGGCTCTATGCTCAAGGCAGGTTCAACTATGACCGCGGTACTAATTTCCAGGAGAATTATTCGCTGAATGGAACAGGCGCCGAGGTGCTTACCAATAGCGATGGAACATACAGGGGTAGCTATAATATAAGCCAAACTACCACAACAGACATAAATGCGGACTTCCTGATTGGTGGCAGTAAGCAGTTTGACAAATTTTCTGTTGACGCCAGTTTTGGTGGAAACACCCTGAGGACAGAGTTCAGAAACATGAACCAAAGCTCCACCAATTTTACAGTCGCGAGTCTATATACAATTGCGAACGGTACGGTCAAAAACCAAGGTTTTGGCTATAGCCAAACCCGCATCAATTCACTCTATGGTTGGGTTGAGCTTGGATGGAATGGAATGTTTTACCTGAACGCAACTGCCAGAAATGACTGGTTCTCTGTGTTAAATCCCGAACATAACAGTAAGCTCTACCCATCCGTATCCGGTAGCTTCATCTTTTCGCAGTTATTGCCGAAAATGGACTGGCTTTCTTATGGCAAGCTGAGAGCTTCCTGGGCCGAGGTAGGTAGTATTGCTGGTGTGAATCCTTATGAAGGTTTACTAACTTATGGTATCAATCAAAACCAGTTTAATGGCCAGACCTTAGCCAGTATTAGTGGTGGAACTGCTCCTAATCCATTATTGGCGCCATTTACAGTATCTGAAACGGAAATAGGCCTTGAGCTGAGGTTGTTTAAGAACAGGTTGCTCCTGGATATTGCCGCATTTGATAAATTAACAACGGAACAGATACTTAATGTTAATCTTTCCACTACATCCGGATATAATACTTCAAAAGAAAACGTGGCCTCATTAAAGAACAGTGGTTTGGAAACCCTTATTGAACTAAAGGCTATACAAACCAACGATCTTAGCTGGACAACTTCCTGGAACAATGCCTATCTTAAAACAGAGGTACTTGATGTTGGCAACCCAAGCGGAACTCTTCTGCTAATAGCCTTTAATTCTGGCATACCTCCGGCAAACAACAACGAGTTTCTCGGAGAATTAAGATACACGGAAGGGCTTGCGATGAACCAATTATATGTGAAAGGCTATAAAAGGAATGCAAAGGGTGAAATTGTGGTAAATGCTAATGGCCGTTTGGTTAATGATGTTTCAAGTGGCCCTGTTGGTAATGGCTTTCACCCTGTCGGCAGTTCGATCCCCAAGTTTACAGGTGGCTGGAATAACACAGTGACATTTAAAAACCTGTCTTTAAATGTATTTATTGACTATAAGTTTGGAGGTACTGTATTAACATCAACGCTTTTGAATATGACAAGACAAGGACATTCTAAATTGTCATTGGAGGGTCGTGAAACCGGGATATTAGTTCCGGGGGTTTATGATGTGGGCCAGCCCAATGCGGGCATGCCGAACACTGTTGTGCTTAGTCCGACAACTGGTAATGGTCTCCAGAATTACTGGGCAGATTACAGAAACAATCAAATTGGAGATCCTTTTACCTTTAAGTCTGATTTCATCAAGCTTAGAAATATTTCCCTGACATATAATTTTACAAGCCTTATGAAAGAGGTAGCTTTTCTGAATTTTGTAAAGGGTCTTTCATTATCTGCTTCCTGCCGGAATGCGGCGATATTATATAAGGACTTACCGGGTCTTGATCCGGAAGCCATGCAATCATCCGGTGATATCAGGGCTGGTTATGAGAACGCCTCACTGCCAACCACACGTAACTACAATCTTACTTTAAACGTCAAATTCTAACGATATGATAAAAATATTTAAGCGACTAATCTTTATCAGCACAGTTACCCTTTTTGCAGGGTGCGATAAGGATTTTGTAGAAATAAACACAAATCCTTATGCTATTACGTCTGTTGATCCGGCTCTTTTATTTGCAGGGGCACAACGAACCCATGTCGGAACCTGGACGGGGGAACATACAATTGTCCAGCAATTTGTGACCCCTTATAATCAAGGGGCCACACTGGGCTTTAGTTTCAATGCGAATATTGATGGTAATAGTAACGCCAAATGGGGTGAATATAACTCGAACATCAAAAATCTGATCCAGGCTTTAACGGTTTTAGGCCCGACTACAACACGTGTTAATTTAAAGAGCATGATCCGGATATGGAAAGCCCAGGTATTTATGGGAATGGTGGATACGTATGGAGATGTTCCTTACTCCGAAGCAGGAAAAGCTGTTTCAGATGTTATTTTTTATCCGAAATATGACAATGATGAGGTCATTTATGCTGACCTCTACAAAGAGCTAAAAGAAGCAACCGCTGCATTAAGCACCAGCGCTGATTTTGTTCCCGAGGACCTTTTTTATGGGACAAAGGCTCAACCCTCGACCAAAACCGCAAATGCTACAGAACAGGTAGCCAAGTGGAAAAAACTTGGCTATTCATTGATGTTAAGATTGGGAATGCGCTATACTAAACTGGACTTAGCAAAGGCTAAGACCATCGTAGAAGAGGCATTTGCAGGCGGAGTGATGGCTTCCAATGCAGATAATGCTCACGTTAAATACGATGGAACTCTTTACAGTCAGGGAGATAACGCTGCATTGCGGAACTTCTCTCATTTTAACTATGCTGCAGCGCCGTTTGTAGATCAGCTGAAAACAACAGTGGATCCCCGTGGGAAATTCATTTTGGCAAATTTCCCGGATCCGGGGAATGTTGCAGGTACAACTAATCCTGATACAGTTTTAGCCAATCAATTTGGAGTTCCCATAGGAGTAGAAAATTCATCGGTTCCCAGGGGTACGAGAGGAACAGGACTTAACTATTCACAATTCAACATATGGACAATAGCTGCCCCGAATGCTCCTGAGTTTTGGGTGACATATGCCCAAACATCCTTATTGCTTGCAGAAGCTAAATCCAGAGGGTGGATTGCCGGTGGCTTAACAGCTCAACAGTATTATGAAAATGGAATTACGGCTGACATGGCTGCGATTGCTCTCTATCCGGGAACCACAACTATTTCCGGTGCAGCTATAACAGCATACCTGGCTCACCCCGCAGTTCTCTACAATGCAACTGATGCTTTAAAACTGATCAATACTCAATACTGGATCGTGAGTATTAGAAACGGGACTGAAGCATTTGCCAACTTTAGGAGAACTGGATTTCCTGCTTTAATTAAGAATCCTGTCAGGGGAGATCTTGGTCCTTCTGAGGATTTTGTCAGAAGGATGACATATCCTGATGTTGAAGCGTCTGCAAATACAGCCAACTATAATGCTGCTAAGACAGCTATTGGTGGTGAGGATCACTTAAAGATTCGGGTATTCTGGGATAAACCATAATGCCGAATAAATATTTAAAACAATCTATTCTCGCATAATAAAAGACCCTTTGCATTGGGTCTTTTTAAACACTGTACTACTGAGGCTTTGTATAAAAGTCATCTTTACGATTGGATAATATTTAAAACCAAAAAATTATAACAAAGTGTGAAGACCGATAGAAAATAATAGACTTAGTCAATGAAACAAATTACGACAGACAAACTAAGAAGCCGTGACTGGTTCGCGAAAGATGACAAAATGGGATTTGTACATCGATCCTGGTTGCGTAACCAGGGTTATCCTGATGATTATTTTCGTAACAAACCGGTCATTGGCATCTGCAATACATGGAGTGAACTAACGCCTTGCAATGGTCATCTAAGAGATTTTGCAGAAGTAGTGAAGCGAGGCGTTACTGAGGCAGGAGGATTTCCACTAGAGTTTCCTGTAACCTCGCTCGGCGAAACCATCATGCGGCCAACTTCTATGCTCTTTCGCAACCTTGCCAGTATGGATACTGAAGAAACCATCCGGGCCAATCCAATAGATGGAGTAGTGTTACTTACAGGTTGTGACAAAACAACTCCTTCTACACTGATGGGCGCATGCAGTGTAGACCTGCCTACAATTGTTGTTCCGGGAGGGCCAATGCTAAACGGAAGATTTAAAGGTGAATGCCTGGGATCAGGTTCGTTCAACTGGATGGTGAAAGAAAAAATGTTGGTTGAAAATTATACCGCGGAGGATATACTGGAAGCTGAAATAGGAGTTGCACGAAGTGCCGGCCACTGCATGACGATGGGAACGGCGTCCACAATGGCCTGCATGGTAGAAGCATTGGGATTGACATTACCGGGTGCTGCGGCCATTCCTGCTGTGGATGCCAGAAAAAAAGTAATGGCCCAGCTTTCAGGAAGAAGAATTGTTGAAATGGTGAAAGATGACATGAAGCTTTCAAAAATTCTTACAAGAGAAGCAATTGAAAATTCAATTGTAGTGAATGCTGCTATTGGCGGCTCAACCAATTTCATTATTCATCTTTTAGCCATTGCAGGAAGAATTGGCGTTGATTTAAAACTTGAAGATTTTGACAGCATCGGAAGTAAAATACCGTTGCTGGTCAATCTAAAGCCCTCCGGTAAATATTTGATGGAAGACTTCTTTTATGCCGGGGGACTACCTGTTGTAATTAAAGAACTCAGAAAATATTTACACAACGATGCCTTAACAGTTAATGGTAAAACCATTGAGGAAAACAATACCAGTCCTGTTTGCTACAACCGGGATGTGATTGCAACAACTGACAAACCATTACAGCAAAATGCAGGCATTGCAGTACTTAAAGGAAACCTGTGTGAGCAAGGTGCCGTTATTAAACCGTCAGCCGCTTCAAAGAATTTATTGAAACATCGTGGCCCTGCCGTAGTATTTGAAACGATAGAGGATTATCACGCAAGAATTGATGATTGCAATCTGGATATTCATGAAAATTCAATCATTGTTTTAAAAAATGTGGGGCCTGTTGGTTATCCCGGGATGCCTGAAGTTGGCAATGTAGATCTCCCTGAAAAATTATTGCGTAGAGGAATTAAAGACATGATACGTATTTCCGACGGCAGAATGAGTGGCACAGCGGGAGGAACTGTAGTATTGCATGTTTCACCTGAATCTGCAGTTGGAGGTGTGCTGGCCCTGGTCAACGACGGCGATATTATTGAACTCGATGTTGACAAAAGAAGACTGCATTTAGATATAAGTGATGAAGAATTGAAAAAGCGAAAGGCTGAATGGATCGCTCCCAGGCCAACAACAAAAAGAGGATATGTAAAGCTTTACATCAATCATGTGCAGCAAGCACACCTTGGGGCTGATTTGGATATTTTGAACGGAGGATCGGGCGAAGAAGTGACGAGAGATTTACATTGAATCGATTTGAAACCTATCATTTCACTGGAAGAAGAATGGACTTACCTGCCCCGGTCCACTTCAACACATTGTTTGGAAACTTGTATGATCCTTCTTCATTGAATGGCATAAATGGCGCATATGTCTTTACCAGTTTGCTTCGTTGCTTTAAAATAAAGTAAGAAGATAATGCATAGGGTTACGATTAAAAAAAATAAATGTGTTAAGGTTTATTTGAAGAACTGGGTCGATTGACAGATGTTGAAATAAAAAAAAAGAGCGTATGAAAAAAACCTCGGCCAAATATTCATTGCTTATTATTGTAGCATGTAGTATTTCCTTTTTTGCTTTAGCACAACCGCCCGCTACTACTCCACCTGCTTTTGAGTCAGCAGAAGTGCACAACGATAACAAGATCACTTTCCGGTATTTTTCAGTCAACGCCAAAGAAGTAAAAGTAAGTACTCAACTGGCTTCCGGTACACAACCAATGACGAAAGGAGAAAACGGTATATGGTCTGTTACACTCGGACCGGTAAAGCCCGATATGTATCCTTATAATTTCGTGGTGGATGGAATACAAATTGCCGATCCGAGAAACACGCTAATTTTTCCAAACGAAGGTTTTCAAAACAGCATAGTGGAAATTAACGGCGGTACCCCATTGGTACATACAGTACAGAATGTACCTCACGGTACTCTCTCCTATCGTTATTATTATTCTCCTGAATTAGGCACAAGACCGGTTTTGATTTATACACCTCCGGGCTATGAAGCGGATACAAAAACAAAATACCCTGTCCTTTACCTACTGCATGGCACAACGGATACTGAAGAGACATGGACGAAAGTGGGAAGAGCGAATATTATTCTTGACAACCTGATTGCAGAAGGAAAGGCAAAGCCAATGATCATTGTGATGCCTTATGGCCGGGCATATCCAGTAATAAAAAAATCGTCCGGTAGTCTCAGGAACTGGGAAAACCTGCAGGAGATCAAAAAAGATTTTCTTAATCACCTGTTTCCTTTTGTAGAAAAAAATTACAGAACAAAAGAAGATAAAGAAAGCCGTGCTGTTGCCGGTTTTTCAGGTGGCGGTGGCACAAGCCTATATATTGGTTTAAATAATCCTGATCTTTTCAGTTGGGTATGCGGTTTTGCTCCGGGTATGCTGAAAAATGAATTTGACCGCAACAATGAAGTTCCTTTTAAGGATCCGTCACTGACTAACCAGCGATTGAAATTATTCTGGATCGGTGTGGGTAAAGATGATGGCTTATACCCTGTCATTTCAGAATACCTGAAAGTGTTAGATGAAAAGAAGATCAAACATGAGACTTTCATCTCCGAGGGAGGACATACATGGATGAACTGCAAACTTTACCTGGCTACAATTGCACAAAAACTTTTTAAATAAATTTTATTTCAAACTAATCTGATCTCAATGAATAAAAAAACATTCTCCCGGTTATTGATCATTTGGATGGCGCTTTGTATTTCCGTTTTTGCTATAAGTCAGCCGCCAAGAGGCCCTTTTGTGGTTTCACCGCAGGTACTTCCTGATAAAAAAGTTACGTTCCGGTATTTGGCTCCTTCCGCCAAAGATGTAAAACTGGGTGGTAGTCAGTTTGGAGCTGTTCAGGTACCGATGAAAAAAGATTCACTCGGTATATGGAGTGTAACTGTTGGCCCGGTAAGACCGGATATTTATCCCTATAGCTTTATTGTAGACGGAGTAACTGTAATGGATCCTGCTAATGTAGATTATTTTCCCAATGAAAGATTTAAAGGCAGTCTTGTAGATGTGCAGGGTTTTACACCACTGATACATGCCATGCGTGATGTGCCGCATGGATCTGTTAATTATGAATATTATCCATCCGTTGAAGGAACTACAGGTACCTTAGTTGTTTACACACCTCCGGGCTATGATAAAAATGCTTCAGGAAAATACCCGGTATTCTATCTTATCAGTGGCACAACGGATACAGAAGAAACATGGGTCAAAGTTGGTCGTACAAATTTGATTCTTGACAACCTGATTGCAGAAGGAAAAGCAAAGCCAATGATCATTGTTATGCCTTACGGAAACCCGGCTGCAACAATTGCATCACAAAAAGGCGGTGGTAAACCTGCTGACCCTGCAGGAAGAGAAAGCGCCGATGCAGTGAACAGGTCAAGACAATTTGAAGACGATCTTATAAAAAATATTATCCCTTATGTTGAAAAAAATTATCGTGCAATAGCAAAAAAAGATAGCCGTGCTATTGGTGGTTTTTCCCGCGGCGGCGGACAAACCTTGAGAGCAGCTTTTGGCAACATGGATAAATTTTCATGGATATGCTGCTATGCCGCCTATTTAACACAGCAGGAAATTGAGAAGACCTATCCTTCTTTGGTTGACAACCCCGACAATACCAACAAGCAATTAAAACTATTCTGGGTAGGTATAGGAAATGAAGATTTTCTTTATGCCCAGACTGCTGAATTCCTGAATTATCTCAAAACAAAAAAAGTAACTTATAAGAGCTTTGTTACCGGCGGTGGTCATACATGGATGAATACAAAAGTATTCCTGGCTGAATCTGCTCAATTACTTTTTAGATAAATTAAACACACACGATGAAACATTCATTATATATATTGCTTGTATTATTCTTAAGCGGTGCCTCTCCCCTGCTGGCGCAGAGGGCTCCCCTGATCAGCTCGCCTGAAGTGAATCCCGATAATACAGTAACATTCCGCTATTATTCCCGCACGGCGCAAAAAGTTTCCGTAAGCGGCGAATTATTAACCGCTCCGCAACCCTTGACAAAAGATACTTCGGGTGTATGGAGTGTAACCGTCGGTCCGATCAAACCGGATATTTATCCTTACAGTTTTTGGGTTGACAGCGTTCTGTCTGCTGATCCCAATAACACCTACATCTTCGCTAATGAACGATTCAAACGAAGTATTGTAGATATCCCCGGAAACACACCATTAGTTCATTCTTTACAAAATGTGCCGCATGGAAAAATCAATTATCGTTATTATAAATCATCCACGCTGGAAACAACACGGCAGGTGCTTGTTTACACGCCGCCTGGTTTTGACCCTAACGGTAAAACAAAATACCCCGTGCTTTATTTGATTCACGGCGGTTCAGATACTGAAGAAACCTGGGCAAAAGTTGGTCGTACAAATCTTATCGCAGACAACCTGATCGCACAAGGGAAAGCAAAACCAATGATCATCGTGATGCCTTATGGCAATGTAAGACCCAAACCAATGCCGGATTTTACAAAAGATATGATCAACGACATCATTCCTTTTATTGAAGCCAGTTACCCTGTTCTTACAGACAGTAAAAACCGTGCAGTTGCAGGTTTTTCTGTTGGTGGCGGGCAAACACTCAATATTGGTCTCACCAACACGGATAAGTTTGGATACATCTGCTCTTATGCTCCATTTACCGGAACAGAAGAATTTCAAAAGAATTTCACAAACTGGTCTCCTGATGCCGATAAAATAAACAAGCAGTTAAAACTTTTTACCATCAGTGTTGGTACTGAAGATTTTTTATACGAGAGTGTAAAGAAAAATATTGCCATGTTTGAAGAAAAAAAAATCAAGGTAAAACCTTTTATAGTTTCCGGCGGACATACATGGATGAATTGTAAAATATTTCTTGCTGCCACCCTGCAAGAAATATTTAAATAATTTTTTTAACCAGATAAAAAATTAAAAAATGAGACTGAAATTTTTAACGATTGTTGCAGCATTCACATTACCTGGTAGCATCTGTTTTGCTCAACCAGCACAACCTGCAATAATAGAAGATTTTAAACCTTCTGTTTTTAACCAGCCGTTTCAGCAATATCCACAGGTAAATTCCCAGGGGTATGCGAGGTTTAGAATTCTTGCGCCAAATGCTGATAGTGTTCGGGTAAGTCTTGGCCTTGGTGGCCAGGGAGGAACAAAACTAATCAAAGCGGATAGTGGTTATTTTGTTGGCACCACCGCAGGGCCATTGGATGAAGGGTTTCACTATTATCGCATTAACGTAGACGGTGCAACCTTTAATGATCCCGGAACAGGCAATTTCTATGGCTCACAACGTTGGGAAAGCGGTATTGAAATACCTGCGAAGGACCAGGATTTTTATGCGTTGAAAGATGTTCCGCACGGCCATGTACAACACATTCTTTTTCCTTCAAAAAGTACTAAAACATCCCGCGATGCATTTGTTTACACTCCACCGGGTTATGAAAAAGGTAAGAACAAATACCCTGTATTATACCTACAACATGGTTGGGGTGAAAATGAAACTTCATGGGGTATTCAGGGCAAAGCGAACCTTATTATGGATAATATGATCGCAGAAGGTAGAATAAAACCTTTTATCGTTGTAATGACCTATGGTATGACTAATACTGGCGCCAGGCCTGGCTTTGGCCCTCGTCCGCCTACTGGTAATTCAGCTCCTGGTGCTCGTCTGGATAGCGTAACTCGTGCCTCTGCTGGCGGTGGCATGTCCAGCATACTTGCTAATAATGGCTTTCAAACTGTATTGTTAGATGAACTTGTACCCTATGTTGATGCACATTTTCGTACCATAGCCAAAAGAGACGGCCGTGCTATGGCAGGTCTTTCAATGGGTGGTGCGGAAACAAAAATGATAACATTAGCTAAACCAGAAGTTTTTGGTTACTGGGGATTATTAAGTGGTGGCAACTATACTCCCGCGGATCTAGAAGGCAAAATGAAACCGAAGGTTATATTTATAAGCTATGGTAGTAAAGAAACTCGTGGGGCTGATGCTCTTCCTAAAGTTGAATCTGATTTAAAAACAGCCGGCTTCAAAGTTGCTACTTATGTTTCTCCGGGTACCGCACATGAGTTTCAAACATGGCGTCGTAGCCTTTATCAAATGGCACCACTTCTTTTTAAATAATAAAACACCATTGTAAATAAAATCGTCAACTATGAAAAAATTACTATTTGCTTTGGCAAATGTATTGCTGGTAAATATATCCGTCCATTCACAGGAACCTGTAAAACCCGGTCAGCTGGGTTTTGATGTATGGCGTGATAGTATTGCTCATGGAAATATTGATACTATTACTTATAAATCTAAAACAGTTGATACCCTTCGTCGTACACTAATTTATACTCCCCCCGGATATTCAAAAAAGAATAAGTATCCGGTGTTGTACTTGTTGCATGGCATTGGTGGTGATGAGAAAGAATGGCTGAATGGTGGAAAGCCACAGGTAATATTGGATAACCTATACGCACAGGGTAAAATAGAACCCATGATAGTAGTGATGCCCAATGGCAGGGCCATGAAAAATGACAGTGCCGGAGGCAATATAATGGCTCCCGATAAAGTGCAGGCATTTGCAACGTTTGAGAAAGATTTATTGAATGATTTAATTCCCTTTATTGAAAAAAAATATTCAGTATTTACAGATAGGGAACACCGGGCCATTGCAGGTTTATCGATGGGTGGCGGGCAATCACTGAATTTTGGTTTAGGTAACCTGGATAAGTTTGCATGGATAGGAGGATTCTCTTCTGCACCTAACACAAAACCGCCTGCTGAATTAGTACCCGATGTAAACGCAGCGAGAGAAAAAATAAAATTGTTATTCATCTCCTGTGGCGCCAGTGATGGCCTCCTTAGTTTTAGTAAAAGAACCCATGATTACCTGCAGCAAAATAAGGTACCACATATTTATTTTATTGAACCTGGCGGGCATGATTTTAAAGTATGGAAGAATGGATTGTTCATGTTCTCTCAATTAATTTTTAAACCTGTCGACCAATCTACGTTTTCAAAATATCCTGTTGCGGGTGCTCCTGCACCATCTAATATCCGCAATGCTCCTTATCCGCAAATCACTACTGATAGCCGTGTCATGTTTAATATCAAAGCACCGGAAGCAAAAAAAGTACAAATAGATTTAGGTAAAAAGTATGATCTTTTAAAAGACACAGCTGGTTTTTGGAAAGTAACTACTGACTCCATCAGTGAAGGGTTTCATTATTATTCTTTATTAATAGATGGTGTGGCAGTGGCAGA